>Ga0102924_1006223_pt1 | contig 11278 bp, 5 predicted proteins | sample PaiPotPPM11metaG_FD_80116 | JGI IMG/M metagenome (GOLD analysis project Ga0102924, IMG submission 80116) | Iron sulfur acid spring bacterial and archeal communities from Banff, Canada, to study Microbial Dark Matter (Phase II) - Paint Pots PPM... ...
ATCCAGATCACCGCGCCGGTCGTCGCGTCGAGGTCGACGACGTAGCCGACGTGGCCTGCGCCGTTCGAATCCTGCTCGCCCATGATGACGTCGCCGCCGGCGATGGTCGGGCCGTTATCGGCGTAGCTCGTCACCGGACCACTGTCGTTGTAGATGGCCCACGACCATTCGAGCTTGCCGGTCCTCGCATTGACCGCGCAAAGCCCGGCGCGACCCATGCTGTCCGTCGCGAACGCGACAAAGACGCGATTGCCGCTGACCGCGAGGTTCGGCTGGCTGCCTCCGCCGACGGCGCTGCCGGGGCCCGCATAGAACTGCCAGATCTGCGAGCCCGTCGACTCGTTGACGGCATAGAGGGTGAGGTTCGACGTCACGTAGAGCGTGCCGGCGGACTCGGCGATCGACTCGATCTCCGCCGGCGTCGCGAAGACCCAACCGAGCTTGAGGTTCGCGACGTTCGAGGCGCCGAGAATCGTCTCGAGCGGATTGTAGCCGCTGTGTGCAGCGTCGTGATTGATCTGAGCCCAGTTCGGCGTTTATGCCGAGGCGGCGCGACCAGCGGGCGCCTTGCCTTCAATAGTACTGGTGGAACGGGGACCGCAGTATGGGGCGAAACCCTACCTCCGGTCAGCGCGCACTGCTCGAGATTGCGTGACGTCGCCCGCGCGCGGCAAGAAGATCGACAGGGCCGCGCTGTGCAGCGCCCTCAGAGCGGGGGCAGTCACCTAACTGACGAGGTCATAAGACCCAGGCCTCTTCCGCGGGAAGGCCGGCTGGTTCAGCGAAGCCGAAGCGGCGTACCGCATCAGTTGAAGATGGGAGAGATCCGCGTGGCCAGTCCGATCACCGTCGTCGCGGCGGCAGCGATCATCGCTGTCGCGAGTTCGTCAATCGCATCGGCGAGTCCGAACGCCAAACTTGTGCTGTTGTCCAATCCGCTTCGTCCGTTCGTGCGATTCGAACACACGCCGCCTCGGCCGCCGGTGCCGACGCATCGTGTGACACTTGCGGATGTGATGCGCGCTCGTGCGGCGGGATGGCAGCAAGTGGAAGCAGCATCGCCGTTCGGCCAGAACGGCGCTGGCACGGAGTTGCTCCTGACCGACGGCACCGTCATGGTGCAGGACAACACGGCGAATTGGTACCGCTTGATCCCCAACAAGTTCGGCAACTACGTCGAAGGCCGCTGGAAGAAAGCGGCTTCGCTGCCGTCAGGGTACGGACCGCTGTACTTCGGATCGGCGGTGCTCGCCGACGGCAAGGTGGTCGTCGAGGGTGGCGAGTACAACTTCTTCGTCCCCACTGAGACCAACCAAGGCGCGATCTACGATCCCGTCGCGGATACGTGGACGTCGGCCTCGCCGCCAAGCGGCTGGTCCCAGATCGGCGACGCTTCGAGCGTCGTTCTGTCCGACGGCACGTTCATGCTCGGCAACTGCTGTTACGCCACGCAAGCGTTGTTCGACGAAGGATCGCTGTCGTGGACCATCACGGGCAGCGGCAAGCACGACGAGAACTCCGAGGAAGGCTGGACGCTGCTGCGCGACGCCAAAGTGCTCACGGCCGATGTGGCGAGCGAACCGAATTCGGAGCTTTACAACCCGGTAAGCGGATCGTGGTCGTTCGCCGGAACCGTGCCGGTGGACCTCACGCAGGCATTCGAGATCGGACCGCAGACACTGCGGCCGGACAGAACCGTCTTCGTCGCGGGTGCGAGCCAACACACCGCCATCTACGACACGCGCCTGAAAACATGGACCGCCGGTCCGGACTTCCCGATCGTCAACAGCCAGCAGTTGGACATCGCCGACGGTCCGGCGACGCTGCTGACGAACGGCGACGTCCTCATGGCCGCAAGCCCCGGCGTCTACAATGCACCGATGTCCATGCTCGTCTTCGACGGCACGAGCATCACGGTCGTCCCGGGTCCGCCGAACGCGCCGAACGATTCGAGCTACAACGTGCGGCTGCTCATGCTGCCGACCGGCCAGGTGCTCGAGACGGACGGCTCAGACGACGTCGAGATCTACACGCCGGGCGTGCTGCCCGATCGCTCTGTCGCGCCCACGATCACGTCGGTCGCGACAACGCTCACGCACGGCGTCACCTACTCGATCGCCGGCATCTTGTTCAACGGCGTCTCGCAGGCGAATACCTACGGCGACGACGTCCAACAAGCGTCGAACTATCCGCTCGTGCGCATCCAGAACGCCGCCACGGGTCACGTGTTCTACGCGAGGACGCACGACCACAGCTTCATGGGCGTCGACTCGCGAGCGACGGTGACGACGATGTTCGACGTGCCCGCGGACATCGAACTTGGGCCGAGCTTGCTCGAGGTCGTCACCAACGGCGTCCGCTCGAAGCCGGTGGCCGTGACCGTCGACTAGACGGTAGCCGGCCCCGCCGAACCGACGAAGCGACCGCCGGCAGATCAGGAATCTCTATACCGGAGGTCAATACCAGATCGCGATCTACGCACCCGGAGCGACCAGCCCGTCGCGCACGTTTGCGCTCGGCTTCTTCGCTAACGGCATGACGGTCTCGCGCGACGGCACCTTATACGTCGTAGGAGACCAGACCGTCGCGGAGGTCGCACCCGGCGCACGTTCGCCGACGAACTACATCGACACGTTCCATGGAGAAACGGGGACAATAGACGCCGCGCTCGGCGCTCAGTGGTGAGTTCGCCTAACCTGGCGCAGGCACGCCGATCACGAGCAGCCATAGCATCAGCAAGAGCTCTGCGACGAAGCCGACCACCTTGATGGGCGCGGATAGATAGTGTTCGACGGGTGGAGACAGATATGCGAGCCATGCGAACCCCGCCAGCACCATGATGACGCCCAGAAAACGAGGCAAGATGGCAGACCTGTAGATGAGGCACCCGATCACGATGTTAAAGGTCCGAAAAACAGCAGCGGGTTGATCGACCCGGCGAGATTGTACATGTTCAGAACACTGACGGTGCATCCCGCCAAGCCGAAGAGCACGGCCAGCAAAGAGATGCTCTTGCTCACCTGCCTGAACAACTGATCGAGGAGCACAGTCACGGCGACGTACAAAGCGGTCGAGATGACATCGAGGGCGTCGGAATAGACTTCCAACCTCGGATTAGCAAAGCTAGGGTAGATGCTGCCGTCACGAAGTAGAGCAGATATAGGACGCCGATAGTCCTCGACTTGCGAGAGGGCGATGCTTCCCCTGTTGTTTCCATCAATCATCGCACCTTGCAGCGCGGCCCTGAGCACCTAGGCCGAACGCTTCTCGAAGCAGTCGAACGGCTCGCTCGATGTCATCAACCTCGAAAACGACGCTCGCTGCGGAGCCTGGTTTGCGCCCGACCATTCGGAAGCCATCAAAGTGAAGCAGCCGCTGCTCACGAGCGCTTCGTTGTATTTTCATCGCCTTCTTCAAGGTACGGGCCGGCAAATGTCAGGCCAAGCACATACGACAACCTCATGGCCGCGTGCGCCATTCTCATCCGAGGACGACCTTGACCCGATGGGCCGCGCCGTCATCCACCAAGGCGATGGGCCCGGCGCCTGCCAGCGATCGGCCGTCGATTCCGATGGCGGTCACCCCGAAACCGGCGCCTCGTGGGTTTTCGACCTCGACGTCGTAAGTCGCCGAGCGATATCTAAGGCTGACCGCAAACCCGGGCCATTTCTTAGGGATTCGCGGATCGATCAACAGCGATGGGCCGTGAAGGCGGATCCCGAGCAGCCACTCGATGCAGGCACGATACATCCACCCGGCCGAGCCCGTGTACCACGTCCAGCCGCCTTGGCCCACGTGAGCGCAGTCATACACATCGGCGCACGCGACGTAGGGCTCGACCTTGTAGCGATAGATGGCGGCGCGGGAGCTCGAATGATTGATCGGGTTCAAGAGCGATAAGACCTCGGCGGCCGTATCCCCGTCGCCGAGCATCGCGAACGCGATGACCGACCAAACGGCTCCATGCGTGTACTGGCCGCCGTTCTCGCGGATGCCGGGCGGATACGCCTTGACGTACCCGGGGTCGAGCGCCGTCCGATCAAATGGCGGTGTGAAGAGCCGGACGATTGCGTGCTCCCGGTCGACAAGACGCGTGTACGCCGCCAGCATCGCCGTCGTGGCGCGCGTCGCCTCGCCTGCGCCGGAGATCGCGGCCCACGACTGCGCGATGGAGTCGATCTGACACTCATCGTTCAAAGACGACCCCAGCGGTGTGCCGTCATCGAAGAAGGCTCGCCGATACCATGCGCCGTCCCATCCGTCCCTCTCGAGCGCCTCGCGTACCCCGACGGCATGGGCTCGCCACGCTGAAGCGCGCGTCACGTCACCTCGAGACTCGGCTAGGGGCGTCAACGCGGAGATCGCCGCATGGAGGAACCACCCGAGCCACACGCTCTCGCCTTTGCCCTCGATACCGACGCGGTTCATGCCGTCATTCCAATCGCCGGCGCCGATCAGGGGCAGTCCGTGGACGCCGACCGCGAGACTCCGGTCGATAGCTCGAGCGCAGTGTTCGTACAGCGGAGCCGGCTCGGCAGCGACTCTCGGCTGGAAGTACGATTCGTGCTCTCCGTCGCGCAACTCGGGGCCTTCGATAAAAGGCACGAGTTCGTCGAGCACCGCGACGTCACCAGTGACGTCGACGTAGTGCGACACCGCGAACGGCAGCCAAATGCGATCGTCGGATATTCGCGTGCGAACGCCGTGGCCCGACGGCACGTTCCACCAATGCTGCACGTCGCCTTCGACGAACTGTCGCGACGCCGCGCGGAGGATGTGTTCTCGCGTCACATCCGGTTTCGAGATGCACGTCGCCATGACGTCTTGGAGCTGATCGCGAAAACCATATGCGCCGCTCGCTTGATAGAAGCCGGCGCGCGACCAGATCCGACACGCAAGCGTCTGATACATCAGCCAGCGATTCAGCAGGACGTCCATCGAGCGGTCCGGCGTGCGGACTTGTATGGCGCCAAGCACCTCATCCCAGAATCTCGTCACGGAGGCCATCACCGCGTCGAGGTCCGTGCTGCGATAGCGCGCGATCAGCGCGCCTGCTCCCTCTTTTGTCGCGGCGTCGCCGAGGAAGAGCACCACTTCCGCCGTCGCATCGGCGGCGAGGTCGATTCGGGTCTGCAAGGCGCCGCACGGGTCGAGGCCGGCCCCGACCCGGTTCGACAGCGCGACGGCTCGATCGAGCGCGGCCGGACGCTCGAGCGACCCATCGCGGCCGACGAATTCGGTCCGATCGCCCGTCCAGCTGCGTTGCCGGCCGGAAAGATCGGCGAAGGCCGTGCGCCCGCCGAATTCCACATTCCACAGGTTCGTCGCGAACATCGCTCCCGTGCCCGGGTCGATCTCGGTCACGATGAAGGGCGCCGAGCCGGCACGCGACGCACCGAGCACCCACTCGACATACGACGTGATCGAAAGGCGCCGGAAGCGCCCGGACTGATTTCGGATCTTCAGCCTCGAGATCTTCACCGAATCGTGCAGCGGCACGAATTGGAGCAACTCGAGCGAGATGCCGTGCGAAACGTGCTCGAAGCGGCTATACCCTTGCCCATGGCGGGCGAGGTATGGCGCCGGTCCTTCGCGGATCGGCAACGCAGTCGGCGACCACGTCGTCCCCGAGTCCTCGTCGCGGACGTACAACGCTTCGCCCGGCCGGTCGCTCACTGGATCGTTCGACCAGGGACTGAGCTGATTGCGCTGGCTATTGATCGACCACGAATATCCGCTGCCATCGGTCGAGACCTGGAACCCGAAGGACGGGTTGGCGACGACGTTGATCCACGGCGCCGGCGTCCATTGGCCGTCGCCGAGGAAGGTCACGTACTCGCGACCATCGTCGCTGAATCCGCCGAGACCGTTGAAATATTCCAAACTCGGGCGTGCAAGCTCCCCGGTCACCGCACCGCCTGATTGTCGCGCACGCGTGCGCGCGAACGCGGGCTCGGTAGCCTCGAGGAGACCCACCTGCTCGTAAAGGCTGCCGCTGCGGCTCAAGAGGGTCGCGCGGGCGGCGCCCCGCAATGCGTTGCGCGTCTGCGACGTGATCAATTCGGCGCGCAGCACGTGCACCGCACCGCGCCGCCAGTGCTCGTGTGCGGTCTGACGGACTTGGCTCGCCCGGATGGTCGTGTCCAACGCTGAGAGCAGATCCTGCGAGTACGAAGGTGCGCGCTCGTTCAAGATCACCAGGTCGACCGCAAGCTGCTTCATCCTCCAGTATTCGTGCGCGTGGAGCAGTTGGCGGACGATACCCACGTCCTCGACGTCGTCGATCCGGCACAACACGATCGGCAGATCGCCGGAAATGCCGCACGCCCACAGCGCGGGCGGACCTCCTTCAGTCCTTCGCAGCACGTCTTGCGACGGCCGCAATGCGCGGTTGGAGTAGAGCACGTGGCCGGCGAGGCGCTGAAACAGGTTGGCCTCGTCGGCATCGATGCCGAGATGGAAGAGTTGTACCTGTGCCTGCGTCCACGCGAGAGTGACCGCGCGATCGAACGCGGCCGGATCCTGATGGCGGTCGGCGAGATCGAGCGCCTCGTCGCGCGAGGATGCGACGAGCGTCCAAAACGCGACGCGCGCCGTCGAGCCCGGCGACAGCCGGAGTCGTCGGCGAAGGCTGAAAACAGGATCGAGGACGGCACCACTGGTGTTCGACAAAGGCTGGCCGTCCATCACGGAAGCGGCGGCGCGAATGCCGTGTCCCCTTCCGAGAAAGCGTGCGCGGTCGGTCTCGAATTGCGGGCCGCCGACAGCATCGCCCTCGACGACGGCGAGATGAACGGCCCAGACCGGCGATTCATCGGGCGAGCGAACGCGCCGCGTCGCAACGATAGCGCCGATGCTCGGGATGAACTCCGTCTCGACGAACAGCTTCGAAAACGCGGGGTGAGCGGCATCGGAGTCCGCGGACGCGAGCACGAGCTCGGCATATGAGGTCAGCTCGATCTCGCGCGTACGCCCCCCGAGATTGGAGACCGACACGCGACGAACCTCGGCATCGTGTTCCGTCGAAACCACGATATCGAGCGTCGTCACGATCCCGCCGTCGCGCCGAGCGATCCTGGCGCGGTCTTCGAGAAACTCGGCCTCATAGGAGTCGGGCTCTTTCCCGGTGGGTTGATAGCCGGCCGACCACACCTCGCCGCTCATCGCGTCGCGGAGGAAAACGAAAGCTCCCGAATCGTCGCATGTGGTGTCTTCCCGCCAGCGGGTGACCGCGAGGTCACGCCAACGGCTATATCCGCCGCCGGACGACGTGAGCATCACCGCGTACGATCCATTCGAGAGGATATGCGCGCGCGGGATCGGCTGGTGCGCCGAATCGAAGCGGCGTTGCAACAAAGGAAGGGTCTCGCGAAGGTCGGCGGCAGGTTTCACGTGCTCGGGTCGAGGGTGCACGACCAGGACGTCGCGCGGAGCGCGTTCTTGAAGCAGCAGCTCCGTCGCTTGGACCATCGGCTCGACGTGAAATCGATCCCGCATGATCCCGTCGCGAAGTACGTTATCGATCGCGACCAAGGTCATGCCCTGATGGTGCGCCATATAGGAGCGGACGACTGCCACATTCCGCCCGTCCGGCACTCGTGCGGGCGTGTAGTCCAAGGCTTCGTAGCAGCCGTAGCGGCCGATACCCCCGGCATCGGCCAGCCGGGCGAAATTGCGCACGGCCGCCGGCGGATCGATCATCGCCGCAAGGGCCGTCGCGTATGGGGCGACCACATCGTCGTCCTCAAGCCCGCGTTTGAGGCCCAAACCGGGGACGCCGAAACTCGAGTATTGATAGGTCATCTCGAGATCGCGAGCGTTGTACGCCGATTCCGATCTGCCCCACGGAAGACCGAGCCCGGTCGCATATTCGATCTGCTTGCGGACCGCGAGCCGGTTGCTCTGATCGATGAGGCTGTCCGTGGGCGCATGCAACACGAGGCTCGGCATCAGGTATTCGAACATCGACCCGGACCATGATATCAACGCCGCGCCGCCGTCCACCGGAGTGACGGCCCTCCCAAGACGGTACCAATGCTGGGCGGGCACATCGGCCTTCGCGATCGCGACGAAACTCGCAAGATGCGCTTCGGATGCGAGCAGATCGTAACAGTTCAGGTCGAGAGCACCTTCGGCGCAACGGTAGCCGACGGAGAGCAGCTGTCGCGCGGGATCGAACACGAGGCCGAAATCCATGGCCTCGAGCCACCGGTGCACCAGTGTCGCGATCGCCTCGAGACGACCTATGAGCGAACGCGCCGCTTGCGCGGAGCGCGCGAGCGCATCGATGAGAGGATCATCGCCGCCCCGATGACCGAGGATCGCAAGCGCCGCGTCGCAGCGCTCTGGCAGATCGGCTAACGTGGGAATCGATCGCAAGGACTCGAGCGATTCGCGCTCGGGGTCCGCTTCGATCAGATACGCCCATAACATCAACGCCTCGATGTCGCGGGCGTGGCTTAGGACCACCCGGTGGAGCGATTCCGCTTCGACTAACACGTCGGCGCCTGGGTCGTCACCCAATTCTGCGCTCAGAGTTCGAGCGATGTCGACGAACGTCTCGGAGCGAGCGACGAGCTCGGCGGCACGGCCGACGAACTCCGACGGGGTCTCGTCTATGAGCGGGACCGCCGCGGCTGCGGTCAACCCGGCAAGCGCGTCCTCCGCGTGCTGCCGGGATACGGTCTGCAGGCGACGCTGCTCGGGAAGCGCGCGTAACGACTCGCGTGCGACATCCACTGCGTCGGAAATGCCGGCAAGCCACTGGGTCCCCGCGACGGGTGCGCGGATGATCTCGCTGCACGCGTTCTTGAGCGCGATCAGGTGCCCGGCGAGGTTCCCGCTGTCCACCGACGATACGTACCGCGGTTCGAGCGGGCGGCAGTCGAGGGTTCCATACCAATTGTAGAAGTGGCCGCGGAAGCGCTCGAGCCGGTCCATCGAATCGAGGGTGGCGTCGAGTCGTTCCGCGGTGTCCATCGTCCCCAGCCATCCGAAGTCGCGCGCGGTGACCAATGACAGGAGATAAAGACCGAGGTTCGTCGGCGAGGTCCGGTGCGCCACCACGGGAGCGGGGTCTTCCTGGAAGTTGTCGGGGGGAAGCAGGTGATCTTCCGCCGAGACGAAGGTGTCGAAGAAGCGCCAAGTCCGTCGAGCGATCAGCCGTAAGGTCTTCGAGTCGACGGGAGATGGGCGCTGCCGGCTTGCCTCGCGCCTTGGAAGGCTCATCCATTCCGCGATGGAGGGCGACAGTAGCCACAAGACGACGAACGGAAGGGCGATAGCCCACGCCGCACGTCCGGCCAAGGCGACGGCGAGCGCCGCGACGGCAGCAAGCGCGATACCGCCAGTCATGAGGCGGTAGAAGGCGCGGGCGTCAAGCGCCGTGCGCGACGTCAACGAAGCGGCGTCCGTCCACTCGAGCAGTCGCTGGCGGCTCAGATACAATCGGCTGAGCGTCCGCGTGACCGCATCGGCCATCAGCCACGCCTGATGCGCGAGTACCGCCAGCGTGAAGGTGATCTGGAGAGACGCGAGCCCGAAATCCACACCGACGCCACGCCAATGCCGTCGTTGCGAGATACCCGACGCCCGCGGGAGTATCCCACCGAAGGGCGCCAAGAGCGGCGGAACGGCGAACGTCGCGACGACGAAGCCGGTCCAGAACAAGGCCGCGTCGGCGGGAAGCGTCCAGCCGACCAGCAAGGCGACGAACGCTGCGGGCGCAGACAACGTGCGACGCAAGTTGTCCAGCATTTTCCATCGGCCGATCGGCGGGATCGCAACTTTGCCGGATTTCGCATCCCGGCCGAAGATCCACGGCAGCAACTGCCAATCGCCGCGCGCCCATCGATGCTGGCGGGCCGTTGCGACGTCGTAGCGCGACGGGAATTCCTCGACGACCTCGATGTCGGACAACAGACCCGAGCGCGCGAAGATGCCTTCGAGCAGGTCGTGGCTCAGCAGCGTGCTCTCGGGGATCCGCCCTTCGAGCGCCGTTTCGAATGCATCGACGTCGTAGATCCCCTTGCCGATGTAAGAACCTTCACCGAAGAGGTCCTGATACACATCGGAGACAGCGAAGGCATAGGGGTCGAGCCCGCTCGGGCTCGTGAACACCTGATTGAACATCGATCCTTCACGCGCGCTCGGGAACAAGGGCGTGACGCGCGGCTGCAGCACTGCGTATCCTGCGACGACCCTCCGGTTCGACGGATCCAACGTGGGAATATTGAGCGGGTGAGCCATCTTTCCGACCAGACGTTTCACCGTTCCCCGCGGCAAGCGCGTATCGGCGTCGAGCGTGATCACGTAACGGACGCCGGAAGGCACCTCCGGCGGCCATCCATCCATGCTCAAAAACGACGTATCGGTAGCCCCGCGAAGCAGTCGGTTCAGCTCGTGCAGCTTGCCGCGCTTGCGCTCCCACCCGATCCACATGCGTTGGGACTCGTTCCAGATCCGCCGGCGGTGCAACAGCAAGAAGCGCGCACCTCCGGGTGCGGGGCCGTACCGCGCGTTCAATCGCGCGATGCCGTCGGTCGCGGACGCGAACAATGCGTCGTCGCCCGGGGCTGACTCCGTGGCCGAATCGGTCCAGTCCGACAGCAGAGCGAAGTGGACTTCGCCCTCATGACCGGCGAGATAGTGCACCTCCAAGCGATTGATGTGCCTCTCGAGCTCGCGCGCCGATGTGAAGAGCACCGGCATGACCACCATCGTGCGCAGGCGCTCCGGAACGCCCTCGCGTTCTTCTCGCTGGCGCCGGCGCGAACCGCCCACTTGGACACCGGAACGCGGTACCCGAGAGACTGTTCGAAAGTCCGTCTACCTTCAGAGATGAGGTAACAGCCAGGCTCCTGCTCTCGGCTCGACGCATCGCCGGACGCCGACCTAGGTCGTCTGGCGAGTTCGATGGCGCGTCGAGCGACGTCGAGTTCGGAGACCCCGGATCCGCGGGCGAGCTCTTCGATCGCATGACGGTAACGATCGCGCGAAGGGAAATCCATGTCCGCGAAGTTGCTGCTCGCCCGAAGCGCCGCGTCGACGAGGCTCAGATCCTCGAATATCTCCGACCAATCGACCGCCGAGATCAAGCGCATGCTTGTGAACACGTTGCGGACCGTCACGTTCATCGCGCTTTGCTTTTGATGCTCGCCCCGGACGATCTCATCGGCGCTCGTTCCCTGTGCGGCGAGGATCTGATCCAGCCGCAACAGCACGGCGTTCGCGCGAGGCCCTTGATCGCGCAGACGATGGATGAGCTGCACGACGAAGG
>Ga0102924_1006224_pt1 | contig 11274 bp, 9 predicted proteins | sample PaiPotPPM11metaG_FD_80116 | JGI IMG/M metagenome (GOLD analysis project Ga0102924, IMG submission 80116) | Iron sulfur acid spring bacterial and archeal communities from Banff, Canada, to study Microbial Dark Matter (Phase II) - Paint Pots PPM... ...
CGCGCCAGGGCCGTCAGGTGAATTGGAGCAAGCTGTGCAACATTTAGCCGGAGAGACGCGCCAGCGCGCGGGCGAGGCTTTGGAGCGATGGGAGATTGGCAGCGCCCTCAACATCACGTGGGGTCTTGTGCGCCGCGCCAACCAGTACATCGAGCAGCGCGCACCCTGGAAGCTGGCGCGCCAGCCCGACCAGTCGCAGACCCTGGATACCGTGCTATACACTGCGGCGGAGGCCACGCGCATCCTGGCGGTTTTGCTGGCCCCATATATCCCAGCGGCCAGCGCGCGCATCCTGACACAGCTCGGCCTGGAACCGCTCAGCGCCGGCGCGTGGCCGCGCGAGGGTATATGGGGCAGCCGCCAATTGACGGCTGTCGTGTCAGGGCCATTGTTATTCCCGCGCATCAATGTTGAATGAAACGGTGTAGGGGCGAGCTAGCGATGTGGCGGGGTCAGAAAATGTGGCGGCGCAATTCATTGCGCCAGTGGGGCTGATTTACCGCGCTCTTAGTCGATCCTGGCGCAATGAATTGCGCCGCCACATTGATCCTTGTTTCCTCCATGTTGGGATGGAATTGCAAATACGATCAGGAAAGGATGCGATCATGTCGATCATCGAGGTGGATGGATTAGCCAAAACATTCATAACGCGCGAACGCGGCGCGGGACTGGCGAACAGTCTGCGATCATTCGTCGCACCGCGCTATCGCGAGCGCGCCGCCGTCAAGCGCATCAGCTTTGCGCTTGACGCGGGTGAAGTGCTGGCTTTTATCGGGCCGAACGGCGCGGGCAAAAGCTCCACCATCAAGATGCTCACCGGCATTCTCTATCCCTCGGCGGGTATGGCGCGCGTGCTGGGCTACGTCCCCTGGCAGCAGCGCCGCCTGCTCGCGTTTCATATAGCCAGCGTCTTTGGGCAGAAGTCGCAGTTGTGGTATCACCTGCCGCCGCAGGACACCTTTAACCTGCTGGCGCGCATCTACGAACTGGACATGAACGAGTATCGCAAGCGGCGCGACTTCCTGATCGACGTCTTTGACATCGCCGATCACCTGCAAACGCCCGCGCGCAAACTGAGCCTGGGCGAGCGGATGCGCTGCGAACTGGCGGCGGCCCTGCTGCACAAACCATCCATCATCTTCCTGGACGAGCCGACCATTGGCCTGGACGTCATCGCCCGGCAGCGCATTCGCGACCTGATCGGCCAGTTGAACGTGGAGGAGGGCGTCACCGTCTTTCTCACCTCGCACGACGCCGGGGATATCGAGCAGGTCTGCCGCCGCGCCATCATCATCAACCACGGCGAGATCATCCTGGACACGCCCGTCGCCCGCATGAAACGCGACTATCTGAAAGTGAAGACCGTCGATCTGCTGCTGGAAGATGCGGCTGACGAATTGCTCAAGATCGACGAGGCAACGGGCCAGCGGCGACTCAGCGTACAACCGCCTGGATCAATTCACGAGGAACTGCTGGACACGCGAGGCATCACCATCTTGAAGGTGAAAGGACACGGCCTGAAACTCGAAATCGACACCTCGCTAAGCCCGCTGGAGCCGGTCATCGCCGCCATTATGGATCGCTGCCACATCGTGGACATGACCATCGCCGATCCGCCGCTGGAGGAGATCATCGCCAGGATTTACAACGACAAAAATATAGGGACGCAATGAAGAACTTGAAGTAACAGGAGAATAGCCAATGCAAACCTTCACCGCGCGTCCAAAACGATCAGGGCGACAACGCTTTCTTCTCGTCCTGCACAAATACCTGGCCGTCCTGCGCGTCAGCGCCGCCAACAACCTGGCCTACCTCTCGGAAGTTTTCTTCCGCGCCATGTTTTTGCTGGTCTTCATCTTCGTCTTTCTCCAGTTGTGGACCGTGACCTACGCGGCGAAAGGCGTTCACGAGCTGGGTGGCTACTCCATCAACAATATTATCTGGTACGTGGCAGTGACCGAGATCATCGCGCTCTCGCTGCCGCCGTTGTCGCGCCAGATCGATCAGGAGGTGCGCTCCGGCCAGATCGCCTACTTGCTGGGACGGCCTTGCAACTACGTGCTGTACCGTTTCGCGCAATACCTGGGCGAGCGGCTGGTGCGCCTGGCGATCAACATTCCAGCGGCGGCGATCCTGGCGTGGCTGTTCGTCGGACCGCCGCCCATCAGCCTGTTCTCTGTGCTGGCGTGGCTGCCGGCGCTCTTTCTGGCGCTGATCATCGACTACCTGATCTACGTGGCTATCGGCCTGCTGGCTTTCTGGACGGAGGATACCACACCCTTCTTCTTTGTCGTCAACCGCCTGGCCCTGATCCTCGGCGGCGTGCTGGCTCCTCTCGCTGTGCTGCCGCAGCCGATACGCGGCATCGCCGAGATACTGCCGTTCAGCGCCGTCTTCTACGATCCCGCCAGCACGCTCATACACTTCAACGTCAGCGCGTTCGGCTGGGCGCTGCTGCAACAGGCGCTCACGCTGGCGGCGGCGGGCGCGCTCCTGTTCGTCTTCTACACATTCGCGACGCGCCGCGTCAGCATCAACGGAGGGTAGGTGATCGCCATGTTCGTCATCAAGCGCTTTGGACATACGCTGCGCTTCATCGGGGCGTATACCGCCGCCAACGTGCAGGCGGCGCTGGAGTATCGCGCCTCGTTTCTCATGCAGGTGGTCTCGATGGCCGCTAACGACAGCATCTGGCTCTACTTCTGGTGGAGCTACTTTCAGGAGTATCCGCTCTCGCATGGCTGGCAGCTCACCGATATCGTCGTGATCTGGACCGTCTCAGCGTGTGGCTACGGCATCAGCGCCTGTGTTTTCGGCAATGCCAGCAACCTGGCGACGCTGATTATGAACGGCGGCCTGGATGCGTACCTGGGGATGCCGCGCAACGTGCTGCTGCACGTCTGCGTCTCCAAGTCCGACCCGATGGCCTGGGGCGATGTCCTCTTTGCCGTTGGCGCGTTCCTGATCTTCTTGCATCCCAATCCGTTGACTTTTGCCCTGTTCATTGTGCTGGCGCTGCTCGCCGCGCTGATCTTCACCTCCTTCGCCGTGATCCTGTGTTCGCTAGCCTTCTTCCTGGGCAACACCGAAGGTCTGGCAAGCCAGTTGATGGGCGCGCTGATCACCTTCAGCACCTACCCGATGAACCTCTTTGGCGGCCTGGTACGGCTGCTGCTCTTCAGCGCCATCCCGGCAGGCTTCATCTCGTTCATCCCCTTGCAATTGCTGCACCACTTCTCGTGGCTGCTCTTCCTGGCGCTGCTCGGCTTTACCGCACTGATCCTCGCCTTCGCCGCTGGCCTCTTCCAGCTTGGCCTGCGTCGCTACGAGAGCGGCAACCTGCTGGGGATGCAGGCATGATCATTCTCGCAGCGCGCGGCGCACCAGCTTACCCGACGCATTGCGCGGCAGGGGCCCGACAAAGTATATGGCGCGGGGCAGCTTGTAGCGTGCCAATCGCTGCCCGGCATAGGCCAGCAGTTCGTCGGCGGAGGCCGAAAGTGTGCTGCCGTCGCGCAGGTGGACATAGGCGATGGGAACCTGTCCCCACTGCGCGTCGGGCTGCCCGCACACGCCGGCTTCCGCCACGTCCGGGTGCGACAGCAGCACGCTTTCGACCTCCGCCGGGTAGACGTTCTCGCCGCCGGAGATGATCAGGTCGGCGCGCCGGTCCAGTACGTAGAGGTAGCCTTCGCCGTCAAGATAACCGATGTCGCCGGTGGCGAGCCAGCCGTCGCGGAAGGCGCGCGCCGTCTTCTCCGGGCGGTCAGCGTAGCCGGGCGTGATCGTCGGCCCGCGCAGGTAAATTTCCCCCGGCTCACCGGCAGGCGCTGGCTGCCCGTCACGCAGCACGCGCAACTGCACGGGCATGAGCGGGCGACCGGCGGAGCCGGGTTTGCGCAAGGCATCGCCCGGCGCGAGCGTCACTGCCTGCGAGCAGGACTCAGTCAGGCCATACGTCTGTACGACTGGAATGGCGCGCCGCGCGCACTCTTCGAGCAGCGGATACGGCGCGGGCCCGCCGCCCAGCAGCACGCAGCGCAATGCTGGCGGATAGCCGCTGCCCGGCTGTTCTGCATCCAGCGCGTCAAGCATACGTTTCAGCATCACGGCCACGACAGAGATCATCGTTACCCCATCCTCGCGTAGCGATCGGTTGACCGTGGCAGCATCGAAGCGTTCGTGGACAATGACGCCAATGCCGTAGATCGCGCTGCGCATCAGGATCGAGAGGCCGCCGATGTGGAAGAGCGGCAGGCAGGCCAGCCAGCGATCGTCCGGCGCGTGGCCGAGGTTAAGGACTGAGCCGACGGCGTTCCACCATTGCATCCCGTAAGTGATGATCGCGCCCTTCGGCTGGCCCGTTGTTCCCGAAGTATACATGATGGCCTGTATAGCGTCCAGGTCGATCAGCGAGCGCAGGGCGACATCCGCCCCCGGCAGCGCGCCGATCGCCGTCGTATTGTTGCCTGCCGTCTCCGCCAGCGCGGCGCGCCGCAAGTCTGACAGTTCCCGGCCAATCGCGGTGGCGGGAGCTGCGCAGCGCGCGTCGTGTACCAGCAGTGTAGCCCGCACATCGCGCAATTGCCAGCACAGTTCGCCGGGCGTCAGGCGCGCGTTGAGAGGAACGAGAATCGCCCCCAGGCGCGTCAGGGCATGGACAACAGCGACATAGGTACATGAGTTGCCTGCCAGCAGCGCCACGCGGTCGCCCGCCTGGACGCCGAGCGTGGCAAGCTGTCGCGCCGTGCGGCTGGCCGCGCGATCCAGGTCGGCGAAACTCCAGCGCGTCTGTCCATCCTGCACGGCCAATCGCTGCGGGAAACTGCCGGCAGAGCGCGCGAGCCAATCGGGCAAAAATCTAGCGTTCTCTATTCTATCCATAGCTCTTCATTGCCTGTTCATCGAGGGTTACGCCCAGACCGGGGCCGCGCGGCACGGCCATCACTCCGTTAGCGATAGGCAATGCCTCGACAATCAAATCATCGGCCAGCAAATCAGCCGTAGCGAGGCCGCATTCCAGCGTCACGGCGGGCGTGGCGGCGACAAGGTGCAGCAGTGCGGCCAGGCCGACGCCAGACTCGATGGCGCTGCTGATCACGCACCGCACACCGCTGGCCGCCGCCTCGTCGATGATCTGCCGCGTGACGCGCAAACCGCCCACCACTTGCGGCTTGATGACAAATACGTCGGCGTCATGCGATGCGAGCAGGGCGCGCGCGCTTTCCAGGCTATCCAACGCCTCGTCAGCAGCAATCGGCACAGCAACCGCCGCGCGCAAGGCGCGCAAGCCCTCAAGATCGGCCCTCGGCAGCGGCTGTTCGACATACTGGATGCCGTAGGATACGCAGCGCGACAGCACGGCCAAAGCTTGTGCCATATCCCACGCCTCGTTGGCATCGAGCCGCAAGGCGACATCTGCCCCGATAGCCTCTCGTACCCGCGCGATCCGGTCGATTTCGCTCTCTACGTCCCGCTCCATGCCCACTTTCAGCTTGACGCAACGATAGCCTGCCGCCGCCGCCTGCCTTGCCACCTGCACAGCCGTTATCGGATCACGCGCGCCGATCACGGCGTTCACCCGCACGCTCTCTCGCGGCTGCACTCCTGCCGGAGCGAGCAGCTCGCTGGCGCTGCATCCCCTGGTTTTCCCCAGCGCATCGAGCAGCGCCATCTCCACGCCGCACGCTGTCGGGCCATTCGTAGGGGCGGGGGTGGTTGTGTTGGGAGGTGGGGACGCTTGCGTCGCCCCGCGCTCCGGCATTGTCGGTTCATCCCTGGTGGGCGAATCGTTGTATGGCGAGCCATGGCGGGGCAAGCCCCCCTTGATCTTGCCCCGGCCAGCTCGCCCCACGTCCGCATCCACCCCCGCCCCTACAGATTCGTCCAACCACGCCAGCGCGTCACCGACGCTCCCACCGCCGAACTCCGGCAAGGGCGCGCTCTCGCCCACACCGGTAATGCCTCGCGCGGTCACGATCTCGACAATGATGCCCTCGCGCCATTGCATTGCACCGTGCGCGGTGGCGAAATGGCTGCGCAGAGGAACGCGGTAAGGACGCCATGATACGTCGCGGATCTTCATAGGCGCGCTATGGCAGGCGCGGATAGCGCGAGAAATCGGGCTTGCGCTTCTCCACGAAGGCGTTGCGGCCCTCTTTGCCCTCGTCCGTCATGTAGTAGAGCATGGTGGCGTCGCCGGATAGCTGCATCAGGCCGGCCAGCCCGTCGGTATCGGCGTTGAAGGCCGCTTTCAAGAAGCGCAGCGCCGTCGGGCTTTTTTCCAGTATCTCGCGGCACCACTGGACTGTCTCGTCTTCCAGTTCCGCGAGCGGCACGACTTTATTGACCAGCCCCATATCGAAGGCTTCCTGGGCGCTGTACTGGTGGCAGAGATACCAGATTTCGCGCGCGCGCTTGTGACCGACGACGCGCGCCATGTATGTCGCGCCCCATCCGGCGTCGAAGCTGCCCACGCGCGGCCCCGCTTGTCCAAAGCGCGCGTTGTCGGCAGCGATGGTCAGGTCGCACAGCAGGTGCAGGACGTGGCCGCCGCCGATGGCGTAGCCCGCTACCATCGCGATCACCGGTTTGGGCAGGTACTTGATCGAATATTGCAGGTCAAGGGCGTTCAGGCGCGGCACGCCGTCGCTGCCGACATAGCCGCCATGCCCGCGCGCGCGCTGGTCGCCGCCGGAGCAGAACGCTTTGTCACCTTTGCCCGTCAGAATGACCACGCCGATCTGCGGGTCTTCGCGGCAATCTGCGAAGGCGTCGATCAGTTCCGAAAGCGTCTCCGGTCGGAAGGCGTTGTGGACTTCCGGGCGGTTGATGGTGATCTTAGCGATCCCTTCAGCTTTCTCATAAATGATGTCGGTATAAGAACGTGCTTCTATCCATTCAATTGACATGTGTTTCCTCCTCAATTTTACAATGCATGTGATGCGTATGTCCGGCAAAAATCGCGAACCAACCGGTCAAACTTGTCTGGTTGTTCGAGATGGACGGTGTGACCGGCTCCCGGCACGATCTCTAACTGCGCTCGCGGCAGCAACCGCGCCATCTGCCGGGCGATGGCGCAGAATTTCTCGTCCTGCTCTCCGGCAATGAGCAAAACGGGCAGGTCCAGTTCCGGCAAGCGCGCGTGCAGAGCCGGCTGCGCGCCTGTGCCAGCACCGCGTAAGCTGTTGGCAAGGCCCGCGGCACGGTTGTGCAAGCGCTGCCGGTGTAATGCCGCGCGCGTCGCGGCGGGCAGCGCCTGCTGGCTGGCGAACAAGGGCAACTGTTCCCAATAGTCCACAAAATCCGCCACGCCCGCGCGCTCTATGCGCTCGGCCAGCAACTCGTCTTGCTGTCGTCGCTGCTCGCGTTCCGCTTCACTTGCCAGCCCCGGCGACGCGCTCTCCAGGATCAGCGCGCGGAAAAAGCCCGCAAAAGCGGTATAGAGCGCGATGCGGCCGCCCATCGAGTAGCCAAGCAGGATCGCCTCGCCCTCTTGTACGTCCAATATCCGCAGCACATCGACGATGTCGGCGCGGCAATGCTCCATCGCGTAGCGCCGCGCGTCGGCTGGCGCTTCCGACTCGCCGTGACCCGGCATATCCAGCGCAATCACGCGCAGCCCGCCTGCCGCCAGCGCGCCGGCATGATCGCCCCAGGAAGCGGCGCAGCCGGTGAAGCCGTGCAGCAAGACAAGCGTAGCTGTCGCCTCTGCCGGGCCGTCTATCTCCGCGTGCAAGCTCATGCCATTGACGGTGACATCCTTACTGCTCCTCATGCGGATTCCTCGTGCTGCCTGGCATCTTGCAATGACCGCGTTACGGTCTGCCAGAGCTGGCGATGCATCCGCACGTTACTTTCACGCTCCGTGTCTACTTCGATGACGTGCAATCCCGTCCCCTTGAGGCCGTCGCGCACCGCGCCGCGAAACTGCTCCCAGGTTTCGACGCGCCGGAACTGCCCGCCGTACATCTCGACCGCCGGGCGCACATCCAGCCCGGTCGGCGTGCCGAAAAGCTGCTCGAAATGTTGCGAGTGCGCGGCCTGTGGCAGAAACGAGAAGATGCCACCGCCATCATTATTGATCAGCACAATGGTCAGATGTAAGTGGTGCAGGTGCGCAGCAAGCAAGCCGTTGAGATCGTGCAAGAACGAGAGATCGCCCACGACCAGGACTGTGGGCTGCTCCGGCGCGGCGGCGCTGGCTCCCAGCGCGCTGGATATCACGCCGTCAATGCCGTTCGCGCCGCGATTGCCTATGACGTGCAGGCGGCGCGCGCTCGACCAGAAAAAGGTGTCCAGGTCGCGCACCGGCATACTGTTGCCCGCGTACAGCGTCGCCTCGTCCGGCAGCAATCCGGCAAGCTCAGTGAAAATGCGCCCCTCGAAGAATGGCGCGAAGTCCTGCATGGCCGCATGTAAAGCTTCCCGCGTCACGCGGTCGGCCTCTTGCCAGCGCCGCAGCCACGCATCGTCCCCGTAGGGGCGTGGGCTTGCCCCGCCCTGTTTGGCATCCAATATTGCCAGCAATTCCTGGCAAAACGCGATTGGATCGGAATGTATAAGCATGGATGCAAGCTGCGTCGGCTCTTCCCACCCGGCGTTGCCGTCGATCACGATCTGCGGGCAAGATGGATAACGCTGCAGGTAGAGCAGGAGCGGTTTAGCGGTTGGCATCGCGCCGAAACGCAGCACAACCTGCGGCTGTTCGGCGCTTGCAAAGGCTTCATCGCGTAAGAAAGCATCATAGCTCGACAGCACGCGGTCGCGGTCATGTATGCCGCAGCGCACCTGCGAAAGCGCGTCGGCCAGGATGGGATAGTCCAGTTGCCGCGCCAGCGCCGCCAGCGCATCCGCCAGCGCGGGATCATCCTGCGGGCCAGCCACGATCAGGCCGCGCTGCGCTCCTTGCAACTGGGCGGCGATATTTCTTATAGCCGAAATTGATGGCGCTGCCAACTGCGACTCGCTGACCTCGATATAGGGCGCGTTGCCGGGTCGTCCGTACCAGGCGGCGGCGTCACGCAGCGCGGGAGGCGGCAACTCCTGGCCCGCGATGGCATCGGGCGTGAGCGGCTCGCGCAGTGGGAAATTGAGATGCACCGGGCCAGCCGGAATGGCCCGCGTCAGCGCGACGGCGCGTCCCGCCAGCGTGCGCATGTAGCGCAGCGCGGTGTTCGAGGCTTCCGGCAGGGCGACGTCCGCGAACCACTTCGGATACGCGCCATAGAGGCGGTTCTGATCGATAGCCTGCGGCGCGCCGCAGTCGCGTAGTTCGTGCGGGCGATCCGCCGTCAGGACGAGCAGGGGAATGTGCGTCAATTTCGCTTCGATGATCGCCGGGAAAAAGTTGGCGGCTGCCGTCCCAGACGAACAGAGCAAGGCAACGGGCAATCCTTCGGGCAGGGACGGTAGGGGCAGCACGGGCAGGGACAAGCCACTGCCCCTACATCTCTTTGCCATGCCCAGGGCGAAAAAAGCGGCGGAGCGTTCATCGATGTGCATCCAGACGCGTATCTCCGGTTGTTCCGCGAAGGCCAGCGCCAGCGGCGTCGAGCGCGATCCCGGACAGATTACCACGTTGCGCACGCCCGCGCGCGCCAACTCATCGACGAACGCGTCCGCGCAGGCGTAGGTGGCGTTAACCGGCTCAGGAACGGCTGTCATTGGCATTACCCCTCGCTGCCGTCTAAGCCGCGCAGCATCACCTGCAGCTTCGCGCAAGACTCGGCGTACTCGCTCTCCGGTTCGGAGTCGGCGACGATGCCGCAGCCCGCGAAGAGCGTGGCTTGATTGCCTTGCACCAGGGCCGAGCGCAGGGCCACCGCGAATTCGCCGTTGCCGTTGGCGTTGATCCAGCCCACCGGCCCGGCCCACCAGCCGCGATCCATCTGCTCGTCACGTCGGATCTTCTCTAGCGTCGTTTGCACGGGGAAGCCGCCCACGGCAGGCGTGGGATGCAGGCAGGCTACTGTATCCAGGATGCTTAATTCCGGCAACAGTTGGCCGCGAATGGGCGTCTCAAGGTGCTGCACGTTCTTGAGCCTGAGCAGGTGCGGCTCCGGCGCGACCTCTAATCCGGCGCATAAGCCGACCAGCGCGTCGCGGATCGTCTCTACGACGATGGCGTGTTCCTCGCGATTCTTGGCGCTGTTGAGCAATTCCTGGCCCAGCCGCGTATCATTCGCTTCTGTTTCCCCGCGCGGCGCTGTTCCAGCAAGCGCCGTCGTCAGCAGTTGCCCATCACTCACATGCACCAGCGGTTCCGGCGTCGCGCCGACGAAGACGCGCTCGCCGCGCTGCAGCGCGAAGATGTGCGCCGCGGGATAGCTCTCGCGCAGTCGCTGCAAGGCCGCGTTGACGTCAAACGCGCCCTCTGTCCTGGTAATGCGCACGGCGCGCCCCAGCACAACTTTCTTATAGTCTCCCCTGTGGATATCGTTGACGGCATCCGCAACGATCTCTTTCCACACGGATGCCGAACATAGCTCCTCTGTATGAAAAGAGGTAGCACCGTCAATGTTTGCTTTTGTTGGCAATTCTGCGAGTTGTTCGCTAACAACGGCGAGATGTAGGAGATCGCGCAGCATGTCGTCGGCGCACTGTTCGATATCGTCCCCGGCGGCGATCATGCGATTGAGCGCTAGCCATGCGTTGTTCGCTTGCTTGCGCAGCGAGAGGCGCGGCAGAATCAGCAGACCGCCGGGAAAGCCAGACCAGAGCGGCGTGCGCGGCGCCAGCGGATCGAAGGCGAAACCGGCGAAGCAGATCGGCCCGTTTTCATCAAAGCGTATCGTCTCTTCTGCGCCGCCGACAACGGCATCCTGCATGATCTCGCTCCATGCATTGCTGACTGTTGTGAAATTCGTTGTGCCGTTGGCCTCAATCAGCGTGACCGCGCCGCCTCCCACCAGTGCAGCCTGTTCCGCAGGTCGCTCCCAATAAAAACGCGGACTTTGCCCGGTCCCTTCTAAGGCAGCGTAGACATGAAGCGGATCGATGTCTGCCGCCGGTAGCAGGAAAGTTGCCAGGATGCGCGGCCCTGCCTGTATGGCGCGACTCTGTGCTTCGCGCAAAAGACGCAATAAGGGAACGCGATACCAATCTATATGTGCTGACAAAGAAAGGTCAGGTCGTTCGGAAATGGACGATGTTTTCAGGTGCATAACGTTTGCCTACTATATATGTTAAGGATACAGGCGATGTTGCCTTTACTTATTTTAGGCGGTTATGCAAAGCCGTGCAAATCCCTGGGTACGTTAGGAATGATTTCGA
>Ga0102924_1006227_pt1 | contig 11274 bp, 9 predicted proteins | sample PaiPotPPM11metaG_FD_80116 | JGI IMG/M metagenome (GOLD analysis project Ga0102924, IMG submission 80116) | Iron sulfur acid spring bacterial and archeal communities from Banff, Canada, to study Microbial Dark Matter (Phase II) - Paint Pots PPM... ...
AGCGACCGGCCCAGGCCCGAGCCCACCCCGGCGACCACGACCACCTTGCCGTCCAGCAGCATCGGCCCGCTCCCAGCTATCTGCTATCTCTGCTATGTCTCAGCCCAGCATCCGCCGGGCCACCGCGGCCTGGCGGTCCGCGATCCGGCTCCGGTACTCGCCCGGCGTGATCCGGGCCTGCTCGTAGTACGGCAGGCAGCTGGCCAGGTCACCGGCCGGGACCACCTCGACCTGCGGGCCGTCCTCGGCGGTGAGCGGCCGGGCCAGCCGCTGCCAGCGGATCTGCACGTAGCCGCGGCGGTGCCCGGTGCGCTCCAGCCAGTTGGCCAGGCCGGGGTCGCGCTCGCTGATCACGAACCGCAGCCGCCCGTCCGGGTCGGTGCGGGCCTGGTCGGCGGTCAGGCTGGTCTGGTGGTTGATGTAGTCCAGCGACACGTACCACATGCTGCCGAGCTGGATGCCCTGGTAGGGCGCCACCGCGGGGCCCGCGGCGGGCACGGTCACGATCATCGCCTGGTCCTCGTCCAGGTCGAAGTGGCCCGCCGAGGAGAACTGCGTGGCCAGCCCGCCCGGCGTCGGCCGCGGCGGGGTCATCGTGTTGACCGGCAGGTTCAGGTAGAACCACTCCGGGAAGGCCAGGAACGTCCGCAGCCGGGACAGCAGGATCTTGCCCGCCACCCGGTAGCGCTTCTCCAGCACCTGCTCGTCCGCCGGGTCCGGCGCGCGGCCCGCCCGGTCGGCCCGCCGGATGGTGATCAGGCCGCGCTGCTCGCGGTCCCAGTCGCTGTAGACCTCGCGGACCAGCAGCATGGCCGCGCCGGCGCCCAGCGGCACGTAGCCCGGCACCTGGTCGTCGCGGGCCGGGCCGAACCGCAGCTCGAACGAGCCGTCCGGAGCGATCTCGACCTCGCGGTCATCGAAGGCGGTCAGGCTGCCCGGCACCTCGACCGGCGAGTAGTCGCCGTTCAGCACCTGGAAGCTCAGGTCGGCGGTGCTGCCGCGGCGGCCGCTGACCACGTACTCCGCGTCGTCGCGCAGGTAGGAGTGGAAGTACAGGGTGTCCGGGTTGTCCAGGCCCAGCTTGGTGTACGGGCCGGTGGACGCCACGAAATACGGGAAGTCGCGCTGATAGGCCCAGGCCATCTGGAGCGAGGCCCGGATGCTGCCGGCCAGGTAGTCGTAACCCTCGGCCAGGTCCTGCTCGCCCGCCACGTGCGGCGCCCCGGCAATGATCTTTTCCGCCTCGAGCACCGCGTCCGCGAACGACTGGGTAAGCGGCGGGGTGCGCACCGGCTCAGACTAGAACACGTTCTAAAAAAGCGTCAATAACAAGACGCCGCCCCGGTTGTGCCACGACGCGATCTGGTCGGCCGCCGGGCCCCGGGCAGTTACCTGCTGGTGATCGTGATATCGCCGTTGCTGTTCTGGGCCGTGATCACGTTGTGCGAGCTGGGCGACTGAGGGACCGTGACGGTCCGGCTGCCATACAGCGGCGTAGGTGCCCGCACCCGGTAGGCGGCCGGGCCGCGGGGCAGCTCCAGCGTGATGTTGCCGAAGCTGTCGGTCACGGACACGTGCCGCGGGATCTTGCTGAAGACCAGCAAGATGTCCCCGTTAACGTCGCTGGCCCGCACGTCGCCGGCGGCCAGGCCGGTCACGGTGATGTTGCCGAAGTTGTCCTGCAGCCGCGTGTTGCCGGTCAGGCCGGAGGCCGTGATGTCGCCGCTGGTGCTGAGGATCTGGATGTCGCCCGACAGGCTGGTGGCGTTCAGCTCGCCGAACTGGTCGTTCAGGTAGACCGATCCGCCCAGCCCGGTGGCGGTGAGGTTGCCCGAGTTGGCCCTGAGCGTCTCGTCCCCGGTCAGGCCGGCGGCGCTGATATTGCCGCCGTTGGCGGTCGCGGTGACCGGGAGCTGGGCCGGCACCCCCGCGTGCAGGCTGAGCGAGCAGTTCCCGACCGGGACCGCGCAGTGCGGGCTGAGCACCAGGCCGTGCCGGGTCTCCTGGCGCTGGAACAAGGGCCGGACGATGGCACCGTCCAGGCTCCCGCTGACCTGGATCTGGCTACCGCCGCCGGGCTGCAGGCTGATGTCGGCGTTGTTGACCGTGAGCTCGGACTGGCCGCCGCTGAGCGGGGCGGTGAACGTCACCGGGTACCCGCGCTGGTCCCCGCTGGCCAGCACTTTCAGCGCGGCGTGGCCCCACTGGAACACCAGGAACGCGGTCAGGGCCAGCGCGAGCGTGACGCCGGCCACCAGGATGGCCCGGCGGGCCGGCGTCAGCGGCACGTTCAGCGCCATCAGCCCGCCCCCAGGTAGCGCAGCACGGCCAGCACCCGCCGGTGGTCGCGGTCGGCGGGGGGCAGCCGGAGCTTGGCGAAGATGCTGTTGATGTGCTTGGCCACCGCGCCCTCGCTGACCACCAGGGTGGCCGCGATGGCCGCGTTGGACCGGCCCTCGGCCATTAGCGCCAGCACGTCGCGCTCCCGGCCGGTGAGGTCGGCCAGCGGGTGCCGGCTGCGGGCCAGCAGCTGGGCCACCACCTCGGGGTCCAGCGCGCTGCCGCCCGCGGCCACCCGGTCCAGCGCGTCCAGGAACTCGGCCAGGTCCGCGACCCGGTCCTTGAGCAGGTAGCCGACGCCGTGCGGCCGGTCGGCGATGAGCTCGGTGGCATAGCGCTCCTCCACGTACTGCGACAGCACCAGCACCCCCACGTCCGGCCAGCGGCCCCGCACCACCAGCGCGGCGCGCAGGCCCTCGTCGGTAAAGGTGGGCGGCATCCGCACGTCGACCACCACGGCGTCGGGCTCGTGCTTGCCCACGGCGCGCAGGAACTCCTCCGGCTCGGCCGCCGCGGCCAGCACCTCGTGCCCGGCCTCGGCCAGCAGCCGGCTCAGCCCCTCGCGCAGCAGCACCGAGTCCTCGACGATCACAACCCGCACGGCAGCTCCACCTCGATCACGGTCGGCCCGCCCGCCGGGCTGAACACCGACAGCCGCCCGTCCACCCCGGCCAGCCGGTCGGCCAGGCCGCTCAGGCCCTGGCCCCCGGGGTCGGCCCCGCCGACGCCATCGTCCCTGACCGACACCCGCAGCAGGCTCTCCTCGCTGTCCAGGGTGATCACCACCTGGGTCGCGCGGGCGTGCTTGGCCACGTTGGTCAGCGCCTCGGCCACCACGAAGTAGGCGATGGCCTCGGTGGCCGCGGCCGGGCGGACGCCGCTCACGTCGCCCTGCACCATGACCGGCACCGGGCAGAGCGCGGCCAGCCCGGAGATGGCGGCGTCCAGGCCCCGGTCGGCCAGCACCGGCGGGTGCACCCCGCGGACCAGGTTGCGCAGCTCGGTCAGGGCCTGCTTGGCCTCGGCGTGGGCCTCGTCGATGATCTCCATGGCGCCCTGCGGGTCGACCGCGAAGCGGGCCTTGGCCCGGCCCAGGTTCATGGCCAGGGAGACCAGCCGCTGCTGGGCGCCGTCATGCAGGTCGCGCTCGATCCGCCGGCGCTCGGCGTCGGCCGAGTCCACCACCCGGGCCCGGCTGCGCTCCAGCTCGCCGATGCGCGCGGCCATCTCGGCGCCGGTGGACCCGCCGCCGATCAGCCGGCGGGCCACCGCGGCGTCGAGCAGGGCCACGCGCTGGGTCACCCGCGGCGCGGCCAGCACCAGCAGCAGGCCGGCCGCCGACGCGACGGCCAGCTTGAGCGGGGTGGCCGGCAGCGGCGCGGTGATGCCCCACTTCACGTGCAGCACCAGCCACATCACCAGCGGCAGGCCGAGCAAGGCCAGGCCGAGGGACCACAGCGTCACTACGACAAAGGCCTCGGCCACGCTGAGCGGCAGCCGCACCAGCGCGTAGGCGAAGCTGCGCCGGGTCGCGGGCGCGGTGAACAGCAGCCGGACCTGCCGCGACCAGCCCCCGTCGGCGTCGGCGGGCACCGGCGGAGCGGGCAGGCGGATATCCAGCAGCAGCCCGAACCGGGCCCGCTCGGCCCGGCCGACGCGCAGGCACACCTGCAGCATGCCGGCCAGCACGGGCAGCCCGGCCAGGAAGAACCACAAGGTGGCCAGCCCGAGCAGGGTCATGAGCGCGACCATGACGAACGTGATGGCGCCGGTGACCACCCCGGTCAGCACGTGGATGAAGGACAGCCAGGTGGGCGCGGCGACCAGCGGGCGGAAAACGCGCAGCACCGCGGCCGCCGGCGACGCCCCGGACGCGCCGGGCACGGCGCCGGCGCTGGTGCTGTCCTGCGCCACTCGTCCTCCTCGATTCAGCCTGTATCCCGAGGTTAGGGGAACGATGGCGCGGTCCCCATCCCGCAGGCTTCCCGTCGCGCGGGGGAGCTAGCACCACCGGGGATCCGGACCTGAGCGGGATGTCGCCGGCCGGCCCGGCCACGGGAGGCTGCCAGCATGAATACCACCTTCAGTGCATCACCCGACCCGATCATCGAGCTCAGCCAGGTCACCAAGCAATATGAGGGCGGCGGCCAGCCCGCCGTGGACGGGGTGACCCTGACGGTGGCCGACGGCGAGTCCGTGGCCATCATGGGCCCCTCGGGCAGCGGTAAGTCCACGCTGCTCAACCTGATCGCGGGCCTGGACCGGCCGACCAGCGGCACGGTCACCGTGGACGGCGATCGCATCGACACGCTCAACGAGACCGGCCTGGCCCGGTTCCGGCGGCGCCAGGTCGGCATGATCTTCCAGTTCTTCAACCTGCTCGACGACCTGACCGTCGAGGACAACGTGCTGCTGCCCGCCCAGCTGGCCGGGGTGCCACGGAACCGGGCCAGGGTGCGCACCACCGAGCTGCTGGCGGCGCTGCGCATCGACAAGCACCGCAACGCCTACCCCGGCCGGCTGTCCGGCGGCGAGCGGCAGCGGGTGGCCATCGCCAGGGCGCTGGTCAACCGGCCCGCGCTGCTGCTGGCCGACGAGCCCACCGGCGCCCTGGACACCGCCACCGGCGACGAGATCGGGGAGCTGCTGCGCGAGCTGAACCGGTCCGGGCAGACCATGATCCTGGTCACCCACAACCCCAGCCTGGCCGCGCACTACGCCAGCCGGACGGTCTGGATCGTGGACGGCAAGGTCTCCGCCCAGCCGGGTGCCCTGGTGGGCGACGGCGCCGCGGCGCAGGTGCGGCCGTGAAGGGCGCGGTCGCCCGCGCGGTGCGCGGCGGGGTGAGCCGCCGCCGGGTGCAGACGTTCATCATCGGCCTGGTCCTGCTGATCTCGGTCGGCGCCTCGGTGCTGGCCCTGGCCCTGGTGGCGGACTCGAGGTCCCCGTTTGACCACGCGTTCGCGGCCCAGCGCGGCGCGGACGTGGCGGCCACCATCAACACCGCCACGGCCACCCCGGCCGCGCTGGCCGCGACCGCCCGGCTGGGTCAGGTGACCGCCGCGGCCGGGCCGTTCCCCGTGGTCACGGTGACCGAGCGGATCGGGCCCGGGGCTCAGGGTTCGCTGCCGCCGCTGGCCTTCGCCGGCCGGGCCTCGGCCGGCGGGCGGGTCGATGACGTCACCCTCCAGTCCGGGCACTGGGCCCGCGGGCCCGGCCAGCTGGTGATGGCCTTCAACCCGGCCAGCGACTTCCAGCTCATCCTGCCGCTCGGCACCAAGGTCACCGTGACCAGCGTGCCCGGCCACCCCAAGCTGACCATCGTCGGCACGGCCACCTCCGTGACCAACTCGGCGGGCGGCTGGGTGACCCCGGCCGAGGCGGCCCGGCTGCGGCCGCCGGGCCAGCCGGCCAGCGCGCAGATGCTGTACCGGTTCCGCCGGGCGGCCACGTCGGCCCAGCTCACCGCCGACGAGAAGGCGGTCAGCGCGGCGCTGCCCGCCGGGTCGGTCACCTCGGCCGTGCCCTACCTCGCCGTCCGGGATTCAGAGACGTCGAGGATCGGGCCGTTCGTGCCGTTCCTGGTCGCCTTCGGCATCATCGGCCTGGTCATGTCGGTGCTGATCGTGGCCAACGTGGTCACCGGCGCGGTGGTGTCCGGCTACCGCCGCATCGGCATCCTCAAGAGCATCGGCTTCAGCCCGGCCCAGGTCGTGGCGGCCTACGCCGGCCAGGTGGCCATCCCGGCGGTGACCGGCTGCGTGCTCGGCGTGGTGCTGGGCAACGTGCTGGCGCTGCCGCTGCTCAAGCAGACCGCCAACGCCTTCGGGGTCGGCGCCCTGACCGTGCCGGCCTGGGTCGACGCCGCGGTGCCGCTGGGCATGCTGGCCGTGGTCGGCGTGGCCGCGCTGCTGCCGTCGCTGCGCGCGGGCCGGCTCAGCGCCGTTCAGGCCATCGCGCTGGGCCGGGCCCCGGCCACCGGGCGCGGCTACACCGCGCACCGGCTGCTGTCCCGGCTCGGACTGCCCCGGCCGGTCAGCATCGGCCTGGCCGCCCCGTTCGCCAAGCCCGCGCGGACCGCGATCACCCTGGCCTCGGTGCTGCTCGGCGCCACCGCGGTGACCTTCGCCGTGGGGCTGAGCAGCTCGCTGGGCGACGTGGTCAACGGGCTGTCGCACGCTCAGGCCCAGCCGGTCGAGATCAACCCCGGCTCGCCCACCGCCCCCAGCCTGAGCGGCCGCCAGCAGCGGGCCATCGAGGCCGCGGTGCGGGCCGAGCCAGGCACGGCCCGGTACACCGCCGAGACTGACCAGGTGGTGAGCGTGGCCGGGCTGGCCGGGCAGGTCCCGGTCACCGCGTTCACCGGCGACTCGGCGTGGACCGGCTACCAGCTGATCACCGGGCACTGGTTCACCGGCCCCGGTCAGGTCGTCGTGCCGACCGGCTTCCTCAACGCCACCGGCAGCCGGCTCGGCAGCACGGCCACCATGATCGTGGGCGGGCGCCAGGAGACGGTCCGGATCGTCGGCCAGATCTTCGACACCCAGGACCGGGGCGTGGCCATGGTCATGAGCGCGCAGACGCTGGCCCGGCTCAGCCCCGGGCTGGTCCAGCCCTACCAGATCGACGTCGGCCTGCGGCCAGGTACCTCGGCGTCGAACTACATCAACGCGCTGGGCAGCCGGCTCGGCGCGGGCTACTCGGTGAACTCGAACAGCCGCAACTCGCAGGTCATCGACCTGATGCTGGGCCTGATCGGCACCCTGACGGTGCTGCTGGCCGCGGTGGCCGGGCTGGGCGTGCTCAACGCCATCGTGCTCAGCACCCGCGAGCGGGTGCACGACCTGGGCGTGTTCAAGGCGATCGGGATGACGCCCCGGCAGACCGTCGCCATGGTGGTGTGCTGGGTGGCCGGCACCGGCCTGCTGGCCGGGGTGATCGGCGTCCCGGCCGGCATCGCGCTGCAGCGCGTCGTGCTGCCGGTCATGGGCTCGGCCGCCAACACCGCCGTGCCGGCCGCGTACCTGAACGTCTACCACGGCGCCGAGCTGGTCCTGCTGGCCCTGTCCGGGGTGGCGATCGCGGTGCTCGGCGCCCTGCTCCCGGCCGGGTGGGCGGCCCGCACCAGGACCGCCACCGCCCTGCACGCCGAGTAACCAGGGGCGCCGGTCATGATCACCCGTATTACTCGGCGAGCTCGGCTGGTCGCGCTGGGGGTCGGCGTGTTCATGGTGCCCTGGTGCCTGCTGCTGCTGGTCACCCTTCCGGCCAGCGCCCGGGCCAGTCACTGGGCGCTGGCCTGGACCGGCCTCGATGCGGCCGAGGGCGCCGCGGCGCTGGCCACGGCGTCGCTGCTGGCCCGAGGCGACCGGCGGGCCAGCCTGACCGCGATGGCGGGCGGGACGCTGCTGGTGCTGGATGCCTGGTTCGACGTGTGCACCTCGGCACCAGGAGCGGACCAGGCCCTGGCCGTGGCCGAGGCGGTCCTGGTCGAGCTGCCGCTGGCCGCCGCCGCCATCTGGCTCGCCCACCGCCTCCTCGCCCAGGGCGGCGGGGCGGCGCTAGGCGGTGGCGGCCCAGCGGTTGGCGGTGAACTTGAGGCTCGGGACGTCGTCCAGGGACTGCATGGTCTCGTAGATGCGCACGTAGCCGGTGTGGGCGATCCGCCACCGGCCGTCGTCGCCCAGCCGGTACCGGTCCTCGTAGTAGGCCGCGCCCTTGATCACGACCCGGTACTCGGTGGCGATCACGGTGTCCTCGAACCGCCAGGTGCCGGTGGCCGTGGCCCCGTCGATGTCGATCTCGGGCTGGCCGGCCGCGTGCAGCGTGATCATGGTCGGGCCCAGCTGCTCGCGCAGGAACGTGACGATCTCGTCCCGGCTGCCGAACCGCAGCGGCTGGCCGGTGGCCGGGGAGCCGTAGTCGGCGGTGGCGTCGGGGGTGAACACCTCGGCCAGCTCATCCCAGAGCTTGAGGTCCACGCAGCGCAGGTACCGGTACTTGACCCGGCGGATCGCCTCGAGCGCGGCCAGAGCGGCGTAGCCAGAGTCAGCGTAGCCAGAGTCAATGGGGGCAGCGTCCATGTCCTCTAGCTTGTCGCGGGCGATTGACTTTAGACAAGAACCTGTTCTACTTTTCCCGTGCGCTTCTCCTATGCCGAGTCGATGACCGACCCGTCGTTCTACGGCCCGCTGGCCCGCGCGGCCGAGGAGGCCGGCTACGACTCCATGGTCATCCCGGACAGCATCTGCTACCCGCGCGACGCGGTCAGCCGGTACCCGTTCAACCCCGACGGGACCCGCGAGTTCCTGGAGGACAAGCCGTTCCTCGAGCCATTCTCGCTGATCCCGGCGCTGGGCGCGGTCACCGGGCGGCTGCGCTTCGTCACCTTCGTGGTCAAGCTGCCGGTCCGCAACCCGGTGCTGGTGGCCAAGCAGGTCACCTCGGTGGCGGTGCTGACCGGCGGCCGCCTGGTGCTGGGCGTGGGCACCAGCCCGTGGCGGGAGGACTACGAGGTGCTTGGCGTGCCCTGGGCCCGCCGCGGGCAGCGCATGGACGAGGCGCTGGCCATCGTGCGCGGGCTGGCCGCGGGCGGCTACTTCGAGTTCCACGGCGAGCTGCTTGACCTGCCGCCGGTCAAGATCTCGCCGGTGCCGGCCGCGCCGGTGCCGGTGCTGATCGGCGGGCACGGCGACGCCGCGCTGCGCCGCGCGGCCAGGGCCGGGGACGGCTGGTTGCACGGCGGCGGCGACCCGGCCGACCTGCCCGGCCTGCTGGCCCGGCTGGCCGGGCTGCGGCGCCAGGAGGGCACCGATGAGCGGCCGTTCGAGGTGCATGTCATCTCGGCCGACGCCTACACGCCGGACGGGGTCCGGCGGCTCGAGGAGCAGGGCGTGACCGACCTGATCGTGGGCTTTCGCTGGCCGTACGAGACCGGGCCGGACACCGAGCCGCTCACGGCCAAGCTGGATCACCTGCGCCGCTACGCCGAGACCGTGATGGCGGCCGTGCGGGACTAGCGGTGCGGGACTAGCGCAGCAGCAGCCGGGCGGCCAGCTCCAGGTGGTTGCTGACGTCGGTGGCCGAGGCCCGCCTGGTCACCCAGGCGACCAGGTTGGACAGCCAGACGTCGCCGATGATCCGGGCGATGGCCTGGTCGTCGGCCGACGGCTCGCCGTCGTGCATGGCCGAGGTCAGCATCTGCTCCATCAGCGCGGCCACGGCGTTGACCTCGGCCGCGGCGCTGGGGTCGGCGAACATGAAGGCCCTGGTCATGGCCTCAAGCAGCATGGGCTCGCGCTGCATGTTGCGGGTGATCCGGCTGAGCACGTACAGCACCCGGTCGTAGGAGGTGTCGCCGGCGACGGGGGTGCGGGCCAGCTTCTCCTGGGTCCGCTCGAACTCCCTGGCCAGCCCGGACACCAGCAGGTGGATCTTGGACGGGAAGTACCGGTACAGGGTGCCCAGGGCCACGTTGGCCTGCTCGGCCACGGTGCGCATCTGCACGGCGTCATAGCCACCCTTGGACGCCAGCGCCAGGGTGGCGTCCAGGATCCGCTTCCGTCGCTCGCGCTGCGCGGCCGACCCCAGCTCGGCGTCGGCCTGACCGGCCACCCCGACGGTGGTACGTGTTCTCGGTGCTGCCACATGATCAGCGTACCAACGGGGACCACTTGAGCCGTCCAGCAGACCAGGGGGCCGGGCGGGCCAGGGGCCGCTGGCCGACCTGAGTTGTAACGTGTTCTAATTCTGTGGACCCGGCTGACCCGGAGGAGGCGCTGAGTGGACTTCAGCCCGGACGAGGCGCAGCAGGCGGTCAGCCGCGCGGCGGCGGGGGTGCTGGAGCGGGCTGACGCTGTGCCGTCAGACCAGCCGCCGGGCGAGCCGTGGGACTGGGCGCTGTGGCAGCGGCTGGGCCAGGCCGGGCTGCTGGCGCTGGTCGTGCCGGACTGGCTGGGCGGCGACGGGCTGGGCGTGCCGGAGGCGGCGGCGCTGCTGACCGAGGTCGGCCGGCACGCGGCACCGGTGCCGGCGCTGACCACGTTGATGACCGGGGTGCTGCCGGTGGTGCGGTGGGGCGACCGGGACGCGCAGGCGGCCGTCTTGGCCGGAGTGGCCACGGGCGACACGGTGCTCACGGCGGCGATCAGGGAGCCGAGTGAGCCCCGGCCGGGCCGGCCGGGGACGACGGTCGTTCAGCGCACGAGTCAGCCCCCGCTCGACCGGCCGGTGACGACAGTCAGGCAGCGCAGCTGTTGGAAAGCATGTGTATCTGGGCTGAAGGTGGGCGTGCCGGCGGCGGCACGGGCGCGCTGGATCCTGGTGCCGGCCACGGTGCCGGACGGGGGCACCGCGGTGGTGGTCGTGGACGCGGCCGGGCCGGGGGTGTCGGTAGCGGCCGGATCCGGCCTCGGGCCCGGGGCCGAGGGAACGGTGCGGCTGGAGGACGCGCCGGTGGCGCACCTGCTGGGCGAGACGGACGGGCGGGCGGTGACCGACCTGTACCAGCTGGCGGTGGCCGGGGCCTGCGCGGTGGCCGACGGCGCGGTGGCGGCGGCGCTGGAGCTGACCACGGCGCACGTGGCCGCGCGGCAGCAGTTCGGCCGGCCGCTGGCGGCGTTCCAGGCGGTGGCGCAGCAGGTGGCCGACGTGTACGTGACGGCGCGGACTCTGCACCTGGCCGCGGTGTCGGGCGCCTGGCGCCTGGGGGCGGGGCTGGACGCGGAGCTCGACCTGGACGTGGCCGCCTACTGGCTGGCCGAGCACGGGCCGGCCGCGCTGCGGACGTGTCACCACCTGCACGGAGGGCTGGGCATGGACGTGAGCTACCCGCTGCACCGCTACTCAGCGCTGATCGCGGACCTGGTGCGGCTGGTGGGCGGGGCGGACTACGCGCTGGACCGGCTGGGTGACCGGGTGGGGGAGCCGTGCACC
>Ga0102924_1006228_pt1 | contig 11272 bp, 10 predicted proteins | sample PaiPotPPM11metaG_FD_80116 | JGI IMG/M metagenome (GOLD analysis project Ga0102924, IMG submission 80116) | Iron sulfur acid spring bacterial and archeal communities from Banff, Canada, to study Microbial Dark Matter (Phase II) - Paint Pots PPM... ...
CGACATGTGACATATGCGAATCGGTCGTCCGTCAGAGTATACGTCTTAGAGAAACTACAGTCAAAGATCGTATGTTGCAGGATATCGGGAGCTGCGAAGGTCTCCATGCGCGCTTTATCTTCGGCTGGTTTGCCGGTACCGATATAGGCGAGATCGGCAATGATATAGATATGGCGTCCCTGCTCAATGCGATAGCGGCGTAGAACCTCGTGTAATGCCTCCAATTCGGCGGCTGAGTAAGCAAAGGCGGTTGGATTATTGGTGACGGTGAGATAGATAACGCTGATATCTGGTGACTTTGCAAGGATCTGATCGAGCTGCTCGGCACTCAACTTGAAATGGTGCTCAGGCTGAGTGGAGAAGCGATGGATGGTATACCCATAGCTGAGTGCCTGCCATTCAGGAACGTTGAAGCCTGGCTCTGGGAAGAGGATACCTGGTGTGCCAGTATGCAGTACTCGTGCGATATGTGCCAGGCCACGCAGAGTCTTATCGATCCCATCCATTGCGCCGATACTGAGATGAACGTTGGCGGCGGTGACTGGAATACCCCAACGCTGCATGTCTTCGGCCAGCCAGCCACGTAGAATGCTATTGCCAGTGCCGAAGATATCGTACATACGGAGATCGATGCCCTCTGTCAGCAGCATGCGCTCATTCATCTGCATGCGTTCACGCAGCCACAGATAGTTCTCACCGCTGGCGATATAGCCATGCAACTCTTCACCTGGTAGCGCGATGCCAAGATCGTCAGCCAGGGTACGGTAATCTTCAGGGCCACCGGGTTCACCTGTACACTCGACGATACCACGTACATCGATATCACCAATAGTTCGATTTACAAGCTCCTCGTCGATGATCTCCTGCGCGATATCATGTTTGTGCGCTGCCTGTTGCAGTTCGTTCACGATACGTGCCATCACACGAATGGGGCCGGGGCCTTCCTTGATATGCGGGCGATACTGCGCGATTGTCGCACTGCGTAGCTCGCGTAGTTGTACACGCTGCTCCTCTAGCGTGAGCTGAATCATGGCTGTGCGCTCCTTCTGAATAGAATGCTCTGCTGATATTCCTCTATAGAGATATATCCGACGGAATAGAAACAAAGAAAACAATAGGCGTTGGCGTAATGGAGAAATGACCAGTATGTCTTTTAAGTGTAGCACTAATGCCATAGTAACGGAAAGGTTGAAGGTGTGTTGCATTGTAGAGTGAAGTTCAATAAAGATGTGGTGTGAAAGAATAGTGTTTCACGTGAAACGTTGCCCCTCTTAATGAGAATGTTTCACGTGAAACAGAACTGTCCAGGCTATGGATGTTTCACGTGAAACACTATGACTGTGGCGTTGCTCTGTAGTGTATGCTGCTGGTGTGATAACGTAGATGCAATTTTTGTGTACACATTAAAAGCGATCCTTTGTTGATGAGTGCTTTATTATGAATATATACGAAGGAGATAGGGATGGCTCAGACTGATACTGGATTGAAGGGATCGACGGTTGTGATTACTGGCGCTGGGCGTAGTATTGGACGCCATCTGGCGCTAGGTTTTGCTGCACGAGGGGCGGAGGTGCTGGTACATTACGCTCATGCTCGCTCTGGGGCTGAAGAGGTAGTCGGATTGATTCGTGCGCAAGGTGGCAAAGCGGACCTGTTGCAGGCTGATCTGCGCCAGCCGGATGAGGTGTCACGGTTGGTACGTGAGGCACATGAACTTCTGGGTCCGATCGATATCTGGATCAATAATGCAGGTGCGAGTGCCAATAGTGCTGAGACCAGAGGGATGAGTGAGGTGGAGGTTTTTGAGAATATTGTGGGGGTCGATATACTGGGGACATGGCGCTGTTGTCGCGAGGTTGAACGCTATATGCGTGATGGTGGCAGTATCTTGACGACCGGTTGGGATCGCGCCCTTGATGGTGCACCGGGCTTGCCCAATCAAATGTATGCGATCAGCAAGGGCGCGATCATGTCGCTTACGCGCTGTCTGGCTGCTGAGTTCGCTCCTCGTGTGCGCGTCAATTGCATTGCGCCAGGACGTATTGAGAATGAATGGGCGCGTACGTTGTCTGCTGAAAGCCATCAGCAGGCAGTGCAGGCCATTCCTATGCAGCGCTGGGGGAGCCCTGAAGATATTCTTCAGACGGCGCTCTTTCTGACATCGCCAGGTGCCTCGTTTATTACAGGGCAGGTAATGCTGGTGAATGGTGGCGAGATTATGCGTTAAGTTGCGTTCACTCTTACTACTGATCCGAAAACTTGCGTGTGCGGGCACTGGCGACGCCAGTCGCGTTGGTTTTCGGAATAAGATCTTAATGTTTCACGTGAAACAGAGGGAAGACCGGAAGGTAGGAAGGCGAGGATAGAGAGACATGCAGATGCCATTGCCCGCAAGCCGACAGGATACTCAACCCGTTATGTATATTTCACGGCAAGCAACTCTGTCGAAGGTTGCGCTCTGTAATAGATATGTTTCACGTGAAACGGTGCTCTGGCAACATACGATTGTTGGCCTGACTACCGCCTGCCTGGTGACGCATGATTGTATCTACGCCAGCTCTTCGCTCTATAGTAGTGACGTCTATTCTTTTGCTCATGACGGACGGCTGCTCTGGCGCATTCAACTGGCTCACTATGCCGTAAAGGGTAGTGTACAGTTGAACGAGATTATCTGTATGCGACTCGCGGATGAGCTACTGTATGTCTTGTTGCGCAATGGAACGCTGTATGCGTTGCATCCTGAGGAAGGGATCTTGCTGAGGAAGTGTACGACGGAGCAGATGATAGATGATGAGTGTACTGGAGTGGGCCCGTTTGATCTGGTGATAGCGCGTGCTATGCTCTATCAGGTGAAAGGCAATCGGCTCTTTGCTCTGGCTGTGGAAACGGGAAAAATCCGCTGGGAGCAGCGGATCGCACGTACCCAACCCTTCCAGTCGCATACGTTGTATGATGGAGTGCTCTATGCATGTGCGGATCGCGATCCCGTGGGATCACATATCTATGCGTATGAAGCACAGAGTGGGCGACCTATCTGGTGCTCTGCGCTCCTACCAGATGTGATATTCGAAGCTCCGCTGGTGGTGGATGACTATCTGTATTGTGTAGGTTCAGCCGGTGTCTACGCTTTGAAATGCCGGAATGGACGACTTGCCTGGTCCTGTCCTGTGGGGTCAACGACCTTTCGCACGCCGCTGGTCGCTGGTGATCGGTTGTTTGTAACCGCGCTCTGCGATGATGGTGGTGAGGAAGTGCAACGCTGGGTCTTGATTGCTATTCAGCGTATAGCTGGGACGCCTGTCTGGTATCATCATTTTTCTGAGTGTCCTCTTGTGCATTGTGCCTGGGATGGGCAAGTCTATGTCAGTGATGAGGCACTCAGAAAGTTGTATTGTTTTGATGTGCGGCAAGGAGCTAGATTGTTCCAGTTAAATATCGCTGCTATTGATGATCGTCTGCTGCCAGGTTCTGGCGCTTCGGTGATCGTTACTGACCAGTGTTTCACGTGAAACATTGAAATTTTGGCTGCTAGTGCACTATACTCGACAGACAATCTTCAGGTTGAGTGCTTTTTTGTGAAGACTGTGATAATTTACTCTATAAGACCGGCGAGGCCGTGCGTTACCCTTGCTGTCTGTGTGTGAATTTGTTACACTGTGTTGAGGGTAAAGTGCAACAGCATAAGTTGGATAGTAAGAGGTATTCATATGCGTGCCGTTGATGATGGCGGTCCCAAGTATGCTGCAGTAATGCGTGTATTGCAAAGCTGGAAGCAATTGCCAGAAAGTGATATCACACGTATCTTACATTCATATTTCCTCATAACCGATGATTACCGCGAGATGGAGGATCAGGGGCTCATCACTCTGGCTTTTTCAGGGGATGAGTATCTTATCGCTCCTACCCTGCTCGGTCGTCTCTGGCTTGAGCAGTATGAAACGGGAGAAGTAAAACATGTCTGATCAGTTTGAAGACGAAGTATTTCCATACAATACGATTGGTACTGACGACGCGAAGGCCATGATCGATTCCGGTACGCGCATTGTTGATGTGCGTACACCCGAAGAGTGGAACTATGGCCATATCGCTGAGGCGAGCCTGGTACCGATCCAGGGTATTTATGCTTTTGGTAAGGCGCTCAAAGAGCAGAACTATCCGCTTGACGAAGATATTATTTTCGTGTGCGGCTCGGGTCAGCGTAGTTCCAGTGCTTCAGAGATTGCATCGCTCCTGGGATTCACGAAGGTCTACAATCTGGCTAATGGAATGAATGGTTGGGTGGGCCGTAGATATCCTGTCGAGCAGTAAACTACAGATAGAGACGTATTGATAGGGAAGGTGAGGACGAATAAGATGAGAGCCGTAACCGTAACCTATCAATGCGTCTTTTTTCATACTACTGATGTTCTATGCGTAAGTTTGAGAGGAGATGCATAATGCCTTTAATGGAAGGTAAGAATGTACTTATTTTTGGCGTAGCTAACCACCGTTCAATCGGTTGGGCTATCGCTCAGTCCCTATCACGTGAAGGGGCGAAGATTATTTTAGCGTATCAGGACCGTATGGAGAAGTATGTGCGCGAGCTGGCGGCGAAGATTCCTGGTACTGAGGTTATCCTTTGCGATGTACAGGATGATGCCCAGCTGGATGCAGCCTTTGCTAAAGCGGGCGAGCTCTTTGGTGGTCGTATCGACACCGTCATCCATTCTGTTGCTTATGCTCCTGCCAGCGAGTTGGAGAATCCTTTCCTGGAGACGACACGCGCAGGCTTCCAGACTGCGCTGGATATCAGTGCCTACTCTCTGATCGCCGTCGCCAAACGCGCCAAGCCCTATATGGAAGCCAGTGGTGGGAGTATCCTGGCCTTAACGTACATGGCTAGCCTGCATGTGATGCCGAAATACAACGTCATGGCTGTCGCGAAAGCCGCTCTTGAGTGCAACGTACGCTATCTGGCATATGAGCTCGGTGAGTTTAATATTCGCGTCAATGCGATCTCAGCTGGCGCACTGAATACCCTGGCCGCACGTGGTGTCTCGGGTTTCTCTGATTTCCGTTCTCAGACCGCCGTCATTGCCCCTCTGCGCCGTAACATTGAGCAGAGCGAAGTTGGCGATTCCGCACTCTTCCTGTCCAGCGATCTGGCTCGTGCTATCACTGGCGAGATCCTGTTCGTCGATGCCGGCTATAATATTATGGGTTCCGCATCCCATTAAGAGCGTATTTTAATTTTGTGCCATGAGGTGCTAACGCCGCCAGACATCGTTCAAAGGTCTGGCGGCGTTTTTTAGTACTTTTACGCTGAGAGAGGTGACCGGTATGGACGTCAGTTTCTTTCTCCGAGGAGTGTTGATTGGGCTCTCGATTGCTGCGACGGTTGGTCCAATGTTCGTGTTATGTGTACAGCGCACCCTGCAAAAAGGCTATCTATATGGTCTGCTCTCTGGACTGGGCATTGCGACTGCTGATGGCATCTATGGCAGTATCGCAGGTTTTGGACTCACGACAATCACGACCTTTTTGGTTCATCAGCAGACATGGATCCGTCTCATTGGTGGACTCTTTCTTCTCTATCTGGGTATCCGCACGCTTTTTATAAAGCCGGCGGCACAGGCCGCCACCGCCCAGGGAGGAAATCTTCTGGGAACCTATCTCTCGACATTGGCTTTGACGCTGACGAATCCGACAACCATTCTCTCGTTTACTGCTATCTTTATGGGCATTGGTATTGGAAGCGGTGGGACGGGAGGAAATTATGCTGCGGCACTGCTGGTGGTGCTCGGTGTGTTTCTTGGCTCAATCGGCTGGTGGTTGATTTTAACGAGTAGTATCAGTGTGCTCCGCCAGAAATTTCGGCTGGGGTGGCTGCGCTGGCTGAATAGATGCTCAGGAACAATCATTATCATCTTTGGTCTCGTCGCGCTACTGAGCATACGCTGGTAGACTTTAAGAGCACCTGGAGCTGTTTCACGACAATGTTTCACGTGAAACACTACTGAGATCATCATCGTACGAATGGATTGTTTCACGTGAAACATCGTTCTCTGATTGGCCTCTGAATGTGGATGGCTTGTGTACAATAGTATCGCTTTTAGGACCCTTCTGCGTGTATATAAACAGATAGCCTGGAATAACCTGGCGAATTGTTGTGTTTTGTAGTGTGGATGATTATAGAAGCGTTTGTAGGGGATGGACGCGTTCACTCCATACACACTACACGTGTAGTGTGTATGGAGTGAACGCGTGTGACCTCTTAAAGTAAAGAAGGAAATTGTAGTTATGAGTTACAAAAATAAGCAGGTATTGTTCGCCAATCGCCCTCATGGTTGGGTACAAGAAAGTGACTTTAAGATCGTTGAGAATGACGTCCCTGCAATTAAAGAAGGCGAATTGCTGGTGAAGAATCTGTATCTGTCTCTGGACCCCTACATGCGTGGTCGGATGAGCGCTGCCAAATCTTATGCCACCGGTATGCAGCTCGGTGATGTGATGGTAGGCGGTACTGTTGGTACTGTTATTGAATCCCGGCACCCTGAGTATAAAGAGGGTGATCTGGTGCTGGGTTATTTTGGTTGGCAGCTCTATGGTGTGTCAAATGGGAGAGGACTCAACAAGCTGCCGCAGCATGAGTCGGTCTCTCCTTCGTTGTACCTGAACGCGCTGGGTATGCCAGCAATTACGGCCTGGGTGGGCCTGTCACAGATTGGCGATCCGAAGCCAGGTGAGACCGTCGTGGTATCAGCGGCGGCCGGTGCCGTTGGTAGTGTCGTAGGCCAGTTAGCGAAGCTAAAGGGTTGCCGCGCGGTTGGTATCGCGGGAGGGAAGGCCAAGTGCGATTACGTCGTTAATGAGCTAGGCTTTGATGCCTGCGTCGATTACAAAGCTGGTCATCTGAAAGAGGATCTAGCCGAGGCGACCCCTGATGGGATCGACGTATACTTTGAGAACGTCGGCGGTGAGATTCTGGACGCTGTCCTTGAGCGCCTGAATTCTTTTGCTCGTATCCCTTTATGTGGCTTCGTCTCCCAGTATAATGCGACGTCTTCAGATAGCTATTGCGTGAAGAACTTTGCTGCGTTGTTGACTAATCGCGTCAAACTCCAGGGCTTTATTGTGGGGGAGTTTGCTGAGTTATGGTCACAGGCGTTGCAGGAACTGGGTGATCTGGTAATGAGTGGGCAGTTGAAGTATCGTGAGAGTGTTGCCGATGGTCTGGATAATGCTCCGAAGGCCTTCATCGGAATGTTGAAGGGTGAGAACTTTGGCAAACAGCTGGTCAAACTTGCGTAGACTCTCTTTTTGCGAGAGATAAAAAATACTTGAGCGCAATAAACGGGAGGACAGTCTATGGCCTCCCGTTTATTGTGTCACTGTATTTGCTTATGGTGCCTCTGTTAGGGTGCTGGTTCGCCACAGGTGCTACAGAAGCGAGCATTTGAGCGATTCATGTGTCCGCACGGCCAGATCTTTAAGGCCATGGTACTCTGGTTATTTGGTAGTGGGGTGCCTGGCGGTAATGTTGTTGAGGCTGTGGCTGATGTGCCGACCGGTCGTGACGGTGCTTCATCAACGATAGTCTCTTTTCCGCCCTCTCCATGCGCTGCTCTGAGATTCTTATCATTGTTGTTGTTGCGCAGGGGTTTCTTTTTCTGACGTACAGCGGTACCCAGCATGCCTACAGCAAGTAAGACGACAAGGACAGCTGAACCAATCAGGAGCGCCAGTGATTGCCAGTTAAAGGGGGTACTCGCGGTGCTGGCAACTCTCTGATTATTGCTGGCTGGTTTATTTGTTGTACCTGCGGGTACCAGCTCAGTCCTGGCCTGCGTCTGTGCATAGTCGTAATAGAGCTGCACTTGTTTAAAGGTTGGATACTGTTGCAAGAGCTGCGCGAATTGCTGCTCTGCTGTATGCCAGTGACCGGGTGTGGTTGCGGCATAGCTCGTGAAGGCCTGATTCCAGAGTTTCTCTTGTGCGCCGGGCGTCGTATCCAATTTTAAGCTCTTAATCATGCTCTGCGCGGTACTGCTGGCCTGGAGAAAACTGGTATTGTTGGTGCCAGTCTGCGAGACGACACCAAAACTGATGATACCCACAAGATTGCCCTGGCTATCCAATGCAGGGCCACCGCTATCGCCAGGTGAGATGTTACCTGTTACCTGGATTAATGGATTCCCTTTCTGCCCTGTCTTTGGTGCGTTAACAAAGACTTGATTGACTGAAGAGGTAAGTAGACTATCAGGAGAATTACCGATGTCACTGTTACCAGGAAAGCCAATGGTCGTGAGTTGATCTTGCTGCTGCACTCCGCTAGAGTTACCGATCGGTACACTCAAGGAGTCGTTAAGTGGCACATGAATAATAGCTGTATCGGCCTGATCTGGCGGGCTCTCCTGCTCGATCTTATCAACGTTATAGGCGATACCACCGGGCAATACTGATGTGTTGGTGGCGTTCGTTTTTCCGGTGTAGGCGGTACTGAGATAGATGGTACTTGTAGGTGTACCGAAGGTCGCGCTCGACTGAAGTTGACCGCTGGTCAGTTGTTGATTGACAGCCTGTGCTGTTGTTTGCGTCTGGCCTGGTGTTGCAATGCTATTGAGATAGTTGGCAATATCAGTGGAGGCTGCCTGATAGAGCGAGGTGGTAAGATCTTTATCGGTTGCAGGTTTAACAACATGGTCTGCGGTGAGAATATCGCCATGGGCACTGATAAAGGTACCTGTCCCCGTGACACGCAGGGTATAGGGCTGACTACTCTGCTGGGGGAAGGTGACATCGGTGGATGAGATATGTACCTTGAGTTGACCATTTATTGCTGTGAAGATGCGGACTACAGAAGGGAGCGCAAGGTCGACGTTGCGGATACGCGGGTCTGTAACATTCCCTCCCGGTGCCTCGCCAGCATGAGCATACACTGTTCCGGACAGTGTTGATGAGAGCACGCTAATAAGCGCTAGCAACAGACCACAGAAGAGTAAGAGGCCTCTCTCTATTGTTTGATGCTGTTTTTTCAAATGGCGAGAACGCTCGTGAATGAGCACGAATCCCTCCCTTATAATAGTATATTTCTTTTGCGGCATATGGTAAATCCCATCCCCATTGCTTAAGAGAAGAGTACCATATTTCCAAAGGTCCTTCAGATTCTTCTACTATAGAAAGTTACGCTGTGACGGTGAGTGGGTTGCACAGGTTTCTCTAGCTGCACCAGTTGCCTGCATTGTTGTCGCCTACCTGTCTGTTCTCTGTTGACGCCATTCGCTCTCCAGTAGACCGAACAAGCTAAGGTCGACATAGTGATCATATAACCATTCGGCCTGGCGAATGATACCCTCCTGTGTAAAGCCCAGACGTTGAGGGATAGCTGCACTGGCAGTGTTCCCCGTTGCACAGCGAATCTCAACCTTATTCATCTTTAACTCGCTAAAGGCATATGTAATTAACGTCTGACAGGCCCTGGTCATCAGTCCTTTACCCTGATATGGTTGCGCCAACCAATAACCAAGCTCGACTCGACGATTAAGCCAATCGAAAGGATGATAGCCGATCGACCCAACGATCTGCCCCTGGTACCAGAGCACAAACGTAATACTCTGGTTATCTTGATATTGCAGCAGGGTACTATGTATATAAGCACGTTCATCTTCTATAGATTGAGTGAAGTCGATCCAGGGAAGCCATTGGCGTAAGTAAGCGTTATTTGCCTGGATCAACTGATAAATTGCCTCGGCATCTTTTTCAGTCGGAACACATAACGCAGTCTCAGCATCGATTCTTATCTGTAATGGTCGTTTTAGCATGCCTGTGTATCCCTTTCAGGTGATGTCTCTACTCTTCCTATATAGTAGCATGTTTAAGGAATTTCGCTTATTGAGTAAGAACTAAAGAAGATACAAATTTTTTATAAATTATGATTATGAAATTCCATACAAGCCGAAACTGTTTGTTACCCTTGCGCGTATTACTAAAAGAGAATACTAATACTTCTACGTAAACAATGTGACGTCTATATAAGGAGCTTTTACGATGAAAGCAAGAAAAATTTATCCAATATCCATTATGATGATGCTTTTGGCAACCCTTTTACTTGCAGCCTGTAGCCAGGCAGCAACTGGTCCAGCTAAGAGTAATCTGTCTCCACAGCAGGTCATCTCAAAGTCTTCAGATGCGATGAAGCAGGTCAAGTCTTCACACTTTGTAAGCAAGACTGATACCAGTTCACAGCTGGCCGGTGCTTCAGCTGGTAAAGGTACCACCCCGATAGTACAGAACACGAATGCGAGCTCCAATGGGAGTGGTGACATTCAGGGTAGTGATAGCCAGTTCTCAATAGTAACGACCTCTGGTTCGACACAGACTAAACTGGCCGAAGTCTTGCAGGGTAATAACCTCTATATCCAGAACCAGACTGGTAAATGGTATGTTCTCGATAAAAGCAAACTTCAAGCGAGTGCCATCAGCAATCTTCCCAGTAGCATCTCCGGCGCTAGCATCGACCAGAAGAGCATCCTTGCTCTTATTCAGGATGCCAAAGTCGTAGACTATGGTGATCAGACCGTGAATGGTACGAGCCTACGTCACCTTTCTGTCTCGCTGGATAAGCAGGCTTTCAGCCAGGTAATTGCGCAAGATAGCCAGCTCAAGGGTCTGTTTGGACAGCAAGACATCAACCAGCTCTTAAATGCAACCAAATCGTTCAACACAACTGCCGATGTCTATATCGACGAGTCCAAGTTCTATATCCATCAGTTCAAATGGAATATCGACATGACTATCGATATGGCACAGGTCGCAAAGCAAGTTCAGAGCACTGGTATAAATCAGTCCATACCAGTCGGTATCGAGACGTTGAAGTTTACCACAACAGAAGATCTCAGCAATTTTAACGCACCGGTAACCTTCAATATTCCGCAAAATGCAACACCGACAGACAATCTACTGACTGCCTTTGGTGCGACAACAACAGGTGTCACAACCCCCAATAAATAAGATTTTTCTACAATACAATAAACGTGAAACACTTTATATACACTCAATTTTAAGCATAAAAAGTTGGGGAGGACACAAGTTCTCCTCAACTTTTTTGATTTTAGCACAATGTGACAAAAGTGATAGCTAAAACACTTGACAGGACCGGAAAATTGTGGCATACTACGTGAGCTGTCGAAAACAAGACAATCTCTGATCCCTGAGGATCAAGCTCCTGTCAGCTTTCACGCACCTGTGCCACGCTAAGGTGGCTCTTCTGGGAATGATCGTTCTTGCTCGCTCA
>Ga0102924_1006229_pt1 | contig 11272 bp, 9 predicted proteins | sample PaiPotPPM11metaG_FD_80116 | JGI IMG/M metagenome (GOLD analysis project Ga0102924, IMG submission 80116) | Iron sulfur acid spring bacterial and archeal communities from Banff, Canada, to study Microbial Dark Matter (Phase II) - Paint Pots PPM... ...
CCTCAGCCCCCGGCGGCTGGTAGGGCGGCGCGGACGGCTGGTAGGGCTGCTGATACGGCGACTGGTACCCGCCCGCGTTGTACCCGGGCGCTGCGCTGGCCGCGGGCTGCTGCACCCCGGGAGGCTGGCTCTCGCGAGGCGCGCCGTCCGTCCCCGGCGCGGCCGCGCCGTCGGTGCCCGGCGCGGCTCCGCCGTCGGCTGCGGCGCTCGCCGGGGCGGGCGCGGCTGCGGCCGCCGGGGCCGCCCCGTCGGCGGCGCCCTCCTCGTCGATCACCGCCAGCTCGGCGCCGACCGCGACCGTCTCGTCCTCGGCCACGGTGATGCCGCGCAGGATGCCCGACACCGGCGAGGGGATCTCGGTGTCAACCTTGTCCGTGGAGACCTCGAGCAGCGGCTCGTCGGCCTCGACGTGCTCACCCTCCCGCTTCAGCCAGCGCGTGACGGTGCCCTCGGTGACGCTCTCACCGAGCTGTGGCATGGATACGGAGACCGACATGGCTTCCCGCGACTCCTTCGCTGTTTCGTGCGCACGCTGTGCTGTGCTGATCTTGACCGCTCAAGGCTGTGCTCGTTTTGATCGCTCACGGCTGGACCGGGCGCGTGTCCCCGGTCACGAGTGGAAGTGCAAGGGCTTGCCCGCGAGCGCCAAGTGCGCCTCGCCGATTATCTCCGACTGGGTCGGGTGCGGGTGTATGAGCTGCGCCACCTCGGCGGGCACGGCCTCCCAGTTGTAGATGAGCTGGCCCTCGGCGATCAGCTCGCCGACGCGCGCGCCCACCAGGTGGATGCCGAGTACCGGGCCGCCGCCTTCGGTCGCGATGACCTTGGCCGCGCCCGAGGTCTGCAGGATCTGGCTCCGGCCGTTGCCGGCCAGATCGTAGGTGACTTCGGTGGTCTTGATGCCCCGCTCGGCCGCGATCGCGGACGTGATGCCCACCGACGCGACCTCGGGGTCGCTGTAGGTCACCCGCGGCACCCCGTCGTAGTCGATCGGCGTGACGGGCAGCCCGGCGAGCCGCTCGGCGACCATGATGCCCTCGGCGAAGCAGACGTGCGCGAGCTGCGGGCCCGGGATCAGGTCACCGACCGCCGAGATCGTCGGCACGCTGGTCTGGCAGTACTCGTCCACGGTGACGTAGCCGCGCTGCATCGCCACCCCGGTGTCCTCGTAGCCGAGGCCGGCCGAGACCGGGCCGCGGCCCACGGCGACCAGCAGCAGTTCGGCGTCGATCGTGGCGCCGCCCTCGAGCGTGACCGTGACCCCGGAGCCGTTCTCCTTCACGCCCTCGAACCGGGCGCCGAGCTTGTAGCTGATGCCGCGCCGCCGGAACGCCCGCTCGAGCAGCTTCGAGCTGGACTCCTCCTCCGGCGGCAGCAGGTGCGGCAGCATCTCGACGATCGTGACCTCGGCGCCGAACGACCGCCAGACGCTCGCGAACTCGACCCCGATCACGCCGCCGCCCAGGATGACCACCGACGCGGGCACGTGGTCGAGCTCGAGCGCGTGGTCGCTGGTGATCACCCGCTGCCCGTCGATCTCCAGGCCGGGCAGGCTCCGCGGCTCGGAGCCGCTGGCCAGCACGATGTGCGCGCCCTCGATCAGCGCGTCGCCGACCTGCACCTGGGTAGGCGACACCAGGCGCCCCTCGCCCTCGATGATGTCGATGTGCCGGCTGCCGATCAGGCCGGTCAGGCCCTTCCACAACCGGGTGACCACCTTGTCCTTATAGGCGCCGACCCCGGCCATGTCGATGCCGTCGAGCGAGGCCCGCACGCCGAACGTGGCGCTCTCCCGGGCCTGGTCGGCGATCTCGGCGGCGTGCAGCAGCGCCTTGGTCGGGATGCATCCCCGGTGCAGGCAGGTGCCGCCGACCTTGCCCTTCTCGATGAGCGCCACGCGCTTGCCGAGCTCGGCCGCGCGCAGCGCGCAGGCGTAGCCGCCGCTTCCCCCGCCGAGGATCACAATGTCGTAGCCGCCGCGGTCTGCCACGGTGAACTCTCCCTCTCCCAAACCTGTCTGACGTCGTTCCTGGGGCCGCCTACAGGCGCCCGTCGGCGACGTCCTGGGCGACCTGGACCAGGCCACGCAAGGCCGCGCCCGTTCCGCCCTTGGATATGTATCCGTACGGTTCGCCCTCGTGGTACGCCGGCCCGGCGATGTCCAGGTGGGCCCAGCGCACCCCGTCCGGGACGAACTCCCTGATGAACAAACCGCCGACTAGCATCCCGCCATTCCGCTCGGCGGTCACATTCGCGATGTCGGCCACCGTCGAGTCGAGTCCCTTGCGCAGTTCCTCGGGCAGCGGCATCGGCCACGCGCCCTCGCCCGCCCGCCGGGCGGCGTCCACGACGGCGTCCCGCACCTCGTCGTCGTTGGCCATCACGCCCATGATCCGTGTTCCGAGCGCGACCAGCTGCGCGCCGGTCAGCGTGGCCACGTCGATGAGCAGGTCGGGGGAGTCCTCGCCCGACCTGGCCACCGCGTCGGCCAGCACCAGGCGGCCCTCGGCGTCGGTGTTCAGCACCTCGACGGTGCCGCCGCCGTAGATCGTGATCACGTCGGACGGCCGCTGGGCCGCGCCGCCCGGCATGTTCTCCGCGAGCGGCAGGTAGCCGACGACGTTCACCGCCGGGCGCAGTTCCGCGATGGCCGCCAGCGCGCCGAGCACGGCCGCGGCCCCGGCCATGTCCGCCTTCATCGCCTCCATGGACTTCGGGGGCTTCAGCGACAGGCCACCGGAGTCGAACGTGATGCCCTTGCCCGCGAACACGACGGTCTTGGTCGCGTCCGGGTGCGTGTAGCCCAGCCGGACCAGCCGCGGCGGGTGTACCGAACCCTGGCCCACGCCGACGATGCCGCCGTAGCCGCCCTCGGTCAGCGCCGCTTCGTCCAGGATCTCGATGTCCAGGCCTGCCGCGCCGGCCACGCGCTCCGCCTCGGCGGCGAAGGTCTCCGGGTAAAGGTGCAGGGGGCTGGTGTTGACCAGGTCGCGCACGAGTTCCATCGCGGTGGCCAGCACCCGCGCCCGGGCCGCGGCTCGTTCGCCGTCGGCGTCCGGCGCGGCCAGCAGGGTCAGCTCGGTCTCCGACTGCTTCGCGCCGGTGTACCGGGTGAAAACGTACCCGCCGAGCAGCGCGCCGAGCGCCACCGCCTCGGCCCCGGCCGCATCGCGGGCGGGCAGCGCGAGCGCGATCCGCCGGGTCTTGGAGGCCACGAGCGCCCGGACCGCGGCCCCGGCCGCCCGGCGCAGGGCCTCGGGGTCCAGGCCGGGCCCGTGGCCGTTGGCACCGTCACCGGGGGCGCCGAGGCCGACGGCGGCGATGACCGGCGCCTTCACCGGCCCGGCTGTGGCGGTCCTCGTCACCTCCTCGGCCTTGCCGGTCGCGCCCAGGGTGGCGAGCGTGTCCGCGAGCTTTCCGCCGAGCGCGTCGTCCAGGTCTGCGGCGCCCGGCGCGAGCTGCGGCCCGTCGGGGCCCTGGGTCACGCCGATGACAATCGCGTCGGCGTCTACGTCGCGGGGCGCGGTCTGGCTGGTCTGCAACGTCGTCGTCACGCGTCCGAGCCTAGTGCCTTGGCCACCTGGGCTGCGGACAGCGTCCGGACACATCTCCGGATCGCGGGCGCGCGGACGGTCCGGCGGTTAGCGGCCTTCCTCTTCCTCCGCGTACACCCGCGCCGCGTAGGCCTCGAGCGCCTGCTCGCACTCGGCGATCCACTTCTGCGCCGGCGCCAGCCCGGCCGCGCCGAACGCGTCGCGCTGGCGGACCCGTTCCAGCCAGTTCTTCAGCTTGACCAGGTCGACCTCATTCTCCTCGAGCTCGGCGTAGGTGAAGTGGCTGGCTTCGTACTCCTTCTTGAGCTGCGCGAGGAAGTCCTGGCACTTGTCCACGATCTCCTCGTACTCGTCGTCGCGGGCCGCCTGGAACTGCGCCCGGACGTCCTGCTCGCCGGCGAGCACCCGGCACGACAGCAGTACCGCGCTGCCCGACATGTCCAGGATCTCGCTGCGCAGCTTGCGCAGCGCCCGCTCGGCCGTGACGCTCGCGGGCAGCGCCGCGGCGGAGTTCTGCATGTAGATGGCGCCTAGGCTCTTGAGCCGCCGCCACACGGTCGAGCGCAGCCGGGTGGGCTCGGACGGCACCCGGTAGACCAGCAGCAGCCAGCCCTCGCCGTGCTGCTGGCTGGTCTCGTCCACCCGGTCATTCTCTCACCCGTGGCGCCGGCCGCCACCGGCCGACAACCGCGCGGCCGGGCTGCGTCCCAGCCTCACGCGCGATCGCCGGGGCCAGGGCCGGGGGAGCCGCCGCGACTTCCGAGCGCAGGCTGTCGATGCGGTTCATCAGCTCGGTCTCGCCGCGGATCTCGTCCTCGGTCGGCGACAGCGCGATCGTGGCGGTCAGGATGAAGGCCACGATGCTGATTCCGAGCACGAGCGGGAGCACGAAGCTCTCGGCCGTCGCGCCGCCCGCGCTGCCCATGACCATCCCGGAGGGCCCGCTGGCGGCGTACATCCGCATCGCGGCCATGCCGGTGTAGTGCATCCCGCTGACCGCCACGCCCATGATCAGCGCGGCGCCCAGGGTGCTCATCAGCCCCTTCAGCCGTAGCGCGGCCCAGAGCGCCGCGGTCGCCGCGACCACGGCGATCACGACCGAGACGGCGAACAGCGGCGCGTTGTAGGTCACCCTCCCCGGCATCCGCATGGCCGCCATGCCCATGTAGTGCATGCTCGCCACGCCCAGCCCGGTGATCAGGCCGGCCAGCAGCAGGGGGCGGTACCCGGTCCCGCCGAACCCGACGATCAGCAGTCCGACGCAGGTGATCGCGACGGCGACGAGCATGCTCAGGATGGTCACCGGGACGTTGTAGGCGATGGTCTGCCCGGGGATCGTGAAGCCGAGCATGGCGATGAAGTGCATGACCCAGATCCCGGTGGTGCCGATTGACACCCCGGCCAGCAGCAGCCAGCGGGCACGCGCCTTCCCGCGGTGCGCCCGGGCGCGCGTGGCGCAGCGCAGGCCCAGAAACGAGCCCAGGCAGGACATGAGGTAAGCAAGTGCCGGAGTTAGCAGACCATACGAAAAGTTATGAACCGTCAGCATAAGAAAGGCTCCCACCCCTATAAGCCGTATGCCGGGGAGCCTACTGAGAGTCATAGTGCCTGCGTGCGGCATACCTGACATATTTACCAACTGTTACCTGCCCTGGTAGGCAGGCGAGGTCAGCCCTGGCGCCCGGCGCGGACGAGGCCGTTCTCGTAGGCGTAGACGACGGCCTGGACGCGGTCGCGCAGGCCGAGCTTGGCCAGGATGCGGCCCACGTGGGTCTTCACCGTGGCCTCGGAGACGAACAGCCGTCCCGCCAGCTCCGCGTTCGAGAGCCCCTGCGCGACCAGGATCAGCACCTCACGCTCCCGGTCGGTGAGCCCGGCCAGCTCCGGCGGGGCGTGCCCGTCGTCGGCGGGCAGCATGGGCGCGAACCGGTCGATCAGCCGGCGCGTGGTGGACGGCGCGACCACGGCGTCCCCGGAGTGCACGGCCCGGATCGCGAACAGCAGCTCCTCCGGCGGCACGTCCTTGAGCAGGAACCCGCTCGCCCCGGCCTTCAGCGCCGCGAACGCGTACTCGTCGAGGTCGAAGGTAGTGAGCATGAGCACCCGCGGCCGGTCACCGGCCTGGCGGATCTGCCGGGTGGCCGCCACCCCGTCCATCCGCGGCATCCGCGCGTCCATGACCATGACGTCGGCGGTGTGCGTGCGCGCGAACTCCACCGCCGCCTGCCCGTCGGGAGCCTCGCCCACCACGGTCATGTCCGGCTGCGCGTCCAGCACCATGCGGAACCCGGTCCGGACCAGCTCCTGGTCATCGACGAGAACGATCCGGATGCCGCTCACGCCGCGCCCCGCTGGCTCGCTCATGCCGCGCCGTCGAGGGCGCGGCGGGACCGGCCGGAGCGCTCGGCGCCGTCGAGCGGGCGCGCCCCGGGTTCGGCGCCGGTGTCCGGCAGCCGCGCGGTGACCTGGTATCCGCCGCCGGGCAGCGGCCCGGCCTGGACGGTCCCGCCGTACATCTCGATCCGCTCGCGCATCCCAGTCAGCCCGTGCCCCGCTCCGTCACCGGGCGCCGCGGCACCGAGCCCGTCGTCGGTGACCTGCACCAGCAGCCCGTCCGGTTCGTAGCGCAAGGTCACGGCGGCGGCCGCGGCCAGCCCGCCGTGCTTGCGGGTGTTGGTCAGCGATTCCTGGACCACGCGGTACGCGGCCAGCTCGGCGCCCTGCGCGAGCGGCCGGGTGGCGCCCTCGAACGTGAACGACACCGACATGCCCGCGGCCCGGGCCTGGTCGAGCAGCTCGCGGAGCTGGTCGAGGCCGGGCACGGGAGCCAGCACGCTCTGCTCGTCGCCGGAGCGCAGGATGCCCAGCAGGCGGCGCATCTCGGACAGGGCCTTGCGGCCGGTCTGCGAGATGGCGGCCAGCGCCTGGGCGGTCCGCTCCGGCTCCGAGCGCAGCGCGTAGCTCGCCCCGTCGGCCTGTACCACCATGACGCTCACGTTGTGCGCGATCACGTCGTGCAGCTCGCGGGCGATCCGGGCCCGCTCGGCCGCCGCGGCGATCTGCGCCTGCGCGTCGCGTTCGCGCTCCAGCCGCGCGGCCCGGTCCTCCAGCGCGACCAGGTAAGCGCGGCGGTACTGCATCGAGTCCCCGAGCACCCAGGCGAGCCCCGCGGTCCCGCTGAAGATGAGGCTGGCCAGCAGCACCTTGTCGATCAGGCCGGTCTGGGCGGGCATCCAGGTCACGACGGCCGCGATCGAGCCGGCCAGGCATACGCACAGCCCGAGGATCGACACCCGCCGGGGCCGGTAGGCGGCCAGCGTGTAGAGCAGCAGGAGTATCGCCAGGTCGGTGCCGACGGGCCGCGGGAAGGACAAGACCTGGAGCGCCCCGGCCACAGCGGCGATGACGAACGCGTGGACCGGGTACTTGCGGCGGAACACGACGGCCCCGGCCATGACCGTGATGATCGCCATCACCACGAGCTGAGCCAGCCCGACGCCGGGCCTCGGGACGGGGAGAACGCCCGCCTCGCTCTGCGTCACCCCCGAGTTCGTGCCCCAGATCGTGGCCACGCCGATGATCCATAGGAAGAAGGCGGGCACGCCGTCGACCAGCCGCGGGTGGCGGCTCAGCCAGGCGTAGAAGGCGGACACGCCCCAAGGTTACGCGCGCGATGGCCGGCCCGTCGTCCCCCGCCAAGCTGACCGGCGTCCTCCGCAGGGCGGAGAGCGGCAGGCCAGACGGCTTATCAGGACAGCAGGCTCTGCAGCGCGGGCGCCACGTCGGTCAGGCCGGCCACGGGCCGGCTGATCCCGCCGCCGGCCCGGGCCAGCGCGGCGGCGGCCCGCTGCGCCGCCGGCCCGGCCGCCGGGCACAGCACGTGCAGCCGGTCGATGCCGCCCAGCGCCGCGGCGGGATCGGCCCCCGCCGTGTGCAGGCAGTCGGACAGCAGCACCGTGACCCGCTCGCCCCCGCCGGCCCGGGAGAGCTGCGCGGCCGCGGCCCGCAGCGCCGCGGCCAGGTCGGTCACCCCGTGCCCGCGCAGCGCGATCAGGTCGCCGACTAGGTCCTCGGGGGCCCGCGGGTCGCCCTGCGCCTGCAGCACGCGCACCTCGCCGCTGAACGCGAGCACGCCGGGGGCGAGCCGGTCGCCCGCGGCCAGCACGACCGCGGCGGCGGCCACGGCGGCCATGGCCACCGCGAGCCCGTGCATGGACCCGCTGGCGTCCACCAGCAGGCAGACCGCCGGGCGGCGGGCGGCCCACGACCGCGTGACCAGGTCCTCGCGGGCGGCCGGGCCGCGGCCGGGCCACCGGTCCAGGGTGCGTTCCAGGTCCAGGTCGCCTTCGCCCGCCGGCCGGGCCGCGAGGTGCCGGGTGCCGCGCGCCCGCGCGCCGCCCGCCCGGCCCAGCCGGATGAAGACCCGCGCCGCCAGCCGCCGCGCCGTGGCGCGCAGCCGCTCGTCGGTGGCCCGGGCGAGATCGGCGAGCAGCGCCGCGGCCGCGTCGGGGTCGGCGGCCAGCAGCCGGCTCAGGACCTCCTCGTCCAGGCCGCCGACCTCGGGAGAGACCTCGGCGAACGACGGGTGCCGCAGGGACATCTCGACGCGGCTGATCGTGCGGCGCGCGCCGTCCTGGCCGCGCTCACGGCGCAGGCTCGAGCGGGACCGGGCCGGGCCGGCCAGCGGGTCAGCGCCTGCCGCCCCCGGCAGGCGGGCTGCTTTTCCCCGGCCGTCCGCGGCCTCACCATCGCCGGGGCCGGGCGGCGGAGGCGGCGGCGAGCCCTCCGGCCACACCGCGTCGAGGATCTCGTCGATCACGGACTCCGGGGTACGGTCACAGCCGTCGGCCAGCCGGATCCGGCCGGAAAGCGCCGCGTAGGCCGCGTCCCGGGCCGTGCCGCGCACCAGCGCGCCGTTCTCACCGCGTAGCCGCTGCAGCCCGGTGAGCAGCAGGACCAGGTCGATCGCGCCCCGGACGGAGGCCCCCATCCGCACGTCGGCGTGGTCGCGGGTGGCCCGGGCCAGGGCCACGGCCAGGTCCAGCACCGGGCCGTCCGACTCGGTGGCCGCGGCGGTGATGGCCCGCTCCGCGGCGGCGTCCTGGTACCCGAGCACGATCCGGCAGATCCGGTCCGCGATCGCGTGGCTGACCCGGGCGGTACCGATCGCGTCGAACGGGTTCATCGCCGCGATCAGCCGGAACCCCGGGTCGGCCGGCACCGCGCCCAGCCGCGGGACCGCGATCTCTCCCTCGGCCAGCACGGTGATGAGGACGTTGAGCGTCTCCTCCGGAACCCGGTTGAACTCCTCCAGGTAGAGCAGCGCCCCCTGGCGCATGGCGGTCAGCAGCGGGCCGTCCACGAAGCTGGCCGGGGTGTAGCCCTCGGTGAGCACCTGCGCCGGGTCGTGCTGGCCGATCAGCCGCGCGGGCGTCAGCTCGGCGTTGCCCTCGACGAAGACCACGTCCCGGCGGCGGCCGGCGGCCACCGCGCGCAGCAGCGTGGACTTGCCCGTGCCGGGCGGGCCCTCGATGACCACGTGCCGCCCGGCATCCAGCGCGACGGTCAGTACCTCGCGCTCCCGGCGCAGGCCGACCACGGGCTGGCCGACCACGGGCGGCCCGCCGCTCGCCGCGGGGGTCACGCTGCGCTCGCCGCCGTTCCTGGGCCCGCGGCCGGGTCAGGCGCTGTCGTAGCGGATCACGCCGCGGATGTTCTTGCCGTCCAGCAGGTCCTGGTAGCCCTGGTTGATCTGGTCCAGCGTGTAGGTCGTGGTGATCAGCTCGTCGAGCTTGAGGTCGCCGGACTGATAGAGCTCGACCATCCGCGGGATGTCGTGGAACGGGTCGCCGGAGCCGAACAGGCTGCCCTGGATCCGCTTCTCGAACAGGGTCAAGATCGCGCCGGATAGCTCGATGGTGTTCTTGGCCGGGTCGGCCAGCCCGGTGACCACGACCGTGCCGCCCTTCCGGACGGCGTTGAACGCGTTGGTGACGACCTCGGAGGTGACCACGCCCACGGTGACGATCGCCTTGTCCGCGCCGACGCCGCGGGTCAGCTCGGTGATCAGCTGCTGCGCCTGCTCGGCGGTCTCGGTGCTGTGCGTGGCACCCAGCTTCTCGGCCATCTCCCGCTTGTTGGCCAGCGGGTCGATCGCGATCACGTTGCGCGCCCCGGCCAGCGCCGCGCCCTGCACGGCGTTGATGCCGATCCCGCCGATGCCGTAGATCGCGATCGTGTCGCCGGGCTCGGTCTGGGCCGCGTGCACCGCCGAGCCGAAGCCGGTCGGCACGCCGCACCCGATCAGTACCACCTTGTCCAGCGGCAGGTCGGGGTCGACCTTGATGGCCGAGTGCTCGGAGATCACCGACCGCTCGGAGAACGTGCCGAGCATGCACATGCCGCCGAAGTCCTCGCCGCCGGCGTGGAAGCGGTAGGTGCCGTCGGGCAGGCTGCCGTCGAGGATGGTCATGCCCATGTCGCACAGGTTCGACTTGCCGGTCGAGCACCACCGGCAGTGCCCGCAGACCGGCAGGAACGAGCAGATGACGTGGTCGCCCGGGGCCAGCCGGGTCACACCGGGGCCGACCTCCTCGATGACCCCCGCCCCCTCGTGCCCGCCGACGATCGGGAACCGCGGGACGAGGTCGCCCTGCCGGAGGTGCTCGTCGGAGTGGCACAGCCCCGCCGCCGCGTACCGGATCAGGACCTCACCGGCCTTGGGCGGGTCCAGGTCGAGCTCGGTGACCTCGAAGTCCTGGCCTGTCCCGCGGAGAATAGCGGCCTTTGTCTTCATGGGTCCTCCTTGGCTCACGGCGGTGGGAACCGGCTGCTCACGACCGGTGCCCGGTCGCGTGTGTGGCCATCCTAGGTTGGCCCGCCCGGCCGAACTAGCCCCCGATGGCGCCATCCGCCTCGCCGCCGGCGGCCGAGCCGGGTACTAGCGTGTCGGCGTGACCGATTGCCTGTTCTGCGGAATCGCCGATGGGAGCCGACCCGCGCACGTGGTGTTCCGCGACGACATCGCCGTCGCGTTCCTCGACGCCCGGCCGGTGTTCAAGGGGCACGTGCTGGTGGCGCCCCTGGCCCACTACGTAACGCTGCCCGACCTGCCCGCCGACCTGGTCGGTCCGCTGTTCCTCGGAGTGCAGCGGGTCAGCGCGGCCGTCCCGGCCGCGCTCGGCGCCCAGGGCACCTTCGTCGCGGTGAACAACACGGTCAGCCAGAGCGTCCCGCACCTGCACGTCCACGTGGTGCCCCGGACCAAGGGCGACGGCCTGCGCGGCTTCTTCTGGCCGCGCACCCGCTACGCCGACGACGACGAGGCCGCCGACTACGCCCGCCGCCTCCGCAAGGCGATCGAGTCGGCGCCCTCGATCTAGCCGCCTCCCGGTGATCGATGTACGCAAGGCTCGCTGCAGGGCGTTGCGTCAATGTGTCTGGCCGGTTTCTTGGGCACCGGTGGCGGGCCTGCGGGCAGGCGGGACCTGGACCTCGATCAGGTCCTCCGCCGCGAGGCCGCACCGACGCGCCGTACTCGCTGATCACCAGGTCGGCACAGGCGGAGGCCAGCGGTGCCCGCTCGGCGTCCCCGTGGAGCCGGGGGAAGCACAGGCCGAACTCGGCCTGCAGGCGGCGGGCGGTGGCCAGCTGCCGGGCCGAGACGTCCACTCCGACCGGCCGGGCGCCGCGCGGGGCGGGCGCGGGGAGGTGAGACG
>Ga0102924_1006230_pt1 | contig 11271 bp, 10 predicted proteins | sample PaiPotPPM11metaG_FD_80116 | JGI IMG/M metagenome (GOLD analysis project Ga0102924, IMG submission 80116) | Iron sulfur acid spring bacterial and archeal communities from Banff, Canada, to study Microbial Dark Matter (Phase II) - Paint Pots PPM... ...
AGACTGTTGGCCGAGGCGACCGTCGACTCGAGCAGCTGCGCGACCTCGGCCGCGCTCCATCCGAGCACGTCGCGCAGGATCAGGGCCGCACGCTGGCGCCCCGGCAGCTCCTGGATGGCTCGTAACAGAGCCAGCTCCATCCCCTCGCGCAGCGCGTAGCGGGCCGCCGGATCGTAGGTCGGGGATGCGGTCTCCTCCGCCGGCCGGTCTGGGAACGGGTCGACGGGCTGCGGTCGTCGCGGTCGTCGCTCCAGCTCGTCAAGGCAGGCGTTCGTCGCGATGCGGTACAGCCAGGTCTGGAATTGCACACGCGGCTCGAACCGGTCCAGCGCACGCCACGCGCGCAGCAGCGTCTCCTGGACCAGATCCTCCGTGTCATGCGCAGACCCGAGCATCCGGTAGCAGTGCACCTCGAGGGCACGCCGATACGGCTCGACCAGCCGACCGAAGGCACGCTCGTCGCCGGCTAGGGCGATCGCCCCGATCGGCACGTTGAGGTAGAAGATGTACTCCCACCCGGCGTATCGGGTGAGCAGTCCGCCGGTGATCAGTCCGATCGTGGCGCCGCTGGCACCGAGTCCGCCCCAGATTCGCAGCGCCTTGTTGCGCTCGGCGCCCTCGGCGAACATGTTCATCACGATCGAGAGCGCGGCCGGCATCATGACCGCGGCACCCAGACCTTGCAGGGCACGGCTGGCGACCAGGAACCCCTCGCCGGTGGCCAGCCCGCAGGCCAGGGAAGCGGCGGTGAACAGGCCCAGGCCAGCCATGAGGATCCGGCGACGGCCGAGCAGATCGGCCGCCCGTCCGCCGAGCAGCAGGAAGCCGCCGAACGTGAGCGCGTAGGCGGTCGCTACCCACTGCAGGCTGGTGGCCGAGAAATGCAGATCGCGGCCGATCGTCGGCAGCGACACGTTGACGATCGTCAGATCGACGATGGTCATGAAGTACGACACCGCCAGCAGCGCGAACGCGCGCCAACGATTGCTGGTTGAGGGTGCAGACGTCATCGGACCTCCAGGGGTCTGGTAGAGAACGGACAGCTGGGCGAAGGCGGTGTGAGCCGCGTTGTGCGTCGAGCTCACTTCGTTCTTCACCACGTCAAACGGACGTCGGGCCTCAAACTCATCGCTGACCGCGCGGAGCCGATCTCACACTTGCGCTGTGGGCGTGCGTTAAGCGCTAGGCGTAGCTGTTCCCGACTGACAAGGTGTGCGAAATGGATATCGATTTAGACCGGTGCCGGCAGGCGATCAAGGCCAGGGACCCACGGTTCGACGGCTGGGTGGTCTGCGGGCTGAAGACCACCGGCATCTGCGGCCGGGAGGCCGCAGCGGCATGACGCGTCTGCTCTACGCCACCAGCGACAGCCCGATCGGTGAGCTGTTGCTGCTGGGCGACGGCGAGCGCTTGCGCGGCCTCTACATGCAGCGCGGCCGCAAGCCCGCGCAGGTGGCGCCCGGCTGGAAGCGCTGCCCGAACGCGTTCGCGGCCGCACGCGAGCAGCTCCGGGAGTATTTCGCCGGTCAGCGCCGCCAGTTCGACCTGTCGATGGAGCTCGTGGGAGGCGAGTTCGAGTTGCGCGTGTGGAACGCGTTGCTGGAGATCCCGTACGGCGAGACCAGGTCGTACGGGCAGATCGCCCGGCGGATCGGTCACCCCAGCGCGGCGCGCGCGGTGGGGCTGGCCAACGGACGCAACCCGATCGCGGTGATCGTGCCGTGCCACCGCGTCATCGGCGCCGACGGCACCCTCACCGGCTACGGCGGCGGCCTGGAGCGCAAACGCCTGCTGCTGGAGCTGGAGAGCGGGCAGCCACGCCTCCCGCTGGCGGCGCTGGGCTGACCTCCCCAGTGGCCGCGCCCAGCGATCACCGGTCAGCCGGCGGGTGGCGGGGCAGCCAGCACCTCAGCCGCGGTGGGGATTCGGTCGCGGGAGGCATCCACCAGCAGGGGCGCGTCCGGTCTCTCCTCGATCGCGCCGGGCGCGGCGTCGTCGGAGGAGTCGAGCGCATGGAGCACAGCAGCCACGAACGCGTCCGGGCGATCGACTTGCAGATAGTGGTTGGCCTGAGGGATGAAGTACAGGCGGTTGCGACCCGGCTTGCGCATCAGATAGTGCTGCCAGACGAAGGACACCACCCGCGGCGGCGACACGGTGTCGTTCAGGCCCCAGACTGCCGTGGTGGGGATCGCGCACGCGGCCAGCGTGGCGAGCCAGCTTTGCTCGTCCTGGGAGCGCTCGATCAGGTACTGGATGGTCTCGTGCAGAACCGCGATCCCGTCGGCATGGGCGAACGTCGCCGCCAGCGCCTCCACCTCCGGATCTCCGGGGCCGCGACGCGGAGTGAACGTCTCAGCTCCCATCCCCTGGGCCAGGATCTGGGGCGTCATTGCCGCCAGCACGCCCGGTGCGGTGGTCTCGTCGAGCATCAGCTGCTGGAACAGCGTGAGATGCGACAGCGGCAGATACATGTTGCCGTTACTTAGGAACAGGTGATCTAGACCGACCGGCGCCGTCCCGTTGGCACACCGGGCGGCGTGGATCAAGGCCACGCTGTCGCCCCGGTCATGCGCCACCACCATCGCGGAGCCGGCTCCGACCACCTCGGCCAGGTAGAACTGGAGCAGGTCGGCGTCCCTGACCAGGTTGTACCCCCAGCCCCGTGGCTTGTCGGAAAACCCATAGCCCGGGAAGTCGAGCGCGCAGACCCGGAACCGCTCGCCAAGCCGGTCAGCCACGTCGAACCAGTCGATGCTGCTGGTCGGGAAGCCGTGAACCAGAACGAGCACCGGCGCCGCGGGATCCCCGGCCTGGACGTGAAATATGTCCACCGCGGCGGCGGTCGGATCGTCCGGGCGCCAGGAGAAGTACTCACCCCGGGCTCGCCAGGCATCGGCGCGCAAGCCCGTCATCCCCGCTGGCTCCCAGACTCGCGCCAGCATCGCCTGCTGCCCCAGTCCATTGCGATCGACTCTATGTCCTAGCCCCCCACGGGGTCAACCCGGCTGACAGCGCTTAGGGCTGGGGGACCCGGGGCTCCGAGGCAGGCGCCATGTGCGTCCCAGTCTGGTGACTGGCGAAGCGATCCTTACCCTGAGCCTTGGCGTTATACAGCGCGATGTCGGCAGAATGGATCAGTTCCTCGGCGGTGGCCGGCGATCCGTAGGCCGCTCCAATACTCGCGGTCACGATCAGCATCCGGCCGAGCCGGGCGGTGAAATCGATGGGCTGGCGGATGACCTCCCGCACGCGCTCGGCCACTGGCTGCGGTCCCGTGAGCAGCGTAGAGCCGTCGAGCAGGACCAAGAACTCGTCGCCGGACAGCCGGGCGGCGGTATCGCTCTCCCGGGTCACGCTTCTCAGTCGCTGGGCGATGACTCTCAGCACCTCATCGCCGATCGCGTGCCCGTAGGTGTCGTTGACGGTCTTGAAGCCGTCGATGTCGACGTACAGCGCGGCCACCGCAAGCTCGTAGCGCCGACCCCGAGCCAGCATTAGGCGGGCGCGGTCGAAAGCCAGCACCCGGTTAGGGAGTCCGGTCAGCGCGTCATGGAGCGCTTGGTAGCGGAGCTCCTGGGTCCGCTCGGCCACCATCACCAGTGCCCTGGATCGGGAGCGAGCCAGGGTCAGCACGAGCAGGCCCAGCAGCACGCTGATCAGCGATCCACCAGCGAACACCAGCCCCTCCTGGACGCCCGCGCTGGGCCCGCGGGTCACCGGCGATCCCTTGACCACCACGGTCCACGAGCCCTCGATGGGCAGAGCGGTACGGCGCTCCAGCGGGAGCTGGCTGCCGGCACGGCCGCCGCTGACCTCGACCAGAGCGGGCGACTGACCGGGATTGGTGTGGTAGAGCGCCACGCTCAGGCCGCGATTGGCACCCACCGCCGCCCGGATGATTGTGGGCATAGCGAAGGAGCTGAGCAGCCAGCCCGCCAGGCCGGCGCGTCGCTGGGCGACCGTGTGCAAGGGCCTGCCCACCCGGTAGTACGCGGTTTCCAGGAACGCCGTGTGCAGCCACGACACGTCGATCGGTACGACGAGCGTCTGGCCTGAATCGGTCGCTGTCTGGAGCACGGCGGCCTGGGTGGAACCGACCAGCGAAGCCGATGCACACCAGTTCTCCTGGACCATCGGCGCGGTCAGCGCGTCGAGTGGCACGATCGCGCCGCCGGCCGCCAGGAGGCAGTAGCGGCCGCGGGTGCGGTCGGCCACCACGGGAGCCAGCCAGTGGCCGAGCAAGGCCCGGAACGCCGGGTCGTGGTTGCGACGCGCCTCAAAGCTCCGTAGCTGCGGAGCCGGCACAGAGGCCACCACGGCGCTCCCGATTCCCCCCACCTGACGCTGGGCGCCCTGCAGCCGGCGATACCACGAATCGAACCGGCTGGGGCTCAGCTGCGGCTCCATCTCCAGCACCGAGCGCAGCGTGCTCACGAAGTCCGCGTCCCGGCGCAGCATCGTGTCCAGCGTGGCGGTGACGTTCGACGAGGCGGCGGAGAACGCCTGCTTCTCGGAGCGGCGTGCGCTGGCGCCCCATAGGGCAGCGGACGCCGCGGAGAGCCCCAGGCCCCCTACTACGACGGCCAGTGCGGCCGTCATCCAGCGACGAGACCCCGCGAGCTTGCCGGCTCGTCTGACCCGATCGCGTGGTTTCACACGAGGATCATCGGAAGTCACCATCGGTCCGGCGACCGTAGGAACCCGCAACTACGCCATGCCCCTCCCATCGTCATATAAGGGGTATCGGCAGGATCGCCTGGGCTTGCAACCTGCGAAGAGCGAACTTCGACCCCCATGATCGACGGAGAAGTCAGCGGACTCGCCGGCTCGGTCGCGTTCAGCGAGCTGTCGCTCAATGGAACCGAAGAGCTACCCGTCGAGCCCGAGACCACGATCTAGTCGCGTCGGCGAGCCAGGTGGTCAGCATCTCGGCCGCGGTGACCACGCCCTGGCCACCGCGACCGTGGATGCGGCAACTGAAGCTCAACGTCCGGGCTCGTAGGCGCCCCGGTATGCGCCGCTAGTGCCCGCCAATGGCTTCATGGCTAGAAGGTAAGGCCGCCCTGCGCCCGCAGCATCGCGAGAAGCACGAGATCCGACTGCGGGTTTTTCCGGATGGGCGGCATGGCAAGATTGGCCCATGGAAGAGCGGTCGATCGGCCGGCTGGGCCGGGACGTCGGCGTCATCGGTCTGGGGACCTGGCAGCTGGGTGCCGACTGGGGTGAGGTGGCCGACGACACGGCTCGATCGGTCCTGGAGGCGGCCGTCGGGCACGGAGTGACCTTCTTCGACACGGCCGATGTGTACGGCGATGGCCGCAGCGAACGGTTCTGCGGTGAGCTGCGGCACCGCCACCCCGAGGTGTTCGTGGCCACCAAGATGGGGCGGCGGGTGGAGCAGCTGCCAGAGAACTACGACCGCGAGAGTTTCCTGGCCTGGAACGACCGCTCGCGTGCCAACCTGGGAACGGACCGGCTCGAGCTGGTCCAGCTGCACTGTCCACCGGACGCCGTCTACGACGAGGACTCGGTGTTCGAGGCGCTCGACGACATGGTCGGCTCTGGCCGCATCAGCGCCTACGGCGTATCGGTCGAGACCTGCGATCAGGCTCTGCGGTCGATCGCTCGCTCCGGGGTCTCCACCGTGCAGATCATCCTCAACTGCTTCCGGCTCAAGCCGCTGGAGGAGGTGCTACCCGCGGCTCGGGAAACCGGCGTGGGCATCATCGCCCGGGTGCCGCTGGCCTCGGGACTGCTGTCGGGACGCTACGACGAGCACACCAGCTTCGGCCCCAACGACCACCGCAACTTCAACCGACACGGCGAGGCGTTCGATGTCGGCGAGACTTTTGCCGGGGTGCCCTACGACGTGGGCGTGCAGGCCGCGCGCGAGCTGGGAGCGCTGGTGGACCCCGGGATGACCCTGGCCCAGTTAGCGCTCCGGTGGATCCTCGATCAGCCCGGCGTCAGCACGCTGATCCCGGGCGCCCGCAACGTAGACCAGGTGGCGCAGAACGTCAGCGCCGCCGGCCTGCCGCCGCTGCGGACGGAGCAGCTCGACCACGTACGGGAGGTCTATGACCGCCTGATCCGTCCGCACGTGCACGATCGCTGGTAGCTCAGGGCAGCATCCCCGCGATCGCCTGATCGAGCTTTCCCTGACCCTCCAGGAAGTCGACCACGGTGTAGCGGGCGCGCAGGCGGGTGGCGTGGTGCAGCGTCGCCCGCACCATCTCCGGGTCGAGGTCGAGCTCGTCCGGGCGGCGGGGCAGCCCGGCGCTGTCGAGCGCCTGCTCCACGGCGGCGAAGCGCTCTAGCTCGGGAACCATGGCGGCGCACACGTGGTCCCAATCTGGCTGGCCCGTGAGGTGCTCGACGAATCGCAGCTTGGCCTGCACCGCAGCCTGAATCTCGGGCGTGGGGGCTCCCAGCCAGCGCCGGGCGGCCGGGCCGAGCGGGTCCTCTGGCGGGCGCGGGGTCCGCAGTGCTGCGAGCCCTCCGCCAAACGCGAATCGCTGCAGGGCGATGGCCAGCCGGGTCGCGTAGCCGACCTGGAGTCCGTGCGAATGGTGGCGGCGCAGCCCGCGGGCAGCCAGCAGATCCCAGAAATGGGAGGCGTGGTGCTCAAAGCCGCTGGCCGGACGCGAGCTGCCCACCACCGACATCGCGATTCCCGAGTCGACCAATCCCTCCAGCAGCGCCCGCACGGCCCCCTGATCGCCGCTGATCGCGTCCTCCGGAGCGGCCAGCACCGCGCTGAGCGCTCCGAGCACCCGGTCGGCGGCCTCGGGGAGATACGGCTCGGCGTACAGAAGGTGCGCGGCCAGCCAGTCGACCCGCGCCGTGGCCTTGCCCAGCAGATCTCCCACTCCGGCCCGGGTCAACTCGGGCGGCGCGGCCGCTGCCACCCGAGGATCGGCGAAGATCCCGACCGGCGCGCGGGCCGGCAGCGTGACCTTGATCCCGTCGAATTCGAGCGCCGCCACGCTCGAGGCATAGCCGTCCATCGAAGCTGCGGTGGGAACGCTGATGAACTCGACTTCCGCCTGGTGGGCGGCGTAGCGGACGATGTCGGTGATTACGCCAGAGCCGACGGCGATCGGACGGACGTCGCGGTCGGCCAGCGCGGCCCGCACCCGCTCGACTTCCGGCGCACCGGCGAGCAGCCCGTGACGCTGGGGGAATACGAGCGACGGCGCGGAAAGGACCTCGGCGACACGCGCGCCGAGGGCATCGAACGTGGTCGCGTCGGCGACCACGAGCGCCGCCGGGAGCTCCCGCGCGGCCAGCCGGTCGACCGCGTCCTCCGCGATCACCACCTCGGTGTGAGGACTCACCCCTGACCGTAATACGCGGCGGGTCCATGCTTGCGCTCGAAGTGCTTGACCCGCACCGCGTCGGCCAGCGGACCCGCATCGGGAGCCAGAACCACGGTCAGCCAGGCCATCTGCGCCACGGCCTCCAGGGCGACTGCGGCCTCGACCGCCGCCGGCACGCTCCCGCCCCAGCAGAAAGGAGCATGGCCACGTGCCAGCCCGCACGGAACCTCCAGCGCGCCGCGACCCCTCACGGCCTCAACCAGCGCCGCGCCCGTGGCCTCCTCGTAGCCCTCGCGCACCTCCTCGGGGCTGAGCGGGCGGGTGATCGGAATCGGATGCGGCGACAGGTCGGCGTGCGTTGTGCCCAGCAGCGGGATGTCGCGTTCGGCCTGGGCCCACGCGGTCGCCCACGTGGAGTGGGTGTGCACCACCCCGCCGACCTCGGTGAAGGCGCGATACAGCGCCAGGTGACTCGGGGTGTCGCTGGACGGACGGCGCTCGCCGGACACGACGGTCCCGTCCAGCTCAACCACCACCATGTCCGCCGCGGTCATCTCCTCGTAGCTCACGCCGCTGGCCTTGATGACCACCAGTCCCTGCGAGCGGTCAATGCCGCTGGCGTTGCCCCAGGTGAGCGTGACCAGGCCGTGCGCGGCCAGCGCTCGGTTGGCCTGGAGTACCTGGTCGATCAGGTCGTCCAACAACCGTGCCCTCAGATCTCCTCGTACTCCAACTCCAGCAGCTCGGCCAGTCGTCGCCAGCGCTTCACGTGGTCCCCCAGGTTGGTCACGAAGTGATGCGGCGCCCCGAGCCCGAGCCAGCGGTCCATGAATTGCTCCATGCCCGCGTCGGGCCGGAAGTGAAAGTAATGCATCTCCAGCTTCGGCAACTCGGGGGTATCCAGTACCTCGCCCCGGCCCACCACCAGCCGCCAGTACTCGCCCGCGATCGGCACCAGCGCCGCCGTGGTGGCGGGACCGGGCCGGGCCGAGAACACCGGCGTCGGCGGGTTGTCCAGCCGCCCGATGCCCAGGGGACGGTCGATCAAGCGCACCGGCCGGTCTGGACGGGCGATCCGCCAGTTGCCCTCACCCATGTGGCTGATCAACACCGAGTCAAGCTCCCAGTCCATGGCGTACAGCTCGCTGAAGTGGGCTTCGCCGATCATGGTCTGCGCCGCGCACATCAGCGTAGCCGTGTTGGTGTCCCCCTCGGCCGCGTACGCATAGCCGTCGGCCATCAGATCGGAGGCCGCCAGCAGCGGCAGCTGCTGGAACCGTCCGTCGCCACCGATCGAGTCGAAGTGAAACGAGAAACCGGCGTAGCCGTTGTCCTCCAGCAGCCCGCGAATGGCCAGCTCGATTCGCGCCGCGTACTCGTGCCGCTCCCGCACTAGGTTCTCGGCCACCGCGAAGCGCTCGTGGTGCTCCTGGATGAGCCCGTCGACGGCGGCGTCGGGCACCTGCTCGATCCGTCTCACCACACTGCCGAGGTCCTCGCTGACCACCATGGGGCCCAGCCGGCGCAGCAGCGCCGGCGGGTCATAGAGGATGTCGCCCATCCCGTTCATGGGATAGCCCAGCAGGGCGATCCGGGCACGCTTGAGCTCGGCCACCGCCTGGGCAGCGCTGGCCCAATCAGCGAATGCTGCGGCGAAGCGATCCGACCGCCACTCCGCGGTCAGCACGGACAGTGGGAGCCCAGCCCGCAGGATCGCGTTGGCCTGATCCTGCGCGCCGTGAATCCCCTGGTTGTAGGTGAGGTCGGCCATGTCCCAGTCCGCCGTCACAGCTCGCTCCGGCTGGATGTTCATCAGCAGCAGCGGCACCGGCGCCTCGAGCAGCGCGCGGACGGTGCGCATGGCCGGCCCGTAGGTCAGCATCACGACCGCGATCCCGTGCAGACCACGCCCCACCAGCTCACGAGTGATCTCCTCGATGTCCTCGCGATTGCGAGCCGGGCGGATGAATTCGACCTCGGCCACCTCGCCGAGCCGCTCGGCGACACCGGCGGCGTACTGGGCCTGGCGCTCGGTGATCCCGGGGATCATGTCGTCGTAGAGCTCCTGCATGATGCCCAGCAGGCCGATGCGGGGCCGGTCACTCATGCTGCCCTCCCTACTTCGTCGTGGATGCGCTTGAGTCCGTGCAGCAGATCGACCCGGTCGCGACCCAGCACGTCGTACAGGGTCCGGTAGACCGCGTAGACGTGGTCGTAAGTCGACTTGGCCGCAGGGTCGGGGGTGTAGGTGTGAGCCGTGTCCGGACGAGTGGCGGCCACCGCCGTACCGATGTCGGCGAACGCCCCGGCGGCAACCGCGCCGAACAGAGCCGAGCCCCGCGCCGGGACCTCGGTCGAGGCCGGGACGCGCACGGGCAGCCCGGCGGTGTCGGCGAACAGCTGCATGAGCAGCGGGCTGCGCTCGGCGATCCCGCCGCAGGCCACGATCTCGTGCAGGGCCAGGCCGTGCTCGACGAAGTTCTCCACGATCCGCCGGTTGCCCAGCGCGATCGCCTCCAACAGCGCGCGGTACAGCTGATCGCGGTTGGTGTGGAGAGTCAGCCCGCAGATGACGCCCGTGAGCCCGGCGTCGGCCAGGATCGAGCGATTGCCGTTCCACCAGTCGAGCGCCACCAGCCCGGTCTGGCCAGGGCCGATCCGGCCGGCGGCCTGCTCGAGCGCGGCAAACTCGCTGTCGGGTGCCACGGTCCGCCGGAACCAGGCCAGCATGTCCCCCACCGCCACCTGGCCGGCCTCATAGCCGTACAGCCCGGGCAGGATTCCATCCTTGACCACGCCCGTGATGCCGGGTAGCCGGACCTCCCGCTCGTCCACCACCATGTCGCAGATAGAGGTGCCGACTACGGTCACGTAGACACCCGGCCGCTCGACCCCGCAACCCGGCAGCGATACGAACGAGTCGACATTGCCCACCGCGACGGCCACCGACTCGGGGAGCCCAACCGCCTGCGCCGCCTGGGCTCGCAAGGTTCCGGCGCGGCTGCCCAGCGGGGAGAAGGTGTGACCCAGCTTCTCGGCCGGTGTGTCGAAGCCGGGGTAGGCCGCCTGGAAATAGTCGCGGGACGGCAGGCCCTCATCGGGTGACCACAGCGCCTAGTAGCCGGCGGTGCAGGCTTGACGCGTGAGCGTGCCGGTCAGCCACCACACGATCCAGTCGGCGGCCTCGACGAACGCGTGTGCCTCCTCGTAGACCTCTCGGTCGGCCAGCCAGAGCTCGATCAGCTTGGGGAAGTACCACTCCGAGGAGATCCGACCTCCGTAGCGCTCCAGGAAGCCCTCCCTGCGCTCGATCGCCACCTCGTTGAGGCGGTCGGCCACCGGCTGGGCCGCGTGGTGCTTCCACAGCTTGGGCCAGGCGTGGGCGCGGGACCGCCACCGCCCGTACTTGCACAACGGAGTGCCGTCGGCATCCACCGGCAGGACCGTGCACGAGGTGAAGTCGATACCCAGTCCAACCACCGCGGCCGGGTCGATCCCGGCGTCCTGCGCCAGCACCGCCAGGCCGTCCTCGAGCACCAGGATCCAATCGTCCGGGTCCTGGAGCGCCCAGTCGGCGGGAAGGCGCTCGCCGGTGGCGGGTAGCTCGCGGTCGATCACGCCGTGGGGGTAGGGGACGACCGCCGTCGCGCACTCCCGGCCGCTCTCGAGGTCGAGCAGGACCGTGCGGCCGGACTCGGTGCCGAAGTCGACGCCGATGGCGTAGGGGGTCACGGTTGCGGCGAAGCTGACGCTGCGCCGTCGCCGGCCGGGGCGCCATTGGCCGTCCGGGCCGCCAGTCGCGCTCGCCGGTACGTCTCGACCACGATCTCGTTCAGCTCCTCGACCGAGGTCTCCGAGGTCGGCTTGTCCAGGGCGATCACCCCATCCTCGATCAGGCTGACCCGGTCACATGCCACGAACACGTGCGCGTAGTTGTGCAGGATCATGA
>Ga0102924_1006231_pt1 | contig 11270 bp, 12 predicted proteins | sample PaiPotPPM11metaG_FD_80116 | JGI IMG/M metagenome (GOLD analysis project Ga0102924, IMG submission 80116) | Iron sulfur acid spring bacterial and archeal communities from Banff, Canada, to study Microbial Dark Matter (Phase II) - Paint Pots PPM... ...
GGAGTGCGCAGCTCGTGGCTGACCGACTCCAGGAAACCTCTGTGGGCTTCCTGCGCCCGCTGGAGATCCGCCGACATCGCATTGAAGGCGCCGCCGAGATCGGCGAGCTCGTCGGCGCCCGAGACGGGGACCGTGACCCCGGCCTCCCCGCGTGCGAGGCGCCCGCTGGCCAGCGCCAGCGTTCCGATGGGCGTCGCCAGCCGCCGCGCCAGCAGCCACGACAGGAAGGCCGCGAGCAGCACACCGCCGGCACCGGCCAGCACGAGCGCCCAGAGGAACGAGCTCCACTCGCTGAACGACAGCTTGGCCGAGCGGACCAAGACGACGCGGCCATCTGGACTAAAGCGCGCGGCGTATAAGAGCGAACGGCCGGCGATCCTCACAGTTCCCTGTGCGTCGCCAGCGGGGATCGCTGACAGCACCAACGCCGCCGCCGCAGGCCGCAGGCGCCGAGGTCGCCGCGTGCCGACGACGTAGACGTGCTGCCCGGGTAGCAGCGCACCTGCGGCGCCTCCCGCTACCGCGACCGTGTCGGCCTGGGCCTCCAGCGCCGACATGCGCTGATCGGAGATCTGATGTCGCACGAGCACGGCCGCGACGCCGACCGTCAGCGCGCATGACGCGACCGCCGCCAGCGCGAAGTAAGCGAGCAGCCGGTGGCGGAGCCTCAAGCCCTGACCGCCTTGTAGCCCACGCCCCGCACAGTCCTGATCAGCTCGGGCCGCGCGAGCTTCTTGCGCAGTTGCGCGACGTGGACCTCGACCGTGCGCGTATCACCGGGCGACAGAAAGCCCCACACCGATTCGAGCAGCTGCGCACGCGTTACGACCTGGCCGGCGTGGCGGACCAGGTACTCGAGCAGGTCAAACTCGCGCTGGGTCAGCTCCACCTCGCGATCGTCGATCCTCACCTCCCGCGCTCCGCGTGCGAGCGTCAGCGGACCCAGCACAGTGACGTCGTCGGGCCCGCCGCCGTCGCTCCTGCGCAAGACGGCCTTGACCCGGGCGGTCAGCTCGCGCGGTGAGAACGGCTTGACGAGGTAGTCATCGGCGCCCAGCTCAAGCCCCGCGACGCGGTCCGGCAGCTCGTCACGAGCGGTGAGCATGATCACCGGCACGCGGCCGCCGATCCGGCGGCAGACTTCGAACCCGTCGATCCCCGGCAGCCCGATGTCAAGCACGATCAGCTTGACGGGGTGGCGCGGAAGCTCGGCAAGCGCATCCTCACCCGACCTGACCCAGAGCGAGGTGAAGCCGGCCCGTTCGAGGTAGGTGCGCACCAGCCCTCCGATGTTCGGCTCGTCTTCGACAACCATCACCAGCGCGCTCATTCAGGGCACATCGTAGGCCGCGCAATGCGTCCCGAGCAGCGGTTTTACACGCAGCTGACGTTTGGCTGATGGCCCGCTTGTGTGATCCGGCGATGCTGCGGGCATGAAACTCCTACGCAAGCACTACAAGCTGATCGTGCTCGCTGCCACGTGCCTCACGCTCGGAGCAGGCGTCAGCGCGATCGCATCGGCCGGCGCCGCGACCACGGCGTCGGGAACCACAGCGCCCGCATCGGGGGCGGTCAAACGACACCATCGCCTGCTGGCGCTGGGCGCCGCGGTGCAGGGCTCGCTGGTAGTTCACACCAAATCGGGCTTTCAGTCCGTGACGTTCAATCGGGGCGTTGTGCAGTCGGTGTCGGGGCAGCAGTTAACGCTGACCGAGCGGACGCGCAAGGCGGTCTACCGGACGGTGACGCTCACGATCCCCACGACAGCCCGTGTTCGAGACAACCGGGCAGTGACGACGCTCGCGCAGGTCAAGCCTGGGCAGATCGCAATGGTTGTGACGACACCGGCGCGCACGTTCGTGTTCGCGCGCACCCCGCGCTTGTGAGCGCATCGCCATCGAGCTAAGCGGCGCACCGGGGCCCGGCTAGCATGCCGGGCCCCGGTGGCTCTCGCACCCGAGATTTTCAAGGCCTACGACGTCCGCGGCCGCTACGGCCAGGATATCGACGCCGCGGCAGCGCTGCTGATCGGGCGCGCATTCGCGCGCGTGGTCGGCGAGCTGGAGCGCAAGCCCGCGTCCGAGCTCCGACTCGGGTTGGGCCGCGACATGCGCCTGAGCGCCCCCGAGCTGGCGGCCGCGTACCGCGACGGCATGCGCGGCGAGGGCGCGACGGTGCTCGATGCAGGCGAGATCGCCACTGAGATGCTCTATTACCTGGTCGGGGCCCGGGACCTCGACGGGGGCCTGATGTGCACGGCCTCGCACAACCCCAAGGCGTGGACGGGGGCCAAGATGGTCAAGCGGGGCGCGATTCCGCTGTCGGGCGATGCCGGCATCGACCGGCTGCGGGAGCTGACCGAAGAGGGCCTCGGAGACGAGCCGGGCGGCGGTGGCATGCGGGAGGTATCGCTGTACGAGGAGTTTCACGAAGCGGCCCTGCGCTTCATCGATCCCGGAGCCGTGAAGCCTCTGCGGGTCGTGGTCGACGGTGGCAACGGGATGGCCGGACCGATGGTCGGGCCGCTGCTGGAGCGCCTGGGCCTCGACCTGATCGAGACCTACTGGCAGCCGGACGGCAACTTCCCCGACCACGAGCCGAACCCCCTGCTGCCCGAGAACCGCGAGTTCATCGTGGGTGAGGTCGTCCGCCAGCGAGCCGACGTCGGGATCGCGTGGGATGGCGACGCCGATCGCTGCTTCTTCATCGACGAGCAGGGTGGGTTCGTCGACGGCGACTTCCTGACCGCCCTGCTGGCCGACTCAATGGTTCGCAAGCGCCCCGGTACGAAGATCCTCTACGACGTGCGTGCCAGCCGTGCCGTCCCAGACACCGTGACCCGCGCCGGTGGGACGCCATTGATCAACCGGGTTGGGCACGCCTTCTTCAAGACGCGGATGCGAGAGGAGGGCACCGATTGCGTCTTCGGCGGCGAAGTGTCGGGCCACTATTACTTCCGCGACTTCTACTGCGCGGACTCGGGCACGATCCCTGCGCTGCTGATGCTCGAGCTGCTCTCGGAGTCCGGGTCCCGGATGTCCGAGCTGCTCGCTCGGTACCGATCGCGTTACTTCATCTCCGGCGAGATCAACTCGGAGGTCTCCGACCAGCAGGCGAAGATCGAGGAGCTTGCCGAGCGCTACTCGGATGCCGCCCTCGGGCGACTCGACGGCCTATCGGTCGATTACGGGGACTGGCACTTCAACGTTCGGCCATCGAACACCGAACCGCTGCTGCGACTCTGCCTCGAGTCGCTGCGCTCGTACGAGGACATGGAACGGCGCCGCGACGAGGTGCTGGCAGTGATCCGCTCGTGACGACGCCCACGGCCGAGCGCGCCGGCATCCATTGTCTTCCGATTCCCACGCCCTTCCTCGTCGGGCGCGTGAACTGCTACCTGATCGAGGACGAGCCGCTCACGCTGATCGACACCGGGCCTAATTCGGGGAAGTCGTTGGATGAGCTGGAACGTGCGCTCGCCGACCACGGGCGCACCGTCGAAGATCTCGAGCTGATCGTCGTCACCCACCAGCACATGGACCATCTCGGGCTGCTCGAGATCCTCGCCCGCCGTTCCGGCGCCGAGGTCGCGGCGTTTCATCAGCTGGGGCCGTACCTGGCCGACTTCGGGCGTAGCGCGACCGCCGACGACGAGTTCGCCCAGGGTGTGATGCGTCGTCACGGCATCCCACCCGAGCTCGCCACCGTGCTGGGCGCGGTTGGGGCGGCATTCCGGGCGTTCGGCTCGAGCGGCGAGGTGACGCGCGAGCTGCGCGACGGGGACCGTCTTGCGTTTCGGGATCGGAACCTGCTCGTTCTCCACCGCCCAGGCCACAGCCCGTCCGACACGATCTTCTGGGACGAGGACCGCGGCATCCTGATCGGCGGCGACCATCTGCTGCCGCACATCTCGTCAAACGCGCTTGCGTCGCGTCCGCTCGCCGCCGGCGACGAGCCGCCGAAACCACTGCTCACGTACATGGACTCGATGCGGGCAACCTCCGAGCTCGGTGTCGAGCTCGTGCTTCCCGGCCACGGCGATCCGATCACAGACCACCGGGCGCTGATCGACGAGCGCCTGCGAATGCATGAACGCCGGGCCCGAAAGCTGCTGCGCCTCCTCTCAGGCGGGCCACTCTCGGGCTATGAGTTGGCGCTCGAGATGTGGGGCAACGTCGCGGTCACGCAGGCATTCCTGACGATTTCAGAGGTGCTCGGTCACATGGACCTGCTGACCCGCGACGGCTTGGCGCACGAGCGCGAGGAGGACGGCGTCGTGCGCTTCGAGGCCGTCGGTTAGGGGTACGCGGCCGTTCCCGGCTGCAGCGGCGAGACGGTGAGTGTCTGGCACTCGGTCGCGCCGCCATCGCCGATCGGGGTACGCAGCGTCGCAGTGTCGTTGGGCGGGATGACCTGGAGTCCGGCGGCCGTCGTACAGCCCGTGCTCGATCCCGACGGCCCGAAATGGGTCACGAACAGCCGGAACGAGACGCTCGAGCCCGGGGCGACGGTGAGCTGGCGGATCGGCACCGACCCGGCGAGGTCGTGGGTCGTGCGAGTCGGGGTTGTGGGCAGCGCGGCGCCCGTCTTGTCCAGGAACAGGACACCGGGATAGCCGCCGGTGCTGCAGATTTGAGAGCCGATGTTCTTGAGCGCGAATCCGATTTCGCCGTGCCCGGTCGCCCCCTGCTGCCCGAGGTAGGACACCTGAAGAGTTCCGGCACGGCATAGCGAGCCCGCGGCGGGGGTTGTCGCGGTGGTCGTCGTCGCGGAGGTTGTCGTCGCGGGCGTGGTTGTCGTCGTCCGAGCCGGGGTCGTCGTCGTCGGTACGGGCGCGGTTGTCGTGTGCGACGAACCACCGCAGGCTGCGAGGGCGAGCGCCACGACTCCGGCTGCGAGGGCTGGGAGTTTCCGGGGGATGGTCGTGCGAGTATCCCAGGGATCGTGGACGACCCACGCTCGCCTGCCCGCCGCGTCGAGGCCGTGATCGAGCGGCGCGATCCGTTTTGGGGGCCTCAGCTCATCGTCGCGGCCGCGCTAGCGCTCGACGTGTTCCTCCCGGAGAGGATCACGCTCGGGCCTCGCTGGCTCCTGCCGAGCATCGAAGGTGCACTGTTGCTGGTCCTGGTCGCGTTCTCGCCGCACCCGCGCATGCGCCGCTCGGCGCTGCGCCGGCAAGTCGCAATCGGCCTGATCGGCCTGGTGAGCGCCGTCAACATCTTTTCGCTCTATGAGCTGTGTTACCGCCTGCTTCACCACGGCACTCCCAACGGACGCCCGTTGATTTTGGCGGGTGTGTTGCTGTGGATCACGAACGTCCTGCTGTTCGGCCTGTGGTACTGGGAGCTCGACCGCGGCGGACCGCTCGCCCGCGCGGCCGAACCGGACCGGCTGCCCGACTTCAGTTTTCCGCAAATGACCGATCCAAAGCTCGGGCCGCCGGGATGGATGCCTGGGCTGATCGACTACCTATATGTGTCGTTCACCAACGCGACCGCGTTCAGCCCAACCGACACGATGCCCCTCACACAGACCGCGAAGCTGCTGATGTCGGCCCAATCGCTGACCGCGCTGCTGATCGTGGGGCTGGTCGTGGCCCGCGCGGTCAACATCCTCCAGTGAGCCAGCAGGCCCTCGAGCGCGCGATTCAGCAGATCGGCGCCGAACTCGCGGCGAGCTTCCCGTCCGCGGCTCGCCACCCGATGCGGGCGCTCGACAGCCGCGCGATGGAGCTCGCCTCATCGGACCGGGAGCTGCGGGCCGCGCTGTTCCGGTTCGTGGACGTCGCGCCGGCATGTCGCTCGCTCGATGACCTCGCGCGGCATCTGACGGGGTACCTAGGCGAGGTGTCCGAGACACCTCCCCCAATCGCGGCCGCGGTTAAGGTCGCCCACACCAAAGCCGGCCGCGCAGCGCTGGGCGCTGCCGCCGCCGGGGGCGTCCGCCACCTCGCGCACCGCTTCATCGTCGGCGAGACCCCGGGCGCTGCGCTTGGCGTTCTCAGGCAGCTGTGGAGCCGGGGAGTGGCGAGCTCGGTCGACCTGCTCGGCGAGGCGACGGTAACCGCAGCCGAAGCCGACGCGTACGCCAGGCGGTGCGCCGACGCGCTCGCCGACCTCGCCGGGACGGCCCGCGGCTGGCAGGCCAGGCCGCTGCTCGAGCGCGACTCGGTAGGTCCGCTCCCGCGCGCGAACCTGTCGGTCAAGGTGTCGGCGCTCACGCCCCTCCTGCGTCCCGACGCGCCCGCGCTTGGACGTATCGACGCGGCCCGGCGATTGCGGCCGCTGCTCCACGAGGCCCACCGTCACGGCGCGCACATCCACATCGACATGGAATCGCTGGATTCTCGCGAGGCCGTGCTCGGACTGGTGCTCGAGCTCCTCGGCGAGCAAGAGTTTGAGAATGGGCCGTCGGCGGGAGTCGTCATCCAGGCCTATCTGCGCGACTCGGGTGAACAGCTCGAGCAGATCCTCGATTGGGCGGCTTCCCATAGCCGCTCACAGCCGATCCAGGTCCGGCTGGTCAAGGGCGCCTACTGGGACCATGAGCTTGTCCAGGCACGCCAGCATGGCTGGCCCGCCCCCGTCTACGAGGTCAAGGCCGAGTGCGACCGCAACTTCGAAGCGCTCACGCTGCGCCTGCTGGAGGCGCGGCCGCTCGTGCGGGTCGCAATCGGCTCGCACAATCTGCGCTCGGTCGCCCACGCTATCGCTGTCAACAGGCAGCTCGGAGGGCAGGAGTGCGATCTCGAGCTCCAAGTGCTCCGGGGCCTCGGCGACGAGCTTCAGGATGCGCTTGCGAGCCGAGGTTTTCGCGTACGAACCTACTGCCCGGTCGGCGACCTGGTTGCCGGGATGGCCTATCTCGTCCGGCGGCTGCTCGAGAACACGAGCAACGACTCGTTTCTGCTGCGAATGAACGAGGGCGATTCCATTCAGGAGCTGTTGGCGGCCCCGTGATCCCGCCGTTCGCCAATGAGCCGGTGCTCGAGCTTCGCCGTGCGACGGTCCGGGCGGAGATCGACGCCGCCCTCGCCGATCTCGATCGCACCCTGCCGCTCAGCGTTCCGGTGATCATCGGCGCGGACCGCCGCTCTGGCGCCGACCTTCGCTCAACTGACCCTGGTGAGCCGGAGCGACTGGTAGCACAGGCGGTGCGTGCGGGCTCCGACGATGTTGACGCCGCGGTCAGGCTGGCACGAGCGGGCGTCGCCGCGTGGTGCGCACGGCCGGCGGCTGAGCGCGCCGACGCGCTTCGACGGGCCGCCAGCTGGATGCGCGAGCGACGGCTCGAGCTTGCGGCACTTCAAGTGCGCGAGTGCGCCAAGCCGTGGCCCGAGGCTGACGGCGACGTGTGCGAAGCGATCGATTTCCTCGAGTACTATGCCCGCGGGGCGGTCGAGCTCGACGCGGGCCGCGCGCTTGTCCAGGTCGCGGGAGAGCGCAACGAGCTGCACTACGTCCCGCGAGGCGTCGTCGGCGTGATCCCCCCGTGGAACTTCCCGCTCGCGATCCCGTGTGGCATGACCGCGGCGGCACTCGCGACCGGCAACGCCGTGATCCTCAAACCCGCCGAGCAGTCGCCGGGCTGTGGCCTGAAGCTCGTCGAGGCGCTCCGCGCCGGCGGGGTCACGCCCGAGGCGATCTCGCTCTTGCCTGGAGAGGGCGACACCGGGGCTCGACTCGTGTCCTCTCCGGGCGTCCACATGATCGCGTTCACCGGCTCGATGCAGGTCGGCCTCGAGATCATCCGCTCGGCAGCGGAGCGACAGCCGGGCCAGCGCCACATCAAGCACGTCGTCGCCGAGCTCGGCGGCAAGAACTGCGTGCTCGTCGACTCGGACGCCGACCTCGATGAAGCGGTGCCGGCGATCGTGTCCTCGGCATTCGCCTACGCCGGTCAGAAGTGCTCGGCAGCGTCGCGGGTCCTCGTTCACGAAGCGATCTTCGAGACGCTGCTTAAGCGTATGAAGGGCGCCGTCGAGGTACTCGTCGTCGGCCAGGCAGCCGAGCTCGCTACCGAAGTGCCGCCGGTCATCGAGCGCGAGGCCCAGGAGCGGGTGGCGCGCTACGCCGAGCTGGCAGCCGCCGACGGGCAGATCGTCACGCGCGCCCAGCCCGTCCCGGACCACGGCTTCTTCTGTGCCCCCACGCTCGCCGCATCGCTGAGGTCCGGCTCGCCGGTGCTCAGCGAGGAGGTGTTCGGGCCGCTCTTGACGGTCGAGCCGATCAGAACGATCGAGCACGGTTGCGACATCGTCGACGAGCTCCCGCACGCGCTTACCGGCGGGCTGTTCGCACGTGATCCGAGCACGGTGCGCTACGTGCGCGCGCGGACCCCGGTCGGAGACCTTTACGTCAACCGCGGCATCACCGGGGCCAAGGTTGGCCGCCAGCCCTTCGGCGGCAACCGCCTCTCAGGCACTGGCAGCCAGGCGGGTGGTCCGGACTACCTGCTCCAGTTCGTCGAGCCGCGCGCGGTGTGCGAGAACACGATGCGCCACGGGCTCGAGGTCTGAACGCAGCCACTTTTCCTCCGCTACCCTTGATTTTCGCTCCTCAGAAGCCGATCATCGAGGTCAGGCGATGTTCGTGGTTCCGTCAGATGCGTGGAAGATAGGCCTCGCGATCCTGCTCGGCGCGGCGATCTTCATTGGCGCCTACGGCACCGCACCGAAGCGAAAGGCTCCCAACGTCGACCTGCGGCGCCTCGTTCTGAGCGCACTGGTGCTGTACGCGGTCGGGGCGGCTGCGACGCTCAGCGACCATCCCACGCTGGCGGCACTCGTCTACGCCGCCGGGATCACGATCTGCGCGTTCGCGCTCTGGCTCTCGCGCGGCAGGGATGCCGGAGAGGATCCGCCGCGTGGCGGCGAGAAGCCCTCCGACGAGCGGCCGCCGCCCGCGCCCGACGGGTTGCCCGAGTTCGACTTCGCCGCGTTCGAGCGCCAGTTCCGCGAATACGCGGAGCGCTCCGACGAGCCGGCGCTGCGCTAGCGAGACCCGTTAGAGCTCAGCAGCAGCTCGTGCAGCCGAGTCTCGCCCGCGAGCTCCGGATGGAACGCGACCGCGACAACCTTGTCCTGTTTGACGGCGACCGCGTGTCCGTCGAGAGCTGCCAGGACCTCGACATCGGGGCCGTGCTCAGCGACCCACGGCGCGCGGATGAAGACCGCGTGCAGCTGGCCGAGGCCGGCGAGATCGAGGTCCGCTTCGAACGAGCGAAGCTGGCGGCCGAAGGCGTTGCGCGTCGCCAAGATGTCAAGCACACCGAGGTGATCGCGGTCGAGCATGATCATTCCGGCGCACGTCGCGAGCACGGGGATCCCCGATTGTGCGAGTTCCTTGAGCGGGCCGGCGAGCCCCTCGCGCTCGATCCCTAACGTCATCACGGTGGACTCTCCGCCTGGCATGACGAGCGCATCGATTCCGTTCAGGTCGGCGGGAATCCGGACCTCGCGCGGCTCGGCGCCCAGCGCGCAAAGGATCTTCTCGTGCGCCTCGAAGTCGCCTTGAAGGGCGAGGACCCCGACGGTCTTGGCCACCGAACTACCAGCCGCGCGGAGCCAGCAGCTGCTCGTCGCTGAGCTTGGAGGTCTCCAGGCTCACCATCGGCTGTCCGAGGCCAGTGGACGCAGCCGCAACACGCGCGGGGTCTTCGAAGTGCGTGGTCGCCTCGACGATCGCCCGGGCGCGACGCTCAGGATCCTCGGACTTGAAGATGCCCGATCCGACGAACACGCCCTCGGCTCCGAGCTGCATCACGAGCGCCGCATCCGCGGGCGTCGCGATCCCTCCAGCGCAGAACAGCACGACCGGCAGGCCGCCCTCTTCGGCGACGCGCCGGACGAGGTGGAGTCCTGCCCCGAGCTCCTTCGCCGCGGTGGGAAGCTCGTCCTGGCCGAGCGTCTGAAGGCGCCGGATCTCCGAGCGGATCATCCGGAGGTGTCGCACGGCCTCGACGATGTCGCCGGTGCCGGCCTCGCCCTTCGAGCGGATCATCGCGGCCCCCTCGCCGATCCGGCGGAGCGCTTCGCCCAGATTGGTCGCGCCGCAGACGAACGGCACCTTGAAGGCCCACTTGTCGATGTGATTCGCCTCGTCGGCCGGCGTGAGGACCTCTGACTCGTCGACGTAGTCGACCTCGAGCGCCTCGAGCACCTGGGCCTCGACGAAGTGCCCGATTCGGGCCTTGGCCATCACGGGGATCGTGACCGCCTTTTGGATGCCCTGAATCATGGTCGGATCCGACATCCGCGCGACGCCGCCGTCGCGACGGATGTCGGCGGGGACACGCTCGAGCGCCATCACCGCGGCCGCCCCGGCGTCCTCGGCGATTTTCGCCTGCTCGGGCGTTACCACGTCCATGATCACGCCGCCCTTCAACATCTCTGCCAGGCCGGCTTTGACCGTGAATGTGGCCTCGTCTCGCGGGGTCTCGAACGGATCGCTCATCTGGGCTGAGTGTAATCACCGGGTAGCTTGTGCCGTCATGGCCGCCTCGTCAGTGTTTGAATCCTCTGGTGATCGGTTCATAGCGACCGAGCTCGCGCGCGGACCCTGGGATCCGGACGCTCAGCATGGCGGCGCGCCCGCGGCGCTCTTGATGCGCGCGTTCGAACGGCACGACGACGACTCAGGGCTGATGCTCGCGCGCGTTACGTACGAGCTGCTGCGCCCGGTGCCCTTGGGCGAGCTGTCGGTTGCGTGTTCGGTCCTTCGTCCGGGCCGTCGGGTGAAGCTGCTTGAAGGCTCGATCACGACCCCCGACGGGACTGAGGTGGTGCGCGCGAGAGCGTTGCGGGTGGCGGCAGCGGGAGTCTCCGCGGGTGCCGACGGTCAGGTTCCCGCAGGCCCGGACGAGGGCGTGCCGAACGCCTTTGAGAACCGGGGCGTGGCCATGTTTCCCTCCGACGCGATGGAGATCAAGTTTGTCGCCGGCCAGTTCTACGAGCTCGGCCCCTCGACGGCCTGGTTTCGCCTGCGGGTGCCGCTCGTGGCCGGAGAGGAGCCGTCGGGCCTCCAGCGGCTCGCCGCCGCAGCTGACTTCCCGAACGGGATCGCGACCGAGGTCCCATGGTCCGAGTACGTGTTCATCAACGCGGATCTCACGATCTACATCGAGCGCCAACCCGTCGGCGAGTGGATCTGTCTCGATGCGCGCATGCGTGTCGTCGACGGAGGCGCCGGTTTCTCGGAGGCCGTGCTCTACGACCGCGAGGGTCGCGTCGGGCGCTCGCTCCAGTCGCTGTACGTCGCGCCGCGCTAGGA
>Ga0102924_1006232_pt1 | contig 11269 bp, 14 predicted proteins | sample PaiPotPPM11metaG_FD_80116 | JGI IMG/M metagenome (GOLD analysis project Ga0102924, IMG submission 80116) | Iron sulfur acid spring bacterial and archeal communities from Banff, Canada, to study Microbial Dark Matter (Phase II) - Paint Pots PPM... ...
ACCGTCAAGATCCCCGGGCGGCGCCATTCCCAGAATGAATCTGACTCGCGTCCTCCTGAGAATCGTAAAATCATACCGCCGCTGGTTTTGCCCCTCTTACCATCAAGGGCCGGCGGGCCGGCGGCTCGTATGCCGGGGGCAAAGTCGTAATCCCGTACCTTGCCGGCCTGTGCCAGCACCCGTCGCTGGTCCGCGGCGAGCGTGGCGTCCTGCTTTGTGTCGCTGCCGATCAGCGCCAGGCGGACGTCATCCTCGACTACGCTGACGCCTCATTCCGCGCGAGCCCAGTCCTCTCGCAGCTCATCGAGGCACGCACTCAGCGAGAGCTTCGTCTCAGCAATGGTATTGACATTGAGGTCCGTGCCGCTGACTACCGCCGCCTTCGCGGGCTCACCTTCATCGCCGTGATCGCCGACGAAGTCGCCTTCTGGTCCACCGATTACAGCGCGAACCCGGACGACGAAATTTTGAACGCGGTGCGACCCGGCCTGGCGACGACCGGCGGGCCGCTGTTTATGATCAGTAGCCCGTACGCGCGGCGCGGCGAGCTGTGGCGCGTCTTCCAGAAGCATTATGGTGGCACCGGCGATCCGCTGATCATGGTCGCGAAAGGTTCGAGCCGCGACTTCAATGCGACGCTCCCGCAGAGCGTAGTTGACCACGCCATGGAGCGCGACCCCGCGGCGGCGTCGGCGGAGTACGGTGGGGAGTTCAGGCGCGACATTGAGTCGTTCGTCAGCATCGAGGCCGTGATCGCTTGCGTCAGCCGCGGCGTCTACGAGCGGGCGCCGGAGCGCGGCGTGATCTACAGTGCCTTTGTAGACCCGTCGGGCGGCGCTGGCGACGCCATGGCGCTCGCGGTCGGCCACCAGGACCACGCCCGCCGGGTCGCGGTGGTGGATGCGTTGCGCGAGGTGGCGCCGCCGTTCTCGCCGGAGCAGGTCGTCGAGCAGTTCTCATCTCTCCTGCGCTCCTACAATTGTAATAAGGTCGTCGGTGACCGCTATGCGGGCGAGTGGCCCGTCGATATGTTCCGCCGTTTCAACATCCGTTTCGAGCAGGTGGCGAGGCCGAAGAGTGACCTCTATGTCGACTTGTTGGCCTCGCTGAACAGCCGCCGTGTCGATCTGCTCGACAACCCGAAGCTTGTCAGCCAGCTCTGCGCGCTCGAGCGGCGCACCGCGCGCAGTGGTCGCGACAGCGTCGACCATCCGCCCGGCGGGCATGACGACGTCGCCAACGCGGTGGCGGGCGTCGCGGCCGCTCTCACCACCGATCGGGGCGCAGCTTATTTGGAGTTTTGCCGGAGATTCAACGGGACCAGTGACGACAACTCGGACCGCAACGGCACCGAGGGCTGGAGAAGGTTGCGCGAGTTTGCGTATGTATCAAGTGGTGGCCGCATCGTTTTGTGGTGAGGACACGAGGAGGTCTCATGGGCCGACTCGGCGACAAACCGGTCCTGCGGGCCACCGCGAGCTGGAAAACGAGTGGCGATGCGGCAAGTAGCAAAGGAGCGTCTTCATGAACAACGACAATCTGGAACAGCGCGCCGTGGCTGCGCTCAGAAATGACGGCGTATGGTTGACCGAACTCACCGAGTTGATCTGCGAAGTGGAAAGCGCGCTCACCGCCGCCGATGTGATCGCCGAAGAGACTCGGCGCGAAGGCATCGATCCCGTGCTCAGTCCCGATCCTGTTCTGGCGCGGGAGAGGGTGAAAGCGGCAGAGTTTGCCTACGACCGGCTCGGTGCTCTGCTGTCCCGGCTCGAGGCCCGCCATCAACAAGTCGCTGCGGCCGAACGCACCGCGAGGTGGGAGGCTGACTACGGGCGCGTAAAGGCCGAGCGGGACCAGTTGGCGGCCGAGCTTGCTGAGATGTACCCACAGATCGTCGCGAAGCTCGTAGGTCTGCTCAACCGTGTGACCTGTTGCGAGCGCGAGTGCGAGCGCATAGCGAGCACTGCGCCTTCGGGCGAGCGGCGTCGCCTGCTTGGGCCGGAGCTGCATGCGAAAGGGCTGACCCGCTTCACGCGTGACACGCCATCGTTCACTCAGGATCTGCGGTTACCTGACTGGGAACAGCCAGCCACAACTTCGTGGCCGCCGCAACGAGCGCGCGAGATGCTAACGTTCCCGCTGTATGCTCACAAAGATCGGTACTCTGCAGAGCGAGGTAGACGAGGCGCGCGCCGCCGCTGCGGCGGAAAAAAAGACCGCCTCATTGAATACAACAAGGCCTAGCGTGGGGGCCAGCCATCGAATGCGTCGCAGATCACTGTGAGCGACCGAGACCAATGGCTGCAACACGATCACGATACGAGATATGCGAGCTGGCCGTAATCGCGGCGTCTAGTTCACCTTGTCAGCTCGCGTCAATAGTGCCTCTGGAATCGTTACGCCCATCGCCTTAGCAGTCTTGAGGTTGATCACCAGTTCGAATTTGGTCGGGCTGCTCGACCGGCAGATCAGCAGGTTTCGTGCCACGCAAAAGGCTCGGCGCGAAAAACAGCATGCAAAATGGGGGCTTTCTCGCACTTAGTGCCGGGCTAAGTGGTGACGTCGATGTCGACCGGTAACGCTAGGAGTGCCCAATTTACGGACATTTTTAATGCGTTCGCATCGATACGGGCGGGGGCGATTTTTATCGATGTTCTTGTGCCTCGACAGCGAGCGACGAGTTCAAGGTCGTGCTGTTTGCTGCCTCACGCGCCATTGGTTAGGTGCTTCAGTCGCTCGACATCCTCCAAGCGTTGCAATACTTCCTTGTCGATTGCGCCGCCGGTCGAAGTCGTTCGGTTCGCCGAGCATCCGAACCCGTATGAGCTTTACCATCACCTGAAAATAAATCTCTGCCGTTCGGTGCTCAGGCGGTCGAGCACCTCGCCTCCATGACGCTGCCATGAGCGATCAAACCGGCCCGCTATGGAGATGCAGTTACCGCTTTCGCGACCGCGGCCAGCGCCCTAGTCATGGCATTCACCGCCTCGTCGAACTCGTGACCGTGCCCGTGCCGTTTCGCGAGCCAACTCGGATCGTTATACGAAAGCCATGTTACACCCGATGCGTCCTGCCAAACCAATGCCTTCAGCGGCAGATCGATGCCGATGGTCTGCACCGACTGCATCAGCGGAGTGCCAGCTTTAGCATTGCCGAAGATCAGGACCTCGGTTGGACGCAGCGACAGCCCTGCTGCAGCGGCCCCCGCGGCATGATTGATGCGCGCAAACACCCTCATTCCCATGGCCCGTACCTCGGCCTCGAGGTGGTCCATCGTTTCTTTTGGACCGAGATTGCTTGGAATCGTCGTCAAACCGTCAATCGACATCGCATTATCCACGCTCATGTCTCGCTGCATCTCCCCCCGACAGCGAACTCTGCGCTAATCTTCTACTCGAATTGAACCGTTCTGCAAAAGCGATGATCTATTTCCAGAGCACGTTGAGCGGACGCCGAATCGCCCAAAGGCCATCTTTGGCTCGGCGAATGACGATTGCCGTCGTCTTTGCCGCCGGGTTCATGACGTCAGTCTCTGCACAGGACTTCCTGGCGGAACCGGGCACGCCGGCTGTCGCCTTTCCGAAGCTCGATTGCCCGGTCGCGAATATCGTCAGCCCAATCTGGCATGAGGAAAAGGAGCGCGACGATGCCGGCGAAGCAAGCCAGACGGTGATACTCGGCGCTGTGCAGGACGAAACCGGCGGCAGGCTCGACCGGCCCGCCGACAAACACGCGCACGCTGTCGGAGACGCCGCTGGCGTTGGCGCCGAACGCCGCCAGCAGGCCGGCGATCGGGCGCTTCTCGGCCATCCGATTGATGATGATGTGAAAGTGTTCGGATGTTCGGATGATTGCGCTAGATGCGGCACTGCGAAGGTTGACCGCATGCCAACTAACGCATGAATCGCGCGGAATCGGCCGCGGGTGTGGCTTCGCCTCAGGGCGGCTGCTGGGGGCAACTGGACCCCGGATGGAATCGTACAATTGGAAGGCGAAGCCAATTTCTCCTTGTCTTGGGGTAGATGAAGCGCACCCAAAAACTACTTTGTATGATGGGGCTCGATTGAGCAAATCGCAGAGTGCGCCTCAGACTTCTATGGGCCCGCGCGCCGAGATTATCGAGCTGCGCGAACAATTGCTGGATGAGTTGAATCACAGGCTCAAGAATAATGTGCAGATGCTGTATGGCTTTCTCGAACTCGCGCGTCGCAACACGAACAACTCGGAAGCGCGCGAAGTGCTGTCTGACACGAGCAGGCGTATCGGGGCGATGGGGACTGCGCAACAAGTCTTTTACTCTGTCCGTGATTCAACCGATGTAAGCGGGCAAAGATTCGTCGAAGCTGTCTGTACCAATGCCGGAGCCTTCTTCAGCAAGGAGGTGTCGATCGACTATGAAGCGGCCGCCGGGTTTCTGCCGAAGAAGACGGCGGTGCCGCTCGCGCTCGCTTTGAATGAACTGCTCACAAATGCCGCAAATACCAACGATTGTGGCGGAGTTACGATCAATGTCGGGCTGAGCCAGCGTTCGGGAGAGATCGAACTTTACGTGCAAGACCGCGGACCCGGATTCGACTTTGATGAGATCCAAGGGCGTTCGTCAGGTCTCTGCTTGGTAGCGATGCTGGCAGAACGGCTTAATGGAAGCTTCACGGTGGAACGTCGATCTGGCGCACGGTGCACTCTCAGATTTCCGGATCAATGAAATGCTCCAGCCCGACGATCTCGCAACTGTTGGTGTTCGCGAGCGTGCGGAGCAGTCACGCGCTCGGGAGGGAAACCCGGGGATTACACACAACATCGGACTCATGTCACGCGTGTAACGTTCAAGCGAGGAAAGGGAAACGCCATGGAATTTGCAACGCTGGGCAATACAGGTCTCCTGGTTTCGAAACAGAACCATGACATTCGGGGACGGCAGAGGGCTCTTCAAGGCGATCAGCGCCGTTGGCCAGGCCGGGGCCGATGAACTGGTCAAGACGTCGATTGACGGTGGCATCAACTTCTTTGATACGGCGGACAACTACACGGAGGGTGAGAGCGAAAAGATTCTCGGGCAATCACTGAAAAACCTTAAAATCGCGCGGCAGGATGTCGTGATCGCGACGAAGGTCTATAGCCGCGTCGGCCCGGGGCGGAATGACATCGGCGCTTCTCGCGGCCACATTATGGACGGTGTGGAGGCCAGTCTCCGCCGTTTACAGATACCATATCGACCTGTACCAGATCCATGCCAGCGATTCCGTGACCCCTGTCGAAGAGACGATTCGCGCTCTCGACAACCTGGTGCAGCAGGGAAAGGTCCGCTACCTCGGCTGCTCCAACTGGCAGGCATGGAAGATCGCCAAAGCCCTCGGCATCTCCGATTTCCGGAACCTGGCCCGACTCGACACGCTTCAGGCTTACTACTCGATCGCCGGCCGCGATCTCGAACGGGAAATCGTTCCCATGCTGGAATCCGAAAAGGTCGGCCTGCTCGTCTGGAGTCCGCTTGCCGGCGGCTTGCTTTCCGGCAAGTTCAGCCGCACGAACCAGAAGCCCGCGGACTCGCGCCGCACTGACTACGACTTTCCTGTCGTGGACAAAGAGCGGACCTGGAAGATCCTCGACGTGATGGCTCCGATCGCGAAAGCACATGGATGTACTCATGCACGTCTCTCGCTCGCATGGCTCTTGGCAAAGCCTGTGGTAACCTCGGTTATCATTGGCGCGAAAAGGCTCGACCAGCTTCAGGACAATCTCGCGGCGGTCGAACTGACACTCACCCAAGACGAGCTTAGGCAGTTGGATGAGGTCAGCGCTCTTGCCCCTGAGTATCCGGGGTGGGTGCTGCCGTTCCAGGGAGCCGACCGTCTGGGGCCAGTTGATCGCTGGGAGCGTTTACGCGAGGCGAGAAGGCCGCATTGATCCTGCGAATCTCTTCCCGACTGCCAGCAGGTCTGCTATCGCCTCGGCGATGAAGGCGGCGATTGCGACGAAGCCGAGGAACGAAGCGACAATTTTGTTGTAGCGCGTCGTAACGCGGCGAAAATGCCTGATTTTGTTGATGAGGCATTCGACGAGACGACGTTCTTGTAGCGATGCTTGTCATAGGGGTCGGGTCCTTTCGCGAACCCAGGGAGAGAATTAGGACCTCGGCGCGGAAACCGAGAAAGACTCTGCATTGGTTGGTGTTTTAAGCCTGATCAGCGATCACACGGCCGGGGATGAAGACCGTCCTCTAAGGCTTCGGCCAGTGTGCTGTCGTGGAATTGACCGGGCGTTGGCATTGGGTTGCCGAGAGCATCGATCTCTACAGGTCCACTTTGGCGACGCCCAAACTCCTGGACGCATGACTTTCCATGACGTTCACCAAGGCCGCAAGCACATAGAAGGTATGCGGCAGCCGCAAAGCAAATCATCGCGTGCACTTCACACAGTAACGACGATCTTTCCGAACTGGCCGTTGTTCTCCAGATAGCGATGGACCTCCACCATGTCGTCGAACTTGAATGCTCGATCGATGACCGGCTTGAGCGCGCTGCTCTCCAGGCCTTTGAGGACAAATTCCACCGCGGCCTTCCGGCGTGTTTCGTCGCCGGTCGTGAGCCAGATGTTGTACCCCTTGATGACCGGCATCTTGGCGATCATCGCGAGCACCGGCATCGGGGTGTCGCCCTCGGCGAGCGCGCCGTAGATGTAGACCGTGCCCCGGAAGGCCAGTGCGGAAATCAGCTTCGGGAAGTTCGGGCCGCCGACCGGATCGAACACGACGCGCGCACCCTTGCCATCGGTGATCCGCATCACTTCTTCGACCAGGTCGAACTCTTCCGTGGCGATCACATGCGCGGCGCCGGCTTTGATCAACTGCTTCCGCTTTGCCGAAGTGCGGGTCAGCGCGATGGACGTCGCGCCGGCGTAGTTGGCGATCTGGATCGCCGCCAGTCCGACGCTGCTGGAAGCCGCGGGCACGAGGACGAAATCGCCCTTGTTCACCTTGGCATCTTCGATGAGCGCGCCATACGCAGTCACGAACATCATCCAGACCGACGCGGCCTCGGCGAACGAAAGCGATTTCGGGTGCTTCACGACGGCGTAGTCCGGCACGAGGATGACCTCGCCGTAGGTGTGGTACTGGTTCATCGAAAAGGACGGGATCACGTTGACCTCGTCACCTAGCGCGACGCCGCCGACGTCCCTGCCGACCGAGTCAACGAGGCCTGCGGCCTCATACCCCAGACCCGCCGGGAATTTCGCCACCGGCTCGATGTACGCGTCGGTGCGCCACATCGACTCGGCGCGATTGATGCCGATCGCTTTGACCTTGATGCGAACCTCGGTTGGGCCGGGGGCCGGGACCTCCGTCTCGAGGAATTCGAGAACTTCCGGTCCCCCGGCCTTCGCAAACTTGATAGTGCGTGACATAACGACCTCTCGGTTTGGGTGATTGTGATGACGGCAAGCCTCGCGATAAAGACGCGCAGCTTCCGAACACTTCGGACACTCTTGTTCGGTAGACGACGCGACGGTTCGCCGGGTGGGCCATCAGTGAACCACCGCTGCAGCTGACTAGGCGCGCCGGCCCCGCACGAGCGTGAGCGCCGGCACCCACAGTGCCGGCCGAGAGTCCGGCGAAAGCCGTGAAGCTGTTGAGGACGGGCGCACGTTCCTTGTCGGTATCGAGGATTGCCGCGGCAAGGTCGTGATCGCCAAGCCGGTCGCGAATCCCTGCATGGCTCGCGCAAGGATTAGCGCGGCCGCCGAGCCGGCCGTCATGAAGAGGATCATGGCCAAGACGTTCACCGTCAGAGCGGCCAGGATGGCTATATCGACCTGGAGCAGAGGACCTTGCAGACCATCGACAATCCGTTCGCCGAGATCGTCGATGCTGTCGGCGACAGAATAGATGTAGTTTGCGACGGCGGCATCACCCGTGGCACCCACGTTCTGAAAGCCCTTTCTGTGGGCGCGAAGGCGTGTTCGGGAGGGAAATTTTACCTGTATGCTCTGGCGGCCGCGGGTCAGGCCGGCGTTGAAAGGGCGCTTGAAAATCTCCGAGCCGAAATCGAACGCGACATGAAGCGCCGGTCGAGGGTTTCGACACGCTCGATCTGAAAGAGGCCAAAGCGCTGCTCGACGAGTTGGCGTCACAAACAGGCTCGTAGGCGACACGGGCAAAAGCTGCGCTCCGGCTTGCAAGGTCAGTGGCGCGATAGCCCCAAAGCTCGTCCACGGCCTCTGACCCAGACAATGGGTTCATCGCAGCCAAGCTCACGACGAGACTTCTTCGAGCGATTTCCTAAAATAGGCGTTGGATAGGTGTTGGACCCCGAGACTGGCGGTTGTGCAGTCCACTTCCTCGCGCCACGCGTGTGCGGCGGCGGGAAGGAAGAAAAGCCTAGCTGGTGGTGGCGGACTCGCATTTGAACACCTATCGAACACCTATTCTGGAATCCAGCATGACCTGATCGTCTTTCGACACTTGAATATTAGCTAACTTTCAGACCTACAGGTTCCGTGGCCGCCAGCTCGCCCTAATCGCCGCGTCCCGCCACCCTACGCGGTCGACGAGACACCCCGCTGGAGGGGCTCAAAATGGGGTTCTGATGACGCTTCGGAAATCGCTGCTCAGGAGAAAGCTGGACTCGTGATGGCCGAAGCAACGCGGCTGGCCAATCTCGCGCCCGGAGAGTGGCGGGTGTGGATTGACCGCAGCGCTGAGCGGTTCGGCGTCTCGCGCGACACTTTAGAAGGCTTGATCGTAATCAAAGAATCTAATCGGCCATTCGAGGTCAAGCGCTTTCAGACTATCCGCCGGCTGCGGTGTCGATGTCACTCACGGGCTCGTGCTTCTCTTCGGAATCGGCACCAAGGCCCTTGTATGGAGCTTTCGTTATCAAGGAATTTGCTAGGCAGCAAATCTTTTGTCCTTCGTCACTTTTTTGTTCGATCTCAAAGACGGTTTCCTCGCTCGACCCGCACTTCGCCCTGGTCGACGCGCGGTCAAGGTTGGCCGTTGCCACCAACCTTGCGGTATGCTCCGCCTTTGCCAGGCCACACCTTGACCGCTTCGACGGCGACGCTTTCGCTGTCAAGGAATTTGGCCTCATCGCGCAATCGAGTGGGTAATTTCTAGTACCTCTGCACAGAGGTTTTGACCGGTTGGCTGATAAGCTACCCTGGCCGGTGTGTCCGCGGGGGCTATGCGAGGGGCACGTGGTTCCGAACCATCATTGAGATGCGTTTTGCGCATCTCAAAATCCACCATGGCTTCGAGCGAATGAGGCTCAGAGGACTTTCCGGCGCCCGCGACGAGTTTCATGGACATTCATTGCTTGAGTGCAAACAGGTGACCGCACTGAATGCCGGTGCAAACAAACGTCCACACCCCCGCGATCTCAGTCCTCCCAGCCGCCTCCACTGCCTCGTTGGAGATTTCGCAGATGACGACCTCTTCAATCTGGTCGATGGTCTTCTCATTCACGGCATTTGGTCCTTTGCCGTCTTTTCCGCCGGAATAGGCAGGAAACCAAGATCGGCGCGCCGGTTTGTTTGGTCGCCCCGATTTGGCTAACGCATCCTATGGAGCAATCGCCGAACATAGTCTCTAGCTATGCTCCAGTCCTCGCGTGAACGATTTGCCCGCTCCTCCGCGCGGATAGCGTTGCTAAGTCGCTCAAGCGCATGAGCTAGTTGGTCGGCGTTGGTCTGGAGGAACTCATCGATATTCCTTTCGACCAAGATGACCTGATTAAGATCATTCAATCTCGCCAGGACGCGCAATGCATCCATGTGCGTCCGGAGCCGGGTCTCCATTTTCAAGCTCCTCCCATCTTCGGTTACCCGTTCGAGCTTACCGCACCGTGACTTTATGATTAGTGACGGAGCGTCATCTTATCCACCGGAAAAGGTACGAAGCCGAGATCGGCACCGCTGCCCAACCACAGGCAGCAAGAGCCCCCAAGTGAATGGAGGGGGGCGTCGGCCCCGAGCCAAAAAAGAAAATGCCTCGACGCCAGGGGGGCCGAGGCAAGGGAGGATCGACAACGCGATGCGGGGAGCCGTCCCGCCCAAACAACCTAGCCCACCGTTTGTGAAGAAATGACGACAGCCTTCCACTTCGCCAATGCCAGCGGGCAATCACGCATCTGTTGGTAAGGGGGGCCAGAGCAAGTCCCTCTCCAGCTCTGGCCTCAAGTTGCCCCACCGAGCTACAGGCTTCACTCAACTCGATGGAGGCTCCCCGACGCCCAAACGTTGAGGGCCGTGGGCGGGGGCAACGGCATAGGTTAGCACAGGTTGGCGCACTTCGCCGCCGCGCGCCGATAGGCCAAACGCCGGATCAAAAGTGCCAACCGTAGGCCGCGAACTGAGGTGGCCAAGACCGGAGCCATAAGGTTCGGTCCCGGCCACCCCGACCCTAGTCACCGGTGAACACTAGAGCCAATCAAAACCCTAGCGCCGTCTGCCCCCAACTGGCTTGACAAAAATCAAAGGAGGAAAACTCGGTGGCCGCAGCAGTCGGCGGCCTTCATCTACTACGCGGCGCTTTGGCGTAGGTCCTTGGACGACCCACGAGGAAGTATTTGAGGATGAACTTGCCTTCGCGTCCTTGGAGCGGGGCATCGCATCGGCGGCATGCGATCTGGCGATCAGGCAGCGGGCCTGCCTCGGCGCAGACAAGCTTGTACTCGGCACGGCAGTTTGGGCAGTCGAAGCGGGACGGTTCTGGCATCACACGCCTTTCAATAAGAGAGGCCAGAGCTAATCCCCTGACTAGCTCTGGCCTCAAGTCACCGAACCCACACGCTCAAGCCCGATGGGGCCTTCCCCGACGCCATCAGTGAGGGCTGCTGGGTCGGGCATCGCAGGCTAGCGCGGCTTCGGCCTTCACAACGTACGAATGCGTACACGGGCGTGCCGGGAAGCCAAAGTGATGCGAAGCTTCTAATTATGTCTTGGAATAATAGCTCAGCGCCGAGCAGAAGGTTTCTCGCCGACCGCTCAGTCGCATCGATTGATCTTGCTATAAAAAAAGTAAGCCCGCAGTCCGCGCAAGATGAAGCGCGATCACCGGGGCTCGCCGAGGAGCGCAACTAACAAAGTTTCTCTAGGTCTTTCCCGACACTCCCATTCCCCATTTGAATTATGATGCCCGAATGAGGCACCAACAGGGCTCGGCTGGGGTGATGCTGCGGCGCGAAGTTAGAGCCGGTCCCGGAAATCTGCACAGGACGATAAGTGGAGTTTCTGCCTGACAGCGGGCACGCTGTGCCCAACGAATCAGGAG
>Ga0102924_1006233_pt1 | contig 11265 bp, 13 predicted proteins | sample PaiPotPPM11metaG_FD_80116 | JGI IMG/M metagenome (GOLD analysis project Ga0102924, IMG submission 80116) | Iron sulfur acid spring bacterial and archeal communities from Banff, Canada, to study Microbial Dark Matter (Phase II) - Paint Pots PPM... ...
ACCGACGATATCGTCGGTTTGCTGCGATGAGCTCGCTGCCGATCTCGATGACCCGGGCGCTGCCCTCGAATCGGGTGCGCGACCTCGCGATCCTGGGTGCGCTCGTCCTGTGGCTCGTCTACACGCGGGTTTACTGGATCCTCCAGGCCGCGCACTTCGTCGCGCCCCCGTGCCCGTTCTATGCCATGACCGGCCACCCGTGCCCGTTCTGCGGCGGGACGCGTTCGTTCGCGTACATGTGGAGGGGCGACCTCGCCGACGCGGTGAGGCTTTACCCACTGGGCCCCCTGCTGTTCGTGGGCGCGCTGTTCGGCGCCGGCGGCCTGGCGGTGGGGTCCATCACCGGCCGCACGTGGACGCCGCGGCTCAGCCCGGTGCAGTGGCGCCTGGTCTGGGTCGGTGCGGTGAGCGCGCTCCTGATGAGCTGGGCGCTGAAGGTCTTCGTCCTCGGCAACTAGCGTCCGTCGGTTGTCGCCGGATGATTGGGAGCTCTACCGGCGGGTACGGCTGGCGGCCCTGAAAGAAGCGCCCTACGCGTTCGGCTCGTCGTACGAAAGGGAGGTGGAGGCGCCGGAGCTCCGATGGAGGCAGGGCCTTCGCGAGCGCACGCGCTTCGTGGCCGAGGTCGAAGGTGAGGTCGCCGGAACGGTCAGCGGCGGCGTGGCCACCGAGGCCGGCAGCGCCGCGATGACAGCCATGTGGGTGGATCCACGGTTCCGCCGCGGCGGCGTGGGGGACCTGCTCGTGAAGACGGTCGTCGACTGGGCGAAGGAGGCGGGGTACGCGCACATGTTCCTGTGGGTGGCGGACGGCAACGGCGCCGCGGAGCGCCTCTACGCCCGCAACGGGTTCAAGCGGACCGGCACCCAGCAGGACATCCGCCCCGGCCAGCTCGAGTTCGAGATGGGCCGGAAGCTCTAGAGGCACGGCCGAAAACCCTCGACGGATCTTCGGCCGGGCCTCTAGCTGGCCTCGATCAGGCGCGAGACGATGGGGTACACGAGCGCGGTGTTCTGCGCGGCATTGGCGGGGTCGATCAGGTCGTGCGGCAGGTTGTCCGTGCTCGGGGATTCGTAGGTCTCGACGTTGGCGCCATGCTCGCGCCACGTGTTTATCAGTCGGTATGTGAAGCGGTTGTCTAGCCGCGGCTCGGCGGCGTTGGTGACGACGGCGATCGAGCGCGCGCGGGGCGCGTCTTTGCGCGCGGCGGTCACAAGGCGCCGGCCCACTTCAAACAGCGCCGCGTACCCGTGGGTGGGGAACCGCGGGTAGCCATGTGCGGGGCCGATCCTGTCTCTCTGGGCGCCGCCCCACCACATGTAGAAGTTGGGCAGCACGCCTGCCAGCCGGCTGATCGCCTGCATGGCGGGGCCGGGAATCGGCTTGAGCCCGAGCATCGGCGCGATGAGGACGGCGCGCTCAAAGTCACTGCGCGTCTGCGCGAGGTAGCCCGTCAGGATCGCGCCGAGCGAAAGTCCCGCGACGGTCAGGCGTTCGCCCAAGCCCGCGCCGGCCTCCGCCGCGCGGTTGGCCGCGGCGACCAGGTGGTCCGCGCGCAGCTCCGCGATCGAGGTGTTCAAGCGATCGGTGTAGCCGTGGCGCGGGTAGCGTGGGATCAGCACGTTCCAGCCACGCTCGTGGAACTGCCGGCCGAGAGTGTCGAACTGCTGGGGGCAGTTGGTGAAACCGTGGAGGAGCACGAGCGACCGCTCGACCCGCTTGCCGTGCGTGTACAGGCGTGTGTGGCAGACGGGGTTTACGTTCGGGCCGTCGAGGTCTTTGAGCGTCCCGGCGATGCGGACGCCTTCCGAGTAGAGGTCACCTGTCATCGTCTGCAAGGATTGATCAGATGGATTTTGAACTGAGTCAGGAGCAGCGGCAGATCCGCGACACGTGCCGCGACTTCGCGCGCGAGGTCGTCGCGCCGGTGGCCGAGGCGCTGGATCGGGAGCACAAGTTCGGGTACGACAGCGTGCGGCAGATGGGCGAGCTCGGCCTGTTCGGTCTGCCGTTTGGTGAGGAGTTTGGCGGCGCGGGCGCGGATTTCCTGTCCCTTTGCATCGCGATCGAGGAGATATCGCGCGCCGACGCCGGGGTCGGCATCACCCTGGAGGCGGCGGTCTGCCTGGGTGCGGCGCCCATCTACGACTTCGGTTCGCCCGAGCAGAAGAAGCAGTGGCTGCCGGACCTGCTCGCGGGCCGCAAGCTGTGGGCTTTCGGCTTGACCGAGCCCGAGGCGGGGGCGGACGCGGGGGCCGCGAAGACGCGTGCGGAGTCGCGCGACGGGACGTGGGTGATCAACGGGTCGAAGCAGTTCATCACCAACAGCGGGACCGACATCTCGGCGGGCGTGACGATCACCGCAGTGACGGGGCGCAACGGTTCCGCTCGGTCGAAGGGTCCGGAGATCAGCGCGATCATGGTGCCCACCGGCACGCCCGGTTACCACGTCCTGGAGTCGTACCGGAAGCTCGGGTGGCATTCGTCGGACACGCATCCTCTGAGCTTCGAGGATTGCGCGGTGCCGGCGGAGAACCTGCTCGGCCCGCGTGGTGGGGGGTACCGGCAGTTCCTGCATACGCTGACCGGGGGCGGATCGCGATCGCGGCGCTGTCGGTGGGCCTGGCGCAGGCGTGCCTCGATGCGGCTTTGTCTTACGCGAAAGAGCGGCGCTCGTTTGGGGTGCCGATCTCTAAGCACCAGGCGATCCAGTTCAAGCTTGCGGACATGGCGATGGAGACGGAGCTGGCGCGGACGATGGTGTATCGGGCGGCGGTGGCGTATGGGAGGGAGGGGGAGGAGACGACGGACGCGGTGCGGATGCTCGCCGCCATGTCGAAGCTGTATGCGTCGGAGGCGTCGAAGCGCGCGGCGGACAACGCGGTGCAGATCCACGGGGGGTACGGGTTCATGGAGGACTACCCGGTCGCGCGTTACTGGCGGGATGTCAAGGTCAATGAGATCGGGGAGGGGACGTCCGAGGTCCAGCGCATGCTGATTGCCCGCCTGCTCGGGACCTGAAGCCTATCCGCTCCTGAGGCGCCAACGGGGCGTTATTCCCGCGCGTGGGGGGCGTCGTTGGCGTCAGCGAAGCGGAAAAACGTCGCTTCACCTCCCCCGCTCGCCGGGGAGGTCGGCGCGTAGCGCCGGGTGGGGGCGTACTACCTATAGACCCCGTTGTGGCCCAGACTGTGCAATCCCACGTTCGGGAAATAGGTCAGGCCGTGGTCTTCCAAGCCCACGGGGATCTTCGCGACCACCTGGCCGGTCGTGGTGTCGAAGACATACACGGTCGAGTTGTAGCGGCCCGACGCCCACAGGCGCGTGCCCTCGGGGTTCAGCTGCATCATGTCCGGGCTGCCGCCGCCGCGAATCGTCCACTTGTTCACGACGCTCTGCGTGGCGAAGTCGATGACGGAGACCGATCCTTCGAGGCGGTTCGACACATACAGATACTTCGTGTCGCGCGACACCTGCAGGCCGTGTGCGCCGCGCCCCGTGGGGATGAACTTGACCACCTGCATGGCGATGGGGTCGATCACCGACACGCCCATGGTCCCCTGGTTGGTGACGTAGAAATACTTGCCGTCGGGCGACAGCCTCACGTCGATCGGCAGGCCGCCCGTGCGCACGTAGCCCACAAGCCGCATGTTGATGGTGTCGACCTTCGCGACGACGCCCGAATACTCGGTCGAGATCATCAAGTAGCTGCCATCTGCGCTGAAGTCCAGGTGGTCGGCGCCAGGCCAGGGGATGCCGACCGAGCCGAGCAGCGTCCAGCCATGCCTCCAGTCACGAAACTCGATTCGCTGCAGCCGCTCCACGACGTCGACCGCCTTGGTGCCGTCGGGGGTGAAGTAAAGGTTGTACGGGAACGGGATCGGGACCGAGCCCGACGGCCGGCCGGAGTGGATGTCGATCACTGTCAGATTGCTCGAGCCCTCGTTGTCGACGTAGAGAGCGCTCATGTCCCAGGCGGGCGTTATGTGATGGGGAATCGAGCCGACCGCGTAGTGGTCGATGATCTTGTAAGTCGTGGGGTCGATCACGTCCACGGTGTTGGCCCGGCTGTTGGGCACATAGACGCGAGCCGGGAGCTCACAGAGCGGGCATGGCACCGTGCCCGACAAGGTGTTGGCGTAGACGTTGAACGTGGGGTCGGGCAGCGACGTCGGCTGCACGTCCGGGGCCGGCAGCAGGCGGACCGCTTGCGAGTCCGGCGCTGCCGCGCTGCCGGTGGGGATCGAGGGCGCTGTCCAGACCACGGCGAAAACGACCGCCACCGGGCTCACGACGGCGATGACGAACACCGCCGCGAAGAGAAGTCGCAGCGAGCGCGAACGAAGCGGTCCTCCGACCTTATTCAGCGTCGGCTCACTCGTCCGGAAGATCTTCAAGCTTCGGCGCAAGCTCGCACACCCACCTTCCGTCGTCAAGTCGGCGGATGAATCGGGCATAGCCCTGGTTCCTGGCCACGTTGAGGAACTGCTCCTGCGTGATCAGGGTGCGCAGCCTTGCCAGGTCGGCGTAGGTGTTGTCGCGCATGATCCCGCCGACAACCCCGGCGAGCTCTCGCCACTGGCCCTCGGAGAGCGGTTCCCCGTAGCCTGCGATGGTGACGAGGAGCGCGGCGGTGGCGCCTGTGATGGTCTCGGGGAGGATCTTGTCGGACTTCGCGCGGGAGATGATCTCGCGGCCCGTGCTGATGATGTCTGCGATGCGATCGCGACGTACCCCGATGATGTCGCGCCCACTTCCCACAGTGGTGCCTTCGAGGTACCTCGGTCCTGCGTCCATGGTCAAGCCCACTATTCTAGTTAACGCCTGAGTTGGACCTCGAACTGGCGCCCGAGCACGCGAGCTTCCGCGAGGCAGTACGAGAGTTCGCGCAGGGAGTCGTTCTGCCTCACGCCGCCGAGGTGGATCGCGAGCGTCGATTCCCCCACCAAGCGCTCGAGGGAGCAGCCGAATCCGGCCTCCTCGGAATGCTGGTCCCGCGCGAGTACGGGGGCGCCGGGCTTGACCCTCTTTCGTTCGCGATCGCCATCGAGGAGCTCGCCCAGGCCTGCGCGTCGACGGCGGTCATCGTCGACGTCCACACCAGCGTCGGCACCGAGCCGATCCTGCTTTTCGGCGATGAGAAGCAGAAACGGCGCTGGCTTCCGCCCCTCGCCTCGGGCAAGCTGCTGGGCGCCTTCGCGCTGACTGAGCCCGCGTCGGGGTCGGAAGCCGCGTCGCTCCAGACCACGGCACGCCGCAACGGCGATGGCTACGTCCTCAACGGCACCAAGGTCTTCATCACCAACGTCGGACACGCGGGCGTTTACGTGGTCTTCGCGAGGACCGGTCCGGGAGAAAAGGCGGCCGGCGTGACCGCGTTCCTCGTCCCGGCCGATTCGCCGGGGCTGAAGGTGGGCCAGGTGTTTCACAAGATGGGGCTGCGCGGCTCGCCCACTGGAGAGCTGGTGCTCGAGGACGTGAGCGTGCCCGAAGGCAACCGGCTCGGCGACGAGGGTCAGGGCTTCACGGTGGCCAGGCGCGCGCTGGACTCGGGCCGGATCGGCATCTCGGGACAGGCCCTCGGCATCGCGCAGGCGGCCGTCGACGAGGCTCGCGCCGTGATGCGGGAGCGCGGCCACGAACAGGGTGACGACTTCGCGTTGGCCGACATGGCTTCGCGGGTCGAGTCCGCGCGGCTGCTTGCCTATCACGCCGCGTGGTTGTGCGGCGCGGGGCGGCCGTTCACACGTCAGGCGTCGATGGCCAAGCTGCACTGCACCGACACCGCGATGCAGGTCGCGATCGATGCGCTGCAGATCGCGGGCGAGGACGGCGCACGCGAGGGAAGCACGTTCGAGCGCCACGTGCGCGACGCGAAGGCGCTGCAGATTTACGAGGGCTCGAACCAGGTTCAGCGTTTCGTCATCGGCCGAGATTTGTTGAAGGGTCCCCACGAACTCATCGCGAAGCGACCGAGTTCGTGGGGTTAAAGACCTGATAATCCCTTCCAGATGGACTTCGAATTCAGCGCTGAGCAGGTCGCGATCCGGGACACGATCCGCGAGCTGGTGCAGGATCGCGTCGCTCCGCGCGCGGCCGAGATCGACCAGACCGGCGAATACCCGAAGGACATTGAAAAGCTCTTCGCCGAAAACGGGCTCCTAGGCATCCCCTTCCCGGAGGAGTACGGCGGAATCTCAGGGTCGAGCGTCACGATCTGCATGGGGATCGAGGAGATCGCCAAGGCGTGCGCGAGCTCGTCCCTGATCCTCGCGGTGCAAGCGCTGGGGTCATACCCGATCCTGGTCGCGGGCACCGAAGAGCAAAAGAAGCGGCTGTGCCCGCCGCTCGCGTCGGGCGAAAAGGTTGCCGCATACGCGCTTTCGGAACCCGGCAGCGGGTCCGACGCCGCGGCGATGACCACTCGCGCCACCAAGCACGGCAACGAGTACGTGCTCAACGGCACCAAGCAGTTCATCACGCACGGGAGCGTGGCGGGCACGCTCGTCGTCTTCGCCCAGACGGATCCCAAGGCCGACCACCGCGGCATCTCGGCCTTCGTGCTCGAGCACGAGACGAGCCCGTGGACGGTCGCCAAGCTGGAGCACAAGCTCGGCATCCGCGGCTCGCCCACGGCGCAGATTGTCTTCGAGGACGTCAAGGTCCCGGCCGCGAATCGTCTCGGCGAGGAGGGCGCGGGCTTCAAGATCGCGCTCGCGGTGCTCGACCGGTCCCGGCCAGGAATTGGCGCGCAGGCACTCGGCATCGCGGAAGGCGCCTTCGACTACGCCCTCAACTACGTGAAGGAGCGCAAGCAGTTCGGGCAGGCGATCGCGAGCTTCCAGGGCATCCAGTTCATGCTCGCGGACATCGCGACGCAGATCGAGGCTGCGCGCCATCTCGTCTTCCGCGCCGCGACCAAGGTCGACACCAAGGCGCCCGACCTCACCAAGGTCGCCGCCATGGCAAAGTTGTTCGCCTCCGACAGGGCGATGAAGGTGACCACCGACTGCGTGCAGCTGCTTGGCGGCTATGGATACATATCGGACTACCCTGTCGAGCGGATGATGCGAGACGCCAAGATCACCCAGATCTACGAGGGGACCAACCAGATCCAGCGCGTGGTCATCGCCAGGGCCCTGCTTCGTTGAGCGCCCCGCCGCAGAGGCGGGCCGGCGCGCCACCGCCGCCTCCGCCACCGCCGCCTCCACCTCCCCCGCCTCCCCCGCATCCGCCGATGGCGCCGCCCGGTGCCCCTGACTTCTATCCGCCATATCCGCCGCCGCCCATGGCTGTGCGCGGGCGCACCGACGGGCGGGCCACGGCCTCCCTCCTCGCCGGGATCTCCGGCCTCCTTCTCGTGCCGCTCGGCCTGCCGGGCCTGACCCTTGGGCCGGTTGCCTACTTCCTGGGCAAGTCCTCGGTGGACCGGATCGAGGAGGCGAAGGGGGCGCTGGGCGGTCGCAGCACGGCCGTCGCCGGCTGGGTCATGGGAGTCATCGCGACCGCGGTCGGCGCTGCGATCACCCTCGTGTGGCTCGTCCTGCTGCTGATCTCGATCGCGCCGCCCAGCTCCTAGGCGAGGGCGTGGAGCGCATCGCCGACGCGTTCGTCTGGCCGCTGCGCGATCCGGAGTGGGTCACGAAGGTGGTGATCATCGGGCTCCTCCTGCTGATCCCGATCGTGGGCGCGCTCAACGGTTTGGGATGGATGCTCGCCTCGCTCGACCGCCTTCGGGCCGGCGAGGAGAAGCTGCCACCCGCCAACCTCACTTATCTCGGGCGCGGCCTGCGCCTGTTCGTGGTCAACCTCGTGTACCTCGTGGCGTTCGTCCTCGTGGTGCTCGCCATCTTCGTGCCCGGCGTGCTCACGCTCGCGACGGAAGGGCGCCAGTCGGGCCCCAACGTTCCTGCGGTGTCGCTGGGGCTTGCTCTTGTGATGCTGACCTTCAGCCTGGTGACGCTGGGGTCGGTCGCCTTCTATTTCGCCATGCCCTCGATCGTGCTGGAGGTCGAGCACGGTGGCATCGGCGCGGGGCTCAACGTCGGAAAGGTGATTCGCAGATCGCGCAATTCGCTTAACAGCACGCTGATCGCGGGCCTTATGCTGATCGCCGCCGCGTTCGTCGGCCAGGTGGGCGCGTTCGCGTGCGTCGTCGGCGCCGTTTTCACCACCGCGTATTCGCTCGCGATGCAGGCGTGGATTTTTCGGAGTTCCGAGCTCGGTGCGACGTCACCGACCAGTGGGTAGGAGGAGTTGAATGTCGGACGTGCCGCCGCCACCGCCGAGCGGGGGTTTTGAGCCCCCTGCGCCGCCGCCGCCTCCGCCTGGGGGCGGGGGTTCATTCCCCCCACCGCCTCCGGGCGGTGGATTTGGGGCTCCACCACCGCCTCCGGGCGGGGGATACGGTGCTCCGCCACCGCCTCCGGGCGGCTTCGTCCAGCCACCTGCGGGAGGCGGATACGGCGGGGGGTACGTCCCGCCTCCGATGGCCGGCGGATACATGGGGAGCGGCTACGCCATGGCGCCGCGGACCGACGGGCTCGCCATCGCTTCGCTCGTCCTCGGGATCCTCGCGCTCGTCTGCTCGATCGCGTGCCTGGGGATCATCCTCGGGCCGGTCGCGGCCATCATGGGATTCATCTCGCGGCAGCGGATCGGCGCGAGCAACGGCACCGTCGGCGGCGGCTCACTTGCGCTCGTCGGGCTGATCCTCGGCCTCGTCGGATTCCTGATCAGCGTCGCCTGGTTCTTCTTCGCCGCCACGCACCAGACCTCTGGCGGGACGCCGACGCCGACCTAGCCCTCCGCACGTAACCGTCGAAGCCCGGGCCTCGTTGCTAGAATCCGCGTGCCCATGTCTCCGGCCAGGCCGAAACGGGCCAGGCGTTCCCGCTACCACGTCTCCTACCGCCTGACCAGGTCGGTCCCCGCGGCGGTCATCGCCGTGCTGCTGGTGGTTGTCGTGGTCGGCGCGACCCTGACCTACAAGCGGCTCGATGATTTCGTCCACGCGACCACGGGCAAGCACATCAACCCGATTGGGGAGGTCGTGCAGGCGGTCCAGCCCTCGCCAGGCACCATCGCCTACAAGCTGAACCACGGCCAGCAGGTCAACATCCTGCTGCTCGGCATGGGCGGCTATGAGAACGACGCGCCCTACCTGACCGACTCGATCATGGCGGTGACCATCGACTCGTCGACGAACCGCGTGATGATGGCCTCGATCCCTCGCGACCTGACGGTCCACATGAACCTGCAGAGCAACCCGAACCGAATCTGGGTTCAGAAGATCAATGCCGCGTACGAGGTCCCCTACACGGACATCATCTGCTGTGTCGCGTCGCAGTACCAGGGCGCGAATGGGGGCGGCCTGGCCGCTGAACACGAGGTGAGCAAGGTCACGGGCCTGACCTTCGACCGCTACATCGCGATCGATTTCGTCGCGTTTCGCGACATGGTCAACGCCCTGGGCGGCGTGGACGTCTGCCTGACCACGAATCTCGACGACTACTCCTACCCCGACTACGCCAACGGTTACATGCCCATCCATTTCAAGGCGGGATGCCAGCACCTCAACGGCGAGCAGGCGCTCGAGATCGCGCGCTCGCGCCACGCGGAGCAGCCGCAGCAGGCTTCGGACTTCGGCCGCGCCAAGCGGCAGCAGGACATCATGCAGGCGATCAAGAAGAAGGCGACCACGGTGAACGGGTTCGCCAAGGCGCCGCAGCTTCTGAACGCGCTGCAGAAGAACATACATACCGACATGACGCTCTCGGACATGAAGGCGATCTACGACTGGGGTAAGAACCTGCCCGACAGCTCGATCATCAGAGTGGCGATCACAGCGCCGTCCGGTGCGGCGGCGGGAAACCTGCTCGATTACGGGGACTGCGGGCTCGGGCCCTACACGTCACAGCTTTGCGCCGACGACCCGAGCTTCACGATGATCCACAAGTACCTGGCTGCGATGTTCATCGATCAGAAGACGCTGGCCGAGAAGGCGCCGGTCCAGATCGTCAACGGCGCGAACAACTTCCCGGGTCTCGACGGCCGGGTCACGACGATGCTCGATCCGACCGGGCTGCAGCTGGCGGATCCCGTCTCGCATCGCGCGTCGTCGCAGACGTTGATCCTCGATTACTCGGGCGGGAAGTTCCCGCTGACGGCGCAGTGGCTGCAGGGGTTCTTCGGCGGCACGATCGTGGCCGCGACGCCGACCAGCCCTGCGCCGTCGCCAGGCCAGCAGACGTATGGGCTGGTCGTGGTGGTCGGCCACGACTTCGCCCTACGCTTCTTGGGCGAGTAACGACCTAACGTCCGATTCCGACCTGCTGGCGCGGTTTCGCGCCGGCGACGTGCGTGCCCTGGCGCGGGCGATCAGCCTCATCGAGCGCCGCGACCCGGCGATCCGCGAGATCGAGGAGTCACTTCGCGATTCGGGTCGCGCGCCAGGGGTCGCCGGGTTCACCGGTGCGCCGGGGACCGGCAAGTCGACCCTTGTCGACGCTGTGGTTGCCTTGCTGCGCAAGAAGGAGGAGTCCGTCGCGGTCCTGGCCACCGCCCCGAACTCGCCGTTCACCGGGGGCGCGATTCTCGGCGACCGCATCCGCATGCAGCGCCACGCCCTCGACCCGAAGGTGTTCATCCGGAGCATGGGCGCGCGCGGCCATCTGGGCGGGCTGTCCCTCGCGGCGCGCGAGGCGATCCGGCTGCTCGGCGCGTTCGGCTTCGACGAGGTGATCCTCGAGACGGTCGGCGTCGGCCAGTCGGAGCTCGAGGTGGCGACGGTCGCCGACACCACGGTGGTCGTCCTCACGCCCAACCTGGGCGACAGCGTGCAGATGATCAAGGCCGGCATCCTCGAGATCGCCGACGTGTTCGCCGTCAACAAGTCGGACATCGAGGGCCACGCGCGCGTCGTGACCGAGCTGCGGACGATGCTCAACATGGGGCCGAAGAGCGATTGGAAGCCGCCGATCATCCCGACTATCGCCACCAAGCAGGAGGGCATCGAGCAAGTGTGGGAGGCGGTGGTGGCGCATCGTCGCCACCTCGAATCGAGCGGCCGGGCGAAGGAGCTGGGCGAGAAGCGCCTCCGGGACGAGACCGCGGAGGTCGCCGCCGAGTTGGCCCGGCGGCGCGCCCGGCGGGCGCTGGACGAGGACCCCCAATTGGCCGAGCGTTTGCTTCGCGACGGCACCCCGTACCGAACGGCCGAAGAAATCCTGTCCCGAACCGATAATGAGTTGAACGATGAGAGGT
>Ga0102924_1006235_pt1 | contig 11261 bp, 10 predicted proteins | sample PaiPotPPM11metaG_FD_80116 | JGI IMG/M metagenome (GOLD analysis project Ga0102924, IMG submission 80116) | Iron sulfur acid spring bacterial and archeal communities from Banff, Canada, to study Microbial Dark Matter (Phase II) - Paint Pots PPM... ...
TCATCCGCCTGTGGTTCACCGACATCCTCGGCCAGCTGAAGGCGTTCTCGATCAACGCCACCGAGCTCAGCGACGCGTTCGAGGGAGGAATGGGCTTCGACGGGTCCTCGATCACGGGCTTCAACCCGATCGAGGAGTCGGACATGATCGCGATGCCCGACCCGAGCACGTTCGCGTTGCTTCCCTGGCGCCCCGCCGAGCAGGGAGTCGCGCGGATGTTCTGCGACATCGTCACGCCGGAGCGCACGCCCTACGAAGGCGATCCCCGCTTCGTCCTGCGCCGCGCGATCCAGCGTGCGGAAGAGATGGGCTTCGACCACTACTACGTCGGCCCGGAGCTCGAGTACTTCTACTTCCGCGACTCCAAGTCGACCGAGGTCCTCGACGAGGGCGGCTACTTCGACCTGACGACGCTCGACGCCGGCTCAGACCTGCGCCGCGAGACGATGATCGCGCTCGACCAGCTCGGGATCCACACCGAGTACGCCCATCACGAGGTCGGCCCCAGCCAGCACGAGATCGACATGCGCTACGCCGACGCGCTGAAGATGGCCGATGACTGCATGACCTACCGGATCACGGTCAAGGAGTACGCGCTCAAGCACGGGCTCCACGCGACCTTCATGCCCAAGCCGCTGTTCGGCAAGAACGGCTCCGGCATGCACACGCACCAGTCGCTGTTCCGCGGCAACAGCAACGCCTTCTTCGACGCCGACGACCAGTACTTCCTCTCCGACGTGGGCAAGGCGTTCATCGCCGGCCAGCTGCGCCATTCGCGTGAGATCTGCTCGATCTTCGCCCAGTGGGTCAACTCGTACAAGCGTCTTGTGCCCGGCTATGAAGCGCCGGTCTACGTGGCGTGGTCGCGGCGCAACCGCTCGGCGCTCGTGCGCGTGCCGCTCTACCACCCCGGCAACGAGCACGCCACGCGGATGGAGCTGCGCTGTCCCGACCCCGCGTGCAACCCATACCTCACCTTCGCGGCGCTCCTGCAGGCCGGCCTCGAGGGGATCGAGCACGGCTACGAGCTCCCCGAGCCGATGGACACGAACCTCTACCACCTCTCCCCGGACGAGCGGCGCAGGCTCGGGATCGAGCAGCTGCCGGAGACCCTCGGGGAGGCGATCGAGCTGACCGCCGAGTCCGAGCTGGTGCTGCGCACGCTCGGCGAGCACATGTTCAACCGCTACATCGAGATCAAGCGCCAGGAGTGGGATGAGTACCGCGTTCAGGTCACGCCCTGGGAGCTGGAGCGCTACCTGCCGGTGCTCTGATGCAGATCGAGTCGGAAATCTCGGTTGCACGCCCTCGCTCGGAGGTGTTCGACTACATCGCGCACGCCGAGTACCTGCCCCGGTACGTCACGGACTTCGCCGCGGTCTCGCAGGTCTCCGATGGGGCGCCGGGGGCCGGGACCCGGTACAGCTACAAGATGAATCGCGGCGGTGCCGAGGGCACGTTCGAGTGGACCAGGTTCGAGCCGAACTCGCAGCTCGCCTGGCAGGGACCGGCCGTCAAGTCCGGGCCCGGGTCGATGGAGCCCGCGGGCTGGTGGGAGCTATCGGAGGTCGGCGGCGCGACCAACGTCAAGCTGGTGATGGCGCCCAAGCCCGGCGGGCTGTTCAAGCTCCTGGCCCCGTTCATGGCTGCCGGCATGCGCAAGGGCAACACTGAGGCGCTCGAGCGTCTCAAGCAGCACCTCGAGCAGCCGGGCCCGTAGCTTCCAGCGCGGCCGCCAGCTCCTCGGGGGTTGTGACGGGGGCCTGGCAGACGAAGTGCTCGCAGACGTAGGCCGCGGCCCGGCCGTCGACGAGCCCACGGCCTTCGAGCAGCGGCACGCCGTCGAGCGGCGCGTCGTCGGTCGCGGCCGCCACGGGTCTCGTGCTCCCTGCGAGCACGAGGTGCGGGCGGAACTGACCGCGCACGATTCGCAGCAGCCCTTCGGCCTCCGGCTCGGGACCGACGATCGCGACCTCCCGGACGGGTGCGGTGTAGAAGTCCGCGGCGCGCAGCAGGTGGCCGAACGCGAGCGGGTGGCGTAGAGCCAGCGGCAGCAGCAGCCTCAGTACGCCGAGCGCGTGGCGCTCGTACTTGCCCTCGCCTGAGAGCAGTGCCAGGCGCAACAGCGCCGACGCCGCCGCCGAGTTGCCGGACGGGATCGGCGAGTCCTCGAGGTCCTTGCGGCGGACTGGCAGCTGATCGTGATCGTCCGACGTGGTGAAGAAGCCGCCTCGCTCGCGATCCTCGAAGCGCTCCACCAGGGTGTCTGCCAGCGCGACCGCCTCCCGGTACCAGCGAATCTCGAAGGTCGCCTCATACAGCGTGATCAGCGCCTCGAGCAGGAACGCGTGGTCCTCCAGATAGGCATCCAGCTGTGCGCGACCGTTCTTCCAGGTGCGCAGCAGACGGCCGTCGCCGTCGCGGAGCTCGGAGAGCAAGAAGGACGCGCACGCGACCGCGGCATCGATGTACCGCTCGTCTCCGAGGACCGCGCCCGCTTCGGCCAGCGCAGAGATCATCAGCGCGTTCCAGGCCGTCAGGCGCTTGTCGTCGAGCTCCGGGCGCACGCGCTGGGAGCGCGCCTCATAGAGCTTGCGGCGGATCTCGGCCAGCGCTTCGGGGCCCGGTTCGGCTCCGCGAGCCTCCAGGACGTTGAGCCCGCGCTCGAAGGTCCCGCGCTCGGTGGCGCCGAAGTAGGCGATCGCCTGATCGGCCAACGGGCCGAGTACCTCGCGCAGCTCGGCGACCGTCCACACGTAGAACTTGCCCTCGACGCCCTCGGAGTCCGCGTCGAGCGCCGCGCAGAAGCCGCCCTCGTCGCCGCGCATTTCGCGCAGCGCCCAATCGAGCGTCTCCCTGCACACCGCGCGGAAGCGCTCGCTTCCCGAGACCTGCCACCCGTGCAGGTACGCGCGGGCCAGCAGCGCGTTGTCGTAGAGCATCTTCTCGAAGTGGGGGACCGTGAATGTCGCGTCGACCGCGTAGCGCGCGAAGCCGCCGCCGACCTGGTCGTAGATTCCGCCCTTGGCCATCGCCGCGAGCGTGTCCAGCGCCATCTTGTGCTCGCCGCGCACCAGCAGCAGTTCGATCACCGGAGCCTGGGGGAACTTCGGGGCCCCGCCGAAGCCGCCGTGCTGCTCGTCGTAGAAGCCGCGCAGCGCCGAGACCGCTTCCGCCACCAGCTGCTCGCTGACCGGCTCGGCCGATGGCTCGAGCCGGGCGGTCGCGCCGAGTGAGTGCACGATCTCCTTGGCCTGCTCGCGGATCTCCCCGCGCCGCTGCTCCCACGCATCCCCGACCGCCTCCACCACCATCCGCCAGCTCGGCATCCCGTGGCCGGTTTCGGTTGGGAAGTAGGTGCCAGCGTAGAACGGAACGAGCTCCGGGCTGAGGAAGGTGTTCAGCGGCCAGCCGCCGCGACCGGTCATCGCCTGGCAGGCCTCCATGCAGAGCGCGTCGACGTCGGGGCGCTCCTCCCGGTCCACCTTCACGCACACGAACCGCTCGTTCATCAGCGCAGCGATCTCGGGATCCTCGAATGACTCGTGCGCCATCACGTGGCACCAGTGACACGCCGAGTATCCGATCGAGACCAGCAGCGGCCGGTCGTGCTCGCGCGCTTGCGCGAGCGCCTCATCGCCCCACGGAAACCAGTCGACCGGGTTGTCCTTGTGCTGGAGCAGGTAGGGCGAGCTCTCGCCCGCCAGGCGGTTGGGCACGGCGCCCAGGGTACCCTCGGGGCCGAGTGGGCAATACGCTTCTGATGATGTCGGGAGATCGCCAAGCCATCAACGCACCAGACGCCCCCGAGGCCGTCGGCCCCTATGCGCACGCGGTGCGGGCAGGAGACCTCCTGTTCTGCTCGGGCCAGATCCCGCTCGACCCGCGGACCGGGCAGCTGGTGGATGGCACGGTCGCGGACCAGACCGGTCGCTGCCTGGAGAATCTCGCCGCCGTTTGCCACGCGGCCGGCGCGACGCTCGGTGACGCGGTGCGCCTGACCGTGTATACGACCGAGATGTCCTCGTTTGCACAGATCAACGAGGTCTATGAGTTGTTCTTCGAGTCAGATCCGCCTGCGCGCGTCGCGATCGGCGTGTCGGCATTGCCGCGCGGCGCCAAGGTCGAGATCGACGCGGTGGTGGCCATCCCTGACTGAGACGCTCCCAGAGCAGTCGGTGCCGGCGGACCTGACGGTCGAGGACATTCGTCACGCCGCGGAGGCCGGCGCGCGGATCGTTCGCCAGACGCCGGTGCTGAGCTCGGGGACGCTGAGCGCCCGCGCCGGGGTGACCGTTGCGCTGAAGCCCGAGAACCTCCAGCGCACTGGTTCGTTCAAGCTCCGCGGGGCCCTGGCCAAGCTCGCCGCGCTGGGCGAGGAGTGCGCCGGTGGCGTGGTCACCGCGAGCGCCGGCAACCACGGCCAGGCGCTCGCGTACGCGGCACGCGCGCGCGCCGTGCGCTGTGAGGTGTTCATGCCCAAGCAGGCGCCGATTGCCAAGGTCGAGGCGGCTACCGCGCTCGGTGCCACGGTCCACCTGGTGGGATCTAACTTCGAGGAGTCGCTCGCCGCGGCGCACGAGCGCGCCGAGCGCGACCAGCTCGCGTTCGTGCACCCGTTCAACGACCTCGAGGTGATCGCGGGGCAGGGCAGCGTCGGGCTCGAGTTGCTCAATCAGGTGCCGGACATTTCGAACGTGATCGTCCCGGTCGGCGGCGGCGGGCTCGCCAGCGGTGTTGCGATCGCGCTCAAGTCGCAGCGACCAGAGGTCCGCGTGATCGGCGTCCAGGTCGCGACCTGCGCCCCGTTTCCCGCCTCGCTAGAGGCGGGCGAGCCGGTCGCGGTTGACTCGTCGCTGACGATTGCCGACGGGATCGCCGTCAAGCGCCCGGGCGAGCTGACGCTGGCGCTGATCAGGCGTTGGGTGGACGAGATCGTGGTCGTCGGCGAGGACGAAGTCGGGGAGGCGATGGTGTTCCTGCTCGAGCGAGCCAAGCTCGTGGTCGAAGGCGCCGGCGCGGTCGGGGTGGCGGCGCTGCTGTCGGGTGCCGCTCACCCCACGGGCGATGGGACCACGGTCGTGATCCTGTCCGGGGGCAACGTAGACGCGGGGCTGCTCGCGCAGATCGTCCGGCGTCACGAGAGCCAGGCCGGCAGACGCCTCGTGCTGCTTGCCTGCGTTCCCGACCGGCCCGGATCGCTCGCGCAGCTGCTCTCACTGGTCGCCGACCACGGCGCCAACCTGCTGGACGTGATCCACATCCGGGAAGGCCTCGATCTCCACGTGCGCGAGACGGCGATTCAGCTCGTACTCGAGACCCGCGGTGAGGAGCACGCACAGCTTGTGCGCGACGCCGTCCGCGAAGCCGGCTACGTCGAGCCGCGCGCGCTGCGGTAGTCCCGGGCCTCGTCGACAAGCGCGCCGATCACTCGGCTGCTCTCGTCGGCCTCCGGGTGCCACTGCACGCCGAGGAGGAAGCGGTGCTCGGGGTCCTCGACGGCTTCGGGCAGGTCGTCCAGGACCGACTCGCCCGTCACCACCAGGCCGGTGCCGAGCGCATCCACCCCTTGGTGGTGGTGCGACTTGGTTCCGTGAAGCTCCTCGCCGATCGCGCGTGCCGCGAGCGATCCAGCCTTCATCCGGACATCGTGATCGGCACCGTCGAAGCTTCCGGGGACCCGTCGATGGTCCTCGTGCCCGACGTCCTCGGGGAGATGCTGGCGCAGCGTCCCGCCGAGCGCGACGTTGATCATCTGCATCCCGCGGCAGATCCCGAGCACCGGCATGTCACGCTCCACCGCCCTGCGGGTCAGCGCGAGCTCGACCGCATCGCGCTCGGGCACCGTGTCCTTGGTCTCGGGGTGGGGCGCGGCGCCGTAGTTGGAGGGGTCGATGTCGGAGCCCCCGGCGAGGATCAGCCCGTCGATCAGGTCGAGCATCTCGTCAGGGGCGGTCTCGAGCCCGGGGTCGGGCGGGATCATCAGCGCGAGCCCACCCGCGCGCTGAATCGCGGTGATGTAGCTGTAGGGAAGCACCGCGGCTCGCTGGTCCCATACGCCCCACTGAGCGCGGGTCAGTCCGGTGCAGATGCCGATCACGGGTCGCGTCATGTGTCTCTCAGCCTAGCCAGGGAGTAGGAGGGACTCGGCCGCGCGCGATCGCGGCCGTATCACGTGTTAGCCACGCGGGCCGCCGCCCGCGGCCGCGGCGCTACCCCGACCGCAACAACGCTCTCTGCACCTTGCCGCTCGAGGTCTTGGGCAGCTCATCGGCGAAGTCGATGATCCGTGGGTACTTGTACGGCGCGGTTTGCTCGCGCACATGCTGCTGAAGCTCGGCCGCCAGTTCCTCGCTCGGCGCAAACCCGTCGCGCAGCACAACGACTGCGCGGACAACGGATCCCCGCTCCACGTCGGGTGCGGCGACGACCGCCGCCTCCGCGACTGCGGCGTGCTCAACGAGCGCCGACTCGACCTCGAACGGTCCGATCCGGTAGCCCGAGGAGATGATCAGGTCATCGGAGCGCCCCTCGAAGTACAGGTAGCCGTCGTCGTCCTGGCGCACTCGGTCGCCCGTTCGCCACGGCTCGCCGGCCGGTGCCGGCACGCCATCGAGGTGTGAGACGAAGAACGTCGGGTCGGTGGCCGGGTCGGCGAGCACCAGCTGGCCGTCGATCACCTGAAGATCGACGCCCGGGAGCGGTAGCCCCATCGAACCTGGTCGCACCGGCTGACCCACCGGGTTGGCGGTCAGCTGGCCGGTCTCGGTCTGTCCGTAGCCGTCGCGGATCTCGATGCCGACCCCCTCGCGGAATGCACGGATCACGTCCGGGTTGAGCGCCTCCCCTGCGGCGACCAGCGTCCGCAGCCCCGGAATCGGCGCGAGCGTCGCTCGCTTGGCGATCACGCGGTACTCGGTCGGCGCCATGCAGAGCACCTTGACGCGCTCGGCGGCGAGGATCTCGAGCCGCTGCGCGGGATCAAAGCGAGCGTCGTGAAGCAAGGCCGCCGCCCCCCGGATCCAAGGCGCGATGAACATGTTCCGGGCGGACTTCGACCAGCCGGTGGCGGCCGTGCACCACACCAGGTCGCCGTCTCGAGCGTCGAGCCAGTGCTCGGCCTGCAGCCGCTGGCCGGGCAGGTAACGCTGCCCGTGCACCACGCCCTTGGGCTCGCCGGTGGTGCCGCTTGTGAACGTGATCAGGCACGGATCGACCGGCTCGAGCTCGACCGGCGGGGCGCGGTCATAAGCGAACAGCGACTCGTCCGGCACCGTCAGCACCGGACAATCCGGATCGGCGGCCGATAGCTCGCCGAGGTTGCGCTGATCGGCGACGATCACCTTCGGCTGGGCCACCGCGAGACGCAGACGCAGGTCCTTGGCACGCAGCTGCTCGTTGCAGGCCAGCGCGACCGCGCCGATCCGAAAGCACGCGACCATCGTCAGCACCCACTCCGGACGGTTGCCGATCAGCGTGAGGACGACGTCCCCGCGTCCCGCGCCGCGGTCCTGCAGCGCGGACGCTAGCCGCGCGCTGCGGTCAGCAACCTCGCCAAAGCTCCACTCGCGCCGGCTGCCGTCCCGCGCCAGCTCGACCATCGCGCGGCGCTCCGGCGGGGCTGAATCGACCACATCGCGGGCGAAGTTCATCGCGCGGGGAGTCTGCCAGGATCGCCGCCGGGCCCCACGTCGCGCGTCACTCCCCGGACGGCGCAGGGGCGATCTGTAAGCTCGACAGCGATGGGTCTGATGACCGGCACGGGACCGCTGAGCCCGAAGCCCGCAGGCAGCTTCAATTTCGACCCGCCCCCGCCGGGGATGGCCGTCTACCTCGAGCCCACGCCGAAACGGGTTCGAGTGATCCTGGCCGGCGAGACGGTCGCTGACAGCCGCCGCGCGATGATCCTCTCCGAGTCCGGACTGCAGCCCGTCTACTACTTCCCGCCCGAGGACGTGCGCTCCGAGCTGCTCGAGCCGACCGACAAGCACACGCACTGCCCGAAGAAGGGCGATGCCTCCTACTACACCGTCCGCATCGGCGACCGCGAAGCGAAGGATGGGGCCTGGTACTACCCCGAGCCGCTCGCCGGCGCTCCGCCGATCAAGGGTCTGATCGCGTTCTACTGGGACCGGATGGACGCCTGGATGGAGGAGGACGAGGAGATCATCGGTCACCCTCGCGACCCCTACCACCGGATCGACCTGCGCAGGACCTCGCGCCACATCAAGGTCTCGCTCGAAGGCCACGTCCTCGCCGAGACAACGCGTGCGGTGGCGCTGTTCGAGTCGAACCTGCCGGCGCGCTGGTATATCCCGCGTGAGGACGTCGTCGCCGAGCTCGTGCCCAGCGAGACAGAGACGATCTGCCCGTACAAGGGCCACGCGAGCTACCACTCGGTCCGGCTCGACGGGGGCGAGCTAGTCGAAGACCTGATCTGGTACTACGCCGATCCGTTCTCCGACGCGCTCGGCGTCGCCGGGATGCTCTGCTTCTACAACGAGAGGGTCGACCTGGAACTCGACGGGGAGCTTCAGGAGCGCCCCGAGCTGCCGAAGCTGGCGCACGGCCAGGGTCGGCAGACCCAGCCCGCCGGACACTGACCTAACGACTTGCGGGGAGCACCATCTGGGTGCAGATGAAGTTCGCGGCGAGGCGTCCGGCCTTCGTGACCCGAACCTCCCAGACCTGCGTCCTGCTCCCGCGGTGCAGCGGCTGACCGGTGGCGAGCAGCTCATCGCCGACGACGCCAGAGGCGAACACGTTGACCTTCAGCTCGGCAGTCGTGAAGTTGTCACCGGGCTTGAGGTTGCGCATCGTCCCCCAGGCCGCGACCGTGTCGGCGAACGCGACCCACACGCCGCCGTGGACGTAGCCACCCGGATGTAGGTGGCGGCGATCGACCAGCAGCCGGCCGGTGACCGTCTCGTCCTCGAGCTCGACCAGCTCGATCCCGAGGTCGCCCGGGAACGAGCCCTTCAGCGCTCCGGAGGAGATCTCGGCCGTGACCTGTGGGTTGCGAGCGGGGGCCGGAGGCATCGGCGAAGTGTATGTGGGGGCGACCTATCCGGCTTGCCGGCGCCGGGCCTGCAGGATCGCGGCTAGCCTGGCCGCCTCTCGCTCCGCGTCCCCGTCTAACCGCTCCACAGTGATCCGGATCGTCGCGATCCCGAGCGCCAGCGTCGTCGCGTCCCGCTCCCGGTCGCTTTGGAACGAGTCGCGGTTTGAGTGGAAGTCATAGCCGTCCAGCTCGACGATCAGCCGCTCCGCCTCGAAGTATGCGTCGACCTCATAGCCCGCTACCGCGACGTTGACCTCTGGCGTTGGGAACCCGAACCGGCGGCAGAATGCGAGGAAGTCGTCCTCGAACCCCGAACGAGTCGCGTTGTGCGTGGCTCCGGCGTGAGGTGCGAGCAGCGGAGCGCCGGGGTGCAACGGGAAGCGGGCAGCGACGTCGGCGAGGGCTTCGAGCGTGATCAGGCCCGACCGCCGCCCGTCGTTGACCGCACGCGTGAGCGACCTGGCGGGCATCCGCGGCGCGACGTCCAGCAGTGTGCGTGCGGGGCTCGTCACCGCGATCCCGAGCTGGACCGTCACATCGCGGCGAAGGAGGCCGACGGCGCGGTGCGTCCGGATTCCCTTTGGCCGGCGGTCGCCGACGACGCTGACCTCGAACGGCGTCTCCCACCGTTTCCAGAAGCCCCACAGGGTCATCGCGGACCCGCGACTCAGCGCTGCCCGCGGCCCACAGGCCAAGACGGCGGCCGCTGCGCGCTCGATCGGAGTGACCGGCGGGCGGCCGACGGCGTAGACGCCGCGGTGAACGCGGTGCAGGCGGGCGTGGGCGACGCGGTAGTCGATCGAATTGCTGCCGAGGCCGGCGGCGAGGAGCTGTACCCGGGTCACGTTGCCGTGTTGGCGGGACGCAATCGTGGCGATTCCCCCTTCTATGTGGGGAATATCTCCCACGACCCCCAGCATTCCACGGCTGCGCGCCCGTCCCCGCAAACGTGACAAAGTTGAAGCATGGCCACGACAACGAATCCCACCGACCTGACAGACGAGCAGAAGGCGATCACCGAGATGGTGCGGCAGTTCGCCGACGAGCAGATTCTGCCCAACGCCGAGCACTACGACCACGAGGACGAGTTCCCCGAGCCGATCGTCGAGCAGATGAAGGAGCTCGGGCTGTTCGGCGTCACGATCCCCGAGGAGTACGGCGGGATGGGGCTCGACCTCACGACCTACGCGATGATCGTCGAGGAGCTCTCCCGCGGCTGGATCTCAATCTCCGGGATCGTCAACACGCACTTCATCGGCTCCTACCTGCTGATGAAGTTCGGGACCGACGAGCAGAAGCAGAAGTACCTGCCGAAGATGGCGACCGGCGAGCTCCGCGCGGCCTTCTCCCTGTCAGAGCCCGAGCTCGGCTCCGACGTCGCAGCCATCAAGACGAGCGCCAAGAAGCTCGACGACGGCGGCTACGAGATCAACGGGACCAAGATGTGGGTCACCAACGGCCTGCGCTCCGGGCTCGTCTTCGTCCTCGTCCGCACGGATCCGAACGCCGACCCCAAGCATCGCGGGCTGACCTGCTTCATCGCTGAGAAAGAGCCGGGCGTGGCCGAGAACACCGGCGACTACAAGGGTTTCAACGTGCCGCCCCAGATCAAGAAGATGGGCTACAAGGGCGTCGAGTCCACAGAGCTCGTGTTCGACGGCTACAAGACTCCTGCCGACAGCATCCTCGGTGGCGAGGAGGCCGGGCTGAACAAGGGCTTTCCGCAGATGATGGACGCCCTCGAGCTCGGCCGCGTCAACGTCGCCGCCCGCGGCGTCGGCCTCGCCCAAAGAGCATTGGAGCTGGCGCTCAAGTACTCCCAGGAGCGCCGCACCTTCGGCAAGCCGATCGCCGAGCACCAGGCGATCCAGTTCAAGCTCGCCGACATGGCGACCAAGATCGAGGCGGCGCGCCTGCTGACCAACTACGCAGCGCGCAAGAAGGATTCGGGTGAACGCGCCGACGTGGAGGCCGGCATGGCCAAGCTGTTCGCCACCGAGGCCTGCTTCGAGGTGGTCACAGACGCGATGCGCGTGCACGGCGGATACGGCTTCTCGAAGGAGTACGAGATCGAGCGCATCTACCGCGACGCGCCGCTGCTGCTGATCGGAGAAGGAACGTCCGAGATCCAGAAGATGGTGATCGGGCGCAAGCTGCTGCAGCGTCACAAGATCTAGCGCGGGCATGTGCCGGTGACGGA
>Ga0102924_1006236_pt1 | contig 11260 bp, 9 predicted proteins | sample PaiPotPPM11metaG_FD_80116 | JGI IMG/M metagenome (GOLD analysis project Ga0102924, IMG submission 80116) | Iron sulfur acid spring bacterial and archeal communities from Banff, Canada, to study Microbial Dark Matter (Phase II) - Paint Pots PPM... ...
CGACCTCGGGGCGCTGATCGCAGGCACCAAGTACAGGGGCGAGTTCGAAGACCGTCTCAAGGCGCTCCTCAAAGAGATCGAGTCGGCTTCCGGGCAGATCATCCTCTTCATTGACGAGCTGCATACGCTGGTTGGAGCCGGGGCAGCAGAGGGTGCGATGGATGCATCGAACCTTCTAAAGCCCGCCCTTGCTCGAGGCGAACTGCGCGCCGTGGGCGCCACGACCCTTGACGAGTACCGCAAGCACATCGAGAAGGACCCGGCCCTGGAACGGCGCTTCGCACCGATCTTCGTCGGAGAGCCGACGGTGGAAGACACCATCTCGATACTGCGCGGACTCAAGGAGCGTTACGAGGTGCACCACGGCGTCAAGATCACCGACTCCGCAATCGTGGCTGCCGCGGTGCTATCGCAGCGGTATATAACGGACCGCTTCCTGCCGGATAAGGCGATCGACCTGATCGACGAGGCGGCTTCCAGTTTGCGGATGGAGATCGACAGTCTTCCCTCCGAACTCGATGCCATCGAGCGCCAGATCCGCCAGCTGGAAATCGAGCGGCAGGCGCTGAAGAAAGAAGAAGACCGGGCATCGCGCGCCCGCCTGGCGGCGCTCGAGAAAGAGCTTGCCGACCTCCAGGAGAAGAGTCGCGGCATGCGCGCCCACTGGCAGCAGGAGAAGGCCCTCATTCAGCAGATCCGGGAGATCAAGGCGAAACAGGAGCAGGTGCGGCTCGACGCCGAGCGTGCGGAACGTATGGCCGATTTCGAGCAGGCAGCTCGCCTGAAATACGGCGAGTCATTGGCACTGCAAAAGGAATTGGAGGCGAAGAACGCCGAGCTCATCACGCTGCAGAAGACGCAGCGGATGCTCAAGGAAGAAGTCGACGAGGAGGATATTGCCCGGATCGTCTCGCGCTGGACCGGCATACCCGTCCAGAAGATGCTGGAGGGCGAAGTGCAGAAGCTGCTCCAGATGGAGGAGCGCCTGCACGCGCGCGTCGTCGGCCAGGACGAGGCGGTTACCGCCGTCGCCAACGCCGTCCGCCGCGGGCGCGCCGGCCTCGGCGATCCCAACCGGCCGATCGGATCCTTCATCTTCCTTGGCCCGACCGGCGTGGGAAAGACGGAGCTGGCCCGCTCGCTGGCCAACTTCCTCTTCGATGACGACCAGGCCATGATCCGGATCGACATGTCCGAGTACATGGAGAAGCACACAGTCGCGCGACTGGTCGGGGCGCCCCCGGGCTACGTCGGCTACGAAGAGGGTGGACAGCTCACCGAGGCGGTACGCCGCCGTCAGTACAGCGTCGTGCTCTTCGATGAGATCGAGAAGGCGCACCAGGACGTCTTCAACATCCTGCTTCAGATCCTCGAAGATGGGCGGCTGACCGACGGCCAGGGTCGTACCGTCGACTTCAAGAACACGGTGATCATCATGACCTCCAACCTGGGCACCGCGGTGCTGCAGGATCCCGACCTACCCGAGTCGGAGCAGGAGCGACTTGTGATGGATGCGGTGCGTGCGCACTTCCGGCCCGAGTTCCTCAACCGGGTTGACGAGATCATCATCTTCAAGCCGCTCACCAGGGAGCAGATCAAGTCGATCGTCGATATCCAGCTGGAGCGGCTGCGCAAGCGCCTTGCGGAACGACGGATCACGCTCACGCTCACGCCGGCGGCGATGGAACTGATCGCGAAAGAGGGCTACGACCCGACTTACGGCGCCCGTCCGCTCAAGCGGGTCATCCAGCGTCGGCTCCAGGACCCGCTCGCGTTGCAGATCCTGGAAGGCAAATTCCGTGAGGGGGATGCTCTAGAGGTGGACGTAGAGAATGGGGGGCTGACGGTCAAGAAATCGAGGCAGCCGGTCGCGGCGGGAGTCGGCTCGAGCTAACTCCGGCGACAATTCGCTCGGGTAGACTGTTCAACCGCAAGCCGACGTAGCTCAGTTGGTAGAGCAGAGCCCTCGTAATGCTCAGGTCAGCGGTTCAAATCCGCTCGTCGGCTGACTTAAATCCCCTAATACAGATCGTATTCGGGTCGGGCCAGGTTTCGTGTCCTATCAGGGGGTGCTTGAGGAGCTTGACCAGCTGCGACTCAATAAAGGCGAGCCGGTTACCCATCCGGACGTTTACACGGACCACACGGTGACCCTTACTGTGGCCCGGAGCCTTCAGGGTGGATTCGATATTGGCACAACCACCTCAATGGACGACAACCCGACCGCAAAGCACGTCTTAAGGGTGAAGTTTCTTGGAACGGATGGCGATAAGCCGGACCACGCTCGACAAAAGGGGAGCGAGTCGTAGCGCCGTTGTCGAGCGCCGCACAGAACGCGGTGTGAGAGTATCGCGGAGTGGGGCTGTATGGATCGCCACAGATTGGCTACCATGCATCGGGCCCGCCGCCAAAGAAACGGCGACGCGTGCCTTTGTGGCTGTGGCTTCCGTTCGCCATCATCGGCGGTCTGATCCTCTTGTTTTTCACAGCAATTCTCTTTGTTGCGATAGTTCAGGTCGCTACCGGCAAGGTTCCACTGAGCCCGTCGCCGTCCGCGCCAGTTGCTTCTGCACCCGCATCGCCATCCGTTCACGCGGTTACGCCTTCTGCCTCAGTCTCAGGGCCGGGAGTTCTTCTCCACGCGACCGGAACAGGTCCGCAGATCACAGGTCGATTTACCCCAAAAGCTGCCTGGGATTTATCGTGGTCATATGACTGCGGCCGAAGCGTTGGCGACTTCTCAGCCCAGGTCTACGACCGTAATAATCAGATCGCGGGATTTGGTGTCTCTGATTTTGGGATTAAGGCGTCGGGGAATAAGCGATACTCCGCGTCCGGCACTTACTACTTACAAATTTCATCAAGCTGTACTTGGGTCATCGACATTCGACAGGGCCCGTAATTGTCTCCGAGTGCCATTGTTAGTCGAATCGGTCTGCTTGAGGGGCCCGCACTCGCTTGCAAGGGAAGCCGACTTGGAGAATCCAACTTATGGGGAGGTCGTATCTGCTACTCGTAATTTTGGGGGCTGGCGCGTCCCACGACTCGGCTCAGGAAATCCCCTTGGCGACAGATCGCGGGCCTTGGAGGCCACCCCTTGCCGACCGTCTGTTTGCCTACGAGGCATATCGCCCATTAATGGCCAACTACACGCAGCTGCTAGCGGTGGCCCACGAACTGGCCAGCATTCCGACCGGAAGCACTTTAGAGCGGGTTATGGATCGGCTCCAGGCCGACGCTGCGGCACATCCGATGCGATATGCACAATTGGCAGCTATTCGTTTTTACCTCCGAGATCTCTTCCTACAAACGGATCGTGAGTGGCTCGACAGGACTAGCCGCTTGACGAATTACCACCCACTCCTAGACCAGCTGCAAACGTGGCGTGAGCGAAGCGGAAATCAACCGGTATGTATCGTCACCTTCAACTATGACCTCTTGTTGGAGGACGCACTGGATTCAGTCGGGCTTGATTGGGCCTCGTTTGACGGATATATCGCGGGCCCCGACTGGACCGTCATTAAGCCCCACGGCTCCATCAACTGGATACGGGAGACCGACGAGCCAAAGCCTAGCGGCCTCCAGCCCCTAATTAGGCATGCCGCTGAATACAAACCAAGTACCCGCTACAAAGTGGCACGCATCGACGACATCCGTGCTCTTCCTGACCTCTACTATCCTGCCCTTGCAATCCCGCTTGAAAGCGGCAAGGACTTTGAGTGCCCGCCTGAACATCTGGGCTGGCTTCGGGATCATCTCAGGGAAACGACGGAAATACTCATCATCGGTTGGCGGGCAACCGAGAAGAGCTTTTTGAAGCTCCTTGCTGACAACATCCCGGCTGGGCTGCGGTTTCCGCTGACCATCGTGTGTGGCAACGGAACAGAGGGGACAGCCACTGCCAACAATTTGGCCGGTTCAGGGGTTGGGCAGTATGCTCATCGTCAAATCTTCAACGGCGGTTTCGGAAGGTTCGTCGACGAAAAGCACATTGCCAGCCTTTTGACGTGAGCCAGCCCCGAACCTAAAACTGGGGTTTTGTGTCTGCGGTTTGGCGCTGAGCCGTGTCATGATGACATCGAAATAGGCGCGCTCGATTACCACGCCGGTAGCTCGGCGCCCGACATTTCCAGCGCGTACAGTAGATGATTGGCGGACTAAAGCCGCTCGTCGGCTGACTCTAATCGGCCCAATGAAGAGTTGATGGGACATTCGAGAGGTTCTGTCGCGACTGATGCGCCGTGATCGGAACGTGAGACTGCAGCTCTGCAATGTGTCGGATAGCCCTTGCACCGTGTCATTCGAACCACTAGGAGCTCAGGCGGAGTTGCCTAAGGGCGAGATGCTCGACGTCGAGATCGCCGGTCCCGGCAATGGCCTAGTCGAAGTCTGCTACGAACCGAACGGCATCAGTACCGGCGAATAAGATGGGGCAAGAACTGTAGCGCGGAACCGGCGTGCTGATCCAGTCGGCCATTAAGCGACCTCGCTCTCCGGTCCATATTCGAACTGTCGTGGGTGCAAGGCGGGTTCCCGGGCCGGCGTTATACCGGCGGTGGAGGGGAACATGGGCCGTGCCCGCCCAGCTGACGCGACCATGGTCTTCGATCTCATCTGCCGCTCCTGCGGCGCATGCGCTCAGCGTGCCTGGGATCCGACCGCTGCGGTCAGCGTCACTCCCTGCGCCACCTGTGACCAGGCAATGACCGTAATCGGAATCGACTTTCCCAAGGGCCGCGAAGCACCGATACTCAATAGCGTGCTCGAAGTGATCCAGGGAGCGGGAATCATCCCGATAGCAGTCGAGCGACATGCCCGTGGCCAGCAGCTCACGGAGCAAGCGGCCTGACCAAGCACGGGCCGGATCGCGGTTGCAGGCCTAAAAGGCGGCCTTAAACGCTGCTCTCCAGTGACGTGGTACCGAGCTGGGCAGACTAACATCGCGCGCGCCAAGAAACTCCGCAAGGTCGGCCATAGCCTGCGCCACGCCGCCACCCGCGCCGGCGATAGGTACGTCAGCCTCGGCGTGAATGGCTTTGAGGTCCAGGCGCTTTTCCGCTCGGTTCATTGCCACGTCGACGCGGCCCACGAGTCGGTCCCCGTGAAGGAGAGAGAGCACGTAGTAGCCGTAGCGCCGCCGTGCTGCCGGCAGGTAAATCTCCAGGGAAAAATCGAAGCCGAAGAGCAGCCGCGTTCGGGCGCGGTCGCGGATCAGGTTGTCGAAAGGGGAGAGGAGGGAGGTCCGCGGTCGCCACTCGCCCGACTCGATGCGTTCCAACAGGGTGACGTCCTCCGAGTGTATGTACCAGGGGCCCGGCATACGTTTGTCCGGGTCTTCGATTTCGACTGCGACAATCAACCCATCGCGCTCGAGCCGGGCGAGGATCAGCGCCAGCCCGGGATACCGGCCGGGGATGAAATGAGCCTGGATATCCCGCGGGCGGGCGATGCCGAGGGCTCGCAAGGAGCGTTGCGCCGCCGTTCTGACCAGGCTCGAGGACGGGACTCGCTGCCGGGGAGTCCAGTCGGGCAGGCAGCGGCTGGCGAGGTCCCACCACCTGTGGCCGCCCTGGCGCCGGGCAACCATAAGGTGACCGCTGAGCCAGAGGTAGGCGAGCATGCGGTCGACGTTCCTGCCGGAGTTCCAGCCGCTCGATACCCAGGCCCGTGCCGAGTTGTCCTCGAAAGCGCCAGCCGGCTGCGCGCCGAAACGACGGACCTGGCCCAGGATCCGGCGCCGCAGCGCGTCGTTCTCGTGCACCCAGCCTTGAACCCGGTGGGACCAGGGTGTCTCGCCGCGAGCGTAGCGGCGCATCAGCTCACGGTGGATCGGATAGTCCTCCGTCAGCACGATCGAGGCGGCGTGGGCCCAGTACTCGAAGAGCGAGCGCTCCTCCCAGAGCAGGCGATCCAGATCGGATTGCGCGTAGTTACCCAGGCGGCTCCAGAGCACCAGGCGGTGACTGGGCGTTACCGCACTCACCGGGTCCAGCTGGAGGCAGCCGAGCTGACGGATGACGTCCAGCATGGCCGCGCCTCCTTGGGCTGGACCGTCCAGGCGCTGGGCGGCGACAGCCAGCCGGCGGGCAGTCTGTGGGCTGATTGTTCGCATCTCGTAAAAGAGCCTAGAATTTTCTCGGTGCCTGGGTTCTGGTTCTGGGTGATCGTCGCGATCGCCTTTGCGGTCGTCGAGGTCCTGACCGTGGCATTTTTCGCCGTCTTCATCACCATCGGAGCCCTGGGGGCCGCCATTGCCAGCCTGCTTGGCTTCAACCTCCTGGTCCAGGCAATTGTGCTGGGTATCGTCGGTATCGTCGGGATCGCTGCAGCCAGGCCTTTCCTGGTGCAGCGCCTCCACATCGGTAGCCATCGCTTACTTTCCGGGGCGGACAGCATGGTGGGCCACCAGGGGGTCTTGTCCGAAGCGATCGTTGGCGGGGGGCACCCCGGTCACCTGCTGATCTCCGGCGAGTCCTGGCCTGCCGTTACCGAAGACGCGAGCAGCGTTCCCGCGCAAACAGCGGTCGTCGTCACAGCCGTAAGGGGCAGCACGCTGATCGTTCGGGCCGCCTCATCAACATCAACGCCGACCCTGTGAGATAAGGGGTGCAAATATGAACGCTTCGCTGATCGTCGGTGCTGTCATCGTGCTCCTGGTCCTGGTCCTGGTGGCTCGTACGGTCAATGTCATCCAGCAAGGCTACGTCGGTATCGTCAAGCGACTCGGCGAGTTTCACTCGGTTCGACAGCCGGGCGTGACGTTCCTCGTGCCGCTCTTCGATTCCATGGTCACGGTCGACATCCGTGAGACTCCGCGTACCGGCGACAAGCAGGAGGTGATCACGCGCGACAACGTCACAGTCAGCGTCAACGCCACCATCTTCAGCCAGGTGGTCGACCCGAAGCTGGCACTGTTCAGCGTCAGCAACTACTTCATCGCTATCGACCAACTTTCCCGCACCACCTTGCGAGCCATCTTCGGCGGCATGAGCCTGGACGACGCGCTCAGTCAGCGGGAGCGGATCAACGCCCAGTTGCAGGCCCAGATGGAGTCGGTGACCGACAAGTGGGGCATCCGCATCAATCGAATCGAGATTGTCGACATAACGCCACCGCAGATGATCCTCAACGCGCTTGCCCTGCAGAAGCAGGCAGATCAGGAGAAGCGGGCCTTCATTCTAAAATCCGAAGGACAGCAGCAGTCGCAGATCAATATCGCGGATGGCCAGAAGCAGGCCCAGATCAAGACTGCTGAAGGCGACAAACAATCGGCGATCCTACGCGCGGAAGGGTTGCGGCAGGCGACCATCCTCGAGGCGGAGGGACGCGCGCAGGCGGTTGCGACCGTTTACAAGGCAATCAAGGACGCTGCTCCCGATCCCACCCTGGTTTCGATTCTCCAGCTCGACACCCTCTCCAAGTTCGCCGAAAGCGAGAACGCCAAGATCGTTGTTCCGTTCGAGTCGGCCGGCCTGATGGGCGCTGCCCAGGCGCTCCGCGGCGTTCTCGATGCAGCGCCCTCGGGCGGGAAGCCATAGCCGAAGCGCCGGCTGAGGTAGTCGTCGAGCGGCTGAACCCCGCGGACTATAGTTCGGTGCGCCCATTTTTGCGGGAGTTGATGCTCGAGGAGCAACGGCATTACGAGCACCCACAACTCACCGCCGAGCAGATCGAGCATGACGTCGCCAAAGCCCCGTCAGCTGCCTTCAAGGGTGAGAACGTCATCCTGGTGGCCCGGGTTGGGGATCGATTGGCAGGCCTTTGCTGGTGTGTCCTTTTCGATCCGGGCACTGGGTTGGAGGGCGAAGTTGCCGAGGTCTACGTCGAAGCCGCTCATCGCGCCAGAGGTCTGGGCGGTCGCCTCTTACGAGAGGCTGTCGAGCTATTTCGGCAGCGGAATGTGACCTTTGCCTGCGTCTGGACCCGGGAAAGCAACCCTCAGGCAATTCGCCTTTACGAGGAGGCCGGTTTTCGGCGCACCGAGCAGTTGGTGCTGACCTGGCTTCCGCTGCCCGGCCGCTGAATACGGAGATAGAATGATCTGCCTTCATGGCCACCGAGCCCGAATTCATACCGCCGCCGCCTGAACCAGCTCCGCCGGCAGCCGTGCCGGAAACGCGGGCTCGATCTCGAGGGCGCGGAATCCTGGGCATCGTCGTCATCAGCGCCCTGGTTGGTGCGCTCGCCGGTTCTGCAGCCACCATTGCCGTGGCCGGCCGCCTGGTGAAGACCACGAGTACGGGCAATGTGCTCGCGCCCCTGGCCCCGGTGACAAACAATCTCACCGAAGAATCGGCGGTGATCAACGTCGCCGACCAGGCGGGCAAGGCCGTGGTGGAGATCAAGACGACGATCTCGTCGCCGGACATCTTCGTACAGCAGGAACAGAAGGGGATAGGCTCGGGCTTCATCGTCCGCGCCGACGGCTACATCGTTACCAACAACCACGTGGTGGAGAACGCCAAGCAACTTCAGGTGATCCTTCGTGACCAGAGTCAGACGTACGACGCGCGGGTGGTGGGGACAAGTCCACTTGACGATATCGCCGTGATCAAGATCGATGCCAAGGACCTGCCGACGCTGGCGTTCGGCGACTCCCGCTCGATCAAGGTCGGGCAGCTCGCGATCGCGATCGGAAGCCCGCTTGGCCAATCGAACAGCGTCACCAAGGGCGTTATCAGCGCGCTGCACCGCTCGCTGCAGGTCCCGGATCCCGCCAACCCCGGCGGGACCGAAGACATTCTGAATGCCATCCAGACGGATGCATCGATCAACCCGGGAAATAGCGGGGGACCCCTGCTCAACTCCGCCGGCCAGGTGGTCGGCGTCAACTTCGCGATCGAGCAGGCTCAGGCCGGACCCGGCCTTGGTTTCGCCCTCGACGGAGATGCCGCGCGCGACATCGCAAACCAGTTGATTCAGACGGGGCACGTCAATCAGCCGTTCCTCGGCGTCAGTTATCTGCAACTGGACGAAACCGCGGCAGCAGCCAACGCCCTGGTCGTCGGGGCGCTCGTCACCGATGTGCAGGCGGGTGCGCCGGCGAGCCGAGCCGGGGTTCGCGTGCACGACGTCATCGTCAAGGTGAACGACCAGGCAATCGACGATCTCCATCCGCTCAAGGACGTGCTACGGCAGTATCCTCCTGGCACCAAAGTGACCATGACCGTTTATCGGGGCGGCCACACGCAGGCTCTGCAGGTAACGCTCGGACAACACCCCTGAGCCCGACGGCGGCACCTCCAACGCCTTCCTCGATCATCGACGGCGCCGTGCGCCGCTCGGTCGCCTCCCTTAACGGATGGCCTGAGCCACCGCCTGCCCTCCCCGCCGTGATCGTGGAGCGCGCCCAGAATCCGGCCCACGGAGACTACTCGGTCACGCTCTCGCTCAAGCTGGCGAAAACACTACGGCGGTCGCCGCTTGCGATCGCGACCGAGCTGGCCGCGGCAATCAGCCTGCCGGACGGCTTCGCGCGAATCGAGGTCGCTCCGCCAGGTTTCATCAACGTTCGGCTTGAGGCCTCCTGGTTGCAAAACCAAATCATTGCCCTCATCGGGTCCGGGGATGCCTGGGGCCGGAACGACATGGGCGGCGGCAAGTCGGTGCAGGTCGAGTTCGTGAGTGCAAACCCGACCGGTCCTCTCCTTTTCAGTCACGCCCGCGGCGCTGTGGTCGGCGACGTCGCGGCCCGAATTCTCGAGGCATCCGGATTTGCCGTGCAGCGCGAGTACTACATCAACGACAAGGGCAAACAGATGAGGCTCTTCGGCGAATCCATAGAGGCGCGCATGCTCGGCCAGGAGGCTCCCGAGGGTGGCTACGCGGGCGCCTATCTCACGGATATCGTCCAGGTGGCCAGAGCCAGGGGCACCACGGACACCGGGAGCCTGACGGAGATCGGCGCGGAATGGGTCCAGGAGCGGATCTGGGAGGACCTGAAGCGGCTTGGGATTCGCCACGACCGGGTATTCCTGGAAACCAGCCTCTACACCGGCCTTGACCAGGAAACGATGGATAAGCTGCGGGCCCTGGAACGCGTCGTCGAAAGGGACGGCGCCATCTGGTTCCGCACCGGCGGTGAGAAGGACGAGGTCCTGATCCGGCGAGACGGATATCCGACCTACTTTGCCTCCGACATTTTCTACCACCGCGACAAATTCGAGAAGCGCGGCTTCGACCGCGTGATCGACGTCTGGGGCGCCGATCACCAGGGCCAGGTCGGCAGACTGAAGGAAGCGCTTGCAATTCTCGGCATCGACCCCGCGCGCCTCATCGTCCTGATGATCCAGCTGGTATCGGTCAAGCGTGGACAGGAGACAGTCCGCATGTCGAAGCGCGCCGGCGTCGGGGTATCGCTCAAGGAGATGCTGGACGAGGTCGGGCCCGATGCGCTCCGTTACTTCTTCCTGCTCCGCTCTGCCGATGCCCAGATGGAGTTCGATGTCGACCTCGCCAAGCGGCAGTCGAGCGACAACCCGGTCTACTACGCGCAGTACGCGCATGCGCGCCTGGCGAACGTCTTGCTGTTGGGCGGGCGCCCTCATGGTGAGCCGGCGCTCCACAGTCTCGATTCAGAGTGGGAGTTAGACCTCATCCGCATGATGCTCCGCTGGCCCGATGCCGTGCGTGAGGCCGCCGAGGCGATCGAACCCCATCGGCTCGCCTTCTATACCGATGAGCTCGCTGCCAGCGTCCATCGCTTCTACAAAAACTGCCGCATCGTCACCGACGACGCCCCGCTGACTGCGGCTCGGCTCCAACTCACCCGGGCGGCTCGGCTCACGCTGGGCAACGCGCTTCATTTGATGGGCGTCTCTGCTCCCGATCGGATGTGAGGAGCCGCCGGTAGAATCAGCCGGTGGAAATCACCTACTTCGGCCTCAACTCGGTCCGGTTGCGTGGTCGTGAGGCGGCTGTCCTGGTCGATCCTTACGATCCCAAGCTCGGTCTTTCTCCGGTCCGGCTCAACGTCCAGGTGGTTGCCTTGAGCCACGAAGATCCGACCCATTTCAGCATGCAGGGCCTGGGTAGCGACTACCACCTGGTGACCGGGGCTGGGGAATTCGAAATCCAGGGCATCGCTCTCCACGGGATCCAGACTTACCACGACCGCAAGAAGGGTGCCGAGCGCGGTAAGAACACCGTTTATGTCATCGAGATCGACGACCTGCGTGTCTGCCACCTCGGTCACCTGGGCCACGTGCTGGACGAGGCGCAGCTCGACGCCATCGGCAGCAAGGTCGACGTGCTGCTGGTC
>Ga0102924_1006238_pt1 | contig 11259 bp, 12 predicted proteins | sample PaiPotPPM11metaG_FD_80116 | JGI IMG/M metagenome (GOLD analysis project Ga0102924, IMG submission 80116) | Iron sulfur acid spring bacterial and archeal communities from Banff, Canada, to study Microbial Dark Matter (Phase II) - Paint Pots PPM... ...
TGTCCTCAGAATCGCCCGATCCCTCGCCCGATTCGCCACCGTCCCCCTCCGGCATCCAGACGGTCTCGACGCTCTGCCCGTCGGAAAATGCCATTAGATATCGCACGGTGCCGTCCTGAGACAGAAACTGCTTTTCAATCTTTGGTAGGCCGATCGAAATGCCTAGGTCGCGTAGCGTTGAGCGAAGCTGTAGGGGGATAGTGCAAATCTGCTCAAGATTGTCGACACGTTGCCGGTATACAGCCTCAAGCAGTTGCTGTGCACGATAGGCCGGTGCGTCGAGCTCTTGCATAAGTAACGCAAGTTCTTCCCGGTTCATTCCCACTAGCGAGTTTTGAGTGGAAATCGTCAAAGGATCGGTCTATTTCGATTGTCGGAAGGCCGACGATCGATTCCTAAACGGTCTGAAGATCGGGTTTGCGTCAATGAAGTTAGCGTAACTATATGATTACAAAGCACTAACTATTGTCCGCGCGACCACTTGCCCTATGTAAGAATAGTCAATAGTCAAAGATTTTTCTACTATCACGTCTAGCTTACCGTTTTTAACATCTACATAGCAGGAAAGCACTCATGGGCAAGGAAGTACGTAATATTCGGCGTCAAGAACTCTCCAATGGCCTCACTGTCATCACGGAGCAGATGCAGCACATCCGCTCCGCCTCGATCGGAATCTGGCTGCAAATTGGATCGCGCGACGAAGATCCGGAGTGGAATGGTATTTCCCACTTTATCGAGCACATGGTGTTCAAAGGGACCAAGCATCGCACGGCGGAAGAGATCGCGCGGCAGGTCGATTCCATTGGCGGCAACATGGATGCGTTTACCGCCAAGGAGTGCATCTGCTTCAACGTGAAAGTGTTGGATGAACACCTGCCGACTGCGCTCGATATTTTGAGCGACTTGGTTCTGCATCCGATTTTTGATGCGACTGATATTGCACGCGAGCGCGGCGTGATCATGGAAGAGATCAAGATGGACGAGGATAACCCGGATTATCTTGTCCATGAAATCTTCACGCAGAATTTCTGGAAGGATCATCCGCTGGGCAAGCCCATTCTCGGGACCAAAGAAACGGTGAAACGATTCGAGCGGGAGCCGGTCGTCGAGGCCTACGCACACCGCTTTGCGCCAGGAAACATTATCGTTTCGGCTGCCGGCAATCTTGATCACGATCGCTTCGTCGAACTGGTTAAGGCACAGTTCGAGCACATGAAGCCGATGTCGAACGGATTCCATTCGTCGGCCCCGAAAACGTATTCGCGCATCATTCTGCGTAACAAGAAGGCACTGGAGCAGGTGCAGCTGTGCATTGGCGTGCCCGCGCATCCGATTGCGCACGAAAAACGGCATGCGGGCTACATCCTGAACACGCTGCTCGGCGGCGGGATGAGTTCGCGCCTCTTTCAGAATATCCGCGAGCGGCAGGGCCTCGCATACTCGATTTACAGCGACCTGAATCCCTACCGCGACACGGGATGCCTGGCGGTTTACGCCGGGACTTCACTCGCGTCTGCTGCCAAGGTTGTGCAGTCCGTGGTGCAGGAGTTTCGTAAACTTAAGAACGAGCCTGTAACCGAAGAAGAATTGCTTCGGTCCAAAGCGCAGTTGAAGGGGAGCTTGATGCTCTCTCTAGAGTCCAGTACTTCACGGATGTCGAATCTGGCGCGACAGGAGATGTATTTCGATCGGTTCTACGACCTCGATGAACTGATCCAGCGGATCGAGGCCGTGACCGCCGAGGATCTGGCCGGCTTAGCTAATGAGTTCTTCATGCCCGAATCCGTCGCAGTCACTGCGCTCGGCAACCTTAACGGTCTGAAGCTAACCCGCGAGCAACTTGCCTGCTAAATGGCGCGGACGAATCTGGCGTTCTCCACGGCGACTCCAGCCGATGCCAGGGAATTAGCCGCGCTGCACACTGTGGTTGCTGACAATCTCACGCACCATTACGGCCACGGCTTTTGGTCTTCTGCGAGCACAGAAAGAGGAGTGCTCTCTGGCATGCGCCATGCACGTGTATTGATCGCGCGCAATGGAAAAACGATCGTCGGTACTCTTCGCCTTCAAACCAAAAAGCCTTGGGCCATCGATGTTTCCTACTTCACGCAGGTAGAGAAGGCGCTTTATCTGACAGGCATGGCCGTGCTTCCCCAGATGCAGCGGAAGCAGATTGGGCGGAAGTTGCTCGAGGAAGCCCTCAAACATGCCCGGGAGTGGCCAGCGAAAGCCATCCGCCTCGATGCGTTCGATGCTGACGCCGGCGCCGGCGGGTTCTACGCCAAGTGCGGCTTTCGGGAAGTTGCCCGCGTCGTCTACCGCCGAGATCCACTCATCTACTTTGAATTTATGCTGTGAGGCAAAAAGTTCGAAGCTTGTAACTTCTGTTCTGCCGGCACATCCCATATTTGCCCGCAGGTAAGAAGCCTGCCGACTACTCGAAACACTCATTCAAGGAGAGTCCTATGAAAAAGATGTTAAGCAGTTTCGCGCTTGCCTGTGTTCTGGCCGCTTCCATGTCCGCCTTCGCTCAGGATCAGATGAAACAGGATGACATGAAGAAGGACGATGCCCAGCATGACACGATGAAGAAAGATGACATGAAGAAGGACAAGAAGGCGAAGAAGGCCGCGAAGAAGGATCAGATGAAGCAGGACAGCATGAAGAAGGATGATATGAAAAAGGACGACACAATGAAGAAAGACGAGATGAAGCAGAACTAATTGTCGTCAAGCGCGGGGCGCGAGCGATCAGCTCGCGCCTTTTTCTGTTCGGCACAAGTCAGAGTCAAACTCTCATTGTCCGCCGCCGCGATGGTCGTCCTCGTCAAGGTCAGCGTCCGCGTTGGCCTCCGGCTGCGGTGGAACTCCAGAGGAAGCTGTCTCCAGATATTTCCGCATGCATCTCACACACGGAACGTATCCCTCGCGAATGGCTTCGCGAGCGGTCAAAGTTCGTTCTTTGTCCTTGTCATGGATGAAGGGACAGCCCGCCACGTGGAAATCACGGGCTCCAGCTGAAACAATCACAGGCATATCGGGAGGAATATCGTGACCAGGTTGCGCGTGCTCTGATTGCAACGGGTGTTCGACTGTGAGCGAATTTGCCCAACGCAATCCACCAGCAAACAGCGCTAAAGCTGCCAGTGGAACGAGCCAGGTCGACCAAGTGGACCACCTCGATCCTCGATCATGCGCTTCGTGGGACAGTCGTTTCTTTAACCTTCCTCCGAAGCCGGCCGGGACTTCGATCATGCGCTCATCGCCATAGAGCCGGATTACATTCCGCGTTCCCTCGATCACCGACCTGCACCGCTGGCACGTGCGGAAGTGGTCATCCATAGCCGCACGCAAACCCGCGTCTACATCACCTTCCAGATAATTCGAAATCTCGCGCCATACCTGTTCGCAGTTGGCTACCATGGTTTAGACCCCTTCTCGAAGGGCAAGCGGCTGAACCAGCCCCCGCTCCAGCCTCCGGCGAGCAAATCCCGCAGCATCAACCGCGCCCGCAACAGCCTTGTCTTGACCGATGCCACCGAGATTCCCAATACCTCGGCGGTTTCCTGAATGTTTAATTGCTCCATATCCCGCAGGACGAAGACTTCGCGATATTTGCGGTCAAGACTGCCCAAAGCTTCAGCCAGCTTCTGTCGTACCTCTTTTCGTTCAAGAGCTTCGGAGGGGATTTCGCGCCAATCGGCGAAGTCCCTGGGCGTGTATTCGCCTTCCTCGTCGCGGCGGTCATCGATGCCTTCCGTCATCGCTGTACGCTCCCTTCGTCGCCGCATGAGGGCTTCGTTCACCGTGATCTGAATCAGCCAGGTACTAAACCGCGCTTCCGCGCGAAATTGACGGATGTGGGAGAGCGCCTTCAGCATCGCTTCCTGCGCGACGTCTTCCGCATCGGCCTCATTGCGCAAGATAGCCAAAGCCGCCGCGTATACTCGCCGCTCGTAAGGCCGCACGAGCTCATAAAACAGTTCGTTATGACCACGCTGTACCTCGGAAATGAGTTCCTGCTCGCGTGTCATGCCCGGCCCCGGGTTGTTGACGACTACATTCAGTTCGGCCATCTCGTCCCGCCGTCTTAATACTCTGGATCTTTCTTCCAGCCCGTCAGCATGGACACGAAATTGTTCCAGCCGTGCAGAAGCACCATTACCAGATGGCCAAGCACGAATCCCAAAATCGCCCACATGATCAGGAAATGCCACAGTCGGGCCATATGAAATCCGCCCAGCAGCCAAGCTAACCAGGAAAGCTGGACCGGTTTCCAAATAGCAAGTCCGCTCAGAACCGAGAGCACTCCGAGTAGGATTGCGGTGGTGTAAGCATGCTTCTGCAGCGGGTTGTAGGCCTCATGCTGCTCCGGCTTCGGCCCGAAGAAAAAGTAGCGCCGTACCATAGGCCATACTCCGGGAATATCGCGACGAGTGAATAGAACCTGCCGGTAGTTGCCGCTGAAAATCTCGTAGCCAAGATAGATCAGGCCGGTGGCAATATAAATCCACATGAACGTAAGGTGCCACTGCAGGGCGCCACCAAGCCATCCGCCGATGGCGAATGCTTTCGGCCAGTGCAGCAAGTCTTTTTGGGGAATCTTGGCGCCGAAGCTGGGAAAGGCGCGGAAAATCTGCAGACCGCTACCCACCATGACGAAAAGAGAAATCGCATTTACCCAATGACACAGCCGTACCGGCAGGGGATGCTCGTAGACCGCGCGCCCTACAACTTCGGTCGCATCGCCTCTGGTACGAACAATTTCTACAACAGCGCCACTCATTTCGCCCTCCAGCGGGTCTCCCGCGACTACAGCCCGTAAAACGATGAATACCCTTGATCTTCCCAGTAGCCGACTTTTTCCAGGACATTCGTGACTTTCAGATCCGTCAGATATTTTGCCTGCTTGTAACCAACTTTCGTTGGAATACTGAGACGCAGCGGTGCTCCATGTTCGCGCGTAAGCGGACGGTCATACATTTCGTAGCAAAGCAGGGTTTGCGGATGAAGGGCAGTCGCCATGTCGAGCGATTCGTAGTAGTCGTCAGCACAGCCGAGCGTGATGAATTTGGCAGAAGTATCGGCGCCAATCATGGTCAGAAAATCGGAGAGCCGAGCCCCGCCGAAGCGCCCAACCACATCCCAGCCCTCAACACAGACGTGCCGCGTATTCTGGCGCACGCGAGGAAGGGACTGAATCTGATCGAGTTTGTAATCGCCCGGCTTCTGCACCGCGCCCGCCACGGTGAGTGACCAGTTCTCGAAAATAACTCCCGGGTCGTCGACGTCGTATCCGTTGATGGGGAATTTTTCAAAAGGGGTGACTTGGGAATCGGTGAACGTAGGCGCCATATGTCCCCGGCGAAACAGATGAGCCGAAGTCCAATCGCTGAAGCCGAGACCCATCTTCAACAACGATTCCTGAAATTTTGGGATGGCAAAAGCACCCAAAACCAGAGCGGGAGCAACTTTCAATAACTCCCGGCGGGTCACGTGCGCGAACTTACGTTCGTTCATTCTGGGAGCACTGAATGAGGGAGACGCGGATTCCTTGGGTGGCACGGCGTCCGGAGGCGCGGTCGCTTTGTCGCTAGGCGGTGTCTCCCCAGTGTTAGGATTCTCGTCCAGCCTTTTATCTTCAGGTTCCATATCTGAGCTCCGGCGTTCCCGATCATGAGATTCCGAGAGTTCCACAAAGTTACGCCAACCTGTCTCACACGTCCAGAATCTGCGGCAAAAAGCGCGCGATAATCGAAGGGGCCTTTCGGCTGGTTTTTGGCGGCTCGCCGGGTCATACTATGCGTAATGGGCTCGTATGTTTGATCCTAAAACTCCGCCTCCCTCAAAAACAGGCCGTGGTTTCTTGCCTGCGCGGCAGCCTTCTCAGTTCATGAGGCAGCAGCGCCTGATGGTGGCGGCCCTGACACTGTTGTTATTGTCGCTGGGTTTTATTCTTTATCGCGATCGAGATTTCTGGTTTCCCGAAGCGGAGGAGGCTGTCGATCAGCCAGTGCAGAACGTGCCGCAAGCGACGAGCGTCAGGCAAGCTGCACCTGACGAGTCCAAATCGATGCCTACTGCGCATACACCGAAGAGATCGCAACATCGAACACCGCACCCAACATTAAGTGCTGCGACTTCCGTGCCGGTTGCGACCTCCGTCGAACCACCCCCTACAACCATTACCAGGACACTACTTCCCCCGCTCGAAGTGGAAGTCGTGGCGGGTAGTGTTCATCGAACGGTTCGTCCTGGCACGAATTCAGTGAAAGTCGATGTGCAGACGGAAGAGAACGCCGGGGAAGGAAAGCCGGCTAGCGCTGAAAACGATGCCCCAGCCAATGTCACGGCGAATGCGGCGGAGCATGCTGAGATTTCGGCAGAGCCTGCTGACGTAATCAGCCATTCCGTGCAGCCGGGATATCCCATGCTTGCACGCCAGATGAAGGTGCAGGGCTCGGTCATTCTTCAGGCCATGATTGGGCGAGACGGGATGATTCAGGATCTTCGTGTGCTTAGCGGACCACCAATGCTGGCGACGGCCGCGCAAGAAGCTGTGAAGCAGTGGCATTTCAAACCGCACTACGAAGGCGCCGAAGCGGTCGAGACACAAGCGAAGATCACGGTCAACTTTACAATTTCAACAAACTGAATTCTGCGGAGGACCTTGTGAGTTTTCTCTTCAGATACAGCCGGAGAGTCGCGAACCATAGACCGTGCGCGTCAACGTGCCTGTTCGTTGCCGCAACAGGATTCGGCTTGTTGTTGTACCTGGGAATTTACCGCGACTATGCGACTGCATTTTCCGAGGCCGCACAAGCATCTATGTCATCCTTCTCGATTTCGAGTCCAAGCTTTCCCAACGGCGGCGATATCGCCAAGCAATTCACCTGCGATGGCGCCGATGTTTCTCCTCAACTTAGTTGGACCGATTCTCCAGTTCCTATTCACTCTTTCGCGCTTCTAGTTGACGATCCAGACGCACCCATCGGCAATTGGACACACTGGACAATGTGGAACTTGCCAGCCGATGCGCGCGGTCTGCGGGAAGGTGTGAGTAAGAGTGCTCGCTTACCGGACGGCTCGCAACAAGGAATCAACGACTTTCGCAAGACGGGGTATAACGGCCCTTGCCCGCCCGTGGGTAAGCCGCATCGCTACTACTTCAAGCTTTTTGCTCTCGATGTGAAGCTTGAACTGAAGCCGGATGCCGGAAAGAAAGAACTGGAAGCGGCTATGAAGGGCCACATCGTGGCGAATGCGGAGTGGATGGGACGCTACCAGCGAAAGCACACCACGCCGTGATGGAATTCCAGCAAAAATAACGAGCGTCCTGAGGCTCTCTCGAGTCCAGGACGCCCGGGCAGCCCTCCCCCAGAACTGCTCACCAACGAAAATAAGACGGTTGCAGAATCTTGCCTATGGCACGATCGGGCCATGCCTCCCCCGAAAAGTGCCATCTGCCTAAGTGGTTGAGAATGAACACGCTTTCACATATTTCTCATTGCGTAGCCGGCGCTGGCCGAATTTGAAGCCCTAGCTCTCAATTGCCGATAAGGCATATGGAGCGCCTTCTCAAGGGCCGCATAATGTTCTCTTTCGATGACTCGGAAATCTGCCGCAGCATTCTCGAAAGCCTGCCGACTGGGGTGTGTGTCGTCGACATGCAGAAGAGGATTGTGCTTTGGAGCGATGGTGCAGAGCGGATCACCGGACATCGGCGGCACGACGTCATCGGCCGCTGTTGTATTGCGGAGCCGCTGCTGCATTGCGACCAGCCGGGATGCGAATTCTGCAGCGAGGAGTGTCCACTGGCGCTGGCCATGAAAACGGCTCATCCGGCCGAGGGCAACGGATTTCTGCACCACAAATCCGGATACGAAGTTCCCGTTCGAATGCGAGCGGTACCCGTTCACAACGAGCATGGTTCAATCGTCGGAGCGGTCGAGACTTTTGAAGACCTGCAACAAGCTGCGAATCCCGACCGGCGAGACGTAACGGGGCAACTGCCGGAGTCGATTGATGCCGTGACGGGGACGGCAGGTCGGGCTACCGTCGAATTGCATCTGCGGCGAGCGCTGGCCGCGTTTCGAGAAGTTCAAGTTCCATTTGGCGTGCTGCTCGTTCAGATCGAGGATCTGCCGCACTTCCGCGCCAGTCTCGGTATCGAGGCCGCATACTCCTTCTTGCGGGTTGTGGCACGCACACTCGAAGGTTCTCTCTGGATTACGGATTTCATCGGACGGTGGAGGGATGACCAGTTTCTAGTTGTGCTCAGCGGATGCCGAGAGGACGCGCTCCATTCGGTCTGGGAGCGGGTCCGCCGCGCACTTGTCGGGGAAGGGATCGAGTGGTGGGGGGAACGGCGTTCTCTGCCCGTTTCTATCGGTCGAGCATCGTCTTGCGAGGAGGATACGGTTGAGGCAGTGTTGGAGCGAGTGCAGAAATCGCTGGAGGCGGTATCTGCCTGGCGCACTCGCGCGGCTTCAGCGGGCATCGATTCAGATTCAGGGAGTTAGCAATGTTTGCGATTGTCGGCATTCTAGTGGTCTTCGGTTGCGTCGTTGCTGGTTACTTGATGGAGCATGGCAATCTGCGTGTACTGATTCAGCCGGCTGAATTGCTGATCATTGGAGGTGCAGCCATCGGAACAGTGCTGGTCGCCAATCCGATGCACATTATCAAGAAAATCATTGCTGGAATCGGCGGAGTTTTTGGGAGCTCGAAATTCGGCAAGCAGACTTACATCGATGCTTTGAAGATGATGTATACCCTCCTCAATAAAGCACGCAAAGACGGTTTGATGGCGCTCGAGGCAGACGTGGAAGAGCCTGAAAAGAGCCCGGTCTTTTCGAAAAATCCTGCGTTCCTCAAGAATCACCATGTGTGCGATTTTGTATGCGACTCGCTGCGCATGGCGATCACTGGAGTGGATGCATTCGATTTGGATCAGATGCTCGATCTGGATCTGGAAGTTCACCATCAGGACTCCTCCCAACCTACCTCTGCGCTCAGCACCATGGCAGATTCGTTGCCGGGACTCGGTATTGTTGCAGCCGTCTTGGGTGTGGTCATCACCATGGGAGCGCTGGGTGGACCTCCGGAGGAAATCGGTCATAAAGTGGCGTCCGCTTTGGTGGGCACCTTTCTGGGAATTCTGCTTTGCTACGGTCTGGTCGGACCAGTCGCCGCCAACATGACAAAAGCCGCGGAAGAAGAGCATGCGTTTCTTTACGTGATGCGCGTGTTGATGGTGTCCTTCCTGAAGGGAACAGCTCCTATTATGGCTGTCGAGGTCGCCCGGCGGGCTGTGCCGGGTCATGTACGACCCTCTTTCAAAGAACTGGAACAGGCTTGCCGCGGAGGAGGAACTCCTGCCGCAGCGGCAGCGGGTTCCTAGGTTCCAAAATTATCTATGGAAAAAGCTCGCCCCATTCTCATCATCAAGAAAAAAGGCGGACACGGCGGGCATCATGGGGGCGCGTGGAAGGTGGCGTACGCTGACTTCGTGACCGCAATGATGGCGTTATTTATTGTTCTGTGGCTACTCAACAGCAGCAAGCAGGTCCAGGAGGCTGTTGGCGGATACTTCAAAGATCCCACCGGGACGTCCAAGAAAGTCGGCTCGAATATGCAGGGGGCCGGAGAGAATTTTGTTCTCACCCGCGACAACATGCCTAAGTTGAAAGAGCAACTGCAAAAGGCCATGAAACAGATGACGGACTTCGATAAGTTAAAAAGCCACATAGAAATGACGGTCACAACGGAAGGATTGCGCATCGAACTTTCCGAATCTGCCAGCGGGACTTTTTTTGACAGCGGCAGTGCCAAACTCAAGGTTGATGGGGGCGAGTTGTTAGTGACTTTGGCACAGGAGCTAGGAAAACTACCCAACAAGCTTTCCATAGAAGGGCATACGGATTCCCAGCCCTACGCGCCCTCCGCCACTTACGGCAATTGGGACTTATCCACGGATCGTGCCAACGCGGCGAGACGCGTCATGCAAGCGAATGGAATTCGCGGCGATCAGGTAACCCAGGTCAGGGGCTTTGCCGATCAGCGTTTGCGCAAGCCGGAAGCACCGCTCGATCCCGCCAACCGCAGAATTTCCGTGATCGTTCAGTACATACTCAAGAATAACGAGAACGATGACAAAGCACCCGCGGGTGAAAAGAGCGGTGATGGCAAATCCCCAGCCATGCCGGAGAATGCCACCGCTAAAGAGTAAGCCCCCAATTCAACTTGCCTTTCATAGATTGACCGGTTCTGGATCCTGTGCCACACTGCTCCACTGGATAGGGTCATGAGCCGCAGACGCGCCACCGAAGTCCAGTGTTTCGCGCGAGTCTTCTCGGTGGTTTTTTGCGTGTGTATGTTTCCTTGCGGAGCCCTCGCTCAACGCGGCGGCCTTAACGATCCGCAACATCTTAACGATGTCTCCCTTTCCTACGATACTGCGCCCGGAACCGGCGTGTTGATCTTCAATGTCTATGCCGAGCGGAAAAGCACTCACCTTGATCGCCAAGCCCTCTTGACGCTGGTGAATTCTGCGGACCATTCTGCTACGTTCCAGACAACGGAAGACAATGCTCAGGGCGTTTTCACTAACATTCCCTACGGGAGCTATGAAGTGGAAGTGAGCGCCGTTGGGTATCTGAGCGAGCACAAGGATCTGCAGGTGGTGAACTCCCTTGGTCCTTCACTAATTGATGTGGTTCTACATCGCGATCCAGCGGCCATCAACTTGGACGTCGCCGATGCGGTGATGACACCGAAGGCCCGTAAGGAAGCGAAGCATGCCGTCTCGCTTTTGAAATCGGGAAATCTCTCAGAAGCGCAGAAACAGCTGAACCTCGCCTACAAGCTGGCGCCGTCCAGCCCGGATTTGAACTTCCTGCTCGGTTATTTGTATTTCGAGAAGAAGGATTTCGCGCAGGCCGGAACTTACCTGGGAACGGCTGCAAATCTCAGCCCCCATAACGGTCAGGCGCTTACGCTTCTGGGAAGAGCAGGCCTGGAAAGAGGAGATTACCCCGCCGCCAGGTCAGCGCTCGAGCAAGCGATTGTCGCTGATGCCGACGACTGGCTGCCGCACGATTTGTTGGCCGATGCTTATCTTCACCAAAGAGACTACGACAAGGCGCGGGACGAAGCCCAGATTGCGATCGTGAAGGGCCAGAGCAATGGGAAGAGTGTGACCGGCCCTGCGCAACTGGTGCTGGGCGAGGCGCTGATCGGACTGGGAAAGGATCAGGAA
>Ga0102924_1006240_pt1 | contig 11257 bp, 7 predicted proteins | sample PaiPotPPM11metaG_FD_80116 | JGI IMG/M metagenome (GOLD analysis project Ga0102924, IMG submission 80116) | Iron sulfur acid spring bacterial and archeal communities from Banff, Canada, to study Microbial Dark Matter (Phase II) - Paint Pots PPM... ...
AGGTTATGTACATCGAGACGTCAAGCCGCATAACCTGTTAATTGGCGAGCATAATGAGCTCCTGCTCAGTGACTTTGGCACCTCCATCCTCTCGCATAGTCTCAACCCTTTACACAGCACAAAACGCGAATTTGAAGGGACCGCGCCTTACGCCGCCCCCGAGCAACTACAAGGAAAATCGCGCAGGAATAGCGATCAGTACGCGCTAGGGATCATGGTCTATGAATGGATAACAGGAGATTGGCCCTTTAACGGCTCATTCTATGAGATTACTCATCAGCACCTCTTTGTCGCCCCACCCCCTTTGCAGGAACGCGGCATCTCCTATCCACAGAACATCGAACAGGTCTTGATGCGTGCACTAGAGAAAGAACCAACACAGCGCTTCCCATCAATCAAACGTTTTGCAGAAGAACTGGAATGGTCCTATAAGATCGCCCAGGCGCGTGGACAACTCCCCCCACCAGCAGAAAACAAACAATCAGAGCAGCCAGTACAACCAGTACAACCGCAACGCCAGCAGTTCCGCTCGCCGCTTCCATTTCATCGAGCAAACAAGCAAAATAATGAATAACCATACGTATTCAAGGAAGAGCAGCAGCAAGCTTCCTACTTTAGTACCAGGAGCAACAAGTGCAAGGCAAAGACAAAAAAAATCCAGGCCACATCAACGACTAAGATATGGACTGGATCTTTTTCCGATCGATCCTGCACTCAAGAAAGCATAGACAGAGTATCGAGAGGCAGGACAGAAAACGTAATAGAGATTGCGTCTTCTGGAGTTTACGCCTTCTGGCTAGAGAGAATGCGGGTCAGCTTTGTGCCGCAGACAGTGCAGGTACCCTGCAATGCGGGCTTACCATTCCTCATAGTGATCTGATGGGCATCGTTCATATCCCGCTTTTCTTTGCATTTTACACAATATGCTACATCTGCCATAGTGCCTTTATCTCCTAACTTATGTATGTTGATGTCCAGGTTAAGCATGTACCCGTTTTTAGAAGAGGCGGACTTGCGCTTCTTCTGTTGTAACGGATTACAACCATCATAGGACTCAGCACAAACTGAGCAACCCATGAAACCGTCCCGGATATGCCAATATCCAAGTTTTGCCAACCATCATCGAGAAACAGATTATCCCAGCGCCCCTGGTAATTGGAGCATCAGCTCTGCTCCAAGACTGATTTCAGTCGCACTAGATATGAGTATACACCTGAACAACAGATTTTCAACAAGCGCCCTGTTATTTCGACCAATAGTACCGCTAAACAGAGTATGTTTGTCAATAGTCGCATCATACTTCTGCAATGGCGGCAGAGCAAATGGCCGGAAATTGAGACTAGAGTGCACCTGAATAGACAGAGAGACCACCATCAATAGTAAACGTTGAACCCGTGACATAGCCTGCGACCTCGGAAGCGAGGTAGAGGGCCAGGTGGGCAATCTCGTCTGGCTGTCCCATACGATGCAGGGGAATCTCATTGAGTAAAGCCGTCATCTTTGCAGGATCTGCTTTGACATCAGCATCTATTGGGGTATCGACAGCACCAGGAGCGATATTATTGATAGTGATACCATGTGGAGCTAATTCGATACTGACAGTACGGGTCATCATGCGCAAACCGCCCTTTGCACAGCAATAAGGGACATTCTGTGGCATCGTCAGATCCTCATGGACAGAGGAAATATTCACAATACGACCGGGAGTCTTATGCGCAACCATGGCTTTTGCAGCCGCCTGGGCACAAAAGAAGGCCCCTTTCAGATCGAGAGCTAATACACGATCAAACTGCTCCTCTGTGACCTCCAGAAAAGGCGCATGGATCTCTATGCCAGCATTATTCACCATAATATCCAGGCGACCAAATTCCGCAACCGTCCTCTCTACCAGTCCTACTGCCTGATCATACTGCGAGACATCAGCCTGCAAGACCAGACAACGTCCCTGCTTCTGCTCAATCAGCTGTTGAACCTCTGCAGCCTTCTGCTGTGAATGAGCATAATTCACAACCACCGTCGCGCCCTCAGCAGCATAGAGCAGCGCAATAGCGCGACCAATACCACTATCGGAGCCGGTAACGAGCGCTACCTTATTGTCTAATTGTCCCATAGTAATGGCTATCCCTTTCTTCATACGATGCTTATTCATCTATATATCAATATGCACTCTCCAGTACAGACACGTAAAAAGGACGTGAAAAGGACGCAAATTTAGATCAGCACTTTCTTAAGCATTCAAGTAGCCCCTTCACAAGGGTCGGGTAATATGCTACCCTGATTAAAAAGCTCTTGTTTTTTGCTTTAAACTATAAACAGGCATCATCTCATTATCCATCCCCATAAGGGTGCATGCCTGGACAATCCTGAACTCAACGTGTAAACCACCTTAGGCTACGCAAAACAGGATACTGAAATTGAAGGGATGCTTTGATGGAAAAACATCAACAACAGGAACTCGACCTTCATCCCGAAGGGAACGCAGCAACATTGATTCCAGAGACCGAAGAGATAGAGAGCGATAATGAAGTCTCGGCCTTGATGGATGATGCCATAGCGAGCGTCACGAGTTTTATGTCGGAAGACGAAGTAGCTACTTATATAGCTAGTATATTCAATGATGGTATCCCTGATGGGGGTATCGAAATTGAAACCGAGCATACACTCTTTGAGAATGTGACGCCTTCAGTCTATGAGACAATCAAGGTCACCAACTATCGACCGGATCAGGCAGTACGTGAAGCCTCTCTCGCCCAGAAAAACATGTGGAAACCGGGCGATGGCGAGATCTCTTACCTGGCATCGAATACGCTAGAAGTGTACCTGGGCACCCCACAACGCCCACTAGAGGTCCCCCAGGCACTCAAACAGATTCGTCAGCTTAGCGAGAGTACAGTACTCACCGCTCGTATCGTTCTGGGGCTATGGAATATCCGTCGTCGGGACAACCGGGTCTCATTGAATGGTGGTGTCGCGATCCTGCTTGAAGAGATCCTCCAGTGGCAAGGAGTGCAGAAACATAGCCGAGTCGCCCATCCTGGCACCAACAAGCGCTATACCGATGGCTATCGTACAGAACAGAAGCAGCGGGTCCTGCAAGACCTTGAGCTGCTTACCTCCTGCAACGTACGAGGCAACTGTACCATCATGGTCAAAGGGAAATCGGCTTCGATCCAGATAGATGGACCTTATATCAACTACTCAGTAATGAGTCGCAAGACCCAGTTCAACGAACGTATCATTATCGGCTTCTTGCTCTCACCCGGAGACTGGATCAGTACCTACGAACGGCACCAGAACTACTACCTGGCCGAAGTAGATAGCCAGATCTTTAAACTCAACCCGCAAAACGATCGCTATGCATTACGTCTGGCACTTTACCTGACAGAACGCTGGCGCGAGCAGGCCAAGACCGGCAACTTTAGCGCACCAATCGCCATGTATGAACTCCTGGCAGCTAGCATGATTGAGGTTGATGAGCGTCATATGACAGCACGCTTCGTTCCACGTATCGAAGCAGCGCTAGAAAAGCTAGAAGAGATGGGGATTATCGGCAAGCAGGTCTGCCTGACTGAAGTTGACAGAAACCAGACCCGTTGGAGTAAAGATTGGTTGGGCTCGCGCTGGGAGATTCTGCCCCCCCTGCAATTGATACAGGAATATCAGACAATCAATAGCAACTCGCGTAAACGCATGCGTAAAACACGCACGCCGGAGCGCGAACAGGCCCAATAAAACGCAACCCCACCAGGGTACGGCGCATTCAGCATTCAACCCACAGCAAACAGACCGGGTACTGCATGAAGAATGCAGGTGCGCCCCCCTGGAACGCCACCGATAAAAGCGGCATCCATACGATCCCCACCAGGGTTCGGTGCATTCTCTAAGTCTTTCAACATAAATGACTATACGATTATTGTTCAACATAACTCGTCAACATATGCCAATACCCCACCGAGGTCCGGCGCAATTTTAACTACCTCAATTTTTGAGCTCCCACTCCCATCAGATCTATCCCAAATTAGCACCCATATGCTGAGCCGCCTCGCTGATTTCTCCCAGATTTCTCACCAATATCCCCCATTAGCTATCATGCAAGCTATACGGCAGCATTGAATATAGAGTTATCTAGATCTTGTAGCACTACCCCCACCGGGGTTCGGCGCATTTCCTCACACAGGATATCTTAAGAATCTTATCATGGTCATGTACGCGTCAAGTCACCATCCCAGTATTAACCCCACCAGAGTCCGGTGCATTTTAAAGGCTCTCATAGGAGAAAACCCCACCAGGGCTCGGTGCATTCTTTCTAACCAGCAGCATACCTTACCCCACCAGGGTTCGGCGCATCCTTGAAAGATGTAAAGTCGCATTACCCCACCAGGGTCCGGTGCATTCTTCCTGAGCAGCAGGCTACATTACCCCACCAGGGTTCGGCGCATCCTTGAATACTCTATAAGCGCCTTACCCCACCATAGCTCGGCGCATTTTATATACCATTACAGCAGAAAACCCCACCAGGGTTCGGCGCATTTTATTTTTACTTACGACCAGGCTACCCCACCAGGGTCCGGTGCATTTTAAAGGAGGAGAGTGCCCCCAAAAAAGTCTCCTACACGCTCAAAACAGAAAAACTATCTGCTATACAAATAAATAATAGTAGCACAATGCTTCGCAAAAATAATGAATAGAGAACAACCCCACCAGGGTTTGGCGCATTCCTGCAAAATGGCCTTGTAGAAGCCCTGAAGCATACTTTTACTACGCAATAGCAAGAGAACTAAAAGGTATGCCCTCCCATATATAGGTACATATTTATAAGCATCAGAGCGTCTGAGCGATTGCTCCACATCAACGCAAGGAAATGAAATAAAAAATATGGTCAGGCGGCTACTCCTAAATACTCATATACAAGACCCCATCACAGTTCAAGGCATTTTCAAGGAGAGATAGATCCATTACCCCACCAGGGTTCGGTGCATTCTTACAGAGCCAGCAGAACTATTATCCAGCGGATTTGGCACATTAGTTTAGAACCATCTCACTGAAAACCCCACCAGGGTTCGGTGCATTCTTGAGCATTATCCGATAACAAAACCCCACCAGGGTTCGGTGCATTCTTGAAAGATGAAAAGTCGTATTACCCCACCAGAGTCCGGCGCATTCTTTAATGATTCAAAATAGTATTACCCCACCGTGGTTAGGCGCATTCTGAAAGATAGAAAGTTGCATTACCCCACCAGAGTATGGTGCATTCTGAAAGGCGCTTATCGAAAATAATCCCCACCGGGGTATGGCGCAATTTCAATTTTTTATGCTATCTAGTCGATTGCTACGCGCAACAAATTGTATAACAAATCTCTTATGTAACCAGGTCAAAAGTCGATTCGCTCAACGCCATTAAGCAAGTGATCAGCTACAAAATGAAACAAAATTGAGCTCAATAAAACAACATAAAGCACCAAGATAGATAAAACCAGGAGGGCAGGTACATCCAAGATCGAATAGTTAACCAATAGTACTGTAGTAAAGTACGTTATCCCCACCGGGGTTAGGAGAAAACCCCACCGGGGTTAGGAGAAAACCCCACCATTGTTAGGTGCATATTTGAGCTTAATACCTCTAGACTAAAAGGTCATAAATAGTTAAATAGAGGCTAGAAAAAATAAAATGGTCGGGGTACTATGTACATCACGACTAGACGTATACGTGCGTCACTCTATACACAATAAATTGACAATTCCTTTTGGCACGCAAGAGAACGGCAAGGAGCCGGCAAATCCAATCAAATATATCTGTATAAGCCAGTAATAACAAGCTTTCAATGAAATGTTGCTAGGGATTATGAGTGGGGATGGAATGGAAGAAAGAGCAAAACCAGGTGATACTCAGAACAAAACAGTAAATGTATTCGCACAAAATTTGTTCCATGAAGAGGCGGAGTTGTATATGCGGCAAGATATCATAGGCGAGCAGAGACTGCTGGAAGAAGTGGGCTGCTCAAAAAAATCGATAGAGAGCAAGAGCAAAGCATATGAGTGCGTAGATCCCTATACCCTGGCGGTTATCGAAAAGATATTTCCTGCGCCCTCACATGGACTCGACTTCCTTGCGCGCCTCCTACGCAATGCACAGGTTGTCCAGACCGTCCTACCAGGACTGGAAGAATCCGGGAGCCTGGTAGCGGTAATCAGCACGCGCACTATTCGTCTGCTTGCCAACTCAATTCATATGGCCTATGATACCACCCATAAATATGTCGCCACCTTTTGCGCACTTGGTCTGCTCTACCGTTCCAAACAGAATCAACAACGCAGCTTCGTCTTTCCATTGCAACGATACAATCCACCATCCTCCCTACAGGCACTAGACCGTCTGATCTCCCAGAGTCGTCCAAAGGTCCAACAGTTTGCTAAAGGGGTCAAGAAACGCTTCCTGGAGCTAAATCCAGGGTTTATACGTTCAGAAGTGTTAGAGCGTCCCACAACAGATGTAGCACGTGATAACCGATGGCTCAAGACGATTTTCGCACCAATGCTAGATATCATGCTAGCAGAAGGGATCGAACGCACACAAGGACAGCGTATCGTAGCGCGTGTAGTCAACGAAGTTCTTGGCAAGATTACGCTCCCGCTCCCGAGAGTAGGAGAGACAGCATCTGGTACCAAAAGTGAGAGCTATATAACTGGAAAGTCTACCTTTTCACAGCAAAAAGGTAGACTTTCAACTAGTGACGCTACAACAGATCAAAAAGCTGTTTTAAAAGCTGAGCTTATACGACTCAAAAAGCGCCGTCAGGAGTCTACCAGGCAGTCGACAGAGGCAGTGGTTGTTGAAAAAGTCTACCCTTTTCAACAAAAAGTATCTGCAAAGGTAGACTCAAACACCGAGATACAATTATCACAGCAGGAATACATACCTGAGCAGAGGCAAATAGTAGACTCAATGTCCCCGGAGGCTGCAGAGTCTACTTATGCAGTAGATCCTATGCATGATCTACTCGCCCTGTACTATAACCTGCTGGATGATGAAAGAATAGACTGGCCACACTTCAGAGTACCTAAAGCATTCCTCGAAGAGCTCTATGGTCTTCTATACGGGTATACTCTCTCAGCAGATAGTCTACCCCATAGAAGACCGCAACCATCCTGGATGGACGCTGAGATTCACGCAGTAAGACAGCTGACAGAAAAGTATCAGTATGATTTCGACACAATCTACCAGGCACTGCTCTACTACACCTACCGCACAGACGAAGATCCACTAGAAGAGAAGACTGAGTCTACCCTCCCCCAGGAAAAGGTAGACCCAAACATCGCTACAGAGGTAGACTCACAGCACCAGGTAGACCAGACACATACGAGAGAGAAGACTTTTTCCACTCAGGAGGTAGACTCTTCCCCAATCACATACATGAGTAAGTCTACTCTCCACACCAGCAAGGTAGACCCAAATCCACAGTCTACCCGAGCGGAGGTAGACCCGAAGAACAAAAAGAAGAAGGAAAAGAAGACTTTTTTCTCACAGAAACCGGCCGCTATGAGCGAGAATGAGTACAAGCAGACCTTGCTTGTGAAGCTCGATTTTACCCCCGAAGACATAGAGTCACCAATGTGTCTGAAGCTTCTTGCCAGGAGCCTTGAGGACCTTGAAGAGCTCGTGGAAAACTATCAGCGAACTACAAGCTATTGGAAAGATTTAGACGAGCAAACGTTAGCTGAGAAAAAAGCAGAATTACTGGTACCAGATGAGGTAGACTCAAAATTGCACAGTGAAGAATTCAACGACCTATTACGTAAACGTAATATTAAATTATTATTTAATAATATTATTAATAACATTACGTTACGTAAGGATCTAAAAGTATTTCTAGCTGAAGTATTTGATCGCAAGCACGTAAAAATTGCGGATGATTGGTTTAAAGTTGTTGATGAATGTGATGCAGAACAATTATGTGCTGGCTTCATCGACACAGTCATCTTGCTACACTCCCCCACCAGCAAGCCAATTGAAAAGCCTGGTGGTTTTTTCAACAGTCGTTGTCGAACGATTAGAGATACCGGTCTTCCTGAGGATAGCGCCAGGCGTATGGCTCGTTTTGCAGAGCTTACTTACTCCGAACTCATTGTGGAGTTACTGAAGATCTGTGAACAACGCAATGTATAGTGCTTCCTTGCTTTCCTTTACCCTCCAATTGTGTAGCACTGCCACTCTCGTCATTATCGTGTGTATATCCATTCCAGTTTTCCGCATGCTTGCCATATGCAAACATGTAAAAAGATTGCTAGTAAGCAAATTTGGATTGGTTACTAGCACCTTAAAGGCGAAAATCTCTGAGAGTCACGAGAAATGTCCTGAAAATGAGCCATCGATTAGTTATAGGTAAGGCAGAGGTATAAGCCACCTCTCACGGCTCTCAAGAGGATACAGGCTAATTACAACGATAATGGATAGGTCTGATTTTTCACATAACACAATTTTCACGAACAGGAGGCGCAACAATCTAACAGTAATGATGTTACCGTATTGCTGTCAGAAGCATCTGTTTTTGGAGATACATTATTATTGCTGGTACATAGATGCTTTAGCATAGACGTAGATGTTTACGTATACGTGTACGTGTACGTGTACGTAAACATCTACGTAAACGTATACGTACGTTGTATTGCTCTTAAAATGGCAAAAAAAGTGTTTAAATCTCTTTAATCCCCTTCTAAAAGCAGGAAAAAATGTGTTACAATGCAAGAGTATAGGCGTCTCTATAAGTGAAGACATAACGTATACGTGTACATCTACGTGTACGTATACGTTATTCGCTAGCTATATTGCGATCCAGTGGAAACGAAAAACGTGAAATCTGTCCCTTATAATATATTATTCCTTTGCTTGCCTGGATAGTGAATAGTTTGCCTGGTCGTAAGATGGTAGATTTTAGTGAAAATAGTCAGATCTCTGAGCTCGAAGTGTTCCTTATATAGAGAGCATATTCGACTCTACCTCGCAGAGTGCATTTTAGTATAGAAAGAAGAAGCAAAATCCTTCACACTGCAGTTAGAATTATTGCACTTTTCTTGCACATCAAAGGCACGCTGTGTTCAGTAGAGGAAGACTGATGCAACGTAGAAATCTTTAGAGCGCACCGGAGTGCTAGCGGATACTCTACCTGGTTCGCATACATTTTTAACGCATATTAAAGAGCGCATTTATAACAGTGCATACATACATTACAGTTTTGGAAGGGGAGAAGCGTGACAAGAATTTTCGCTTTGTGCAACAACAAAGGAGGCGTGACAAAGACCACCACAACAGTGAACCTGGGTTATGGTCTGGCTCGCGCAGGTAAACGTGTATTGGTTATTGATACCGATGCTCAGAGTAATAGCACTTATAGCTTGCTTGGAACCCTGGATCAAGAGGTAACGCTCTTCGATGTCCTGATCAATGGTGCGAGGATATCCGATGCGATCGTGCCATCAAGCCAGGATGGTTTGTATCTTGTACCCAGTTCGATCAACCTGAGCGCTGCCGATCTCCTGATGGCCTCTGCCGCTGGTCGTGAGCTGAAATTAACGCGAGCCTTGAAACAGGTCAGTGATTTCGACTATGTACTCATTGATACTCCACCTAATCTTGGTGTCTTGACTGTCAATGCCTTCATGGCCTGCACCGATGTCATCATCCCAATCGCACTCACCACGTATGCCCTGATTGGAATTAGCATTCTCGAGACAACGATGCAAGAGCTGCGCGAAAATCTGGATGTGCCATTGCCTATCTTCGGTGTAGTGGCCAATCTGGATGACCATACGCGCCTGAGCACAGACGTCTTGAGCGCAGTACGAGAACACTTCGGCGAGCTCCTATTCGACTCCGTCATCCCTCGTAATATTAAAGTTGAAGAGGCGCACAACCAGATCGCCTGCCTCTTTGATTATGCCCCCACCAGTACTGGCGCTGTTGCATACACTAAACTGGTAAAGGAGGTAATTGAGCGTGCCGAAGGACACTAAGAAGTTTATTAATCCCTTGCTCCGTTCAAGCCAGGATAGTGCACCCAGCGTGCCCAGTACACCTGGCACGCCTACTCCGTCCAAACCTGAGCCGGTGGTCACTGCCGTGTCCCCTGCGCAACGCACAACTGATGAGGAGACACGGGAGTCTCCTTCATCAGAGAGCGATATTTCTAGCAGCCAGGAACTCAGTCAGACAGATAGTGGAACCGAGCCGAAACCGTCTTCTATCAGTGAACCATCGGCAGTAGCCACACCTTCTATATTACCTGTAGAACCTGTAGCGTTTGTGGCATCTGCTGATTCTCTAGAATCGTCGCCTTTTGCGCCTTCACGTACAGAAGTGTTGCCTCCAGCTAAGGATACGACGACAAAGAGAACACGTACCCCTGCTCCCTCTTCACATCCAGGACGTGAAGAGAAGACAGACGAGCCTGTAGAAACGAGTAGCTTCACTCGCGACGACGTACCTGCTGCATACTCGTCTTCCACTGCAGCATCTGCACGTCAAGAGAATACTGCGAATAAAGGGACTGGTACAAGAGAGTCTTTCACTGAAGTCAGCCGACAGAAGGAGACAACCATGCCCAGACAGACGAGACAGATCGCAAAAGAGGCGGCTGCATCAATAGAGACTGTACTGATACGTTCGATTGACCAGAACGAAGAGGATGAGCCAAAGGCTGCTCCACGCCGACGTCGTGGAACTCAGCCTTTTGAAGCTACGCATGAGCGTATCACGCTCTGGATCGACAAACAGCTTAAGCAGGACTTTGAAGATCTGGCCTATGATCGTAATCTTTCAAAGACCAGGCTACTAGACGAAGCTATGGCTGAGCTTCTGAAAAAATATGGTATTCGCTAGCTACTCTCCGAGCCGCGCTCAAACAACGCTTTAGCCAGCAAGTAGTATGAGTACTGTATGTCATTGATATCAAGTTGTCCTTATCTATCGTTGTTCGCTCAACTGCCAACCTTTCAATAACCATCCTCTTCTATTCACCCTGAAAAGAGATACAGGGAGAGTTAACTATAATGTATAGTACCCTCTCCCTATCTTGCCTTTTCATCGGCTTATTCTTAAGTAAGGATATACATACGTGTGTCAGCGATGAAGACCTGGCATACGTATGTAAGAATGTCCTATCTAGCCTGTTATTAGCACGACACTGTACAGACGTAATTATCAGTGTCGTGCTATCGTTTTTGAAGAGAGCATAAATACTCTGAGTCATGGTTCGATACTTCTG
>Ga0102924_1006241_pt1 | contig 11255 bp, 12 predicted proteins | sample PaiPotPPM11metaG_FD_80116 | JGI IMG/M metagenome (GOLD analysis project Ga0102924, IMG submission 80116) | Iron sulfur acid spring bacterial and archeal communities from Banff, Canada, to study Microbial Dark Matter (Phase II) - Paint Pots PPM... ...
GCGACGTGGCAAACGTCTCAGCCCCGACCGCGAGGCGCTGGTCAACCTGATCGGCATGGGCGCGCTGCTCTTCCTGATCGCGCTGGTGACGGTCAGCGATGTAGGCAACATCTTTATCCACTAGCTACCGCGTCATCACTTGGCGTGCGTGCGACGGGCGGCTGAAGCCGCGCCTGGAGGTCGGCCAGCGAGCCGACACTATGATCACGTCTCCACGGCCTGTAAGTGCGGGAGTTGGTGGCGCATGGCATGTGGCGTAGTGTGGCCGGCGGGCGGCTGAAGCCGCGCCTGAAGGTCGGCCTGTTGGCCGACGCGAAGGCCGTCTGCACGGCCTGTGATCGAACCTATGGAACGATAGGCGTCCGATTGGCAATTGCAACGGAAATGGGCGCGCACCACACGCCCCTACACCTCATCTTGCGCTCCTTCGCCTCTGCGCCACATCGCCACATCGCCACATCGCCGCCCTTCAGGATGAGCCGTGGCCATCAGGCCACGGAACTCACCACCCACCACCTCTTTTGCCCTGCGCCACAACCCGCCATCCCACAGCCTGCGGAGGCAGGCTTCGCGCCCCGCAGGGGACTTCAGGCGCGGCTTCAGCCGCCCGCCGGGCCACGCCACCCACGCCACCACCTCCCACGACAGGTGCATCCGCCCAAGGCGCGGGCGTCCGCCAGATGCCCCTACAGAATCGCGCCGTTATCGTTCGTCCGTGCGCTGGGCTTTTATGCTCGCGATCCGCCCAGCGCATCCCCAGGAACACTCAGGTGCGTGCGCGATCTGCGTGGGCGCGGTATGATTAGTGTAGGGACATCAGGTGATAGATGATGTGCCAGCGAGATGCAGATGATACCCAGATGGCGCAGCAATCTTCCCCGAACTCCATGAGGACGGTCAGGTTGCGCGTCGCAGCGTTGCACAGCACAAGCGTTTGCACAGCAGTAGTAGATAGCCAGATAGGGCGACGGCCAGCGGATACTGGTGAGCGAGCGTCCGGAGAGAGGCGTCAGAGAAAGTCATGCGCAGAAAGACGCGACAGATTCATGTCGGCAACGTGTTGATCGGTGGGGATGCGCCAGTTGCCGTCCAGTCTATGACCACCATGTATACCCGCGATATAGATGCCACCGTGGCCCAGATCTATCGCCTCGAAGAGGTTGGCTGTGAACTGGTGCGCGTGGCGGTGCCGGAAAAGACCGACGCGCTGGCGCTTGGCGAGATCAAGAAGCGCATCCACATTCCGTTGATCGCCGACATTCACTACGATCCCGAACTGGCGCTGATCTCCATCGAGCAGGGTGTGGACTGCGTGCGCATCAATCCGGGCAATCTGCTGAAGGACAAGCAGACCGGCGCGCAGTACGACACCTTCAAGCGCATCGTCGAGGCGGCGAAACGGGCTGATGTCGCCATGCGGATCGGCGTCAATTCCGGTTCGCTCGACGCGCTGGATCGTGGCCCACAGATGCGCAAGGTGAGCGTCAAGCTGCTCGACGATGGCACATTTGTCAAAAGCGATCCGGTGGAGGAGCGCCGCCTTGAGCGTGAGGAACTTTCCGAGCGCATGGTGCAGAAGGCGCTGGAATACTGCGGCTGGGCCGACGGCCTGGGCTACACCAACTACAAGGTCTCACTCAAGAGTTCCAATGTGCTGACGGCTGTGCAGGCCTACAAGCGGTTCGCCGCGCAGTGCGATGTGCCGCTGCACCTGGGCATCACCGAGGCGGGGACGCTGGTGACGGGCGCCGTCAAGTCGGCGGTGGGCTTTGCGCTGCTGCTGGCGGATGGCATTGGCGACACGATCCGCGTCTCGCTGACGGCAGAGCCGGAGGAAGAAATCCCGGTCGCCTACGAAATTCTGCGGTCGCTGGACCTGCGCCAACGCGGCGTCACCTTCGTCTCATGCCCCTCCTGCGGGCGGGTGGAGATTGACGTGCTAACCATCGCACAGGAGGTGGAGAAGCGGCTGACAAAGGTGCAGACGCCGATCCAGGTGGCCGTGATGGGCTGCGTGGTCAACGGCCCCGGCGAGTCGCAGGACGCCGACATCGGCCTCTCTGGCGGGCGCGGCAAAGGCGTGATCTACAAGAAGGGCCAGTTCTTTCGCAGCGTGCCAGAGGACCAGTTCCTCGACGCCGTGTTGAAAGAAATTGCCGCCATTCTGCCAGCGGCTGAAGGGAAGCTGGTCTACCCCGGCGACGGCGAACTGGGGCCGGTCTCGGCGGGCCGCACGCGCAAAGAGGGCATCCACAACGACTCCGATGGCTTGCTCTCCACCGCCGCGCTCAAGCACGATAGCAGCAATGGCGCGCACGGCAAGGCGCTACCCATGCTGCCACCTAACGCCGCAAGCGAATAAGTTGTGGTCTGGCCTATCCCCAACCCCTTCCCGACGCGGGAAGGGGCTTTTTGTGTGTCCAGGCTATCTTATAACAGGTCCGGCTGATTCATTGCGTTGCACGCGGTGTTTCCCTCGCCTCGTAGGAGTGGGGCTGGGGAGAGGTCGCGCAGCAGGCGCCCAATGTCGGCTTGCAAGAAAGTATACCTGAGATTCTGGAAAAGCGCCCCACGGTTTCCCGTAGTATTTTGGCCGATTCCGTGCAGGTATTTACACAAGTAGCTTGAAGACGTCCGCAATTTGACATAATGGCGCTGCGTAGAGAGGAGCGCGTGAGAACAGGATGGGATTGCCCCCTAGGTTGCTATGGATATATCTTCTGCCCCTGCGCCAACATCTCGACGAACTTCTGGATGCGGGCGGCGCGAGTCTCCGGCTTCTTCGCCGTCTGGATGCGGTAGAGGACGGCGTAGCGGTTGCGGCCATCCAGCGTCTCGAAGAATGCCTGAGCTTCCGGTTTGGCGTCGAAGGCGCGCTGAAGGTCGGGCGGAACTTCTATCGTGCGCTGTGGGTCGTAGGCGGCGTCCCAGCGCCCGTCGGCTTGCGCCAGCTCGATCTGCCGCAGCCCGGCGGGTCGCATCCTGCCAGCGGCGATCAGCGCCGTCACCTTCTCACGGTTCACCTTCGACCAGCCGCTTCTGGCGCGGCGCGGCGTGAACTTTTGCAGCCAGTGGGTGTCATCCAGTGATTTGCTCTGGCCGTCAATCCAGCCGTAGCAGAGTGCGCCCTCCACCGCCTCCGCATACGTCACGCTGGATATGCCCGTCGCCTTCTTCGCCATCTTCAGCCAGACCCCAAGCGTTTCGGCATGGTGTTCTTCGAGCCACGCCTCCCACGCCTGTTGCGTCTCGCACGCTACCGTTGGATACTCGTCTGCGTTCACCATAGAGACCCTTCCGCGCAAGGATAGCCCCTCTCCCACTGGGAGACGCCTGCGCGAGCGAAGTGAGAAGTGCGCGAGAAGCGCACGGAGCAGGCGACCCCGAAGGAAGGGTTGGGTTTAGGTTACACCTGCTTGCCAAACTCATCCTGCAACGGCTGCACGACCTCGCTGGCGAGCTGGTGGGCGATATGTTCGGGATACGGCGCCCGCAGGGTGAGGATCAGGTGCGTCACGCCGACGTTGATGTATTCGCGCGCCGCATCGCGGGCGGCGGCGAAGTTCGTCGGGTCTATGCCAATCTGCACAGAGCGTTCGATGGTCGCCGGATCGCGCCCGATGGCGGCGCAATGCTCATCGAGAATCGCGCTCTTGCGCGCATATGCGTCGGCTGGGCCGCCGGGCATATTCCAGATGTCGGCATACTGCGCCACGATGCGCAGCGTCAGCTTCTCTCCCGCGCCACCAATCACGAATGGTGGATAGGGTTTCTGCACAGGCTTCGGCTCGCAGCGCGCCTCATGCACCTGGTAATACCGGCCCTCGAAGGTTGGCGTCGACTCGGTCCACATCAAGCGAATAATCTCGCATGCCTCGCCCAGCCGCCGGATACGTTCACCCGGCGTATAGAGCGGGATGCCATATGATGAGTGTTCAAGCTCGTTCCAGCCCGCGCCGATGCCGAAGTCCAGCCGCCCATGTGAGATGTGGTCCACCGTCGCGCCCATGTTCGCCAGCACGGCGGGATGACGATAGGTGTTGCCTGTCACCATCAGCCCCACCCGCAACCGCTCGGTGCGCGCGGCGTAGGCGGCCAGCAGCGTCCAACCCTCCAGGCAGGGGCCAGTGGGATCGTTTCCCAGCGGCATGAAGTGGTCGAAGAGCCAGGCATGTTCCAGTTCGGGTACCGCGTCAGCCTCCTGCCAGACCCGCAGCATATCGTCATAGGTTGTCCACTGCGGCGCCGTCTTGAAGCCAAACCGCAGCCGCTTTGCTGTCTGCCCCGTCTGTGTTGTTGTCATGGTTATCTGTTCCTCTCCACTATTCGGCCACTGCCATGCCGATCAGCTTGTAGACCAGCTTGGCGGCGACCACCGGGCTGACATGGCTCTCCACCAGTGGCGAGAGTTCCACCACGTCGAAGCCGATCACCCGCTTTGCGGCGGTCACGGCGGCCAGCAGATCGATCACATCATACCAGCCGAGGCCACCTGGCTCAGGCGTCCCTGTCCCCGGCACGAGCGAGGGATCGAAGGCGTCTATGTCAATCGTGACGTAAACTTCATCGGTCAGCGTCTTCACCACATCGTTTATCCAGCCGCGCTCACCCCGCACTGTCTGCCGGTGGATGTCGCTGGCAAGCCACATCGGCAGCTTGCATTCATCCACGAGCCGCGCCTCCGGCTCGCTCAAGCTGCGGATGCCCACCTGCGCCGTGTGTGGGCAGACATCCAGCGTGCGGCGCATGATGGTGGCGCTGCTCAGCGGCGTTCCCTCATATTCATCGCGCAGGTCGGCGTGGGCGTCAATCTGCAGGACGCTCATCTTCGGGTGGCGTGCGGCGAAGGCGTGGATCACGCCAATCGAGGTCATGTGATCGCCACCCAGCGTCACCACAAACTTGTCGGCGTCCAGCAGCGCGCCCGTCACCTGTCTGGTGCGCTCCACCATCGCGGGCGCATTGCCCTGCACGATCTCGACGGCGCGCAGGGTGTGTATGCCGACGCGATAGGGCGAGCGGCGCAGTTCGGGATCGTAGAGTTCGAGGTTGCGCGAGGCGTCTATGATTGCCTGTGGCCCCTCGCGTGTGCCGGGGCGATAGCAGGTTGTGCCGTCGAATGGCACAGGCACGACGACGACACGCGCCGTCTCAAACGCAGTATTGGCATCGTCGAGGTGCATGAAGCTGCGGGCGGGCATGAGCAGCTCGCCCAGCCCATCCATCATATCGAGGGTCGCCATTGCAAGAATGCTCCTATCGCTGTTCTGGCCTGCGATTCGCGCGCATCGCATCGAGGTGGGTATAGCGTGTCTTGTGTGCAACGCCATGCTCGTATGTCAGGCGCGACCACAGGCGTGACCATAGGTAGTATATGCCGTATATGCCGTATGTGCCGAATCCGCGCGTCCCATTGATGTGAAAAAATGCCCTTTCACCTGCGGCGCGCTATGGGTTATAGTTGAAACGTGAGGCGGAAACGCCGCATAGCCGCTGGTATTGGCAGCGTTGGCAGCCAGAAGAATCAGGGGAACCAGACGAACGAGAGGCAGGTGGGGCGATGGCGAATGGACCATTCCCGGTGGGACGCTGGATAACGCTGGTCATTGCGCTGGCGATGGTGGGACTGCTGCTCTATGGTCTGCTCGACAACGACCCGATCACCTATGCGCTGATCGGCGTCATTCTGGTCTTCGTCGGGGCGCCCGCGCTGGTGGTCTTCCTCGCCAACCACAATGAACACGCCTCGGCACGCCGCTCGCCTATCGAGATCGAGGGGCTGGAGCAGGCGTCACTTGCCGATCTGGTGGGCGATGGGCCAGACGACGACCCCAATGGCTCCGACGACGACGAGCCGCCCGATGAAGCCCTGCCCGTGCGCCCGCCACAGCGTCCGCACGCATCGCCGCGCTTCCCCGGTGATGGCGGTATCCCGCCGCTGTCACGCGATAGTCTGAACTGACTTAGAACAGCGACATCTGCTGGGGCGCATCGTCAGTTGGCGCGGTATCGGGCGTCAGGCGACCCTCGGCGCGCAGGCGGTGGGCCTCGGTGAGCGCAGCGGGCAACGCGCGGCGGAAGTCGTCCTGCACCGTCTGGAGCAGTTCCTCTTTGTGGAGCGCCGCCGCCGGATTGTACATCGCCACCACAATGCGCCCGCTCATCGGCCTGGCCTGCCCATGTATCTGCGTGATTTTCGCGCGTGGCAGGAAGCGCGCCAACGCGTAGCGCCCCAGTGGCACGATCACCAGCGGGTTGACCACCGCGATCTGGCGCATGAGCCAGGGCGCGCAGGCGGCGATCTCGCCTGGCTCCAGTGGGCGGCTGTCCTGCGGGTGATGCTTGACGACATTGGTGAGATACACATCGGCGCGGGTCAACCCTGCCAGCGCCAGCAGTTCGTCGAGCAGGGTTCCCGATGGACCGGAGAATGGGCGCCCGCTCCTGTCGTCGTAGGCGCTGGGCGCCTCGCCAATCAGCATCACCTCGGCCTGTGGATTGCCGCTGCCCGCCACACCATGTTTGGCGCCGCGATACAGATTGCATCGCTGGCAGGCGCTCACCTCGGTCGCAATCTGTTCCAGCGCATCCAGCGCCCGTTGTCCGTCCTCACTTGCCATGTCGCTTCCTCCTCTTCCATGTAAGCGCCGACAATCTCTTCGCTCGTCAAGCAATATCGGCGCCCAGCGCCGCCACCTGCAAGGATGGCGCTTGCCTGAGCGAAGATGGGTGAACGTACGGGACTACGGCCCACGCTTCTGCGCGTTACTCGCTCACGGCAGGCAGCGGCGCGTCAAGGAACGAGGTGAGGATCGGCAGCATCAGATCGAGGCGCGGGGGACTGATCATGTAGGTCAGGATGGTGAAGTGGGTGACGCCGGGCAGGATGGCGAGTTCCGACGTTGGCGTGTAGTTGAAGCCGCCATCCGCCTTGCCGCCGCCGAGCAGGCCGAACATCTCCACTGCATGCGCCGTGCGGACGCTATCGGCGTCGCCAATCGCGATCAGCGTGGGCATCGGCAGTTTCACAAACTCCGCCGACCAGTCGTAGTCCTGCCCCAGCAGTGTTCTCACACTGCCGACGAACGTGGCGAAATCTTCGGGCTTCGGCGCGATGCCGGCATACTCTTCATATATTGGTGTGGCTGCCATCACCTCTGGGGTCATCGCCGCCATACCTGCCAGCACTTCGGGATACCAGCCGTCGCGCTTGCATGGCGCGGAGACCAATACCAGCTTGCGCACGGCCGCTGGATGGCGGATGGCGGTTTGTAGCGCAACACCGCCCCCCAGCGAATACCCCATCACGTCCGCCTGTGACAGTCCGAGGTGGGCAATCAGGCCCGCGATGTCATCGGCCATCTGCTCCCAGTGCAACAGGCGGCCCACTAGCGCCGTGTGGCCATGCCCTTCCAGTTCCACGGCGATCACCTGTCGCGTCTGGGCGAGCGCTGGCACAACCTGCCCCATCGCCGCGACCGTCATGAAGCCACCGGGCAGCAACACCAGCGGCGCCCCTTCGCCGTGGACCTCGTAATACAGGTTGAGGCCGTTGATGGTGGCATACTGTCCCTTGACTGCGCCGTTTCCAGCATCGTTTGCCATGTTATTGTTCCTCACTCGTCTCGCTCTTCATCGGCTGATAGCGCATCAGCACAACACCCGATGGGGACGATTTTGTTTCCACTAGTCGCAGCGCCTGGTAGGAGTCATCCGCAAAGAGACGTGTGCCGAGGCCCAGCGCGACAGGAAAGATGAGCAGGTAGTACTCGTCGATCAGATCGTGCTGCGCCAGCGTATGGACAAGGACGCTGCTGCCATTGATGACGATGTTCTTGCCCGGCTGCGCCTTCAGAGTGCGCACCGCCTCAACGACGTCGCCACTGATGAGGGTGGAGTTCCGCCAGGCCGAGGCGTCGGCCAGGGTAGTGGAGACGACATACTTGGGCATGGCGTTCATCGCGTCGCCGGACGGATCACCTGCGGCCATCGGCTCGAAGAAGCCACCAATGATTTGCCAGGTCTTGCGCCCTAGCAGCAGAGCGTCGCTCTCGCTCATCACCTGGGCGCTGAAAGCGTCAACTTCATCATCCCAGTAGGACCATGTCCACCCGCCGTGGGCGAAGCCGCCGTCCGTATCCTCGTCTTTGCTGCCCGGCGCCTGGATGACCCCATCCAGCGACACAAACTCCGAAACAATGATCTTGCGCATCGGTGACTCTCCTCTGTGGTCTGGTTGGCGCCTCTCACGTGAGAGGCGCCGTCCGTCCCGTGGCCAGTTGTGAAACCAGCCACGTCTATCTGACACAATTCCATTACGACCTGACGACTTCATAGCGTAGCAGGACGTTGCCGTTGCGGAACGGTCTGGAATCGATCAGGTGCAGTTTGGGCGCGTCGTGGATGCCAGCGAGAAGGCGTTTTCCTGCGCCCAGCACGACGGGATTCACCAGAATGCGCAGTTCATCCACCAGACCCAACTCCATCAGCGAGACCGTCAGGTCGGAACTGCCGAAAATTGCGATGTCTTTGCCCGGCGCCTGTTTCAGTTCAGTCACTGCCTCGGCGACGTTCTCTTTGACCAGTCGGGTATGCTCCCAGTTCGCCGCATCGAGGGTAGTCGAGAAGACGACTTTGGGCTTGCTATTCATGATGCCCGCGACGATGGGATCGTCTTCGATGGCCATCGGGGTTGTCCACCAGCTTTCCATCCCCTGATAGGTCATGCGCCCGAAGAACAGCATATCCAGGTCATCGAGTTGTTGAATGGCAAACTCGTTGAACTCCTCGTCCACGTTGTGCCAGGAGAGGTCCTGGTTTGGCCCCTCGAAGAAGCCATCCAGCGTGGTCAGCATGAACAGAATCACCTTTCGCATGGTACTCGCGCCCTTTCTTTCGCCTGAACAGATCAACTACGATTCCCCAAAGGAGAATCAACTTCACTGCCCCCTGCGTGGAGGGGGATATAGTGACCCCTTCCGCTTCAGGCGGCTCTTCCCGGTAAGGTACCGCCATATGCGTAACCGGCGCCACACGCTATACTGCGTATGCGCGGAACAGCCGTAACGATGCTATACTGCATGTTGGCGCGGCAACGAACGTTGCGTCAGGCGTCATATTCGCCATCGCGCAGACAGCAGAAGAGCAGCTACTATCACAACGACGTGAGACAGAGAAGGCAGGCAGCATTCATGGAGTTCGCTACACGCGCGATCCACATTGGCCAGGAGGCTGATCCCAGCACTGGCGCGACGATCACGCCGATCTTTCAGACCTCGACCTATACCCAGCAGGGGCTGGGCGACAATAAGGGCTATGAGTATTCGCGCACCGGCAATCCCACCCGCGCCGCGCTCGAAGCCTGTCTGGCCTCGCTGGAAAACGCACGCTTCGGGCTGGCCTTTGCCAGCGGACTCGCCGCCACCAGCGCGATCCTGAGCATCCTGCATCCCGGCGACCATGTGATCGCGGGCGACGATCTCTACGGTGGCACGTATCGGCTCTTCGAGCGGGTGCTGCGCCCGCAGGGGATCGCCTTCGACTATGTTTCCGCGCGCGACGTGGCCGCCTATAACGACGCCATCCGCGCCGAGACGAAGCTGATCTGGCTGGAGACACCGACCAATCCGCTGCTGACGCTGGTGGACATCGCGGCGGTAGCGAAGATCGCCAACCTGCGTGGTGTGACGCTGGTGGTGGACAACACCTTTGCCTCGCCGTATCTGCAACAACCGCTGGAGCTTGGCGCGCATATCGTCGTCCACAGCACCACGAAGTACATCAACGGCCATAGCGATGTCGTCGGCGGCTCGGTATTGACCTCGGACGAAGACCTGTATACCGCCATCAAGTTCTATCAGAATGCGGCGGGCGGGGTGCCGTCTGCCTTCGATTCGTGGCTGGCGCTGCGTGGTGTCAAGACGCTGGCCGTGCGGATGCGCCAGCACTGCGAGAATGCCGCCCGTATCGCTGCGTACCTCGACCAGCAGCCACTTGTACGGCATGTCTACTATCCAGGGCTGGCGTCGCATCCCGATGCTGCGCTGGCCGCACGCCAGATGCGGCTGCCCGGCGGCATGGTGTCGTTCGACTTTGACGGCGACCGCGACGACGTGGATACGTTTGTGCGCCATCTGCGCGTCTTTGCGCTGGCCGAGAGCCTGGGCGGTGTCGAGTCGCTCTGCTGCCATCCTGCCAGCATGACGCATGGCTCGATTCCGCGTGAGGAGCGCGAGCGGCGCGGCGTCACCGAAACTCTGCTGCGCCTCTCGGTCGGCATCGAGGACGCCGACGACCTGATCGCCGATCTCGATCAGGCGCTCTCCGTCGTTGCGTCCCAGCGCAAAGCAACAGCTCATACAGCCAACGGCACGGCCAACGGCTCCAGCGCGCACGTCAACGGGACTAGCAACGGCGCATCCAAAGCCCATCAGGGCAGCGGCGCCAAAACTCCTGCGACGGCGAAGTAGAATCGGCATGCTGGTTGCGGGCAGTGTCCGCAAACTGTGCTAGAATACGGAATGGAATTTTGGCATCCTGGCGTTCGGCCACCGCTTGCGCCACCAGTGCACGCTGCCCTTGTGCCGGTGAGGAGGGGATCGTATGCTCCACTACAAGGCGTTCACCAGCGCCGACTGCAACGACAACATCGCTGCTTTCGAGCAGTCGGTGAATGAGTGGATGGAGCAGGAACGCCCCTATGTGCATACGATGACACAATCGTCCTTCGGCGCGCATGTGGTGATTAGCTTCCTGTATGAGACCGACGCCGATGCAGAGCGTGAAGAGCGTGTAGCCGTCGCCACCGCCGCGCCGGAGGTCTTCGAGGAGGCGTTGCGGGAGTCCGACCTCGATCCCGCCGATCAGTTGCTTGTCACGCTGTTACCCCATGCGGAGTTGCCCTACTGATGCCCCACTTCTCACCTACCAGCCAGGCGCCACGCGCCCGCCGCGCCCACCCCATGCGTAACCAATATCCCGACTATCCCTATGTGGTCTATAGCACTCCGGGAGGTGAGGTTGGCGAGCGGCAGTCGCTGCGCGCCGTGGACTATACCGGCGCTCCGCTCGAAGCGCGCGATCTGATTCCGCTGCCGGATGGCACGACGCTCTCGATGATGCCGCAGCGTCTCGCCGTCGGTGTGGCTGCGGATGGCGCCCGGCATGTCGTGCCGCAACGGGCAGGGTGGGCGCTGGCGGCGCTGTTGCCCATCGGCTACACACGCACGCAGCTCCCGGCGTATGAGAAAGTTCCC
>Ga0102924_1006244_pt1 | contig 11253 bp, 10 predicted proteins | sample PaiPotPPM11metaG_FD_80116 | JGI IMG/M metagenome (GOLD analysis project Ga0102924, IMG submission 80116) | Iron sulfur acid spring bacterial and archeal communities from Banff, Canada, to study Microbial Dark Matter (Phase II) - Paint Pots PPM... ...
CGGGCAGATTGATCGCGGCCCCGTCGGCCAGCTCGCCGTCGTCGAATATCCAGTCGTAGTCGGCGGCGAGGCCATGGTAGGGGTCAGCCACGAGGGCCAGTATGCCAGGCAACACCGGCTACCTGCTCTCTGACCACTGATCCCCCTTACGGCCCCTTGCCCTCACAAGTTGCCGACTCGGGACGCCTGGGTACTATGCCGCCGGCGTTGGCGTGCACGCGCAGATCATCCGGTTATTTCCCGCCGGGAGGCGTGATGGTGGGAGCCCTGCCGTGACCTCGGCCGGGGCCGGTGGCGAGTGCTTATCGAGGTGCGGCGCGGTCAGGGTGCCGCGCTGCGCGACTGCCTGGGCCTCGCCCGTCAGCTGACCCGCGCGGTGATCTGCGCCCACGTCAGCGGCAGGTCGGACCCGGAGATCGGGAAAAACTCGAACCGCGTCGGGCTCATCCGCGGGCGCAACCGCCCGATGATGGCGCGGTGGGGGTCGCTGGCCGCGAACTTGTCCAGGCTGGCCTGGTCCTCCCAGACCGAGAACGTCCAGAACGTCTTCCGGGCCAGGCCGGCGTTCAGCGTGTAGCCGACCAGCCCGGCGGCCTGCCCGAGCTGGCGGCGAACCCGCATGGTGTCGCGCATGAAGCCGGGGATGAACCGGTAGGACTTCAGCGGTAGCCGCGACGCCATCGCGACGTACTGGCGCTGCGGATCGATGGGCTGGCGCTCGAGCCAGGGCAGGGCCGGCATCGGGGTCCTCCTAAGATTCAGAGAATCTGTCCACTGGAAAGATAATCTATCCACCGGTAAGATTGCAACTATGATCGCTGATGTGGCATCCGGCAGCCGTCCCTATCATCACGGCAACCTCCGCCCGGTCCTCATCTCCGCTGCGATCGGCGAGATCGAGGAGTCCGGGCCCGCGGCGATGAGCCTGCGCGCGGTAGCGCGCCGCGCCGGGGTCACCCACGCGGCCGCCACTTACCACTTCGGCGACCGGGCCGGCCTGCTCACCGCCGTGGCGGCCGAGGGCTACCGCCTGCTGGCCGAAGCGCTGCGCGGGGCCCAGGAGACTCGCGCCAGCTTCCTGGAGGTCGGCGTGGCGTACGTGCGCTTCGCGGTGACCCACCGGGCCCATTTCGAGGTTATGTACCGGCCGGAGCTGTACCACCGCGACGACGCCGAGCTCGGGCGCGCCCGAGCGGCCGCGGCCACCCTGCTCTACGGCACCGGGGAGATCACCAGAGAGCGAATGGCCTACGGGGTCGCCGCCTGGTCGATGGTGCACGGGCTGGCCACGCTCTGGCTCAACGGGAACCTGCCAGCGCAGCTGGGCGACGATCCCGAGGAGATCACCCGGGTCGTCGCCGCCCACCTGGGCCCTCCGCGGCGGGACCCGGCTTTAGTCGGCCGGCAACCGGGCAGAGTCCGCGCCGGAAGTCGCCGACCCGACGGCGGCTCGCCCATCAGCTCCTGCGAGTTGCCATGACGCCTGCTACCGGGAGTTACCGCAAACCGTCCGCCGTCCTTGCAGGCATGCCGTGCCGATTATTCGCCTCTCCGTCGGCGTGTCTGGCCCGCTAATCTGGGCGCGCGCCACCGCACCGTCATGCTCGGCATGCCCCGCACCCCGCCGCCTGGCCGGTCCCCGGCCTGCCCACCGCAGCGCCGCCGACCAGGAACGACCGGCATGAACGCGCGCCCTCCGGACATGACTGCAGGTGCTGCCCGGGTCGCGGCGATGGCCGTTGCGGTGCCACTTACATACGTTGCGGTCACTCTGAGCCGGGCGGTTCCGGCTGGGTCTGGGCGGTGCCGGTCCCGAGCGTGAGTGCCCGGCTGAAGGCGGCCTGGGTCTCGCCGGCCAGGGTGCGGGGGTTGTTGCCGAGGCTTTTGGCGGTCTGGAAGCAGGCGATGGCGATCTGCGCGGCGAAGCGGGCGGTGGCCTCGCCGGATCCGCGGTGGATGAGGAGCTCGCTTAGCTTGTCGGCGATCTGCTGCGTCTTCACCGCGTCGCGGGCGCGCAGCTCCGGGTGCTGCTCGATGAGCTGGAAGTGGCGGGTGTAGTCCTCGGGGTCGGCGGTGGCCTGGGCGCAGAGGGCCAGGACGATCGGGCGGAGCTGTTCGAGTGCCTCGGTCGCGTTTCGCGGGGCGGGGGTGCCGTCGGCCTGGCCGGCTGCGGTGATCGCGTCGAGCAGTTCCTGCTCTTTGGCGAAGACGACCTCCTGCTTGTCGCCGAAGTAGCGGAAGAACGTGGTGCGGCCGACTTCGGCGCGCTCGGCGATGTCGCCGACCGAGACGCCGTCGAAGCCGCGCTCGAGGAACAGCTCCCGGGCGGCGTCGATGATGCGCTGGCGGGCCTGGCGCTGCTTGCGCTCCACGAGCGGCAGGGGCGGGTTCATAACGGCAAGCATACCGGTGCCAGGTTTGCCGTTCCAAGAGGTACGAAGTATGCTAAGGTACTGAGTACCAGAACGAACGGAGGACCACTGTGGCGCATGAGCTGCACGCGGAAGACCGCCAGGCGATCGGCGAGACCTTGTCTTTGCACGGTCACCTGTTCGACGGAGGCCACCTGGGCCGGCTCGGGGAGGTCTTCACCCCTGACGTCGTCTACGACATGAGCGCGCTGGGAGTGGGAACCTTTGAAGGGATCGAGGCGATCAGGAGCGCTGCCCTGCGACTTGGCCCGGGGAACCCCGTCGCTCATCACGTGACGAACGTCGTCATCAGCGGCGGGGGGGACGGTACGGTGACCGCGCTGTCCAAGGGCCTGGTGCTGCGGGCGGACGGGACGCTCGCCAGCGTGACGCACCTGGACACCCTGCGGCGTCACGACGGCGGCTGGCGTATCAGCCGCCGGGTCATCTCCCCGCAGCTCACTCCCCTGGGCGGAGCCCACCTCGCCGGCGCGGCCGACCGGTGAGCTCTCCCTTTTCAATGTCCTCTACCTGCTTCCCGATGTCCGCTATCTGCCACGTGAGGGAACAGTCATGACCGAGTCGCTTGTCATCACCCGGGTCACCCACAGCTGCCACCTGATCCAGATCGGCGGCCTGACCGTGCCCACCGACCCCTGGTTCTCCCAGCGGGCCCTGTACCACCCGGGCGAGCCGATCGCCTTCCAGCCGGAGCAGCTGCCGCACCTGGACGCCGTGGTGATCAGCCACGAGCACTACGACCACTGCGACCTCGAGGCCTTCCGCCGCTACCCCGGCAAGGACGTGCCCCTGCTGGTCGCCGGGCCGGTCGTGGAGAAGGCCCGCAAGGCCGGCTTCACTAACGTCCGCGCGCTCGAGCCCTGGCAGTCCGCCCGGGTCGGCGACCTGACCATCGCCGCCGCCCCCGGCAAGCACGGCGTCTACGAGGTCACCTACGTGATCAGCGGCGGCGGCCGCAGCGTCTACTTCGCCGGGGACACGCTGCTCATCCCGGAGCTGCGCACCCTGACCGACCGCTACGGCCCGCTCGACGTGGCCCTGCTCCCCGTCAACGGCCTGCACATCCGGATGGCAGGCAACAAGCAGGTCGTCATGAACGCCGAAGAGGCCGCCGAGCTCACCGCCGCCCTGCGCCCCAGGCTGGCGGTACCGCAGCACTACGCCTTCACCAGCGGCGCCGTGGGCGACAGGATCTTCCTCAAGAGCGACAAGGACCCCTCCCTCTTCGTCGAGGCGGCCCGCCGCCTGGCCGCCGACGTCCCGGTCAAGGTCATCAGCCCCGGGGAACCGCTGACCGTCGCCCCCTGACCCCGAGCAGCCGAGCGGAGCCCTGACCATGCCCAAGCGACGACAGCAGCGCCGGTGACGCCCTGAGCCACCAGAGCCTCCAGGTCAGCCGGGACGACCCGGGCCCTCGGCCGATGATCGCGGTCCTCGACGCCAGGCCGGGCCTGGCCGGCCAGCTCCGCGAGAAGATCGCCGAGCTGGCCGCCCAGGTCCGCCGCGAGCCCGGCTGCCTCACCTTCACCGCCTACGAGGCCCGCGACGTACCCGGCCGCTTCTACCTCTACGAGGTCTACGCCAGCGCAGCCGCGTTCGCCGAGCACCTGCAGACCCAGCCCGTGCACGACTTCACCGCGTCCGTTCCCGCCCTCAGCACCGCCCAGCCAGGAAGCCTCGTGCAACTCGACGAGATCACCGTCGGATGAAGGCGCCGATCCCGCCAGCGGCGCGATGCACGCGTACTCCGCTGACCGAAAGGACCCGCCGTGCCAGACGTTAAGCCCGTGCCCCGCTGGCTCCGGGCCGCCAACCGCGCGGCGCTCGCCCTGTCGCGCATCGGGCTCACGATGGGGCCCGTCCACGTGCTCACAGTGCCGGGACGGCGCACCGGCAAGCCGCGCTCGGCTCCGGTCTCGCCGCTGACGGTCAGCGGCGGCCGGTACCTGGTATCCGCGCTGCCCGATTCCGACTGGGCCCGCAACGTCCGGGCCGCCGGGCACGCCCAGCTCTCCCGCGGGCGCCGCCGCGAGCCCGTCACGCTCACCGAGGTCACCGACAGCACGCTGAAAGAGCAGGTCATGCGCGCCTATCCGCGCGAGGTCCCGAAAGGCGCCCCGATGTTCGCCCGGGCCGGCATCACCACCAGCCCCGACCCCGACGCCTTCGCCGCAGCCGCCAGCCACGTCGCGGTATTCCAGGTCCGCCCAGCGCCGCCAGCGCGGCGAAACGAGGATGCGCCATGACCGTTCTGGTGACCGGTGCCCGGGGGAACGTCGGCGGGGCCGTGCTGGCAGGGCTGGCGGCGGCCGGGGAACTGGTGCGCTCGGTGCTGGCGGAGCGCATTGCCATGATGAGAACTGGCAGGACGGCGAGCAGGGCAATGCCGCGTAGCGCGCCGGCGATGGGATAGGCGGCGCGGATTCCGAGTTCGGCGGCGATGAGGCCCCCGGCGAGCGAGCCGAGGGGCATCAGTCCCCAGCCGAGCATCCGGTAGGCGCTGTTGACCCGTCCGAGCAGGTCCGAGGGGACTATCCGCTGGCGCATGCTCAAGGTCACGACGCTCCACGTGGTAGTGGCGAACCCGTTCAGCCCGAGCAGCACGCCAAGCACGACGGGATCCGGGCTGATTCCGATGCCGGCGAAGATGAGAACGTTCGCGCCGAGCGCGATGAGCAAGGCCGGCAGTTCCCCGGTCCGGGAGGCGATGGCGGCGCCGGCCACGCCGCCGAGCACGCTGCCGACCGCGGCCCCGGCGAGCAGCAGCCCGTAACCGCGGTCGCTGACGTGCAGCGTCTGGGTGGCGAGCAGGACCACCGTGACGTTGCCCAACTGGAAGCAGAACGTGTTGACCGCGAGCAGCCCCGCGAGCGTGCGCAGGAGGCGATGACGTCTCAGCCAGCGCACGCCCTCGGCAATCGCTGCCCGGGCCGGCAGCCGGTCGGTGCTGGTGCGGGGATGGCGAGGCAGCGTCACCAGCAGCCCCGCGGACAAGAGGAACGAGCCCGCGTCCACGCCGAACGGCAATGTCGCGGCAGCGGCGAACAGCAGGCTGCCGGCCGGCGGCCCGATGAAAAGCTGGCCCGCGTTGGCGAACACGACTTCACAACAGCCGAGACCGAAGCCCATGACAGCCAGCACGGGAACGCTGACCTTCCCGACGGCCAGCAGGACGGCCACCGAGGCGACGATGACGGCCTGGATCACCTGTGACTGCCACATCAGGCCGACCCGGTCGCGGCGATCCACCATCACCCCGGCGGGAAGCGACAGCAGCAGCCACGGCAGGTAGGCCGCCGCCGATACGAGCGAGATCAGCACCGGGTCGCGCGTGATCGTCACCGTTAGCAGCGGAAGGGCGGCGGCGAAGACACCGTCGCCGACGTTGTCCACGGCCGCTGCCCACCACAGGCGCCAGTACGCTGCCGGGAGCCGCATCATGGCGGCCGTCTCGGTCCTTTTGGTCATGCCGGACAGTGTCATGGTCTCGAACCCATGTTCGCCACCATGTAGCCGGCTGCTGCATAATCAGGCCATGGCGCTGACACTGGACCTCAGCATCAGCGATCTGGCCACCGCCCGGTTCGCTCTTTCGCCCCTGTCCGAGACCATCTCCGGCCTGCAGCTTCTCGGGAACCGCTGGGGACCAGAACGCCATCGGCGGTGGGCACGGTGGGCGGCCGGCGAGGTCGCCGCCCGTCCGCTCGACCTGTCGCTGACCTGGCCGCTGATCGTCAACGACCGTCCGAGCTGGCCCCAGTGGCTGCTGCCCGCCCCGGCAACCGCGGCGACGACGATCGATGACGACCTCGCCGCGATGCGGCAGACCACCGCGCACCACGTCCGCTTCAGCCTGCGCCGGATCTTCGGCGACCGTCCCCCCGGTCAGCGCTGCCGAGTTCTATGCGGATCCCGACGCCGGGCTGCGCGCCATCGCCGCCGAGTTGCGTCAGGCTCACGACCGGCTGATCGCGCCGCACTGGCCCCGGCTGCGGGCTGTCCTCGAGGCCGACATCGCCTACCGGGCCAGGCAACTGGCCGCTGGCGGAATGGTACGGCTTTTCACCGGCCTGCACCCCGACCTGCGCTGGCACGACGGGCTGCTCACTCTCGATGGCGACCATCGCCCCTCACCGGGCAGGCCTCCCGGGGGAGTGGTCCTGTCGCCCGTGGTGCTCGGCCCGCCCTGGGTCATGATCAAACTGCGCACCACGACGCAGACGACAGTGCGATACCCGGCCCGCGGCACCGGAACGCTGTGGGAAGCGGGAACCGGCCCGGTGCCCGGCAGCACGATCCGCCTGCTCGGCCGTCACAGGGCCGCGCTGCTTGAGGCGCTGCGATCGCCTTCGACAGTGACAGATCTCGCCAAGGAACTGCGCGTGTCGCCGAGCGCCGTTTCACAGCACCTCCGCGTCCTGCGCGATAGCGGGCTCGTCGCCGGAGAACGGTCCGGGCGCAGCGTCCGTTACCTCACCACCGAACGCGGTCTGGCTCTGCTGGATCCTGACCCCCGATAGCATCCTCAGCCCCCAGGCGGAAGATTCCAGCCGGGCACCCGCAGGCCGGCGTCCCCGAACAGGGGTCCAGGACACCTTGGAGAGCGGTCTCGGGGATTAAGCGTGACCTGGCCGTTGGGACCCGCAGAGAAGACGTATGGCGGCTCGTTCGGGAGGCAGCGAAGACGGTTACCGGGGAATGAAGTGACCGGTCATATCGGCGACTCCGCGCGCGTTGCGAGATGAACAGTCCATGAGGGACCGTGACCGGACGGCTTCCTGAGCACCTTGATGGAGTCCAGCGGCGAGCTCATCGATTACCCGCGATGACGACAACGCCCAGTGGTCCCGTCGATGAGCACGCTTGTGCTGCGGCGGGGTCATTTGCTGGGTGTCAGAGCGGCTCGAGTTCGTCGAAGGTTAGCCGCGGGTCGGCCAGCCCGCCGGGATGGCGCTGGTACCACAGGGCTGTTGAGGCGATGTCGTCGTGCAGCGGCTGGTACCGCCCGCCTGAGCGCCAGCCCAGCGCTTGGATGGTGACCCGCAGGTCTGTGCTGAACCTGACCGGGTCGGGAAGATGCCAGCGGTACATGCCGAAGCGCTGCTGGCTGCTGTACAGCCCGTCCGGCCTGAGAATCTGCGGCAGCCCGAGGTAGGGGGTGGTGTAGCTGGTGTAACCGGTGCCCGGGATATCGAAGTTCCACGCGCCCCCGAAGTAATCCTCGGTACCGGTGCCGCAGATCGTCGGCAGTTCGCTGTCCCCGTCGAGGTAGAACTTGACCTCGCCCTCGCCCCACCAGCCGGAGCTGTTCGTTCCCCACGCGAGATAGGTGCCCGCGTAGTGCCCTGCGGAGCTGATGCCGTCGATGATCGTGTGCACGGCTCCGGCTTCAAGCGGATGAGAGCGGTACCAGGCAGCGTGCAGGTAGCCCGCCGCTTCCGGCACATCGGCCAGCTCGTAGTCGACCTGGTAATAGACCCTGACCGGGGCCTCCTGGTCCAGGTTCTCCAGCGTGATCGTTGCCTGGCTGCGGAACGGCATTTCCCAGTAGCTGTTGAGCCCGCCGTGCGGGTTCACCGCGACCGGGACCGAACTGACCTGGGTGAACGACGCCCAGCCCTGGCAGAAGAAGTCACCGAGCGGAACAGCGATCGCCGGCTCGGCCGCCCCGTCCCAGTACGCCCGCAGCACCAGGGACCGCAGCCGGGCGGGCGGCACCGTGAGCCACATGTGCCTGATGACCCCGGGCCCGGCGATCGCGGCTACCGTATGCGTCCCGCCGGCCGCGATCTCGACCGAAGGCGATACCTTCCAGCCCGGGCCCAGCTCTCTGGCGGCGGCCGCACCGGTGCCCGTCGCGGCGCCACCGCCAGCGCCTTTCTCGCCCGTGGGGTTCTCCGGGCTGACCGAACGGGACTGCGCGTCCCGCAGCACAGACATTGAAAACGACATGAACCCTCCCTGTCCGGCAGTTTCCAAATGCAGCCCTAACCCTAAGTGGCTGTGCCCGCACCCGCACCGCGTCTGATATCGCCGAGTACGGACGCGGACGTTAACTCTGAATGTCGCTTTTTGCTTCCTCTTGATCGGTGACCTTATGGGTGTTAAACCCGGAAAGATCCGAAATGGAGGTAACAGGATGTCTTTGACCCCCCGTAAGGCAGCTTCGTTGCTCGGTGCTGCCGCGCTTGGCGTCACGGCGATGACCGTCGGCGGCTGGGCAGCCGCTTCTCCCGCTCAAGCCGATGTGGCGAGGCCCAGCGTTCTTGGTGGGACGACGCCCAGCTTTTCTCAGTTGACCCCGAACCAGATCAAAGCCCGCTTGTCCGGCAAGCAAGAGAACGTGGTGGTGGTGTTCGACGACCAGCTCACCAACCTGCCCGCGAACTCGGCCCACCGGTCCACCCGGGAAGCTACGGCCGCGTCCATGCAGGCTCCGCTCGTGGCCCAGCTGAAGCAGGTCGGCGCCACCGGTATCACGGCCCTTTCGCTGCTTAACGCTGTTGCGGCAACGATGCCGACGGCTGAGGCGCAGGCGCTCAGCCACACCCAGGGAGTCAAGGAGGTCGTCCCCGACGGGACCATCATTATCGGAGACGCCACGTCGGCCACGCCGACGGTGGCCGCATCGCAGGTGCAGAAGCAGGCCATCCCGGCGGCGGCAGCCGACGGGCAGCAATTGTGCAACACGTCTCCGAGCGCACCGCTGGTGGAGCCCGAGGCCCTCACCAGCATCCATGACGCGTCCAGCAACCCGGATAACCGAGACGAAGCGTCCGCGATCGCGACGGGCCAAGGCGTCGTCATCGGGAATGTCGACGCCGACTCGCTGGCCGGCAACCCCAACATGATCCGGCCCGACGGCCAGCACGTGATCATCGATGCCCCGAACCCGAACGAGAACGTCTACAGCGACGAGTTCAACGGAGACGTCTCGACCATGGCCGCTCAGGGCACGGTTACCTACACTTACGCGTCTCAGTTGCCCTACTCGAACCTCCCCGCGAACTGCAGTTTCCGCATCGTAGGCGACGCCACCGGCGCCTCTCTTCTCACCACCGGCGCCTTCTCCGACACCAACTCGCAGGGTCAGATCGTGGCTCCCGAGTCGCAGGTCATCGCCGGGCTGCAGCAGGCGGTGAACGAGGGTGTCAACGTCGTGTCGGAGTCCTACGGCTTCGGCGCTCTGCCGGGTGCCAACGACGACCTGCTCGTACCGACCAACGACGCCATGGTGCAAGCGGGCGTTGTCGTCGTCGAGAGCGCGGGCGACAGCGGCTCGTCCGGCACGGTCGAGGCCCCCGCCGATGACCCCAACGTCATCGACGCCGGCGGAACGAACGACCTCAGGCTCCTCGCCCAGGCCGATGGCTACACGAAGGGCTGGGAAGACGACAACATGACGACCTTGTCGTCGGGCGGCACCACTCCCTTCGGCGACGTGGTCGACCTGGTCGCCCCCGGCTACCTGGCGCTCGCTGCCGCCGGCGTCGGCCAGGTGCCGCCGCTTCCGACCGAGGCCTTCGGCGGCACCAGCCAGTCGGCCCCCTTCATCTCCGGCGCCGCCGCCGACGTGATCCAGGCCTACCGTGACACCCACGGCGGTGCCACCCCGACTCCAGCTCAGGTGAAGAAGATCCTCACCAGCACCGCGACCGACATCGGCGCTGAGGCAGACCAGCAGGGCGCCGGCCTGCTGAACGTGTACGCGGCGGTCGAGGCGGCCCGCCAGATGCCGGGCACGTCGCAGACCCAGTCCAGCGCACCCGAATTGGTGGACAGTCCCACCCAGCTCGACGTACAGGGCCAGGGCGGCTCAACGGTCAGCAGTTCGGTCACGCTCTACAACGCCTCCTCCAACCCCGAATTGCTCACCGGCACCTACCGGGCGCTTGGCCGCGAGCGGAGCCTCGGCAGTCCCGTTACCGAGAATGTCAGCGCCCCGTCGTCGAGCGCCCCGATTCCCGCCCAGGGGGCGACCGCGGCGGCACCGGTCAAATTCTTCGTGCCGCCGGGCACCAGCGTGCTCGATGCCGACATGCGCTGGCCGGTCCCGACCAACAGCGATGACAACATCCTGACGTTCCTATTGACCGACCCGGCCGGGAAGCTGGCCCAGCTGTCGTATGACTACGGCGCCGCCAACGGGCCGAACATGAGCCCTGACATCCAGCACAGCACGGTCGAGCATCCGATGGCCGGAACCTGGACAGCCCAGATACTGTGGGCGAATGGCCGCGGCCACGTGCAGACCGCGCCGGACGCCCCAGGGCCTTACCCCGGAACCGTGACCTTCCAGGCCAGCGGCCAGAACTTCACGACCAGCCGGGCGTCCGGGCCCGTCATCATCCCGCCTCGCAGTTCCGTGAGCGTGCCCCTTAGGGTCGCCCTGCCGCGGACCCCGGGGGATGCTCCGGAGTCGGTGCAGTTCGCGGGGCTGAACGGGCTGGAGAGCTCGGTGCCGATCGCCCGGCGTACCCTCGTCCCGTCGGCGGGCGGCTCGTTCGGCGCCACGCTGACCAGCTCGGTATCTCGTGGTCCCGGGCAGGTCAAGACGTTCTATGTGGACGTGCCCCCGGGTGAAAAGGACCTCGACGTGTCGTTCTCCGCTCCGGACCACGCCGCCGACGACCCGGTGTACTACTACCTGTTCTCGCCGGCTGACCTCGAGCCTGCCGTCACCGAGTCAGGAAACATCGATGTCACGGCCACCGACACCACACCGACGCCCGGCAACCCGACCGGGAACGCCTCGCTCATCGCCCCCGATCCTCAGCCGGGTCTGTGGGAGATCGACGTGATGCAGGGCGCGACGACCGAC
>Ga0102924_1006247_pt1 | contig 11251 bp, 9 predicted proteins | sample PaiPotPPM11metaG_FD_80116 | JGI IMG/M metagenome (GOLD analysis project Ga0102924, IMG submission 80116) | Iron sulfur acid spring bacterial and archeal communities from Banff, Canada, to study Microbial Dark Matter (Phase II) - Paint Pots PPM... ...
GCCTCGCGTCCCGGGGGACGGCGCAGCAGCAGCGAGATCTCGCGGTACTCGGCGGCGTGCTTGGAGAGATCGTCGTAGATCACCAGCGCGTGCTTGCCGTTGTCGCGGAAGTACTCGCCGATGGCGCAGCCGGCGTAGGGCGCCAGGTACTGCATGGGGGCGGGATCGCTGGCCGTGGCGGCGACCACGATGGAGTACTCCATGGCCCCGAACTTCTCCAGCGTGGCGACCACGTGGGCCACGGTCGAGCGCTTCTGCCCGATGGCCACGTAGATGCAGATCAGGTCCTTGCCCTTGGAGTTGAGGATGGCGTCCACCGCCACCGCCGTCTTGCCGGTCTGGCGGTCGCCGATGATCAGCTCGCGCTGCCCGCGCCCGATGGGAATCATGGCGTCGATGGCCTTGATGCCGGTCTGCATGGGCTCCTTGACCGAGCTGCGGTCGAGCACGCCGGGGGCGATGCGCTCGATGGGGTTGAAGTGCGGGGTCACGATGGGGCCCTTGCCGTCGAGCGGCTGGCCGAGGGCGTCGACCACGCGCCCGATCAGCGCCTCGCCCACCGGCACCGACATGATGCGGCCGGTGCGTTTGACCTCCGAGCCCTCGTGGATCTCGGTGTAGTCGCCGAGCAGCACCACGCCCACCTGGTCCTCTTCGAGGTTCATGGCGATGCCGGCCACGCCCTTGGCAAAGGCCACCAGCTCGCCCGACATGACCTTGCCGAGGCCGTGCACGCGGGCGATGCCGTCGCCCAGCGAGAGCACCGTTCCCACCTCGTCGACCGCGACGCTGGCGTCGTAGTTCTCGATCTGCTGGCGGATGATCTGCGAAATTTCGTCTGCGCGAAGGTGAGCCATGAAAGTCCTGGGGGTTTGAATAAGGAATATGAAAGGTTGCCGGTCTCAGGTGGCGAGCAGCGCCTGGCGCAGGCGCTGCAGGTGACCGCGCAGGCTGGCGTCGTAGACCGTGTCGCCGACCCGGGCGAAGAAGCCGCCGATGAGGGCGTCGTCCTCGCGGTAGCTGGCCTCGATGCGCTTGCCGCTGGCGGCGGCCAGCCGCGCCTCGAGTGCCCGGCGCTGCCCGGGCGGCAGAGGCTGCGCACTCACCACCTCGGCGCTCACGACGTTATTGCGCGCACGCCAGAGTTGTTCAAAAGCGGTGTGGATGCCGGCCAGGGCGTTGATCCGGCCACGGTCCACCAGCACGGCCAGGAAGTTACGCGTGAGGCGCGAGGCGCCGGTGCACGCCGCCAGCGCGTCCAGCAGGCCCTGCTTGGCCTGCGGCTTCACGGCCGGGCTGGCCAGCACCAGGCAGAGCTCAGGGGAGTCGTTGAGCAGTCCGGCAAAGGTGCTCAACTCGCCGCGCAGGGTCTCGGGGTCGACCACCCCGTCCTCGACCAGGCCGAGCAGGGCCTGGGCGTAACGCAGATCGACGGCGCTGGGCGTACTCATTGCTTCGTTCCCCCACCCAACTCGGCGCCCAATTCGGCAATCGCCGCGGTCACCACGTTTTCCTGTACGGCCGGGGTCAGCCGTTCGCGGATGTGGCGTTCGGCGGTGGTCAGCGCCAGCTCGGCGGCAAAGGCCTTCAGGCCGGCGCGCGCCGCCAGTGCCGCCGCCTCGATCTCATGCTGGCCCAGGCGCGCGACCTTCTCGACCTCCGCCCGCGATTCGGCGGCCAAACGCTGGTACTCCTGCTCGGCCTCGGTGCCGGCCTGCTCCCGCAGCCGCGCGATCTCGGCGTCCAAGCCCGCCAAGCGCGACTCCAAGTCCCGCAGGCGAGCCGCAGCGCTCGTATACGCCGCGTCCGCCTCGGCCATGCCCTGCGCGATGCCGGCGCTGCGATCGCGCATCATGCCGGGCAGCGAAAATCCCTTCATGCGATAGAGCACGACGTAGAGCGCATAGAACAGGATGGCGGCGTTGATCAGCATGACCAACGTCCACAACGTCTCGCGCGGGATATGGCTGCGTCGCGCCATGCCATCCAGCCAGAGGCTGATGTTGCGTACGTCGCCCTTCTCCGGGGCGTCGGCGGCCGGCGCGGCCTCCGTGCTCGGCGGGGTGGCCGTGGGGGCGCCGTCCCGCGTCGCCGGCGTCGCCGGCTGGGCGGCCAGCGTTAACGCCGAGGACGCGCCGGGGCCGCCAAGCATGCCCAGCAGCAGCGTGGCGACCAGTGCGATACGGAGGTGCGGAACTCGGGCCATGGTGGTCAATGAACGTCGTCAGTCTTTAAAATCAGTTACTTGCGATCAGGCCGGCACTACGGGCTCGACGGCCTTCCGTGGTCGTTCTCCCAACACCAGCGCGGCGATCCCTTCCGCCAGCCTTCCCGCCTCGATGTGAATGCCAACGCGGGCATTTTCGACGTCGGTCGCCAACTGCGCCCGCGCTTCCGCGACCGCGGCCGCCGTCTTCTGCTTGGCGGCTCCGATCTGGCGGTCGCGCTCCGCCAGGGCGGTGCGGCGGCGTTCTTCCAGCCGGCGGTAGCCCTCGGCCCGCGCCGCTTGGATCGCCGCCTCATAGGCGGTCAACTTGGCATCCACTTGCGCCAACAGCGCCTCGGCGGCCTCGGCGCGGCCTTCCATGCGGGCCCGTCGCGCGGCCAACACGCCGTGTAAGGGACGGTACAAAACCCGCTTCAGGACCGCATGCAGCAGCAGGAAAATGATCACTGTCGGGATACTCCCGATCAGCAAGTCAATCAGTTGATGCAGCGTGTGAGCCATGGAAACGTACGTAATCGAACAAGGGGTCCGGGTTCCACACTCGTGGGCCGACTCCGGATGAAGCCAGCGGTCACAAGACTGGTGAGGGACCCTGCGGAACGAACCTCAACAGTCTACACAGGGGCGGGAAAGGCGGTCAAGAAGCGAGGTACGGGAGGTGTACGGCGGCCTTCGCCCCTCAGCCTTCCTCCTTATTTCCCGCCAAACGCCGCCAGCTTGGCCTCGACCCGGTCATGGATCCAATGCGGGTCCCACCACTCCGTGGGGTTCACCTGAACCCCGTCGAGCAGAACGCTGAAATGCAGGTGATCGCCGCCGGCCAGGCCGGTCGAGTCACTGTGGCCCAGTAACTGGTTGTCGGCCACGGCATCGCCCGGCTTGACGCCGTAGTCGTTCAGGTGGGCGTAGAGGGTCAGCAACCCGAAGCCATGGTCGAGGACCACGACGTTGCCATAGATGCCGAAGTAGCCGGTGAACAGTACCTGGCCGGCGTTGGCGGCCAGCACGGGGGTATGGGCCACGGCGGCGAGGTCATAGCCGAGGTGGTCCTCCTCGTCGATGGTCTGCCCGTTGTATTGGTAGACGCGGTGGTCGGCGAAGCTGGCCTCGACGGCGGAGTTGCCCAGTTGATGAAAGGCGCCCTTCCAGAGGAAGCGCGGCTGGCTCTTCTGGCTCATGGCGATCAGCCGGTCGGCATCGATGTGGCGCAGGTCGCGGTTGACCAGCAGAAAGTTTTTGACCGGATCGCCGGTATCGGTGAGCTCCGGGGTGTTGGCCAGGATGGGTGGGATGACGCGGGCAATGAAGGCGTCGGTAATGGCGAAGTTGCGGCGCGCGTAACCGTGCGGGAAGGTGGTGGCGGGAAACGTGACGGTGGTCTGGTTTCCGGCATCGTCGGTGGCGGTCAGTTGCGGTACCGAGCTGGCGGGGGCGTTATACGGGAACGCAAAGATGCTGAACATGGTCTGCATGCCCGGCGAGGGGGCCGCGCCGGGCAGCGGGTATCCGGGGAAGAAACTGCCTCCCATGGCGACCCCCGAACGGCTCACGCCATCCGAGACGCGGTAGACGACCATGTCGCAGCCACCCTGGTGAATGTAGTGTTGCGTGGTAAGCGCGGCCAGTTGCGGCGGCGCGGAGCGCACCACCAGCGAGCGATGCCATTCGGAAGTCGACCCGCGCAGGTTGGCGGCCGTCGCGGTCACCACCAGTTCCGCGGGACCGTCCTGCAGACCGGCGACGTCGCGCCGCCCGGCCGGAACATCCAACTGGCGTGTTTGGTGATCGGCGCGCACCACGAACCAGGCGCGTCCCGGGTGACTCTCTTCAAACACCGGCAGGGTCCGATCCTTCTGGCGATAAAAAACGCGCACCGTGCGGATACCCATGGCGTCGCGCAGCGTGAGGTGCAACACCGTGTTGGCGCCCATCGCGGTCGGCTCGGGATGCAACCCGATACTCGGCGCGCCGCCACGCAACAGGGCCACGCCGAAGACCAGGACGGCGAGCAGAACGAGAATCAGCAGGAAACCGCGGAAGGAGTGCGAGGGCGCATCGTGGCTGTACAAAAGAGACCACCTTGGAGAAGACTCGCGGCGAGCGACCGGGGCAACACGCGCACGCGGTAGGGCCCGCCACAGGCAAGCTGATTATCCCACGGGCGTGAGCGACAGGCATTTGCCGATTGCATTGCTCCCCAGGCAGCGCCCGCCCGGCACGCGCCGCGCCTTATCCATCGCGCTTCACCTGTCCGTCCGCGGATCCGTTCCCTGGCGCTTCCCGGGTTGGGCGGGTCGCCAATCGGAAGAGCGTGCCCTCGCCGTCGGTCACCTCGTGGGAGCTCTCCCACTGTTTGGCTTTGAGCAGGTCGTAGTAGGTGATGATCCCGAGCAACCGGACGCGCTGCCGTTCCACCACGGCGCAGACCGCGTTCTCGCCGGCCAGCATGCGCACCGCGACATCGTGCAGCACCTCGTCGGGATAGGCGAGCAGGAAATCCTGCCGCGCCAGACCGGCCGCCGTCGTCACGGCGGGGGGCACGCGTAACAGGTCCTGGCGGCGAATCATGCCGACCACCTCGTCCGCGGCGTTGACGACGGGAATGGCCACATGCTCGGCCACCGCCAGGACCTCGGCCAGCGTCGCCTCGGGGCGCACGCTCTCCACCGACACCGTCATCACATCGCTGACCCGCAGCATTTTCATGGGGTCGGCGACGAAGGCGTCGGGCACCGGGATGCCGCGGCGTACCAGGCGCTCGGTGTTGATCGTGGTCTCCATGAAATAGTGGCCGGCAAGGTCGGTCACGATGCACACCAGGAACAGGGGAAACATGACCTGGTAGGCGCCCGTCACCTCGAGCATAAAAAGGATGGCGCTCGGGGTGGCGCGGTAGATGCCGCCGAACAGGGCGCCGGTGGCGATCATGCCGTAGATGCCGAAACTCGACGCCTGCGGCAGCACCGCGCCCACCGCCAGACCAAAGGCGGCGCCGAAGCTGCTGCCGATCATCAGGGCCGGCGCGAAGGTGCCCCCCGAGGCCCCAAAGCCCAGCGCAATGGCAAAGGCCAGCAGCTTGGCCACCCCGACCCCGGCCAGGTAGCCGAGGGAGTGCGGGTTGGCCAGCAGGTCGGCGGTGTCGGCGTAGCCCATGCCCAGCACCTGCGGGTGCCACCAGGCCAGCGCGCCCACCGCCAGCCCACCTAACGCGGGCAGCAACGGCGGCCAGCAAGGCAAATGCTCGGCGACGTCCTCAAAAAAATAAAGCGTCCGGCTCATCGCCCAGGCGAGGCCGGCGCAGGCAATGCCCAGCACTACAAAAAACCCCAGCTCCCCGGCGTGAAAACGGTAGACCGCGGTGATGGGAAACACCGGCGCCGCGCCGCGGAAGGCCATGGCCACCATGGTGCCGGTAGCCGAGGCGAGCGCGATGGGGATGAAGGAGCGTGCCCGGAACTCGAACACCAGCAACTCGACCGCGATGAACACGCCGGCAAACGGCGTCTTAAAGACCCCCGCCAGGCCGGCCGCCGCGCCGCAGGCCAGCAGGGTGCGGCGTTCCGCGGCCGAGGTGGGCAGCAGTCGGCTGAGCAACGATCCCAGCGCCGCCCCGGTCTGCAGGATGGGCCCCTCGGCGCCGAACGGGCCGCCGGTGCCCACCGTGATGGCGGCGCTTAGCGGCTTAAAAACACTGACCCGCGGCTTGATGCGGCTGCGGTTGGTGAGCACCACCGCCATCGCCTCGGGGATGCCGTCGCCTTTGATCTCCGGCGCGAAAAAGTGAATCAGCAGCCCCACCACCAGCCCGCCGGCGGCGGGCAGGAGCAGCGTCCACGGCGGCAGGTGGCGACTGGACGGCGCGATGTAGTCGCCGGAGAGGCGCTGGAAGAAGACCAGGTTGCTGATCCACGCGATGGCCGCCAGCAGAAACTCGGCCACCAGGCCACCCGCCACCCCCACCAGTACGCCCATCCCGGAGAGCAACAACAGACGATCATTCCGCGAATGGGCGGTGGGCAGAACCGTGTGATGGCGAGAGCGCAGGGCCAACGTCAATCTCCCGAAAAAACTAAATTTTAGACGCCGCTGCGGACGGGGCGTGGCGATGTTGTTACGACCGGCGGTTCAGGATCGACAGGATCTCGGCCACCTCGCGGCGTACGCCCTCGACCGAGAGTTTCTTGTTGCCGCTGCCGAACATCAGCTCGGGTTGTGCGCCCTTCTTGCCGCCGTTCATCTTGAGCTGTTTGCGCGCCCCGGCGATGGTGAAGCCCTGCTCGTAGAGCAACTGCTTCACCTTGAGAATCAGCTCCACCTCGCGGCGGCGGTAGAGCCGTTGCCCGGTGGAACTCTTCCCGGGACGCAGTGCCGGGAACTCGCTTTCCCAGAAGCGCAACACGTAGGGCTCGAGATCGGCCAGCTTGGCCACCTCCCCGATGCGGAAGTACAGCTTGTCGGGGATATGGACGGCGGGAGGCATGGCGCTGTGCGTATGGTAGGAACCTGCGGGCAGGGCGTCAAGGAAGCGTGGGGCGCAGGGCGTCGGGGGTCGGGCGCGCCCCGCCCCTTACTTCTTCTTCTTCCCGCCGCTGACCCGCGTCTTCAGCACGATCGGGGTGCCGCGGAAGTTGAAGGCGGCGCGTAGCTGGTTCTCCAGGAAACGCTGGTAGCTGAAGTGCAGGTCCCGCGCCTTGTCCACGAAGAGCACGAAGCAGGGCGGTCCGATGCCGACCTGCGAGATGTAGTAAATGCGGACCTGCTGGGCGCGCGGCACCCCGGCGCGCTTGAAGTCCACGGTGGCAAGGAAGCGGTTGATCTGCGCCGTTGAGATGCGTTTACGGCGTTCGGCGGCGACGCGCGTGATCTCCTGGTACAACCCCGGGACGCCGTGCCCGTTCTTGGCCGTCAGGAAGACCACCGGGGCGTAGGCCAGGAACTTGAAGCTGTCGCGCACCGCCTGCTCGAAGTCCTGACGCTTGACGCCGCGCGAGCGCGCCAAGTCCCACTTGTTGACCACCAGGATGACCGACTTGCCGCTCTCGCTGGCGTAGCCGGCGATGGTGGCGTCAGAGCTGACGATGCCCTCGCCGGCGTCGATCATGACCAGCGCCACGTCCGCCTCTTCGAGATGGCGCCGCGCCATCACCACGCTGAGCTTCTCGGCCATGAGGTGCGTCTTGCCCTTGCGGCGAATGCCGGCGGTATCGACGAAGCGGTAGCGCCGCCCGTCGCGCACCACCAGCGCGTCGACCGCGTCGCGCGTGGTTCCCGGCACCTCGGAGACGATGGAGCGCTCCTCGCCGGTGAGCTGGTTGAGCAGCGTGCTCTTGCCGACGTTGGGGCGCCCGACGATGGCGATGCGCACCTCGGGCACCTCGACCGGCAGGGGCGCCGCGACCGCCTCCTCCCCCGTGTCGGCGGGCGTGACGGCGACCTCGACCTCCGCCGCCTCTTCCGGCGGGAAGTGGGCGGCGAGCGCTTCCAACAGATCCTGGAATCCCAAGCCGTGTTCGGAACTGACGCCGTACACCTCGCGCAGGCCCAACTCGTGAAACTCGTCGGTGAGGCGTTCCTGGCGGTCGCTGTCCACCTTGTTGACGACCAGCAGGACCGGCTTGCCGGTGCGGTGCAGCAACTGCGCCAGTTGGCGGTCGGTCGAGGTCAGGACACTGCGCCCGTCCACGACGAACAGGATGGCGTCGGCAGCCTTGATGGCCGTCTGCGCCTGGCGGAAGATCGCCTCCGGGATCAGCTCCGCGTCGCCCGGCAGCATGCCCCCGGTATCAACCAGCTCGTAGGGTCTCCCTTCCCAACTTGCCTTGCCATAGATACGGTCGCGCGTCATCCCCGGCTCGTCACCGACCAGCGAGCGTCGGCTGCGCGTCAGGCGATTGAACAGCGTGGACTTCCCCACGTTAGGGCGACCGACAATGGCGACCAGGGGAAGGTGGGGCACCCCTTCATGGTAGCGGAATGACGACGGGGCGCGGCGGGCGGTGGGACGTGGAGCGGATAGGGACGGACCTTCAGGCGAGATTGGAGACGGTTTCACCGGTCACTGCTCACCGTCCGCCCCTACGTCCCCCTCGTCCTCGCGGACCTGCTGCAGCAGCTCCCGCAAGCGGGGGCTGTGCGCCACCGGGTAGCGAGCGGCCTCTACCAGGCGCTTGTAACGTGCGGGAAGCTGGTCGAGTTGCTGCGCGCTGCGCCGTTGGGCGTGGCGAACGTCTTCCGCCGGCCGCAAGGGTAGCCCCTGTCGCATCACCGGGCGTAACAGGGGCAAAAGCCGGAATCGCGGATCGCGCGGCGCTGCCTCCCCGACCCGCGCGATCAGGTCGGAGTGAAAACGCTGGCGCGCGACCTCCAGGCGACGGTAGACCTGTTTGCGTCCCGGGTAGGAGAGTTTTTCCAGGCTGAACTTGGCCGTGCCCACCGCGCGGCCCGCCCGCTCGATCTCGACCAGCTTGTAGACGCCGCCCAGCGCCGGCGCGTCCTGCGAGGTGATCAGCTCGGTACCCACGCCGTAGGAGTCGATCGGCGCCTTCAATCGGCTGAGATCCTCGATGCGGTACTCGTTGAGGTCGCCGGTGGCCATGATGCGGATCTCCGGCCGGCCGTGTTGGTCGAGGATCTGCCTCATGTGTCGCGTCACGACGTGGAAGTCGCCGCTGTCGAGCCGTACCGCGGCGATCGGCCGTGGCAGCCGCGCCGCCCGCTCGGTGCCTTGCAGGGGGTCATAGGTGTCGATCAGCAGCGTCGTCCGCTCCCGGAAGGTCGCCCAGAAGGCTTGGAAGGCGGCGCTCTCGGTGGGGAAGGCCTGCACAAAGGAGTGCGCGAAGGTGCCGAGGATGGGAATCCCGAAGGCATAGCCCGCGGCAACATTCGACGTCCCGGCACAACCGCCGATGAAGGCCGCCCGCGCTCCATAGAGCCCGGCGTAGGCGGTGTGCGCACGACGCGTCCCGAACTCGATCACCGGCCGTCCGGCGGCGGCCTGCACGATGCGGGCGGCCTTGGAAGCCACGGTGGTCTGGAAGTTGATCATGGAGAGCACGAAGGTCTCCACCAGTTGAGCCTCAATCAGGGGCGCCTCGATGCGCAACAGGGGCTCGTCGGCAAAGGCGATGGTTCCTTCGGGCATCGCCCACACGTCGCCCGTAAAGCGCAGCGCCCGCAACCGCTCAAAGAACGCCGCCGGGGCGTGACGGAACAGCGGATGGCGGCGCAGAAAGCTGATCTCGGGTCCCCGGAACCGCAACTCGGAGAGGTACTCCAGCCCCTGTTCCAACCCGGCCGTCACCAGATAGGAGCGCGCGCGCGGCAGGCGACGCACGAACAGTTCGAAGCTGGCCCGCGTCTCGCTGATGCCGCTCTGCACATAAGCGGCCCCCATGGTCAGTTGATAGAGGTCGGTCAGCAGTCCGAGCGGGACCGCCCCGCGAGGCTTGCGGTCGGCGACACCCCGGTCATGTGGCAAGGTGCCGGTCACAGGATCCCGCCTTAGAAAACGATGGGCGTCATGGGACGATCCTGCGCCGCCACCTGCACCTGTGGCGGACGGGGACGGCGCGCCAGCGCCTGCTGGGCGCTGAGCAACGCCACCTCCGGCAGGTTGTTGTTCTCGCTGAGGTGCGCCAGCACGAGATGCGCCGCCGTGCCATCGAAGTCCCCCTGCAGAAACTCCGCCAGCCCGTCGTTCGAGAGGTGCCCGACCCGGCTCAGAACGCGCTGCTTGAGCGACCAGGGATAGGGACCGAGCTTCAGCATCTCCAGATCATGGTTGGATTCGAGAATCAGGCAGTGCGCCCCCCGCACCGCGTCGCGGACGTTCTCCGGCATGTAGCCCAGGTCGGTGACCAGGGCAATCTTGATGCCCTCCGCCTGAAACGTGAACCCCACCGGGTCGGCGGCATCGTGCGGAATGGTGAAACTGCCGATGGTGATCTCGCCGACCGTGAACGTTTGGCCTGCGGCAAAGGGTTCCACACAAGGCAACTCTTCGCCCATCGGCCCCAGCGCCAGGCGCGTACGCGCATTGAGGAACACCGGAGACCTCCAGTGCGCCGCCAGCCGGGGCAGCCCGTTGATGTGGTCGCTGTGCTCGTGCGAAATCAGGATGGCGTCCACCGCGTCCATCGACTCGCCCACCCCGGCCAGCCGTTTCAACGTTTCGCGGCGACTGAACCCGACGTCGACCAGGACGCGTGTGCTCGCCGTGGAGATCAGGGTGCAATTTCCGCCGCTGCCGCTGCCCAGGATGGAAATGCGAACCACGGAGGTAATAATACGCCCCGCGGTGTGAGTTCGCGTCGCGGGTTTCCCCTAGCCGAGCGATTGCCCACCCCGCCGGTCCGTCCTCCCCCACTCCTTCCTGATTTCCGCTCCCGAGTTGCCTCGATTCTGGTACTCTGCGCGCAATGCACGGGGAATGGCCGACGCGAAACGATTGGCACTCGCCAGACTGGGCTGCCACTGCCCAGCTTTACCGGGCGATGCCGGGCGCGACCGGCCAACATTCAGCAACCAGCAGCCCGGATTGCGAGTCCAACTTCCAGAGGGAGGGGATGGTTGAGGGAGCGCCTCGCTCCCAACCGCCAACCTACACACTTATGGCCCAGCTCAGCCGCGAGCCGCTCCGCCATCTGTTTCTCGAACTGGTCGAAAAGAACTACTCCGTGGTCGGTCTGCGCAACCGTCACCTGACCGAATACGTGGTCGCGCTCCTCGACGACTTCAGCTCGGCTGCCACCCTCTACCGCATCCGGAACGTGGCCGGAAAGCCCTTGGACACGGTTGCCGAGATGCTCGACGTGTGTCTGCCGCAAGCCGATGACGCGCATTCGTTGGAGCACGAGCGCTGTGTGCGGCAGCATATCGGCGATTTCGCGCTCTTTTTTACCGGCATGTTTCCCGAGAGCGTGGGGACCCGAAGGCGCGGCCGCGCCTTCGAGGGCCTGATCGACTACGTGAAGACCGGCAAGGAAAGCTACCGTCGGGTGAGCGAGTACGAACGCGCCCATCCCC
>Ga0102924_1006248_pt1 | contig 11246 bp, 7 predicted proteins | sample PaiPotPPM11metaG_FD_80116 | JGI IMG/M metagenome (GOLD analysis project Ga0102924, IMG submission 80116) | Iron sulfur acid spring bacterial and archeal communities from Banff, Canada, to study Microbial Dark Matter (Phase II) - Paint Pots PPM... ...
GCGGATTGGACCAGACTCGTCAATGACCCGTCGATTGACGTTGTCGATATCGTGACACCGAACCATCTACACATGGAAATGGCTATCGGGGCCGCAGAGGCGGGCAAGATGGTCCTCTGCGAGAAGCCGCTTGCTCGAACGGCCGAAGAGGCCAAGAGGATGCTCGATGCCGTCGAGAAGGCTGGCGTAATCAACCAGGTCTCGTTCAATTATCGACGCACACCGGCCATCGCCTTCGCGAAGACGTTGGTCGAGGACGGCGCTTTGGGCAAGCTTCTGAACTTCCGCGGTACCTACCTCCAGGATTGGTCTGCGGATCCTCTCTCTCCCCTATCGTGGCGCTTCGACAAGGAAATCGCGGGGTCTGGCGCGCTTGGAGACATCGCCACACACGTGCTGGATCTGGCTCGCTATATCGTCGGGGAAATCACGGCGGTCAACTCGATGCTCCAGCACTACATCACCGAACGGCCCATCCAGGAGGGCGGAGCCGACTTACTGGGCGTCGGTAGGTACAGTGCGGACGCACCGAAGGGGCATGTCGATGTCGATGACGAGGTGATGTCCTTCCTGCGCTTCGAGAATGGAGTGGTGGGCTCGCTGGAAGCCACGCGTAACGCGTACGGAAGGCACAACCTCCTCACGTTTGAAATCCACGGTACGGAAGGTTCTGTGTACTTCAACTATGAGCGACGGGATGAGTTGCAGGTTTGCCTCGCGCGTGATGGCGACCGCCTGCGTGGATTCCGTACGATCTACCTCGGCCCCGCGCATCCCTACGGGGAGGCATTGTGGCCCATTGCCGCCCTTGGCGTCGGGTACGGCGAGACGAAGATGATCGACTGCTACGAGTTGTTCAAGGCGATCGCGGAGGATCGTCCGGCGAGCCCTGATTTTCGGGATGGATACCAGATTGCGCGGATCTCCGATGCGATCGTGGAGTCCGCTCGGACCCAGCAGTGGGTGGAATTGGAGCGGGCGACAGGAGGAGGAGCTACCCAATCTTTGCGTCATGAAGCCATATGACTGATTTCTGGCCACCTTAAGCCGAAAGGAGAATGCACGGGATGAAGATTTCTTTCAACACCTGGGTCTATTCAAGCTTTCCAGTCTGGCTTCCTGCATACACGCTTGAGGACGTAATCCCGCGCCTCGCCCGAATCGGCTATGACGCTCTCGAGATCGGCGCAGCTACCCCCCATGCCTATCCGCGGTACGTTCCCCCTGAGCGACGAAACCGCATCAAAGAGCTGCTCGACACCAACGGCATCGCCGTTTCGAGCATGCTGCCTGCCCCCGGCGGCGGTCCCGGGTACAACGGAGCATCGCCGCTTCCCGAAGAACGGCGGGACACTGTGCAGCAGTTCAACGACGTGGTCGATCTCTGCGCCGCCTGGGGTGGCAAGTTTGTGCTTTACGTGGCGGGATGGCAAGTCTTCGGAACTTCTCGCCCACAGGCATGGGAGTGGAGTTGTGAGGGTCTCAAAGAGATCGCGCGTTACGCTGCCGATAAGGGCGTGACCATCGCGGTCGAGCCCACACCGGTCGACAGTAATCTCGTGGAGAGTGCGGACGACGCCATCAAGATGATGCGCGAGGTCGACGAGCCGAATGTGAAGGTCATGTTCGACACCTACCATGTGCTATTCCGACAAGAGGTTCAGACAGACTACGTCTACCAGATGGGGAAAGACCTAAAGCACATTCATCTCTCGGACAGCGATCGACTTGCGCCGGGCCAGGGCACAGTGGACTTCCTCTCACTCTTCCAGGCCCTCAAGGACGTGGAGTATGACGGGTATCTGGCGATGGAGATCGCATTCGACAAGCGGAACGTGCAACCCGATGCCCTTGCCCGGGATGCCTATGAGTACGTCAGAGCTCTCGCGGAACAGGCGGGCCTGTAGCCTCGTCGATTAGCGCGGCGTGGGAAGGCCCATCACCGCCGCGCGAATGCCGAACGACGCCGGGCCTCTCCCACCGCGACCTTTCCCGCAGACTGCACCTGCCCGGTGCGGAGCGCTCAGATATCTCGTCCGAGAAGATATGCTTCCGAGATATTGCTGCGCAGCAGGCGAGGCGCGACGCAGTCACCGACCCGTTCGACTCGGGTGCCTGATCGAAGTGGAGATCCTTCACGCGCTGTCAGTTGCAGGTACAGGTCTTCCCGCGAGCGCCGCCCGTAGACCGGCACTACAGCGTCGATCTGAACCCAGTTCTCCTCATTTGTCAGTGCGTTCCTGATCCTCGCGGCGCTAGCCGTGATGTCCATGAGATCGGTGAACGGCGTTAGTGTGATGCCCTTCTGCCCCGCACGCTGATAGAACAGCGTGCGGTTCGATCCATCCAGATCGCTGCCGGCGACCTCGCGATCGGTAATCACCTGCACGTGGCAGCCGGCGTCCGCCAGATACTCGGCCGTCCCGACCGCTTCCCAGGTTCCAATGGCATCCACGACAAGAACACGTTTCCCCGGCAATTCGGCCCCCGACAAGATCTCGTCAGAGGAGAAGACGTTCTCGCCATCAAGTCCTGAAATCGAGCGATGCAACACTACATCATCGGGCTGGCGACCAAGCTGCCGGGCAAGGACGGCGCCATCCTCTTCGGCTGCTGCTCGCCGTGCGGTCCACGGGACATTGGGCCTTGAGCCGGTTGCGATCACAATAACGTCGGCATCGAGTTGCGCCAGGCGCGCACCATCAACCCGCTCGTTTAGGCGCACGTTGACGCCCAGGCGCTTCATTGCCTGCTCCAGGTAGCTCACCACCTCGATGAACTCCTCATGCAGTGGCTGTCGGGCAACCAGCCGGAACTGCCCACCGAGGGCGTTGGATCGCTCGCATAGCGTCACGCGGTGTCCTCGCCTGGCGGCCGTCTCGGCGACCTTGAGTCCGGCAGGCCCCCCGCCGACGACGACAACCGATCGCGCCTCACGTGCGGGCATCAATTCGGCCTCACTCAGATATCGTTCTCGACCCGCCGCCGGATTGTGAACGCACCTTACCGGCTGGTCCTGAGCCACCTGGCCGATGCAGCCTTCCTGGATCGCTATGCAGTAGCGTATCTCATCTGCTCGCCCCTCCCGCATCTTGTTCGGTGTATCGGGATCGGCGATGAGCTGCCGCGCCATACCCATCAGGTCTGCTTCTCCACGCGACAAGATAGCCTCGGCCATCTCTGGGCGCTTGATCCTCCCGAACGCGACAACAGGCAGATCGCTGGCCTTCTTCAGCTCCATGTTGAGCGGATTGAAGAACCCCTGCGGGATCGGAAAGGGCGGGATCTCCATCCAGAAGCTCGAAAAGCTGCCCGCGTCACAGTTGAAGTAGTCGACAGCTCCACTTTGCTCGAGAGCCCCTGCCATCTTCAGACCATAGTCCAGCTCATATCCCCACGGCGTGTATTCGTGCAGGCAGATGCGGACACCCACGGGGAAGTCATCCGATGTGGCCTCCTTTATCGCTTGCGCCACCTCGATCGGTAGCCGCATTCGGTTCTCGAAGGAGCCGCCGTAGCTGTCTGTACGCCGGTTGAAGAACGGAGAGGCGAAACTGCGGAGCAGACCGTCATGCGCCACCTTGATTTCCACACCATCGAAGCCTCCCTCGTAGGCATGCCGGGCCGCGGTCGCGAAGCTGTGGATAGTGGCTCTGATGTCGGACTCATCCATCGCCTTCGTCGAGAAGTTGGTCGACGGCTCGGGCATCTGCGTTGGGGCCCACAGGATATGTGGAGGATTCTCGAGGGAGGTGTGGCCGCCATGGGTGAGCTGGCCGAAGATCCTGGCGCCGTGGGAATGGACCGCATCCGTGATTCTCCGGTACACGGGCAGTACTTCGGGATCCCATGCCCGGATGTACCGGCGAGACATCTGCCCGCTTGGATGCACTGCCTGGCTCTCGAAAACAATCAGGCCCACCCCGCCCTTTGCTCGGGCCTCGTGATATGCCACATGGTCTTCGGTCGGCATCCCGTCGCGCGTGCCAAGGACGGTGAAATGAGGCTGGAAAACCAGACGGTTTCTCAGCTTCACGCCTCGGATGCTCAGGGGGCTGAACAGGTTCGGGTAGTCCGACCGCTCACTTGCCATTGACATTCTCCTCATCCGTTGGTCGATTCATATGGCTCGTTTTGCCTGGATTACGTGGATTCCAGAACTGTCTGCGAGACGCTGTACTATCCTGTGCTCTCCTCACCCGGTGCCATGGCTTCGAGCGTGGTCAGAAGGTCGTCCACTCCCGGGTTGAGCGGACGGGGGTACGCCTGGCTGAAGCGGATGATTCCCTGGCGATCGATCACGAAGAGCGCTCGGGCGCTGACTTCCTCGCGTTCCTCGTAAACACCGTACAGCCGAGAGACGGCACCTCTCGGGAGGAAATCGGAGAGGAGGGGGAAACGGATCCGCGCATCGCGTGCGAATGCCTCGTGGCTCCATGGATGGTCGATGGAGATCCCGAGCAGGCAGGCACTGAAGCGAGCAACCTCGACCAAGTAATCCTGGTAGAGAGTGAGCTGCTCCCGCGAGACGGGTTCCCAGTCGAAGGGATAGAACGCGAGCACGACGGGATGCCCGCGCAGGCTGGGCAGCAAGATGCTCACCCCACGTCCATCCCGAAGCGTGAAGTCTGGCGCGCCTGTTCCAGGGGGAACGGGGACGATGTGCTCCGCCATGAGGCCAGCGTACGCCTGCGCCGCGTCGTCTACATCGTAAGACTCACCAATTTTGGCTCCGGGGGTGGAGATTGGGGACCTGGTGAAGTTAGCTATGCACGGTCGGCTGCGCTCTGCGGACATCAGACCAGGGTAGCGAGATCGGGCGCGCCTGGCAGAGCAATTGCCCGGCCGCACTATTGGCGATCGGGTGACACCCTGCTACAAGAGGCCCTGCTGCGCGGCTACCGCCACTGCCTGCGCTCGAGCATCGACATCCAGCTTCTGGAAGATGGAGGTCAGATGATGGTTCACGGTGCTGGTTGAGATGAAGAGCTGCCGCCCGATGGCTTTGTTGGAGAGACCCTCAGCCACCAGTCGCAACACTTCCAGCTCTCGCCCGCTGACCACGCTCTCTCGTCGAGGCTGCTGCTCCTGGGTGGGCTCGGGACGCTCGAGTGTCCGGGAGAACTCTTCCAGCGTCGCCTGTGTCAGGGCAGCAATCCTCACAAAGGGTAGAGATCGCCCCTCCCGATACGCCGCTCCCAGCCCCTCCTGCTCGAGCTGCTCGCGCAGACCTACAACAGTCTGCCCCGATAATCGCTCTAAGACCCCGGGAACTGAGCCTGTGGCCTGATGCAAGACATCCCTCGCTCCCACCAGCCGTGCTCGCTGCTCCGGGTCTACTTGATCGCCGATGAGCAACAATGCAGCCCCCAGGCCGAGACTCAGGAACCAGCGATCCTGAAACGTCAGGGTCACTCGCACCCCATCTTGCATGAGCTGCACCGCTCGGGGGAGATCGCCGAGCTCTCGCATGACCAGAGCGAGGTGGAAGGAGAACTCGCCTGCAATGCGCATCTCACCGACCGCCTCCCAGTGAGCCAGCGCGTCCGAGTAGAGCGAGGCTGCTCGCGCGTAGTTACCCTGCCTGAATGAGATGGCGCCTAGGAAGGCGAGCGCAAACCCCGTCTGAAAGTGATCTCCCAGCTCCTGCCAGCGGTCGAGCGCCTCCTGCAGCAGCCGACCACTCTGGGTCAAGTCGCCGGTCTGCAGCGCACAGAAACCCAGGCAGGTGAGCGCCTCCGCGATGGCGTACCGATCCTGGGCCTGCTGGGCCAGAGTTAGTGCCTCTTCCAGCACTTCCCTCGCCCGATCGAAGTCCCCTTGCGGCGGCAGGATATGTCCTGCTGCCAGCAGCGCTTTGGTGCGGATGGCAAGATCAGCATCCGGCGCCTTCCTCAGCGCTTCATCCAGCCACCGCCGGCCCTCGGAATGATATCCGCGAGTGGTCCAGAAGTAGCCGAGCGCACTGGCGAGCCGGAGCAGCGCCTCTCCATCTCCCTGCTCACGGAACCAGCGGAGTACTGCACGGAGGTTGTCGTGCTCGTGGTCCAGGCGAAGGATCCAGGTGAGCTGGCCATGCCTCCGCAGCTCGGGATCCGCTCGCTCCGCCAGCGTCAGGTAGTACGCGGCATGCGCTCTTCGGGCTCGTTCCAGCTCTCCTTGCCGTCTCAGCCGCTCCTCGGCATACTCCCGCACTGTCTCCAGCAGGCGAAAGTATGGCTCGGCATCACCCTGACCGTCCTCGTCCACAACCGGGAGAACCAGACTCTTCTCGGCCAGGGATACCATGTCTCCCAGCATCATACCCCCATCTCCGTCACTGACCACTGCGTCGATGGCATCCAGCGACACCCAGCCGGCAAACACCCCCAGGTACCGGAAGAGCCGCTGCTCGGCTTCGGTCAAGAGGTCATAGCTCCAGCCGATGGCCGCTTCCAGGCTCCGATGGCGGTCGGGCAGGTCCTGAGCATTCCACCGCAACAGCTGCATGCGGTCCTGGAGCCGCCGCGTGACGACGGCCAGGGGCAGAACGTTCATGTGGACAGCAGCCAGCTCAATCGCCAGGGGCAGGCCATCCAGCTGATTGACGAGCTGGGCGACGAGCGCAGCCTGGCCCTCGGTCAGGGTAAAGTCCGCTCTTTGTGCCCGCACCCGCTCCAGAAACAGCGCAACGGAAGGGATCATGATCAGCTCCTCCATGGCGGGTAACGAGTCGAGATCGGGAAGCGGGAGCGGCTCGACGCGCAGGGTGTGCTCCCAGCGGAGACCAAGAGCGACACGGCTGGTAACGAGGAGTCGGATGCCAGGACAGGCAACCAGCAGCTGGGCGAGTTGCCCTGCAGCCAGCAGAACCTGCTCGAGGTTATCCAGGATGAGCAGCATCTCGCGGTCGTGTAGAGACTCTCCCAGCCGATCCAGCAGGGGACGCTTGCCCGAATCTCTAATGCCGAGGGAGTGGGCAATGGTGGGCAGCACCATGCTCGGATCGCGAATCAAGCTGAGATCGACCAGGGTGACCCCATCCGCAAACTGATCTGCAAGGCGTGCGCCTGCTTCCCGCCCGAGACGTGTCTTCCCTATGCCGGGAGGACCGATCAGGGTCAGCAGGCGCACGTGATCGCGGAGGAACCGCCCTTCGATCGTCGCCAGCTCGACCGTCCGGCCCAGGAGTGGGGTCGGTTCTGCCCCGAGGAGATGGAACCAAGGCACAACGGAGCCTGCTTTCAAAGGTATCACCGTCGAACGCGTTTCGTCGGTACCGCTGCCCTCGCATACACAGTATAGATGACCGTCAATAGCTAACCTCCAATAGCTAACTTCACCAGGTCCCCGATCTCCAGCTTCAAGGCCAAAACTGGTGACTCTTACGATGTGGACGACGCGTCGCAGGCGTACGCTTTGCTAAGTAGACAGTGTGCGCGCTGTACTGGAGGTAGGAGAAGCAATATGGACAAGCACGAAAGATCCTTTGAGGTCTTGCACCTGCTCGAAGACCTCGAGCACGGTGAGGTTTCTCGCCGTGACTTCATTAAGCGATCTGCTCTTCTGGGGCTGGGCAGTTCGTTCATCGGGGCTGCTCTAGCAGCTGCTCCAAGCGGTGTGCTGGCGAGCTCGACGAGGAGGCGGGCTTCGAAGACTGTCACGCTCAATGCGGCGTGCATCAGCGGGATCAACAACACTGTGACCGGCGTTCTGATTCCCAGATTCGAAGCCAAGTACCCCAACGTCAAGGTCAACCTCATTGTCATCCCGTGGACCAGCGTCTTCCAGAAGGAGGTGCTTGCACTCGGTGCCCGCAGCGGCCAATACGACGTTCTCACTCAGAGTCCGTCGATCTTTCCGAACTTCGCCGCGAATAATTACTACGCCAAGCTCGATACGTTCTTCAATGAGCCGAAGTTGATCAACAAGCCGCGGTACGACATAGCTGATTTCCCATCGGCCTTGTGGAATGCCGTTGGCAAGGCGAATGGTCATCTGTATGCCTTGCCCTTCATGCAGTTCCCGCAGATCATGTACTACCGGTCGGATATCGTCAAGACGCACCCACGAACGCTCACTGAGTTCATGGACAGCGTCAAGAAGACCAACAAGCCCCCCCGGATGTACGGGACGGTGGTGCAAGGCCTCAAGGCCGGGGCCGGCGGTGATACTTACGCGTGGTATCCGTACCTCTTCACCTTTGGCGGCGACGTTGCCAAGAACGGCAAGGTCACGCTCAACAGTCCTGCAGCGGTTAAGGCGCTCGAATACTACATCGAGCTGTTCAAGTACGCGCCGACGTCGTCGATCACGTACGGCTCCGATCAGTCGGACGTGCCCTTCTTGCAGGGTCGGGTCGCGCAGACGCTGGAGAACTCGGACCACTTCGCTCGCTTCGTGGATCCCTCGCAGTCAACGGTCGCGAACAAGACCACCTTCGATGTGATGCCTGGCCTACACGCCGGTCAGCAGGGAACGGTGATGGCAGGCTGCTGGAGCTACGCTGTAAGCCGTTTCTCCTCGAACCAGCCAGAGGCTTTCCAGTTCATCACATACATCACTAGCAAGGAGGCAATGCCCGTGTACGTGCACGCGGGCGGCTTGCCGCCGCGCACGTCGACGATGACCAGTCCCGCCTACGGTAAGAAGTACCCGGTCTTCAAGTGGGTGAACAAGGCCGGCCAACATGCGAAGGGCATTCCTCCGCTCAAGAACTACCTGGCGATCGAGAGCGCGCTCGAGGATGCGATCGACTTTGCCGTGACGGGACAGAAGAGCGCAAAGGCTGCGCTCGACGCAGTTCAAGCGAAGTTCGGGAAGTGAGCACGCGTCCGTCGACACCGTAGCACGAGCTCAGTTCGGCCAGTTAGGACGCCGACTTGCGTCCTGACTGGCCCAGTGCACGCAGCTCCGACTACCGACACGGAGTGAATGGGGAACCATTATGGCAGTTACTACCACCCGTCAGGAACCCCCACCCGCGACGCGCGCCCCCGACACAGCTCTGGCAGGCCGCCCTCGTCGGGGCTTGCGCCTCGGCTCAGCGACGCTCCCCTGGGTCTACCTCCTACCCTGCGCGCTGTTCCTCCTTGCCATGAGCGCATACCCGACCGCGTATGCGCTCTATCTCAGTCTTACCAATGCGCAGAACTCCGCCAATGGAGCGAAACTTATCGGGCTAGCCAATTACGGTACCTTGATCCACGACCCGTATTGGTGGCAGGCGCTCCAGATCACCCTGATCATTGTCGTCTTCGCCGTTGGCTTGGAATTGACTCTGGGATTCCTCATTGCCCTCTGGCTGAATGAGTCAAGCTGGGGTAACGGCATCATGAGCCTCTTCATCTTGCCCCTCGCCGCGAGTCCAGTCGTTGTGGGCTACATGTTCGAGTACCTGTACGATGGGCAACTCGGGCTGGTCACGTATCTGTTCGGCCAGCTTGGCATCCAAGTTGATTTGCTTGCGAACATCAACACGGTGGTCCCAGCAATCATCGCCGTGGACGTCTGGGAGTGGACACCCTTCGCCCTCCTCATCTTTCTGGCTGCCCTCAAGGGCGTGCCGGACGAGCCGCTCGAGGCGGCCCGAATTGACGGTGCCTCATATTGGCAGGTCGTGTGGCATGTGATCGTACCGTTGATGCGCACCGCTGCCGCTGTTGTTCTCCTATTCCGTATGCTGGATGTATTCAAGATTTTCGACGTTATATACGTGATGACCCGCGGCGGCCCGGGCCGGTCAAGCGAGGCTCTCAGTCAATACATCTCCGAGAATGCCTTTCAGAATCTCAATATGGGGTATGCAACGTCCATTGCACTGGTCATGCTCGTCATTGCGGTCGTCGCGACTCGGTTCCTTGGCCGCATAGCAATTCCGGAGGAATCATGGTGAAGTGGAGAAGACCTATCAGCACCGCTTTGCTCACCCTGGTTGGGTTGCTCTATATCGCTCCGATTCTCTGGATGATCCTGGGAGCGCTTAAGACACAGGTACAACTCTTCTCTTACGTACCCGAGCTCCTGTTTTCACCTACGGGGGACAATTTCAGCTATTTGGTGAGGACAGGCGTTGCGATAACGCCCTACATGGTGAACAGCCTTATCGTAGCGATTGCCTCAAGTTTCATTGCGATTGCGGTCGGTACCTGGACTGCCTACGTGCTGGCAAACTTCCGGATCAAGCGCAAGAAGGACTTCGAGTTTTGGATCCTTTCAATGCGCATGATTCCGGCGCTGAGTGTGGTAGTGCCGTTCTATCTCATGGCCACCGCGGTGCATCTGTACGATTCCCGCATAGCCTTGGTCCTTGTGTATTTGACGTTCGAGATTCCGCTGGTAGTGTGGCTCATGAAGGGATTTTTCGTCGAGCTTCCCAAGGAAATTAGCGATGCCGCCCGGGTGGATGGCTGCGGCGACATCGGCAGGTTCTGGCGTATCGCGCTTCCTCTGGTGCGGCCAGGTCTGGTATCGGCTTTGCTGCTCTGTTTCATTGCGTCGTGGAATGAGTTCCCGTTTGCCTTGTATTTGACCAGTCGGAGTGCGGTGACAATGCCGGTTGCTCTCACCGGCTTCAATACCGAGAATGGTGTGCTGTGGGGCCCGATGCTGGCCGCTGGCACAGTAGCAGCGCTTCCAGTGTTCATATTCAGCATTCTGATTCGGCGACACTTGGTACGCGGCTTGACGATGGGCTCGGTGAAGTAGGATCCAAACGGTTAGGCGCGACCAGTGGGTCCCGGAGGCCATGGCGGCCAACAATCGTCTGGAGTAGCGTAAATGCTCTTGCCAGGCACGAGTTTCCGCGCTAAATGCTTCCATCGAGCAGTTGCGGCATTAGGGGAGGAGCAGGCAAGATGGACATCCAAGGACTGCAGTGTTGGGAGGAGGATGTCCATGCCCGCGACCATACGGATTTGCCCGACCGACGCGGAGCGCGCCGACCTGGAGGAGCGCTTCGAGGCGACCCGCGACGCCGAGACCCGGCTGCGCTATCAGATGGTGCTGCTGGCTGCCGCCGGCCAAACCGCTCCCCAGATCGCCCCGATCGTGCGACGCAGCGTCGATACGGTGCAGCGGGTGCTGCGTCGCTACCAAGACGAGGGGGCCGCTGGCATCCTCCATCGCCCGCGTCCTGGTCGCGCGTCGGGGCTCCCTGCCGCCTGGCAGGAGGAGCTGTGTCGGGTGATCGAGGAGGATCCCCATACGGTGGGAGTCAGCAGCGCCAACCGGACCACCCGCTTGCTGGCCGCCTATCTGGCCACCAA
>Ga0102924_1006249_pt1 | contig 11246 bp, 9 predicted proteins | sample PaiPotPPM11metaG_FD_80116 | JGI IMG/M metagenome (GOLD analysis project Ga0102924, IMG submission 80116) | Iron sulfur acid spring bacterial and archeal communities from Banff, Canada, to study Microbial Dark Matter (Phase II) - Paint Pots PPM... ...
AGCCGCGAACCACGGCCTGCGCGCCCTGGACGCCATCCGCGCCGCACTCGACGGAAAACCCTGGCTCCCGCCACTCCCCGCACCAGCCTGACACCCGATCACGCACCACCCGTGAATGGACACACTGGAGCGCGTCGAACTCGGCGGTGGAACTGGTGAACGGCAGCTCCTCGAACTCGCTGATCTTCGGCTTGTCCGGGCCGGAGAACTTCTTGTTCGGGATGAGGATCGTCTGCCCGGTGACCTGGAATCCGGTATTCGGCTTGAGGTGCCACGGGCCGTCGACCACCTGCCAGAGCGGGTTGGTGTCCCAGGTCGACAGCGACATCGATTCCTTGTTCAGGTAGTTGTAGACCGCGGCGGCCCCGGCCGGGGTCTCGTCGTAATTCCCGACCGGGCTGGTCGCCGAGGTCTTGTCCCACACCGCCTGCGGGATGGGCTGCAGGATCGACAGGCCGTTGTAGAGCAGGTAGGTGGGGTTGTACTTGACGGTGAATTTCATGACGAACGTGCTCGGCGTCGGCGCGGACATGCCCGCGACGTGGTCCATCCAGCCGCCCGGGACGTACGCGGCGCTCTGGTTCTTCTCGGCCAGCAGCAGGTTCATCCAGAACAGCAGGTCGCGCGAGGTGACCGGCTTCCCGTTGGACCACTCGTACTTCTTCAGCGTCATCGTGACGGTCTTGCCGTCGGCCGAGAACTGCGGCGGATTGGCCATGCTCAGCGGGTAGTTGATCGTGGCCTGCTCATTGTTGCTGTGCCCGAACCAGTACAGCGGCAGCCACATGAGCGGCTGCAGATAGGTGATGTTGTTGTTCCCCGAGTTGGCCCCGTCGTAGAGCGGGAAAATATAGGTCGGCGGCGAGCCCGGCTGCTCGGCGAACGTCATTACGCCCCCGGACTGGGGTTTACCGGAATTCCCGCCCGAGGACGCGCCGCTGCACGCGGCGAGCAAGAGCGCGGCCAGGCCGATAACGGCAGCAAGTACGCGACGACAGTTCATCCTGACTCCGTATCCTGTGCGGGATCTCCCGCCTGACGGGACCGGTCTCGATCCGGTGGATCGCTGGCGTCCGCCCGCGGGAATCCCAGCGGGGAGGCCTCGGCGGCGCGTAGGAGCAGCGAATGCTGCCCGTTTCGATAGCTTTTCCGGACAGTATTGCGGTCAGCGCCGCGGCCGAGCCATGTGGCTATGGCCGAACGTCACCAGGCCCATTCGTCGGATTCAACGAAAGGCTCGCCGGGCCGCGCGGCGGCCGCCGCCCGCCCGCGGCTAAGCTCCGCGGGCGGATCGCGGACAGTTGCACGAGGGCCGCGAGCCGGGCCCGCGGATCCTCCAGGTCGAGGGCGCTGACTTCCCAGATCCGGCGCAGCCGGTAACGGAACGTATTCGGGTGCACGTGCACGGCGGCGGCGGCCCGTCCGACGTCGCCGAACGCTTCCAGGTAGGCGCGCAGCGACCCGGTCAGCTCGGTCCCGTTCTGGGCGTCGTAGCCGATCAGCCGGGCCACGGGACCGTAGGAGCGTTCCTCGTCGTCCAGCACCTCGCGCAGCCGGTCCAGCACGGTCTCCAGGTACACGTCGTCGAAGCGGGCCGCGCGGCCGCCGCGGGCGCCGCCGTCGCTCAGCACCCGGACCGTGCGCTCGGCCTCGGCCCGGGCCCGGCTCAGGCCCTGCAGCGACTGGGCCGGGCCGCCGACGCCGATGACCACGGGCTCCCGCGGGCCGATCCGGGCCACGAAGCTGGCCGCCAGGGCCTGGATGCGCCGGCTGGCCTCGTCCGGGTCGCAGTGCCCGGGCACCGGGACCACGGCGTAGACCATGCGCCCGATCCGGGCGATCACGGCGTCCGGGTGGATCGCGCCCAGGTGCAGGGTGAGCGCGTCGGCCAGCCGCTGGCTGGCTGACTCGAGCCCGGCGCCGCGCATTCCGCGGGGCTGGCAGGCCAGGACGCAGAGCGGGCCGGCGGGCAGGCCGAGCCGGATGGCGGCCTGGTGCGCGCCGGCTCCCCCGGCCAGCACGGCGGCCAGCAGGTCCGCGCTGAGCTGGCGGGCCAGGTCGGCCGAGTTGCGCTGGTGCAGCATGTGCAGCGCGGCCAGCCCCGCGGCCTCGGTCAGGGCCTGCATGCGCTCGTCAGACAGCGGGGCCTTGACCGCCACCCAGAGCGAGCCGAGCACCTCCTGGCCGGCCTGGACCGTGACCGCGACCCGGGGCAGCATCTCCGAGTTGAGGCCCGGCATGTAGACCGGGCGCCGGCTGCGGTACAGCTCGCGGAAGACGCCGCGCTCCTCGAGCATCTGGCGGTACCGCTCCGGCACCTGCCGGCCGAGTATGGTCTCGATCCGCCCGGTGTCGGCCTCCTCCTGCCGGCCGGAGAACGCGAGCACGCGCGACGACCGGTCCTCCACCGTCACCGGCGCGTCGACCAGCGCGCTGACCGCGTTGGCGAACGCGAACAGGTCGCCGGCCGGGATGCCGGCCAGTTCCTCGCGGCCGGTGGCCGTCCACCGGTCGAGCAGCGTGCGCAGCAGCACCGCGACCTGGAACCAGGACGCGGCCCGGGTCAGGCCCAGCAGCGGGACGCCATGGGCGCGCACCGCGTCCCGCACCGCGGCGCTGACCTCGTCGGGCGCCTTCACCACCAGCGCGGCGGCGTGCAGCTTGCCGAGCCGCCCGATCAGCTCGGTCATCTGGGCCTGGGCGGCCACGCCCACGCCGAGCAGCAGCTCACCGGGCGAGATCAGCAGGTCGTCGTGCGGGTCGAAGATCGTGATGCCGGTGACCTCGGCGTCGAGCGGCCCGTGCGCCGCGATGACCTCGAGCAGCGTCGTGCCAAGATCGTCCACGAGGCGCTGCAGCCGGGCCCCGGGCAGGGCCACACCCGTGTTCCCCACCTTGCCCAAGATACGGAGCTTCGGTGGTGTTAGCCCAGGTCCGGACGGTTTTTTGTCAGGATCGCCGGGGGGTCGCGCGCCCGCCGAAATGGACATAACGCTCCTCGCTGGGCAACTGGTAGAAGACGACCGGCTGCCACGGCTCGGCGTCGGACAACCTCGTGACGAACTCGCCGGCGTCCGCCGGGGTCAGCGCGAGGCGCTGGACCGGGTCGGGTATCTGGTCGGCGAGCGGGCCGGTGTCGGTCACGGTCATCACCGGCCCCTCCGCGGCGGCCTCGACGTCGATCCGGATGCTCTCCCGCTCGTAGCGGCCCTGGTAGCCGTCCAGGCCGGCCAGGGTGCCGGCGTGCGGCCCGGCCGACGGGGCGGCCGGGGCCGGCATGATCACGCCCCACAGCTCGCCGGACAGCTCGGCGAACAGCTCCTGATACAGGCGCCGGGCCTGGCCCCCGTTGGTGAGCAGGCACACCGCGCCGCCGCGGGACGGCAGCACGCGCAGGAACGCGTACTGGCCGATCGTGCCGCCGTCGTGGCCGAACACCTCCTGGCCGTCCCACTGGGACAGCAGCCAGCCCAGGCCGACCCGCTGGCCGATGGCCGGGTGCCGCCCGGGCACCTCCACCCGCGGCTCCCGCATGGCCGCGGCCCCGGCGGCGGACAGCAGCCGGGTGCCGTCGGCCGCCAGGCCGCCGCGCAGGTGCAGCCGGGCGAACTCGATCACGTCGCCGGCCGTGGCCGTGATCAGGCCGGCCGGCCCCGCCCCGCGGGGCATCACCCAGTTGCGGGCCAGCTTCTGCTCGTCGTCGTCCCCGACGTGCCCGAACGCGGCCCGGTACCTGATCGCCTCCTCCGGCAGCGTGACGGTCGAGCGCAGGCCGAGCGGCTCGATCAGGCCGCGGCGCAGCGCCGCGTCCCAGGTGCCGCCGGTGAGCCGCTCCACGATCCGCCCGGCGATCACGAAGGCGGCGTTGCAGTACGACATCGTGGCGCCGGGCGGGTGGATCAGGGTCAGCCGCTCGCACGCGGCCACGTAACGCGCCACGCAGTCGTCGCCCCGGCCGGTGTCATCGAACAGGTCGCCGTCGATCCCGCTGGTGTGGCAGAGCAGCTGGGCCACGGTCACCTGGCCGGTGGCCCCCGGCGTGGCCAGGACCAGCTCGGGCAGCACCTCGGCCACGGGTGCGTCCAGGTCCAGCCGTCCCTGCTCGGCGAGCTGCATGATCAGCGTGGTGGTCCAGACCTTGGTCACCGAGCCGATCTGGAACACCGAGCCGGGCGTGGCCGCCACCGCGGTGTCCCGGTTGAGCACCCCGCAGGCCGCGGTGGTCACCTGGTCGCCGTCCAGGATGGCCAGCGAGGCCCCGGGCACCTGGTGGGCCGTGGCCAGCTCGCCGAGCCGCTGCTGCCAGTGCGCCGCGCCGTTGCTCATCTCGTCAGCATGCGCCCGCCGGGCGCCGTATTCATCATCGCGGCGGACCAAGCCGCCCCGCCGCGATGGTCGGGATGTCCAATCGGCACGCCCCCGCTTGGTGCCGCGACACCTAGCCACCGCCCGCCAGCGTCCCTGAGCCTGATCCCGTGAGGGAGCCTGCGGGGCGCGGCGCCGCCTGGACTGAGGAGCGAGCGACGAAGGAGCGAGCGACGAGGGAAGGCGGTGCCTCAAAGGCGCCCCGCTGGCGAGCGAAGTGGAAAGCACAGTGAAAAGGCGTCTGGTCATCCGGGGGGGCGCGGTCGCGGACGGCAGCGGCGAGCCGCTGCGGGACGGGGACGTGGTGGTCGAGGGCGACCGCATCGCGGGCATCGTCCCGCCGGGAACGGCCGTCGCGGGCGACGAGATCGACGCTCGCGGCCTGGTGGTGGCGCCCGGGTTCATCAACGTGCTCAGCCACGCTTACCACAGCCTGCAGCTCGATCCGCGCGGCCTGTCCGACCTGCGCCAGGGCGTGACCACGCTGGTGTTCGGCGAGGGCTGGTCGCTGGGCCCGTGCTCGGAGCCGATGCTGCGCAAGTACCAGCGGGACGCGCCCGCCGGCGTGCGCGCCGCCTGGCCGCGGCTGGCCGAGGCGCTGCGCGCGCTCGAGGCCGCCGGGCTCGCGCTCAACGTGGCCAGCTTCGTCGGCGCGCACAACCTGCGCGAGCTGGGCGCGGCCGACGCCGACCGGCCGCTGACCCTGGCCGAGAAGGACCGGGCCTGCGGCATCCTGGCCGAGGAACTGGCCGACGGCGCGCTGGGCGTCGCCTCGGCCCTGATCTACCCGCCGGGCTGCTTCGCCGACACCAAGGAACTCGCGGCCTGGTGCGAGGTGGTGGCCCGGCACGATGGCCTGTACATCTCGCACCTGCGCAGCGAGGGCAGCCGCTTGCTCGAGTCGCTGGAGGAGCTGACCGGGCTGGCCGACGGCACGGGGGTACGCGCGGAGGTCTACCACCTCAAGGCGGCCGGGCAGGACAACTGGCCCAAGATGCAGGCCGCGCTGGAGCAGATCGAGCAGGCCCGGGCCCGCGGCCTGCAGGTCACCGCCGACATCTACCCGTACACGGCGGGCATGACCGCGCTGAGCGCCTGCATCCCGCCGCGCTACCACGACGGCGGCGTCGACGCGCTGCTGGCCCGGCTGGCCGACCCCGCCACCCGGGCCGAGATCGCCCGCGAGATCGTCGTGGACCCCGGAACCTGGGAGAACCTGTACCTGGCCGCGGGCGGCGCGGCCGGCATCCTGCTGCTGGGCGGGCTCGAGGCGGCCGACGCGCCGCACCTGGGCGCCACCCTGGCCCAGGCGGCCGCCGCGGCCGGGCGTGACCCGGTCGACCTGCTGCTGGACCTGGTGGCGGGGGCGCCGCAGCTGCTCGCGGCGTACTTCATCATCGACGAGGACAACATGCGCGCGGCGCTGGCCCGCCCCTGGGTGGCGATCTGCTCGGACTCCGAGGCGCCGGCCACCGAGGGCCGGTTCCTGGCCACGCCCACGCACCCGCGCGCCTACGGCAGCTTCGCCCGGGTGCTCGGCCGGTACGCCCGCGACGAGCAGGTGCTGCCGCTGCCCGAGGCGGTGCGGCGGATGACCGCGCTGCCCGCCGAGACGCTGCGGCTGGACCGCCGCGGCCGGATCGCCCCCGGTTACGTGGCCGACCTGGCCGTGTTCGACCCCGGGGCCGTCGCCGACCACGCGACCTACGACCGGCCGCACTGCTACGCCACCGGCGTGACGCACGTCCTGGTCAACGGGGTGCCCGAGGTCCGCGACGGCGCGCTGCGCGGCGCGGCGGCCGGGCGTGCCCTGCGGCGGGGGGCCGCGTGAGCGGGGGCGCCGGGACCGCCCGGCCCGCCCTGGTCGCCGAGTTCCGCGCCCGGCTCCCGGCCATGCTGGACGAACTGGCCGGGCTGGTGCAATGCGAATCGCCGTCGGCCGACCGGGCCGCGCTCGAGCGCAGCGCCGCGACCGTGGCCGCCCTCGGCGAGCGGCTGACCGGCCAGGCCCCCGAGCTCATCTCCGACGCGGGCCCGACCCACCTGCGCTGGGAGTTCGGCTCCGGCCCGCGGCAGGTGCTGCTGGTCGGGCACCACGACACGGTCTGGCCGGCCGGGTCGCTCGAAGATCATCCGTGGTCGGTGACCGACGGGGTGGCGCGCGGGCCGGGATGCCTGGACATGAAGGCCGGGCTGGTGCAGATGTTCCACGCGCTGAGCGTCCTGCGCGACCTGGACGGGGTGACCGTCCTGGTCAACGGAGACGAGGAGGTCGGCTCCCCGACCTCGGCCGGCCTGATCGAACAGGCGGCGCGCCGGTCCGCCGCGGCGCTGGTGCTGGAGATGGCCGCGGACGACGGCTCGCTGAAGACCGCGCGCAAGGGCGTCTCGCTGTACGAGGTGCAGGTGACCGGGCGCGCCGCGCACGCCGGGCTGGAACCCGAGCGCGGGGTCAACGCGAGCGTCGAGGCCGCGCACCTGGTCCTGGCCCTGACCGAGCTGGGTGACCCGGCGCTCGGGACGACCGTCACGCCGACCCTGCTGCACGCGGGCACGGCGGCGAACGTGGTTCCCGCCCGGGCCACGCTGGCCGTGGACGCGCGGGCCAGCAGCGCCGCCGAGCAGCGGCGGGTCGACGCGGCGCTGCGGGACCTCGTCCCGGTGCTGCCCGGGGCCGCGGTGCGCGCGGTGCCCGGCCCGTCCTGCCCGCCGATGGAGCCCGCGGCGTCGGCCGTGCTGTTCGCGACCGCGCAGCGGCTGGCCGGCCAGCTCGGGCTCGAGCCGCTGCGCGGCGCCGCCGTGGGCGGCGCGTCGGACGGCAACCGCACCGCGGGCGTCGGGACCCCGACCCTGGACGGCCTGGGCGCGGTCGGCGGCGGCCCGCATGCCGACCACGAGCACGTGATCACGGCCACCATGCCGGAGCGCGCCGCGCTGCTCGCCGCCCTGGTCGCCGAGCTGGCCGGAACGACGGCCGGATGAGCGACCTGGTGACCGCCCCGCTGCCCGTCCCGGCCCGGCCCGCGGTCGACGCGGCGCTGCGCGCCGCGGCGGCCGCGGCCCGGGCGAGCGGGGTGCGGATCCGGGAGCTGGCCGAGCTGGACGACCTGCAGCGGCTGTGCGCGCTGGTGGACGACATCTGGCACCCGCAGCTCGGCAACCCGCCGGTGACCGCCGAGTTCCTCCGCGCGCTGGCCCACTCGGGCAACTACGTGGCCGGGGCGTTCGCCGGAGACGAGATGGTGGGCGCGTGCGTCGGGTTCTTCGCCTCGCCCGCCGCCCGCGCCATGCACTCGCACATCGCCGGGGCCTCCGCGCGGCTGCTGGGCCGGCACGTGGGCTTCGCGCTCAAGCTGCATCAGCGCGCCTGGGCGCTGGACCGTGGCGTCACCATGATCGCCTGGACGTTCGACCCGCTGGTCAGCCGCAACGCGTACTTCAACCTCGCGAAGCTGGCCGCCGTGCCCGCCGAGTACCTGCCGGACTTCTACGGCGCGATGGACGACGAGATCAACACCGGGGACGACAGCGACCGGCTGCTCGTGCACTGGCCGCTGGCCGACGAGACGGTGGCCCGGGCCTGCGCGGGGATCAGCGCGGCCGTGGACGCGGCCGCCCTGCGCGCGGGGGGCGCGGTGACCGCGCTGGACATGGGGCCGGGCGGGCAGCCGGTGCCCGGCCCGGCCGGCTCCGGCCCGGGCGATTCCGGCACGGGGACGCTGCTGGTCCGGGTGCCGCTGGACATCGAGGCCGAACGCCGCGAGCACGCGGCGGCCGCGCGCGGCTGGCGGCGTGCCGTGCGCGACGTGCTGGGCGGGCTGATGGCCGACGGCGGCCGGGTCACCGGCTTCGACCGCAGCGGCTGGTACGTCGTGCAGCGCGGCCCGGTGACCCGCCGGGCCGCGGAGGGCCCGACGAGAAAGGCCACGTCATGAACATCACCGGAGTCGAGCTGCGCCGGGTGGCCATGCCGCTGGTCGCGCCGTTCCGCACCTCGTTCGGCACCGAGACGACCCGGGACATCCTGCTCGTGCGGGTGGTCACGCCGGACGCCGACGGCTGGGGCGAGTGCGTGGCCATGGGCGACCCGCTGTACAGCCCGGAGTACGTCGACGGCGCCGCCGACGTGCTGGCCCGGTTCCTGATCCCCGCGCTGACCGCGCTGGACCGCCCGGACGCGAGCGCGGTCGGCCAGGCCCTGGGCCGGTTCAAGGGCCACCCGATGGCGAAGGCCGCGCTGGAGACCGCCGTGCTGGACGCCGAGCTCCGCGCGGCCGGCCTGCCGCTGGCCCGTTACCTGGGCGCCACGCGGGCCCGGGTGGCCTGCGGGGTCTCGGTCGGCATCATGGACTCGATCCCGCAGCTCGTCGACGCGGTCGCGGGCTACCTGGACCAGGGCTACCTGCGGATCAAGCTGAAGATCGAGCCTGGCTGGGACGTCGAGGCGGTCCGGGCCGTGCGCGAGCGGTTCCCCGGCGTGCTGCTCCAGGTCGACGCGAACACCGCTTACTCGCTGGCCGACGCGCGGCACCTGGCCGAGCTGGACGCGTTCGACCTGCTGCTCATCGAGCAGCCGCTGCCCGAGGACGACCTGCGCGGCCACGCCGAGCTCGCGCGCCAGGTGCGCACGCCGATCTGCCTGGACGAGTCGATCACGTCCGCCCGGGCCGCGGCCGACGCGATCGCGCTCGGCGCGTGCGCGATCGTGAACATCAAGCCCGGCCGGGTCGGCGGCTACCTGGAGGCCCGCCGGGTGCACGACGTCTGCGCCGCGAACGGCGTCCCGGTCTGGTGCGGCGGCATGCTGGAGACCGGCCTCGGGCGAGCGGCCAACCTGGCGCTGGCCGCGCTGCCGGGGTTCGTCTTCCCCGGGGACACCTCCGCGTCCGCCCGCTATTTCAAGCAGGACATCACCCCGCCGTTCGTGCTCGACGACGGCCACCTGCCGGTCCCGGCCGGGCCGGGCATCGGCGTGGACCCGGTCGCCGACGTGCTGGACAAAGTGACCACGCACACCCAGTGGCTGCCCGCCGACCGCGAGTAAGGCGGCCGGCCGCTCCTCGGGCGTGAAAGGTTAATCTCCGGTAACCGGCGCAGCCTGCACCGCTTCCGCAACCTGCTGGCCCGTCTGGAAGCAGGCTACGGCGGTGAGAGCCGGGGTTCCCCGGAGATCGCGGCCGATGCGGTGCCCGGCGGGCTGCTCGACGCGGTCCGGCGGCTGGCGCCGGGCGAACGCGAGGCGCTGCAGCTCGTGCACTGGGAGCGGCTCTCGCACGCCGAGGCCGCGGCCGTACTCGGCTGTTCGGCCAACGCGGTCGCGATCCGCGTGCACCGCGCTCGGACCAGGCTGCGCGAAGAACTCGGGCCCGGTCCGGCGCGCGAAGCCGCGGCGGCGGGCCAGGCCGCCGACCCGGCCGACCGCCTGCGTTCCGCATCCCGGCCGACCGAGTAGGAGCTGATCATGGATCTAGACAAGCTGTTGACCGAGGCCGATCCGGCCCGGGCCTGCCGCTTGGACGCCCCCACCTCGGACGCTGCGACCCGCCTCTACCAGCGGATCACCGCGCAGCGGCCCGCTGCCGACCGGGCGCGGCGCCGCCGCGCCCGGGTGACGGTGGCAGCCGCCGGGGCGGCCGCGGCGGCGGGCCTGGCCGTGGCGCTCGCCGTCGGCGTCCTGCCCGGCTCGCCGATCGCCCCGCCGTCGGCGGCCGCGGCCGTCCTCGACCGGGCCGCGGCCACCGCCGCCGCGCAGCCGACCCGGCCCGCGCCGCACCCGGGCCGGTACCTCTAAATCCGGACCATCCAGCCCATAGCCAAGGGGCCGGCCGGGTTCTCGTCGACCCCGCTCGGCGATCCGCCCGACGTCGGGCAGGGATACTTCGAGTGCGTCATGACCAGGCAGGTCTGGATCGCCGGCCGTGGCCGGAGCCGGGCCGCCTACACACCCGACGGCTCCCAGCGTGACGCTCCGGCCGGGACGTGCGAGGCGTTCTCTTATCCGTTCTGGAATGCCGGCGCCGAACTGGGCATTGACCCGTTCGCCGCGCTGCCCGCCAACCCGGCCCGGCTCGAGCGGTTCATCGAGCACCACTACCCGGACGGCAAGCCGGATTTCACCACGTTCGCCGCCGTGGTCCAGCTCCTGGAGGCGGGCGAGCCGCCGCAGATCACCGCAGCGCTGTACCGCGTGCTCGAGCTCCTGCCCGGCATCGAGGGCCTGGGTCCGATGACCGACCGGATCGGGCGGCGCGGCACCGGCGTCGGCCTGATGTCCCTCGGTATCCGTTACGAGCTCATCTTCAACCCGGCGACCTCGGCCGTCCTCGAGGCGGCGGCCGTGGTCGTCACCCCCCAGCCCCGGCACTGCAGCCCCGCCTTCAACAGTCCGGCCAGGACGGGTTACGATCCGCGCCTGCACAAAGACATCCACATTCCCGCGCATCGCTTCCCCAGGATCTGCGACACGCCCGCCCCGGCCGGTTCCGCCGGCTACACGGTCGTGGTCACCTCCGGCATCGTCAACTCCGACACCGCCACCGTGCCCACGCCCGCGCCCGCGCCCCGATCTTCCTAACTCAGGAGACGCGTGTGAAACGCAATCGGTGTCTTTTCCGGGCCCGGGCGGCGCTGCTCGGGGTCGCCGCGGCCGGGTCTTGCGCCGCCAGCCGCCGTCACCTCGAGGAGCTCACTTCCGCCCTTCGTAGCGGCCGCCCTGGCCTGAACGGGCGTGCCGGACGACGCTGACGAGCTCACGTTCACGTTGTTGTCACCCCCGCGGGCCAGCCGGGGGCCATTGTGCGGATTACTGTGATATAAGTGCACCCCGGTCCGGCGTCCCGGACGTTGTGGTCAGGCAGCTCGAGAAGGGCAGGGATATGCGA
>Ga0102924_1006250_pt1 | contig 11245 bp, 15 predicted proteins | sample PaiPotPPM11metaG_FD_80116 | JGI IMG/M metagenome (GOLD analysis project Ga0102924, IMG submission 80116) | Iron sulfur acid spring bacterial and archeal communities from Banff, Canada, to study Microbial Dark Matter (Phase II) - Paint Pots PPM... ...
AGGAAACATGTACAGAATATTCTGCGTAAGCTCGGGGCCCGAAACCGCGTCGAAGCCGCGAGTCATCTCCATCTGGAGCGTCGGCGTCCCGCCTCGTAGTGGTGGTTGACACGGTGTGAGACCCACGTTCAAGAGCGGCTGGTGCGTGTCCTCTGTTTCAGCAACAGGTGCCGCCGCGGCGGGACGAGCCTAGTGGCGGTGCCGGACGATCACTCGCTTCCCGCAGACGTTACAGCGATACGCTCGAATGCGGAGACCCAGGCGGCGCAAGAGGCGAAAGCAGAAGGGCAGGTGGCGGCGATGCAGGGAGGGATTGCCACACCGTGGGCATGAGCGTTCCATGGGAGCGATCCCCAGTCTACGCGCCGTTCATGAGACGGAGATGAGGATTCTCCCCGATTCGTGGGAGAGCCGCCGCGCGCCACCGTGTTGCCCTGGCTGGCCAGTCGGGGGTCAGAAGCGGTCAAAAGTGATCATTTGGCATCATTTGACATCACTTGGTGATGTCAACCATGGTTGCCGTTCCCTATCAGCAGCGCTCCGCGGAAAAATAAGGTGCCACGGGGCGCTACCCACGCCCCGTGGCGACACGCTGCCGAAGGAGATCGACTCACAACGTGCCTCGGCACCTCAGACACGCCCTGCGTCTGGAGACCGGCCGCAGAGCGTGCCACTGACGGCGGGCAGCTGCCGGAGGACGGTGGCATAGGCAGCCTCCGGCAACGTTTGTGCGCTGGCTTTGACAGAAACTCTGACGAGAGGCCACCGTTCGTTTGCACCAGCACGCCCATGTGTCATGCTCTCTGTCTAGTCCTCGACGGCGGGAAGCCGTATTTTCCGGAAACCGAGGGAACCTGGAAAGAGCGTGTCTCGCGACTCTCGGATTTTCATCTTGGCGTTGGAAAGCCAGGCCGGCTCTCGACCTCCCAGGCTCACGGAACGCAGAATGAGGCCGTCGATCCCGGCCCACAGCCGGTTATACTCGGCGCCCACGCGGTTGAGCTCGTCCACCCACGTCCGGGCGATCTCCAGGACCATCTCCGCCTCTCCCCGCTGTGCCGTCGTGTATGCCTGGCTCGTGGCTGCGGTGGCAGTCGAGAGGTCGACGTGCAGTCGAGCGGTCAGTTCTCCATTGTCCGTGAGCTGTGCCTCCAGCTCGGACACGGTTGCACGGATGGCTCGCTGTTCTGCAGTGACGTCCTCACCGCTCGAGGCGCGGGCGAGGATGGCTTCTTGTTCGCTCCGGCGCTGGGCGAGTTCCTCGTTCGCTTGGGCCGTTGCGGCGGCGAGGGTCATGATGCGCTCTTGAAGGGCTTCCTGCCGGCGTTCGCACTCCCGGGCATCGGCCTGGAGTACTTCACGCCGCGCAGCGACCTCGACCATCGCTCGCTCGAACGAGCTGGGGGCAGGGCCGGCGTGGGCGGTGGTGATCGGCTCTTTGGTTCGCGTTTGCGTCAAGGGCATGGGTGTCTCCTTCTCAAATCTGATGGCCGGCGAGCCGTGCACTGGCAAGCACGGCCTCACCGAGTGTGACCGTCTCGACCGAATCGAGTAGCGCCGGATCCCTGCCGGCCTCGGTCAGGGCTGATTGGACGCTCACGGGATTGCGGCGAAGCTGCTCCTGCAGCAGGCTGGTGCTGATGGCAAGGCCGATTGCCTCGGCAATCGTCTCGTCTGCTGGTTGCTTGGGCATGAGTCGTATCTCCTTGACGTTTGGGGGGTGTGGGTACCTATGGCATGGGTCAGGGGTCAGTCGTGGTTCCCCGCTCGGTGCGGTCGGTCCAGCTGCTCGAGCATGGCCTCCCAGGCGTTGGGCTGCGAGGATCGCCAATCCTGCTGGAGGCGATGGCCTTTCAGCGCTCCACGCTTCTTGTCGAGGTCCACAAAGCCGGCGACGAAGAGCCGTTTTTTCGGGGCTGCGTGAACGGCAAGTGCCAACGCCGTGACCAGGTCGTCGTAGTGGCCCGCTCGCGTTGGCGCGCCTAATGTGATATGGCCACCTTCGCTCACGTCCCTACGATAAAACCGGAGCTCCCGTTCAAGCTCCTCGTCCGGCGGCAACCGGAGCGCGCCTTGCTCCATGAGCGCCTTCAGCGCATCCAGCAGGGCCGCCTTCTTGGTCGGAGCGCCGCCAAACGTGAAGCCCTCGACGTGCACGCCTTCCTGCTTGAGCATGGAGGCCAGCGCCGGCTGTCGTGTCACGTCGAGGACCACGTGCGCCTTCCCATACTGTCGGGAGAGTGCCGCCACGTGCGCCACCTGGACCGGCCAGTCTTCCTGCTTGGGTGCCACATTGAGCACTTCGACCGCCTGCCACGGATCAAGGCGGGGATCGGAAGCGGTGACATCGAGCACACAGACACCCGAGCGGTCGCGCGTCTGCGCCTCGTCCCACCCGATGACATAGCGGTGCTGGGGGGCCGCCCCCGGTCTGATGCCGCTATCCGTACAGCGTGTGATCAACTCCCACGGGAAGTAGCAGCCCGCACCGTCGACCCAGACCGCCAGAAACTCGACCTGGAACGCTTCATCGGTCATGCCCTTGCGGTAGCTCTCCAGCAGCTCCGCTGTGATCATCGGATTCGCCGTGCTGGGATAGTGGAAACTCTTCATATTCGGCTCGGTCGGGTCCTGACCACGGAGCCAGTTGGTGTGAAAGTAGTCGCCCGCAAAGAGCGGCGTGCTGGTCATGACCAGCTGGCGGTGCTGCTGAGCACTCATCATGGGCAGCAAGTCGGATTGAAAGACGCTGCCGGCAATACGCGCCGCCTCGTCGCCAAAAATGCGATTGGCGTGCGGCGCACGCAAGCGCCCACCGTCGTTGCCGACGGATCGGAATGTGATGGTCGACGCAGCGCCCGATGGTGGGCGAATGACGATGCTCGGGTAGTCGGACTGCTTGATTTCGATATCGCGCACTTCGCTGAGCACAGATTCTCGCAGCACGTCGCAGCAGTCGGACCAGATCCACTTGGACTGGGGCGCGATCGGCGCCACCACCATCTGCTTGGTGTGCGAGAACGTGTCGGCGTACCACAGCAGAGACACGGCATCCACCCGCGTTTTCCCAGCTTGCCTGCCGCAGCAGCCGGTGACCGCGGACCCGATGGTGGCATTGGCCGGATCGAGGAGCGCGGCTGCTTGGGCACGTATGAATTGTTGCTGCCACGGAAAGAGTTCCACGCCCAGCAGGCGAGCAGCCCAGAGCACCGGGTCGTGCTTGGCGCTAATCCTCATGCCAGTCCACGTCTACCTCCGCGTTGAGCCAGGCGTCCACCTTCGCCGCCAGCACGTGCCGGTGGTCGATCTGGATCTTCTCCAGGCCCATCAAGCGGGCTTGCTCAGTGATGCTTTCCTTGACGAGCGAGAGCGCGCCATTGCGAGCCATAGAGCCAGGCCGAGCGTCACGGTAGGACTCCCACGCTGCGCCTTTGACCTGATCCAGTTCGTCATAGAGCGTGCCGCGCAGAACTTCTAGCTCTGGTCGCCTGCGCTCGGCAAGGTCGCGAATGAAGCGGTCAACCGTGCGCGTAATCGTCTCGCGATCGACCTGGTACTGCTGTGCCAGCTGTGTGTAAGGGACGCGGCGGAGCGACTGCTCGTACACCTCATGCTGCTGTTCGACATTCAGCGCTCGTGGTGCTGCCATCGCATCAAAAACCTCTGCATGTGGCACTATGCGGCATGTGTCGCGATGACCTTGAGCGGTTTCATGGCTCACCCACTCCCCGCTCCGGATAGAGGACGCGGGAGACCCGCTCGACATCCTCGGGTTCCCAGACGCGATGATTGTTCTTATTTCTCCGTGCCGGCGGGTCGAGCAGGCCGAGCTTGTCCCACTTTCTCAAGGTGTTCGGATGGATCCCGACGCGGTCGGCTAGTTCGTGCGTGGATAGGTGCTGCTTCATGGCTTGTCCATGCTAAGTTTTCGCCTACCTGAATTAGTCACAATTATAGCATGTATAAGTCTCTGCGGTCAGGAGTAGGTGATTTGTGGCTCAGGTTTGTGGCCCACCTCTGGCCCCACGCCGCTCGTCCTGGCCGTCTCATGTGCTTACCAGTCCTGTGCGGCCCACTACTCTCGCCCCGTCCCTACAGGGTGCCACGAGCGAGCGCTGGAGAAGAAGCGAGAGATATTTATGGTAAAGTTCCTGTACGCTAGGGCATGAGCACGTCAACAGCAGCACCGCGTCGTCCGGGTGCCACAGAGACGCCTGATCCGCCTGCGCTATCGCGTCTTGACATGGAATGGTGGCTAGCAGAGATCGCTGGGATCGTGCTCGAGAACTGCCCCAGCTGCAACCGTGGGCGGCTCGAGCCGGGTCAAATTGTCTGTCGTTGGTGCTGGGCGAAGTGAGCCACGTCCTTTCCATTTGACTCTTGACGCCATGACGCTATCATGGAACCAAAGGAGGCAGTAGCAAGGCATGCCCGAGCAGGTTACTATACCCCTAACCCTTGAGCCACAGCCTTCAGGCGGCTATGCGGTCCGGAGCCCGGCGCTGCCCGAGCTGATAACCGAAGGGGAGACGGAAGCCGCCGCGCTCGAGAACGCGTGGGATGCGCTTCTTGCCGTCTTGGACGCCTACGACCAGCTCGGCTGGCCCCTGCCCCTCGGATTGCCCGCCACGCCACAGCGAGAGGCCGTCCACTTCGAGCAGCTCAGCGCTGCGTGAGATACCGCGAGGCAGCAAAGAAGCTCCGCCGGCTGGGCTGTGAGGAGCTCGCCCGCCGCGGCCGCGGCTCGCATCGTGTCTGGTTCAATCCACGGACGCACAAGGTGGCGCCGTTACCGGACTGGGGCTCGAAGGACCTGAACCCATGGACACTCCGGGACGTGGTGCGCCAACTCGGCATCGATTGGAAAGCCTTTGAGCAGGTATAGCGGCACCGGACAGACACGCACGCGGCGACACTCACAAGCCATATGGGAACTTGCCCGCTCCAAGCGCCTCGAGCGAGTACCCCGTGAACGCCGCCTTGTTCTTCACCGGGCGGATCTGGGCGCGCACGTCTAGCCGCTGCTCGTTGCGATGCCGCACCAACACCTTGGTCATTGTCAACTGGCCGAGCCAGCGATCATCGCAGCACAGTGTGCGAAACACCGCGTCCACGACGCTCTTCGCCAGCGCGTCTGCATCCAACGCGCACGTGTGTAGCGCACAATACAGGCTTACCCAGTAGTAACCGTCCGGCAGAGGCGAGAAGCCGGCGGCAGCCAGTTTGAGCGCGGCGCCCTCTTCCCAGGCAACCGCCGCATCAGTCTTCCGGAGCCGGCCATGTGCGCCGCTGTAGCTCCGGTTGATCCCGATGGGGTATGGCAGGGTCGCTCGGAGCTCCACTGGTGCGACTACCACCGTGCGCCCACTCCCGGTGCAGTTGCGTACCACTCGACGCCCTCATCCGCGGTCACCCAGGCCTCCATCCCACAGGCACCACAGCGCGGGTAGCGGTCGTCCGGGAAGGCCGCAAGTCGCGGCACAGCGCCCCGCCCGTTGTCCTCACTCATGGGCGACCCGCACCGCTCGCATGGCAGGAGGTTCGAGGGCGCCCCCGGCGGATCCAGTCCTGGGAGCGCGAGCTGGCGCGGCTCCGCCACCGTCTCAGCAACCATCAGGCGATCCTCGACGCGGGCAACATCGAGATGTGCACGCAGTCTGGCCCATATCTGTTTCACGAATCATGCCGCTTCCTCATAGCCGCACCCGGTCTTCCGCCCACATCGGTGCGGCCAGGCGGGTACGACGCCGTCATGACCGCACAGCCAGACGAGACTAATCAGCCAGCAGGCACCGTCCGCACGGTGGCACACGGCACAGCGCTGGGATGGTCGAGAGCGTGCTATGCGTTGTCGCGGCATGCGCTGCAATCGATACGTGGGATCGGTCATGGCTCAGAGCTCGCCCTCTTCCTCGTCCGCCGGATCGTGGCCAGCCTGCACGAACGGCTCCGGCCGGATTCTGACGATCACGCAGTTCCGGCAGTACCACGCCCCCGACTCCTGCCAGTGGCCGTTCGTCGAGTCGCACGTGGGACAGCGAGTGCATCGACAGGGCGCCCCGCCACAGTCCGGGCAGGGCCCGGCGGCGACTCCCCCATTCGGCGTGACGTCTGCAACGGCGGCGGCAGGGGGGAGGGGGGGATATACCTCCCCGGTTTGACTCGTAGCCTCGTAACCATCCCCGGTTTTGGCTCCAGCATTGGCCTCCAGGCTACGAGTGCCCACTCGTAGCCTACTCGTAGTCCACTCGTAGCACTCCCTGGGCGAAGGCAGCGCAGATCCCATCTCAGGCAGATCTCCGCCTCTGGCAAGCTGGGCCGGATGGTACCGCCGGGTCTCGTTATTCACCAGCCAGCCGCCGCGAAGCGCGCGCCTTACCCGCCACTGAACGGTAGACAGTGACACCTCCAAACGCCTGGCCAGCTCCGTCTGCGTGATCTCCTCCCCATCCTCCACGGCCTCGACCGTCTCTCGAACCGCAGGCGTTAAGCCGCCCGTCAGCATCATGTCAAAGACCGGCGAGAGCAATCGGTGCGCCAGCTCGTAGTCGCCCAGCGTCGCGATGATGGCTCCATCCGCCCTGCGCTCCCGCTGGACTTGATGCAACAGCGCTGAGGACTGGACCACCGAGATCAGCTTTTTGAAATCGCGCCGCATCCGGACGTCACTGACCGGCACGCGCTCACCCAGGAATTCCGCGACCGGCACAATGACCTCGTGGCAGTCGGCGAGCGCGATGAACGGTGAAACGTCGAGATCAGCGGACTGCTTGCCCGCCGCCTTGGCCGCCTCCACGCGGACCACCTCCCGCGTCTGCTCCTCGCTATCACAGACACCAAGCTCCAGGACGCGTGTCCCCATCTGGTCGCGAACGCTGCGTGTCCTGGTCGTGATCAGACCGGTCGGTCCGGGCTTTAGGATGTGCCGCGTTACCCACTGATTCGTGACCGGGTCGCGCTCGACGACATCGTAGGTCATCTCGTACTGTCCGCGATCGCTCGTATGGCGGAGGCAGCAGGCCCCTCCTCGGGAATCGAGTCGGCCTCCTCGACGACGACCACCCGGTGGGCAAACGACTCGCCGGAGTACACCAGGGCCCGCTCGGAGCTCGCGCTTGTTTTGTAGAACGCCTCCGGAGGCATGAGCCGCAACGCGGCGTCGATCGTGCGATTTTTTCCGGCCGATGAAGCCGCCACCAGTGCCAGATTGATCGGGCGCGTCAGCAGCCGCGACGTCAGCGCTAGATAGACAGTCAGAGCAGGATCGACGTTACCCGCATACCCCTGCGCCCTCATGGCGCCAGTAATCCGATCAACCAGCGTCGTGCTCGTCAGCAGCTCCTTCGCCTGCTCATACGCGCGATCCCGTGCTGCCTTCCGTGCTACCTGCTCCCGCGATGTCCAGCGCTCAGCTGCCTTGATCGCCTCTTGCCACCGCTCCCGGAAGCGATCCGGGTCGTCAAGATACAGGCTGCTCGAGTCCTTGTACGCCCCCAGACTCACCAGGTGGACACGATCGCGGATCCCCGACTTCTCGACCCAGCGGAGGACGGCCTCTCCTCCCTGGTCCGGTTCCCATACCACATAGATGGTGCCGATGCCCTCGAGTGCCGGCACATCTCGCGTCTCGTTCCAATTGTTCGCGCCCGGCACCCCGAGTGCCGGAATATCGTGGTGCCAGAGGGTGTGGCAGTCGGATTCGCCCTCTACCAGGACGACATGTCCAACGGCGCGAGCCCTCTGGACTCGCCAGAGACCGTACAGACACGTCTTGGCGTCCTTTTTCCACTTGAAGCGGCCGTCCTCGTGCTCGCCCTTTTCGAGCCGCAGTCGATACCGCGCAGTCGGCTCCTTGCCTGCTGTATCGAGGTAGGGGATGCGAACGGCCGGGCCACGATCGTAGGTCATGTTCGAGAGGCCAAGCTCACGCAGAAACGACAGTGGCAGCTGCTTCGCCTCCGCGTATTGCTCCAGCGTCAGCCCCGGCCTATGAGCAGGCTGCGAGTGGGTTACGAGTGGGTTACGAGTGGGGGACTCATTACCTTTCGTATCCCGCGAGCCTTGTATGAGAGCCAGATCAGGCCGGGTGCTACGACGATACGAGTCGTTTTCGGGAGGTGTACTCCTCCTCCCCCCTGCCTCGGGCCATAGACCCTGCCGCCGCAACGCGTCAAGGACCTGATCCTGTTCGCAGCCGGCATGGCATTTCCACAGCGGCTTCCCGTCTTTGTCGCTGATCGAGAGCGACGCATGCTGATCGTCGTGGGCCGGACAGGGGGCTTTCCACCCGTCCCCACTGCGCTTGCCACCGAGCGCGTCCGCTAGCTCCTCGGCAGTGATAGGATTATGTCGAGTGGTGCGCGGCATCAACGCGCCTCCACTTATGAGCCGCCAGCGACGCCGGCGGCTTTCTATATTCCCTACGGGTCAGCGGGCCGGTCTCCGCGGTGTTTGACATTTCACGCCGCGCCGGCGTCCTGCGCCACCTGGCGCTGCTGCTCCGCGAACCGGCGCACGTCGTTCGCGTGGAGACGTACCGCCCGCGTGCCCACGTGGATTTTCGGGCCGATGAGCCCCTGGTCCAGCAGCTCATACAGATACGCCCTGCTAATCGATAGCGCCTCCGCCGCCTCACTCATCCTCAAGAGCTGTTTTTCCATGTCGCATTCCTCTCCTTTCTCGTCTTTGAGGGTTTCTGTTGTTCCTCTAACGTCCATATTGACGCTAGTAGCCTTCCGCGCATAGGCTTTAAGAGAAGCTTTTAGAGCTACGCAAAAGGATCGTGGGCATATGACGACCAAAGCGCAGAAGGATTTTAAGGGGCTTCTAGCTGGAACGCGGATCGACTCAACGGCGGAATTAAGCTTTCGACGATCGCGTGACCGATACCGCGTGCCGCACTCCATCGACATCCAGCAAGATGCGGATGGTGCTTCTTTCCTCGAGTGGTCCTATGACCCGAAAACCCCGGTCCCAGTCGCCAAGGAGGAAGACTGCCTGATTGCGTTCACCCATCTCCACGATGCGGACGATGAGCCGGAACGTGTTGCGAGGTTCGCACGGCGTTACGGCCTGCTTGGCGTATGTGAGCACCAGGAGCCTCGAGGGCCGCTCATCAGGCGGTGGCGCCAGTTCGGACTGTTCGTGAACTGCGATGAGTGTCGTGCTCACCTCAGGACCCTCCCGCTACCTGAGGAGGCGCTGCGCACAGCGTTTGTCTGTCTGCCCCGCGGGCTCCTGCTTTCTCGCGCTTTCGCTGAGGATCTGGAAGTGCTTTGGGGCGGAGGCGGGCATCACTTTGCCGCAGTCGTCGATGATTTCCTGCAAGCCATCCCACCCACGCGTGAGCCGATCGCGGTGTGGACGCAGGCAGCACGGGAGCTGCGCGCAATCCTCAATGCCATGGCGGCGATGAGCCGTGAGTATAGCCCCCACTCCAGCGATCTAACGACGATCAGAGACATGCTCCCTCCTGAAGACGTGAGCACGCGGTCGTCTCGAGAAGCGGTCGAGCAAGCCGCTCTGGACTGGATGGAGATTGGGCTGGTGCAGGCGGGTCTTGTATGGCAGGGCAAAGGTCGAAGCTTCCGGGCTGTCTCCTATGGCCTAGGGCTTGTCGGGACCCTCGGATCTCAACTCGCCAGCGCCCTATGCTCCCGCCTCGGGTTCTACACCTGCGACTTCTGCGGTACCAACTTCACGCCTGCGCAGGACGAGCGTCGCCCTCGATCAGACAAAACCAAGGCCTGCTTACCAACGTGCAGGCTCGCGCTGCGCGCAGCAGAGCAAAGGGCACGTCGAGTCGCAAGGAAGCAGAGCCGGGCGATCGCGGACGGATAGCCGCGCTCCCTCTGCTGCAGCGCTTGTTGGCGTGTTGCAAAACGGTTGCAAAACACGGCGGATTGCTACAGACGGCAGTGGATCAGCGTAGAATGACTTTGGCGTCTACAAGCCTAAAATAGACGGCGCTGGACGCTCGAAGCGGTACAGCTACTACAATGTGTCTTCGCCGGCAGAGTTGAGCGAAGAAAAGGCTGAAGTCGGCGCATAGTGTTGATTTTCCTTGATGTGAAGCCGATTTTCAGCATGTCTCGTTGACCGACGCGGCACAGGAAAGCATTAATCTTTCCAATGGAGATTCTCAATCGTGCCTCACCGGCGAAGCCGAATGTCCAGTCCCTATGGCCCTACCCCAATCGAGACGGTCACGGTTGAGGTGTACGTCGTGGCATAGGTCCAGCTCGGCACTGCAAGGCTCAGATTGTGCCCGGCAGTGGCATCCACCGTGCCCGGCGTGAAGTCGTACGTCCCAGAGCCGGTGAGCAGCGCCGCAGATGCCACCTTGACTGCTGATGTGGAATCAATCGGCGTGTTCTGGGTCATCGTGATCGTGGGCGGTGCGGAGGTTAAGATACACAGGGTCCCTGTAGCGCAGGATACCGTCGGAGGAGCCATCACGAGCGAGTTGAGCGGCAGGCTGTTGCCTCCAACTGGACACGCCCCGACACCGGCACTGCAGGTGAAGCGGGTCGCCTGGAAGGTAATGTTCCACCCCTGGTTCGTGCCTGTCGTGTCTGCTGCCTGGTAGGTGCCAAGCGTGGTATAGACCGTCTGTCGCAACCCACTCAGCGTGGTGGAGAAGTTCCCGGGTGCAGCCCCTGTGATGGTGAGCGCTCCTGCCCAGACATCCTCCACACCCCCGAGCGCGACCAGCAGCGCCACCACGACAGCGAGCCACCTGAGCATCACGTGAGCTCTCTCTCTACTTTACCCACTCTCCCCGACGTTAGTGCACCCAAAAGAATCCGCGTAGCTGGGATGTGCCTGCAGTCCAACGGACCAGGTTCTGGACGCCGGCTGAGGAGGAGGTTCCGCCCTGCCAGCTGATCCTGACGGCGAATCGGTAGCGGGCACGCGGCACCCGCTTGGCCCAGTGAATCGGGTAGTGCACGGTGGTGTGCGGCACGGTCGTATCCAGGCTGATCCGCGTGTAAATCCAGGGCTTCTTGCTCCACGGGGCATACACCCACAGGTAGCCCTGGCCCTTCAGCAGTACGTTGCCGCTGTTGCGTACGTGCACCATCACGTAGAGTTCGTTCGATTCCAGTTGCGGGGTCACACCCAGAATGGTGAAGGAGGCGTGGGTGGGGCCGGGTACGGTCACCACAATGGCATTGAACACCCGGGTCTGCAGCCGGATGCCCACCCCACGATGCGCTTCCAACGCGGGAGCAGGAACGAAGGC
>Ga0102924_1006251_pt1 | contig 11244 bp, 10 predicted proteins | sample PaiPotPPM11metaG_FD_80116 | JGI IMG/M metagenome (GOLD analysis project Ga0102924, IMG submission 80116) | Iron sulfur acid spring bacterial and archeal communities from Banff, Canada, to study Microbial Dark Matter (Phase II) - Paint Pots PPM... ...
CATGATCGCCGGCGACGTGCCGCTCGGCTTTCAGTGGTATCCGAACGTCGCCGCGGCGCTGAATGCCAAAGGCGCGAAAGCATTGGCTGTCGCTGGCCCCAACCGGCTCGACATTTTGCTGGACACGCCGACCTCCAAGGAAGCCGGGCTGCCGGACTATCAGGTCTCCGGCTGGTTCGCGCTGTCGGTGCCCAAGGGCACGCCGGCGCCTGTCGTCAACAAGCTCAATGCCGAGGTGAAAAAGGCGCTGGCCGATCCCGAGGTGCGCGCCAAATTCCAGCAGCAGGGCGCCGAGACTTATTATCTCACGCCGGAGGAATCAAAGCTGTTCATCACCGACGAGATTGCCAAGTATCGCGACATCATCACCAAAGCGGGCATTCCGCAGATCGAATAGAGCATGATCGGGAAAAGTGGGAACCGGTTTTCCGAAAAGATCATGCTCAAGCTAGGCGCATCATGAAAGCCGTTGGGCTCGGCTGTGCCGGTTTTTTTCTCGGCGGCATCCTGGGCGGGGTGCTCGGCGTGATTTGCGGCCTGATCTGGACGAAGGTGTTTCACACCACTTCGTTCGAAGGCTATGATGGCATGCTGGTGTTCTTCAGCTTCATGCCGATCGGCGCGCTGATCGGCGGCAGCCTTGGCGCCGCCGGGCTTGCCTATCTCGCGTCGCGCGAGGAGGAGCAGCAAGGCTCCGAGTAAATCGGGTTACGCGCCGCGACCCTCGCTGAGTTTATTCAGGAAGCAATCGCGAACGGCTGCTCGCATTCGTCGGGCGCTGCGTCCGCCGTTTCGGCGCTGCCATTGAGTGCGACGGCGCCCTCGCGTTCGGCGCTGCCGTCGAGATTGAAGAAGGCGACGCGTCCGCTCATGGCTTTGGCTTGTTGCTCGAGCGTCCGGGCGGTCGCCGCATTTTCTTCGACCAGGGACGAGTTCTGCTGAGTGGCCTCGTCCATCTGCGTGATGGCCCGCTTCACCTGCTCGATGCCGATCGCCTGCTCGGCGCAGGCGCCCGCGACATCGGAAACCAGCGCCGCCACGCTCTTGATCGTGGCCACGATCTCATTGAGCGACTGACCGGCCTTGTTGACGAGGTCGACACCTTGCCTGACTTGCCCGCTCGAAGCCGCAATCAGGTTCTTGATATCCTTGGCCGCCTCGGAGGAACGCTGGGCGAGACTCCGCACTTCGGTTGCAACAACGGCGAAGCCGCGGCCGGCCTCGCCGGCGCGGGCGGCTTCCACCGCGGCGTTCAAGGCCAGAAGATTGGTCTGCCGCGCAATCTCGTCGATCACGCTGATGATGTCGGAGATCTTGTGCGAGGACTTCTCGATTCCGGCCATCGCCTCGACCGCCTGGACGACGACCTGGCCGCTGCGATCGGCAAGCGCGAAGGCGCTGTCGGCCGACCTGTTGGCGGCTTGCGCGTTGTCGGCATTCTTCTTGACGGTCGCGGAGATCTGTTCAAGCGCCGCCGAGGTCTGTTCGAGGCTCGCAGCCTGCTGTTCGGTCCGCTGCGACAGATCGTTGGTGCTCAGCGAAATCTCCCCGGTGGCGGCAGCAACTTCGCTCGTCGCAATGGCGATATCGCGGACCGTTTCCTGCAGCCGCCCGAGCGCGCCGTTGAAGTCGTCGCGCAGCCGCTGATAGTCGGCGGTCACGCCGTCGCTCAGGCGCGCCGTCAGATTGCCGTCAGCGAGGCTCTTCAAGCCGCCGGCGAGAAGCGCGATGACCTGGCGCTGCTTGTCCGCGGCCTGGGCTCGCTCCTCGGCGGCGCGCGTCCGTTCCTCGCTGTGACGCTGATGATCGCGCTCCGCACACTGGCGTTGCTCGTCGGCCTGCCGGCGCTGTTCCGCGGCCTCCTCTTCGAGGCGCATCTTTTCCTTGGCGGCCTCGCGCAGCACCGCCAAGGCCTGGGCCATTTCACCCAGTTCGTCATTGCGCTCGACTTTCGGCGGCTCGGATACAACGTCGCCCGCGCTCAGCCGCTGCATCGCCCTGACCATCTGAATGATCGGCTGGGAAATGTTGCGCCCGAGATAAAGCGCGAACAGGCCGATCAGCACCGTCAGAATAGCCGTGCCGTAGAGCAAATTCTGGCGCAGCTCCGCGGCCGACAATTGCGCTTCGGCATAGCGCTTTTCCGCGGCGTCCTGAACTTTGACCAGGTTCGGCCGCAGCCGATCGTAGATCGTCATCAGGTCGGTCACGTCGTCCTGCACCGAATCCTGCTGGACCATGAAGCCCATGAAGCTCTGCTGATAGGCTTCGATCAGGCTCTTGAGCCCGGTCTTGGTGTCGTCCGGCAGCGTCGTGGTTGCGAGCAGCTTTTCGAACTCGGTGACGCGTTTGCGCAGCTCGTTGGCATAGGTCTCGTCGTTGCGCAGCATGTAATCTTTTTCATGCCGGCGCATCATCAGCATCAGGACGGTCAGGCGAGGCTCGTCGACTTGGCCGAGCCGTGCTTCCGCCTTGTGAACCGCGTCGCGCAATTTGCCCTGCAGCCCCTCGTTCTCGTCGAAGCCAAGATTCTTCTGGCCGCCGGCGACGCTCTGGAAGCGGATGGCATACATGTTGATGCCGGCACCGAAGGCATCCGCCTGCCGCAGCGGATCGGCCGCATCGCGCGGCGCGACCAGCTTGCCGATCGCCGCAAGGAGTCCGCGGGCATGAGCGATGATGGCGGCGTGCTTGTCGACCGCGGCTTGGCTGTGCCTGAGCAAAAATTCGGTGGCGATCTGCTTGGCCTGCAGCATGTCCTGGGACAAAGCGGCGACGTCGGTGGCGAGCGCCGCGCTCTGATCGGCGATCTCCTGTTTCTTGGTCTCGATCTGCGAGCCGACCAGATAAACGCTGCCGATGAGCAGAAGGCCGCCGATGCCCAGTATGGCGATGCGCCAGCGCAGGCTGAAACGGAAAGATTTTCGCGATTTATTGCGTGGCTTGGCAGCCTTGCTGCGAAGCCGCAAATGGAAATAGCGCATAATCCCAGCCCCTAAACCGGCTGAGATGTAGCGCCAAATGCTTGGTAAATCGTTCCAAAATCGTTATTTTTTCACTAGCCTTATTTTTTCACTAACCCCGGCAACCGGGTCGTGCCGGCCCCTATAGTTCGGGCCCAGCGCCGCGGCCGATGACAACAGGTCGTGGCAGCGGATAGGCTTGCCGGACTGTCGGCCCTCGACGGCCGGCACTGCAAGAACAAGACAGGAGGATCGCTTGGCGAGGCTCATGACGCGGCTCTTGACGCGGCTCTTGGCGCTGCTTGCGGCGATGGCCGCAACCGCCGTTCTCTTCGCGGCGGCGAAGGCGGCGGACGATTATCCGAACCGGCCGATCGTCCTGGTCATTCCGCTGCCGCCCGGCGGCACCAACGACATCATGGCGCGCGCGGTGTCCGACAAGATGAGCGCTTCGCTCGGCCAGCGCATCGTCATCGAGAACCGCAATGCCGGCGGCAGCGGTACGGTCGGCACCCGCGAAGTCGCGCGCGCCACGCCGGACGGCTATACCATCATCCTCGGTTATACCTCGACGCTGGCCACCGGCCCGCATCTCTACAAGGATGCCGGCTACGACCCGCGCAAGGATTTTGCGCCGATCGGACTGATCGCATCGGCGCCGGCGCTGCTGCTAGTTTACAAGGACCATCCGGCACATTCGGTCGGGGAATTGATCGCGATTATGAAAAACGCGAAGGAACCAGTGCAGGTTGCTACGCCCGGAGCGGGCACGGTCAATTACCTCGCCTCGCTCCTGTTCGCGCAGCAGGCCGGCGTGAAGGTCGAGCAAATCATCGAGAAGGGCTCGGGGCCGCTGACCACCGACATGATGGGCGGTTTCGTCAAGGTCGGCTTCAACCCGATCCCGCCGTCGCGCGCCGCGCTCGACGGCGGCTATCTCCGCGCGCTGGCGGTGACGTCGGCGCAGCATTCGACCTTGATGCCGCAATTGCCGACGCTCGCGGAAGCCGGATTGCCCGGCTTCGACGCCACGCTGACCTATGGCTTGCTGGCGCCGGCCGGCACGCCGAAGCCGATCGTCGAGCGGCTGAACAAGGAATTGCGCGCGGCGCTCGCCGACCCCGACGTGAAGAAGCGCATCGTCAACGAAGGCGGCGAGCCGACGCCGAGCACGCCGGACGAGCACGCCGCGGTGATCGCGCGCGAATACGACAAATGGGCGGCGGTGATCCGCGATGCCGGCATCGAGCCGTAATAGCGCGTCACGCCACCGTCCATTTCGCGTGCTAGTAACGCGACCGGACGAGTCGCGGGGGCGCCGTAATAACGTCGACAGGAAATCCAATGCAGAAGACTCATGTCCCGGTCCTGGGACTGCGTTATTGGGTGGCGCTGTGTCTTGCCAGCATATTCGGCGCCAATATGGGCGACTTCTTCGCCCACGACTTCGGGCTTGGTCATGTGGCCGGACTCCCGTTTCTCGCCATCGCGCTTGCCGCCGTTTTTGTCGCCGAGCGCTACGATCGCATGGTGCACGAAGCTTATTATTGGCTGGCCATTGTCGTGGTCCGCACTGCGGCGACAAATCTCGCCGATTTCTTCAGCGTCGATCTGCGACTGCCGAAGCCCTGGGTCATGGCGGGCCTGGCGGCACTGCTCGCGGTTGCTGTCGCCGCCGCATGGCAGATCGTATGGCGCCGGCTCGCCGACAAAGGCGACGTGCAGAGCAATCTGTTGCGGGCCGATTACGGCTACTGGCTCGCGATGCTGATTGCTGGAACGCTCGGCACCGTCATGGGCGATTTCTTCTCGCATGACCTGCATCTCGGCAATGCGCTCGGCTCGGCCGTGCTGAGCGCGTTATTGGCGCCGTTTTTCGTCATCGGCGCGCGCCGGCTGTTGTGGTCGCTGCCGTTCTACTGGACAACGATCGTGCTGGTGCGCGCCGCCGGCACGACCGTCGGCGATTTGGTCGCGGCGCGGAATGCGCTCGGCCTGCCGCTGAGCACGGCCGTGACCGGCATGCTGTTCGTCGGCCTGCTCGTGCTCTGGAAAAGCGCAGCCCTCAAAGAGAGCGCCGCGAGAGCCTAGTGCTTCGCGGCGGCAAAAAATCGTTCAGTTGTCATTCACTCGATCTTCGTGCCGCTGGTGCGGATCACCTTGCCCCAGCGTTCGCGCTCGGCTTTCAGGAAGCGATCCATGTCCTGCGGCGTGCCGCCGACGGCGGTCATGTACCATTTGTCGAGCCGCTCGGTGACATCGGGCATTTTCAGCACAGCGTTGATGGCGGCTGACAACTTGCTGGTAATCGCCTCGGGCGTGCCGGGTGGCGCCACCATGCCTTGCCACACTTTCGCGTAGAAGCCCGGCAAAGCCTCGGAAATCGTCGGCACGTCCGGATAGGCGGCGAAGCGCTTGTCACCGCCCAGACCGAGCAATTTCAAGCTTCCGTCCGGAAGGTAGGGGCCGCCGGTCGCCATCTCGCCGAACATCAGATCGACATGACCGGCGATCAGGTCGGTCACGGCCGGATTGGTGCCGGCATAGGGCACGTGAGTCATCTTCACGCCGGCCATCATGCTGAACAGCTCGCCGGTGAGATGGCCGGAACTGCCGATGCCCTGCGAGGCGTAATTGAGCTTGCCGGGATTAGCCTTGGCGTAGTCGATGAACTGCTGCAGCGTATTGACGGGGACTTTGGCGCCGAGCAGGAGCACGATGTTGGCGGCCGCCGCCACGGACACCGACGCGAGCGCGTCGGGATCGAAATTGAGCTTCGCGTAAAGGCTCTCATTGGCGACGAGCGGCGGCTGCGCCGAGAACAGCAAGGTGTAACCGTCGGGCTTGGCGCGGAACACCGCCTCCGAGCCGACATTGCCGCTCGCGCCGGCACGGTTCTCGACCACGACAGGCTGGTTCAGTCGCGCCTGCAATTTATCGGCAAGAACCCGCGCGAGGATGTCGGTGCCGCCGCCGGGCGGATAGGGCACGATGACGAGGATCGGCCGGTCCGGGTAATGCGCGGCATCCGTCTGCGCGGCGGCTGGTCCGCTCGAGGCCCAAACGGCGAGGGTGATGCCACACAGCGCGCGCAGCACGATGCGCCACGCCGTTCTGGCCGCACTATGGCGCGAGAAATCGCTCGCCCTTGTCATTCGCCTCTCCTCCCGATCGTGTCTATGCTTGTTGTGCGGGCGTCCTGAAGCATCGGCCATTGGCGAGAACCACGTCAACCGCCATCGGTAAGCTTCGGGCTTCGTCCGCGGGGGCTGCGCGGAGCAGGACGTGCAATACAGGACGATCGGACGCAGCAGCCTCGTCGTCTCCGAGATCGCGTTCGGCTGCGGCGGCAATGCGGGCCTGATGGTGCGGGGCCAGTATCAGGAGCAAGTTGCAATTGTCGGCCGCGCCCTCGAACTCGGCGTCACCTATTTCGACAATGCGCCCGACTATGGTGACGGGATGGCGGAGACGAATCTCGGCCGTGTGCTGAAAGCGCTTCATGCCCGTCCGGTCCTCAACACCAAGGTTGAAATCCGCAAAGAGAATCTCGGAGACGTGGCCAGCCATATCGTGCGGTCAGTGGAGGGAAGCCTGCGGCGGCTCGGCGTCGATCATGTCGATATGCTGCAGATCCATAACGGCCCGTCGGGCGCCGATCCGAAGCTCGAAGGGCGCAGCTACACGCAATTGTCGCTGGATCACTTCCTGGGGCCGGGCGGTGCGCTCGATGGCATCGAGCGCCTCAAGCGCGCCGGCAAGATCGGATATGCAGGCTTCATCTGCCGCGGCAATGACGGCGCGGAGGTGCGGCAGCTTCTCGGCACCGGCGTGTTTCATCTCATCAACGTGCCGTATACGCTGTTCAACCCGACGGCCGGACGGGCGAAGCCGCGCGGGCTTAAGGTCGACAAAGATTTCGGCGACGTCGTCAGCTACGCGCGGGCGCATGGTGCGGCGGCGGCGGTCTATAGTCCGCTCGCCAGTGGCTATCTGACCGACGATGCCGTCGCCGGACGGCCAAGACACGATTTGGCGCGCGCCTACGATCTCGAAACGCCGGCTTCGCTAAACCTTCGGCGCAGGGCCCGCGCGCTGACGTTCTTGTCGCGCGAGAGCGGATGCACGCTCGCGCAGGCGGCGTTTCGCTTCGTCTTGATGCATGACGGCGTGGCGGCCGCACTCGGCGGCTTCTCGAGCCAAGCGCAGCTCGAAGAGATCGCGGCAGTGTCGGGCATGCCGCCGTTTTCGGCCCACCAGATGCAGCGGCTCGAAGCACTCTGGAACGCCGACTTCACCGAAACCGCCGCCTGACCGTCAGGAGGACTCGACGACAGCGTCTTGTTGAAGCGTCGCCGACCGGGCATTGCCGCGCGTCGCGATTTCGGCTTCCTCAATGCTGCGGTGCAGTTCCTTGACGAGCTCGAGCGCGGGGCCATAGCGATCGGCGTCGTCGTTGGCGAAGCCCTTGTGATACATTTTGCGGAAGCCCTGGCTCAGGAACAGCTGGCGAGTCGCCCAATCAGGCGACGTCCAGTCGCCGGGCGGCGAGCCGCTGCCGTGAAGCATGGCGCCCGGATCGTCGCGGAAGACATTCATCGGGTCGTTGCCCTGTTCGACGCGGGTGATCTGCTCGTCGAGCTGGCGGCGCAGCAGCGCGATCGGAACGTCGGTGCGCCCGAGAACCTCCTTCGATCTGTCGGTGATCGGTCCTTGCGCGACCCAGACCAGCGCGTCCTGCGCCAGGACATAATCGAGGATCGGCCGCCCGCTGTTGTCGACCATTGGCGGCTCGTACCACGGCACATAGTCCTGATGCGGCGCCTTGATGCCATAGGGTGCGGCGTAAACCTGATAACAAATATGATAAGTGTGCGTGTCATCCATCGGCACGCGGATCTGGAATTCGCTGCGCGGCGCGCCGGCCTTGCCGGTTTGCGTAATGAACGGAAAGATCACCGTGGAATGCCGCCGCACGTGATCGGCCTCGGCGCCCAGTTCCTTTGAATAGGCGATGCCCTTCTCGAAGCCGTGTTTTGTCTGGCGCGCGTAGACTTCCTTGATGCCGTTTCCCCATTTGGTGCGCGTATGCAGCGTGTGGTCGAGGCTCGCAGCGCGCTCGGCGAGACGGCCGTCTCGCTCCAAGATGTAGCGGAACAAATGGCCGTGCGCCCAGACGCTGTGCGTCGGATCGCCGGTGTTTTCCTGACATTGCAGCCAATTGCAGTCGATGACGTTGATGGCGATCTGCCGCACCGCATTGGGCCAAACAAACAGGTCCCAGCGCGGCAGCGCCGGCGCGGGCAGCGCACCCATATAGGCGAAGATCAGGCCGCCCAATTCCTGCACCGGATAGGCTTTCAGCTTGGCCTTGATCGGACCCTTGTTTTCCATCGGGCGGTCGAGACATTCGCCGTCGGCGCCGTAGAGCCAGCCGTGATAAGGGCAGCGCAGTCCGCAATCGTCGGGAATGCCGAATTGCATGTCGACGAGACGGTGCAGGCACCTGTCGCCGATCAGTCCGAAATTGCCTTTGCGGTCCTGATAGAGGACAAGGTCTTCGCCGAGAACGCGCACCTTGCGCACCGGATTCTCGCGGAGCTGGGCGAGAGGTGCGATCGGGATCCAGTAACGGCGCATAAGCTCGCCGCATGGAGTACCGGGGCCGACGCGGGTCAGACGCTCGTTGGCTTCGGGGCTCAGCATGATATTTCACTCCCTCCCTGCGTTCTTTGCGCGCAGTGGCGGGATGACTTTAGATCGGCAACCAGGACAGGCGCAAGCGACAGGCAGGCGAGCGCCTAAGCGCGACCCAAATAATGCGGCCGTGCGGAAGGAGTTTCCGCACGGCCGCCACTTTACCTACGACGCCTGAACTCGCGATGTCGTGCGCTACAGTCCTCTTCCGAAACCGCCGCGAAGGCCGCCGGCGAGCAGCGAAACGAGGAACAAGACCAGCGCCACAACAAATACGATCTTGGCGATGCCGACCGCAGCACCGGCGATGCCGCCGAAGCCGAGAATACCGGCGATCAACGCAATGATCAGAAGCGTAACGACAAGGCTCAGCATATTCGCGCTCCGTCTGTCGAGTTGTCGTGCAGTCAACTCACGACCCGGAAAGCGGTTCCGCCTGTTGCTCCCGATGGAGCGCGCGTGTCAGATCTGATCAGAATCGTTTTTGGGCGGGAACAAAACGATGCCCAGCACCAGAAGGAGGATGAGCGTCGCGTAAACCTTCGGTTCGGAATCGTGCAGCGCAGTCGCGAACACGCCGCACAGGTGATCGACCTGTCCCAGCAGCGAAAGTGCGGTGCTCATCCTGAAGCTCTCACCAATCGGCGCAAATTGCGCTATGACCCAGCCAGCGCGGCCCGTTTGCAGCGCGAACCAAGCGAAAGTATGGCCCAGAGCAATGCCGGTAGGGTGAGAATGATGCGCGCTGTTCTATCGCCGCTGGTCGGTCTTTTCGCGGTCCTTGCGATGTGGGCCGCCGCTTTCGGGCCCGCGGCCGCCGACGATTATCCGGCGCGGCCGATCACGCTGGTGGTTCCTTATCCGGCCGGCGGCGGCAATGATGTGCTGGCGCGGCTCGTTGCCGCCAAGATGAGCGTGACGCTCGGCCAGCCGATCGTGATCGAGAATCGCGGCGGCGCCGGTTCGACGATCGGCACCCGCGATGTCGCGCGCGCCACGCCCGACGGCTATACGCTGCTGATCGCGACCAGTTCGCTGGCGATCAATCCGCAGCTTTATCCGGACACCGCCTATGATCCGGTCAAGGATTTCGCGCCGATCGGGCTGATCGCCAAGAGCCCGAACCTTGTCCTGGTGAATCCCGCGGTGCCGGCGATGACCATTGCCGAACTGATCGCGCTGGCGAAGCGGGAGCCGAGCAAGCTCGATTTCGCCTCGACCGGGATCGGCACCTCGACGCATCTCTCCGCCATGCTGTTTGCCACCACAGCCGACATCAAGATCAATCCGGTGCCTTATAAAGGCGTCGCGCCGGCGCTCACCGATCTGATCGGCGGCCAGGTGGCGCTGATGTTCTGTCCGATGGCAAGCGCAGTCGGCTTCGTGCAGGCCGGCACGGTGCGCGCGCTGGCGGTGACCGGCGCCGAGCGCTCGCCGTCATTTCCGGATCTGCCCACGGTCGCAGAGGCGGGACTGCCGGGCTATGCCGCGGAGCTACATTACGGCCTGCTCGCGCCGGGCGGCACGCCGCGCGCGATCGTCATGAAGCTCAACGCGGCGCTCAATGCCGCGCTCGCCGAAGACGACATCAAGAACCGGCTGCGTGCCGACGGCGCCGAGCCGCTGCCGAGTACGCCTGACGCTTACGCCGCCGATATCGCGAGCGAAGAAGAGAAGTATTCGGCGATCGTGAAAATGTCCGGCGGCAAGCCTGAATAGACCAAGGGGCGTCGCAATAATTCACGCTCTCGCATCCTACAGAAACTTTCCGTCCGGTCCGCGGAACGGATGGGGCCCGTCGAATTCTCCGATCGGCACCGTGTGCGTGATGATCTCGCCGAAGGTGTCCCCCGCAAACCATGCGTGGAGATGAAAAGCCGGCGGCTCGATGTTGAACGACGGCGGCAGATGGGCGTCGAGATCGAGCGCCACGGCGTGATTGGGTGCCGGGCAGATCGTGGCGGCGGCGCCGGCGAAAGTCGTGAATGTCGCGCGATGCACATGGCCGGCGGCGATGAGCCGGGCGCGCGGATGCTTGCGGATCAGCGCGGCAAGCGCGTCGGCATTGCGCAGGTTCTGTACGTCCATATGCGTGATGCCAGTGACGAACGGCGGATGATGCAGGAAGAGCAGCGCCGGACGCGTGGTCGAGGCACCGAGCACACTGTCAAGCCAGGCGAGTGTCGTTGCATCAAGCTCGCCATGGGCCGCGCCAGGCACGCTGGAGTCCAACAGCACGATATCGACATCGCCGACCTTGCGCACCGAATTGAGCGCGCCGTTCGCCTGCGCATAGCCGAGGTCGGGCAGCGCCGCGCGCATCAAGTCGCGCCGGTCGTGGTTGCCGGGAACGGCGGTGAAGGGAAGCTCGAGGGGCGCCAGTAATTGTTTGAGATGGTCGTATTCCGGCGCGAGCGGGGTATCGACCAGGTCGCCGGAGATCACGACGAGTTCGGGCCGCGGCGTGAAACGGTTCAGTGTTTCGATGCAGCGCGTCAACGCCGACGCCGTATCGACCCGATGATAAGCGAGCACGCCCGGCGGCTTGATATGCAGATCGGAGATTTGCGCGATCAGGAGAGGA
>Ga0102924_1006252_pt1 | contig 11244 bp, 8 predicted proteins | sample PaiPotPPM11metaG_FD_80116 | JGI IMG/M metagenome (GOLD analysis project Ga0102924, IMG submission 80116) | Iron sulfur acid spring bacterial and archeal communities from Banff, Canada, to study Microbial Dark Matter (Phase II) - Paint Pots PPM... ...
CTGACCGCCGCCGCTACATGCATGAGGCACTCGGTGCATACCGCGACTTTGAGGCGTGTGTGAAGCCTACGGTCGCGGCGGTCCACGGTCACGCGCTCGGCGGCGGCTGCGAGCTAACGATGGTGTGCGACATCGTCGTGGCCGACGAGACCGCGCAATTCGGCACGCCTGAAGCGCAGGTTGGCTTGGTGCCCGGCCTGGGCGTCGTGCGCGGGCTCGCGCATCTGAATCTCCACTGGATGAAGTACCTCGTTCTCACCGGTGAGTCTTTGACCGCGTCACAGGCACAACTTGCTGGCCTTGTGAACGTCGTGACGCCACCAGGCGAGCACATCCGCGAAGCCGAGCGCCTTGCGCGTCTCATCGCTCAACGCGCGCCGCTGGCGATGTCAGTCGGAAAGCAGATTCTCGGAAGGCACGCGGATGACGGCTACGGGCACGGCATCGACGCGGTCGCATTCCTGCAGGGAACGGATGATCAAGCCGAAGGGATCGCCGCTTTCAGGGAGCGTCGGGCCCCCGACTTCAAGGGAAGGTAACCGGATGGGCATCAAACCCGGCAAGGACAGCGCCACGCTTGGCACCTCGCCGATCGAGGAGCTCGAACAGCGGCGTGCGACCGCGCTCGAGATGGGTGGCTCGGAACGTGTCGAGCGGCACCGCCAGTCTGGGCGCCTGACGGCACGCGAGCGGATCGATCTGCTCGTCGACACTAGCTCCTGGAGCGAGCTCGGACTGCTTGCCGAGCCCGAAAACAAGCGCGAGCAACCGATGGCGGCAGACGCCGTCATCACGGGACTCGCCCGTGTCGACGGGCGCAAGGTGTGCGTACTGGCGATCGACGCAACCGTGCTTGCCGGCACGACCGCGCCAGTCAACATGCGCAAGCAGAACCGGGTCGCCGAGTGGGCCGGACGCCAGGGATTGCCGCTCATCTGCCTGAGCGACAACGATGGCGGGCGGCTGCCCGACCTGCTCGGGTGGCGCTTCTCCGGGGTGCCGTTTGACTTCGACACGTTCCTACAATCGCCGAAGGGCTGCCCCGAAGTGCCGCGAATCACGGCCGTCCTTGGCGAGAGCTACGGCGACGCCGCCCTCCACGCCGCCATGGGCACGTTCGTAGTCATGTGCCGAGGTGTGGCGATCGCGCTATCGGGACCCCCCGTGATCCGTGCCGCGATCGGTGAGGAAGTGAGCGCGGATCAGCTTGGAGGTCCCGACGTGGCGGCGGAGATAAACGGCAGCGCTCACCTCGTGACCGATCACGAGGCCTCAGCGCTGCAGGCGGTCCGCCGCTTTCTGACCTATGTGCCCGACTCGGCTGCGCTGCCGGCGCCAATCGCCCCTCCGGCCGAACCCTTGCGCGATGCCGATGAGCTATTGCGGCTGGTGCCAGCGGACCCGCGGCGCGGCTACGACATGCGCAAGGTGCTCGAGGCACTCGTCGATGGTGACTCGCTCTTCCAGTGGGGGGAGCGCTTCGGTGGCAGTCTGATCTGCGCGCTCGCTCGATTCGATGGCCAGCCTGTGGGCGTCGTCGCCAGCCAGCCGCTGCGACGCGCGGGTGTCCTAGACGTGGCAGCGCTGTCAAAGCTGGCGCGATTCGTCGACCTCTGCGAGACGTTCAACCTTCCGCTCACGTTCTTCCAGGACGTGCCCGGGCTCATGATCGGTACCGACGCGGAGAAAGGCGGGATCCTTCGCGGTTACGAACAGGTCGTCACTCGGCTGGCGCGGGCGACCGTGCCAAAGCTTGCGGTGATCGTTCGCAAGGCGTACGGGGGCGGGCATATCGCGCTCGGTGGGCGACCGGTCCGGCCCGACCTCCTGCTCGCTTGGCCTGGCGCCGAGATGGGCTTCATGGCCCCTGAGACTGGCGTCCGTACGGTCTATAGGCGTAGACTGGAAGCAGTCGCGACGGAGCAAGGCCAGGCCGCTCACGACGCGCTCGTCGCCGAACTCGAGGCCGAGTGGGCTGCGGAGTCACAGCCATGGCAGGCTGCCGCGAACATCCTTCTCGATGACGTAATCGACCCTCGTGAGACCCGCGCGCGGATCATCGCCGGACTTGACTTCGCGTGGGGAAGCAGTGGGCGAGTCACCCCGACCGGAACATGAGCGAGATCCTCGCGCACATCACGGGCACGGTTTGGAAACTGGAGGTCGCGCCCGGCGACGAGATCGAGGAGGGCGACGTCGTTGCGATCCTCGAGTCCATGAAGATGGAGATGCCTGTCGAGGCAGAGGAAGCGGGAATGGTCGCGGCGTTGCTGTGCGAGGAGGGGGACTCCGTGAGCGAAGGCCAGCCGCTGGTGCGGCTCGGATGACAACACGGCTAAGGTGAGGAAGGCTTCGTGGCGGGTGCTCTTGCGCACATTTGCCTGCTCGTAAGAGACCTCGACCAGGCCATCGATGACTGGACCAAGATCCTGTCGGTGCTTGACCCAGCTCAGCTCGACCAGCGAATCGTTCGCTACGAGGTGTTCGAGGGTGGAGAGGATCGGATGCGGTGGGCCACATTCGTGTCTCCGTCTGGGACCGAGATCCAGCTGATGGAACCCGGGCCCGACACGCCGCTGGGGCGCAGGCTTGAGAAGCACGGCGAGGGCGTGCACCACATCTGCTTCACGGCCGACGACGTCGAGGCTGCGATGGAGCGGCTGCGTGAGGCAGGGGTTGAAACCTCCGACGGCGTCTCGCAGGACCCCAGCATGCCGTGGCAGCGCTGGAGCTGGGTACTGCCACAGAGTGCACATGGCACGCTCGTAGAGGTCGCGCGGCCGTACAGGGCTGTGAATGGCCGTTGGGAGGATGGAACCTCGTAGGAGCTGATTGCGCCCACGGTGGGCGGATAATCTGAGGCAAGGCCGCGAATCGATCCGGCCGTGAGCCAGTTGGCCCGGAACGCAGCGATACTCCAGCTCCCCCAGCAGGCGGTCATCCAGAGCAAGATCGCCGTGCCTCCGCTCGCGGCGACCCTTGTCAGCAGGCCGCGTGTTGAGGACAAGCTCGTCGGGCTTATCGAGCGCAATCCCATCGTTGTCGTCGCGGCCACCGCGGGGGCGGGGAAGACGACTGCGGTCGCGACCGCTTTGCGCCAACTCGACCGACCAGTTGCGTGGCTCACGGTCGACCGCACGGATGCCGCGCCCGGTCGGCTACTAACCTACCTAGAGGCGGCAATCGCACGGGTCGATAAGCGGTCGGACATCGGCTCTATCGCTAGTGCTGCGCTGACATCGGGTCTTGCCCACGCCGAAGCCGCAGGGATGCTGGTCGAGGCAATCGGCGATACCCCGGTGGTGCTGGTGCTCGACAACCTTGAGAGGCTCGGTGAGGAGCCGGCCGCGTGGACGGTGATCGAAGCCGTGGCTCGTTACGCGCCGCCTTCAATGAGGATCGTGTTTCTCAGCCGGCACGATGTTCCACCGGCTTTATGCCAGCTGCGCTCAGAGATGACGGCTGTTGTTGGCGAGCAAACGCTCGCCTTCACTGCGCTTGAGGCCGCCGAAGCTTTGAAACAGCTCGGGCAAACCGCCGATGTGGAGAACGTGCTTGAGGCGACTGGCGGCTGGGTTACCGGGGTGCTCTTCGAGGGTTGGCGCCTTGAGCAAGAGACGGGCGCGATGGGAGGCGAGGCCGATCCGCTGAACGGATACCTGTCCGCGCACATCCTCGCTCAGCTCGACACAGCCGACCGCGAGTTCTTGATTGCTACCGCGCTGCTCGAGGAGGTTGATGTCCCCAACGCGACTCGGCTGGGGCAGCCGAAGCCCGCCGATCGGCTCGACACGCTGCGGGCAGCCCACCTCCCAGTCACCTGGCTTCCGGGGGGCCGCACGATGCGCTGTCACCCGTGTTTCAGGGAGTACCTGGTCAACCTGCTCGAGCGGCGCGGCGACGAGGAGCTGTGCGACCTACGGATCGCCCATGGCCGGCTGCTCGCCGATGCGGGCCACCTTGAGGAAGCGACAGATGAGTTTCTGCGCGCGCGTGCGCTCGAGCTCGCAGCCTCGACCGCCGAGCGAGCGATCGCTGGTGTCGTTGAGCGACTGGACTTCGCCGTCGCCGAACGGTGGCTTGCCCAGCTCAAGGATGTTCTGCCGCTGGGAGCATCCGCGTTTGCGACCGCTGAGCTGATGCTGGCTATAGCGCACGACGACTACGCCCGTGCCGACGCCGTGATCGAACGGCTGGCCGCAGCTGGGGAACTCGAGCTGTTTGCCGCCGGGTCAGAGCGCGCCGCGGCACTAGTGGTGTGGGCGGCCGGCACGCTCGATCCACGTATGGGAAGAGAGCTCGGCCCATTGCTCGATGTCGCGCCGCAAGGACCCGTGGTCCAGGCCGTCCGGTACGGCTTGGGGACGCTCGAGCAGCGGTCCGACGTTCGCCGACCCGAACTGACCGGCAGCCCGACCGACGCGCTAGTGCTGGCGACGGACTACGCGCACGGCCGTCTCAACGAGATCGTCGCGTTGCCCCGATCGCGTTGGATTGGCGCAGTCGTCGACCCATGGCGAATCGCGGCACTACAGACGCTGGGACGAACGGAGGAAGCGCTGGAGCTATACAGAGCAGCCGAAGCGGCCGGCGTCGCCGAGATCGCGCTTGCGACGGGCGTCGCCCCGCACCTGCTCCTCGACGCCGGGCTGCCTGATGAGGCTGAGCAGGTATGTGAGCGCGGGCGCGAACTTGCCGAGCGCAGCGGCGCAGCCTGGTACGTCGCCTTGAATCGGATCGGCGAGGCGAAACTCCACCTGCGGCGGGACCGGGACACGGGCGCCGCCCGGGCGGTGCTAGAACTCGCCGACGCCAGTCCTGCGCGCCGGATTCATTTCATTGCGGAGCTGATCGACACCTGGTACGGCTTCGCACTGCTGCTCGACAGGGAGGATGTCGCGGCTCGAAGAACACTGCAGGCGGCCGTTGGCGGGATGGTCGCCGGTGATCGAATCCTGGAGCTTCCAACCGCCGCGATCTACCTGGCGGAGTCTGAGTGGCGGATGGGCGACGAGGATGCGGCTGACCACGCCGCTGACCTCGCGCTGGCGACGGCGCAGCGCCAGGGATCCAAGCACCTCCTGTTACAGGCGTTGCGCGACTTCCCGGCGGTCGCCTCGAGGCGTATCGATGCCGAAGCTGACGTCGATTCCGCGTGGCATGAGCTCGGCCGAGATTTGACCGGGCAGGCGTCCGAACTCCGGACCGACACTCGGGCATCGGTCCGGCTCACGGAGTTCGGACGGCCTTCGTTGATCGTGAATGGGGCGGACGTGAACCCGCGGTTGGTCAAGGTGTACGAGCTACTGAGCCTGCTCGCGACGCGTCCGACCCGGCGGGCGGCCCGAGAGGAACTGCTCGACTCGCTCTTCGACGGGCGCAACGACGCATCCACGCGCGCGTATCTTCGGCAGGTAATCCAGCGGTTGAGGCGCGCGATGCCCGATGAGAGCGCCATCGGCTCCGATCGTGCCTCCGTGTGGATTGCGGATCAGGTGGAGCTCAGCGTCGAGTCGGTCCACTTGCAGTCCACGTTACGCGAGGCGTCACGGCTGCATGGAGCGGAACGACTGGACGCGACCCTGGCTGCGCTGGCGATCGCCGACAAGGGTGAATATCTGCCAGCGGCCAGGTCTGGTTGGAGCGACGCGCGACGGCGCGAGCTGTTCGACCTCGTCACCGACGCCCGCCACCAGGCGGCCGAGTTGGCATTTTCGCTCGGTCGCCACGTGGAAGCGAATGAGCTTGTCACCCAGGTCCTTTCGGCGGACCGGTTCCGCGAGGCAACCTGGAGATTGAAGATGCGCCTTGCCAGCGCCCTTGGCGACGATGACGGCGTGCTGGCAGCGTTCCACGGCTGCGAGCAAGCGCTAGCGACTCTAGGGACCCGGCCCGCGTCGAGCACACGTCAGCTGCTTGAGCAGCTGAGGCGCTGAGAGCAGACGGGCAACGGGCGCGGCGTCTTGCGCGTGCCTCGCAGCCGGTGCGGGTTGGGGGAAAGGCACCATCGACGGTGGTGACTTGATCGAAGTGAAAGACCGATGTCCCTGAGATGGATCTCGTCGCGCCACAGCCGGTACGAGGGCATCAGCGATCCATCCGTCCGCTCGACGTAGTGCGTCAGATTGCCTCCGAAGTCCTCACGGTCGGAAATCTCCAGCGAGAGGGCGTTGCCCGCGCTGCCGCTCTACCAATACCCGGATGGGGCTCCTGCACGTCGCGTCGCGCCTGCTTTTGCTCACGGACGCGAGCTAGGTCGCTCAGGACACAACGGACGGGCCCGACAAAGCCCCATGGTCCGGCTCGCATCCGATCTCGAGCAAGTAGCGCATGAACCGAGCGCTGTCCCGGTCCGGATCGAACACGTCTTCTCCGGCGCGCAATAGCTCGCGGACGCGGTCGAGGTCGTAGAGGAGCTGGAGCTTGGCGACGGGGTCGTTCCACGCGCCTGTGTCGTAGCCGCTGATGAGCGCGGCCAAGGCGGCGAGCGTTTCGACTTGGATGTCGTCGCGCCACCACCCGGAGCGGAGGACGAGGCGGTAGCGATCGCGTAGCTGGATCGTGTCCTTCCAGAGCTGGTCCCACCAGACCCAGCGGGCGTGCGGCGGGAGCTTGCGCCAGTCCAGCCGCCATCCGGTGTCCGGCCGCTGGTTCTCACTCATGAGCGAGCGTCGTCAGATGCTTGTCGTTGAACCACATCCGTAGCCGGACGACTGCTGGTGGGAGGCGGCCGTACACGAGCAACCCGTGGCCGTCGGGTAGCTGCCGCAGCCGATCAGCTGGAGCGAGTGGCCGGCGAGTCGGGTTCTCAGAGCGCGCCTGGTAGCCGGGCCCGATCGTGCGCGCCTGATCGTGTGCGAGCTCGTCGCCGATCAGGCCCGAGAAGTAACGGAGGGTGTCGAGATCGGCGACGCCGGGGAGCAGCATGCGAGCACGGTGGCTGTTGATGACCGTCTCGGCATGTCGGCCGTAGCGGGCACGCGCCTGCGCGAGGTCGTGGAAAACGGAGACAAGCTGGATGTTGTGACTCGGCGCGGTGGAGGCGATCTCAGCCAGATTGGGTAGCGGTGCGACGTTGCCTAGCTCGTCGAGGCACAGCAACAGGGGGTTGGCCAGCAGGCCGCCGTTGAGGTTGGCGTCTTCGTACGCGTGATCGATCAGCTCGCCGAGCAGCGCGAGGAAGATCGGCCGCAGCAGGCGCGAGGCCTTGGCATCTCCTACGAGGTAGAGCGTGTTGTTGCCGTCAACGAACTCCTCCGGCCGAATGTCGCTTGAGCCAGCCGAGCGCTGGACGCGACCGAAGCGGTATGTGCGCAGAAGGGTCTGAACGGTTCCCTCGATCGACCCGCGCGTCCGGTCCGGCTGGGCGGCGAACGCCGCGATTGCGTCGTAGGCGGCCCTGGTGTCTTGCCGCTCGCTATCCGTGCGGGCCTCGCGCAGCAGTGCTTGCAACTCGTCGTCGAGCTCCTGCTCGCCTTGGCCATAGCCCCAACGGACGAGCGCTCCGACCCCCTTGCCGCTCCGGGCGGCGACGTACAGCAGAGGCGCGAGGCGCTGCTCCGCAGCCACGGTCCAGAACTCCCCGCCCTCCACGGTTCGCGTGTCGAGCTCGCCTGCTGACGCGATCCGGTGGGCGACTTCTAGCGCGCCGTCGAATGTATTCGCGCCAAGCACCGGCGACCATGTGCTGACGGGCTCGCCGCTGAGCTCGAACGGGTCGAACACGAACACTCTGCCGAGCTTCCGGCGTCGCGCGATCGTTGCCTGCAAGACATCGGTCTTGATGGATGATGCGATCGCCGGACCGTCCCACTCGAGGAGAGGCCCCACCGCCAGCCCGGCCGACTTGCCCGACTGCGGTGGACCGAAGACGACGAGGGCGTGTCGCTGCTCGGCTCGCAACAGCCGCGAGCCTCTGAACCCCAGAGCTAGACGCGTCTCGCGCCGCCCGTGCGACGTGTGCCGTCGCCAGGGCTGATGATGTAGCGCCCGGAGGTCGACCGGCCTGGCCCACCGGGCACCGACCTTGCCGGTCCGTGCTGGGTCGCTTCGGGTTCTATGCCACACGCGAGCGGCAAGCAGGCCGACCCCGATCAGCGCCAAGGCAAGCAGGGCCAACGCCGCGTAGAAGCCCGCGGGGCCCGGCAGGCCGCGGCGCAAGCTGGCCGGCCATGCGAGTCGCGGATCACCTAGGTGGCTCGGTAGCGCAAGCAGGGTATGCGCGAGCTGAGATCCGCCACCGACAGGCCAGCCCGAGCCGAACAGTGAGCCCGCGACGCCTCCCCAGATCCAGGCAAGGATGGCCGGGAGCAGTAGTGCAGCCAGACCGACCGCAAGCGCGCGATCCGACAGACCCGACCCCGCTCGAGCGCCGTCGTTCATCGCGCTGCGCTGCGGGTTGCCTGCATGCCCTCGTCCGTGGCCGTGATCGTCGCCTCGAGTCGTGAGCGGTAGTGCTGCACTACGAACGAGCGACGCCCCACCTGCCAGAGCGCCTGCCCCGGCCCGAGCTGGGTCACAATCTCGGCCTCCGATTCGGTCAGGCCGAGGAGCTTGCGGGTGACCGGAATCTGGCCCTCGTCCTGCTGATAGATCACGCGCGTGGATGCCTCGGCGATCAGTCCCTCAGCGATCCGGGATGCGCGCGAGCCGGTGTCGCCGGCCGCTTGGAGATCAGAGACCTTGTGGAGTGCTACGACGCTCGCGACGCCGTAGCGGCGCGCGAGCTTGAAGTTGTGCTGGAACCACTCGCCGAGCCCGGTGTGCTGCACGATCTTCCACGACTCGTCTGAGACGTTGATCAGACGGTCCGAACCCGGGCGCGCCGCTAGTCGCTCAAGCAATGCCGAGAGCCACGCACTCGCGCACGCCATCAAGATCCCCACCGCGCCGGTGTCCCTGACCGCATGCAGGTCGACGACGACCAGGCGCCCGTCGAGGTCGAGCCCCGAGCTCGTCACTCCGTCGAACATGCCCCGGAGCGGGCCCTCGCAAAGGTCCTGCAATGCGAGCGCGATGCGTCGTGAGTTTGCGGCGAGTTGCTCCGGCCTCGTCCGCATGCGGTCTGCCATCTCGGCGCTCGGCTCGAACAGCGCGGTGGCGATCTCTGGGATCGTTGGCTCGCTGTCGCGATGCTCGCGCACAACGTGCAGCGCCTCACGGAGCGCGCCGGCCTCTTCCTGAGTCAGTGGTCCGCCGATGATCGTATGGGCGATCGCGCGCAACAGCTCGAGCTGGGCGTGCTCTTCCGGACGCGACGCGAGCGGGTTCAGTCGCACGCCCCGACCAGGCTCAAGAGTGATCGGAGTGACCCCGACCTGCTCGCATAGTGGCCCGTACTCGCGCTTGATGTCGAGCACGAACGCGCGCCTTCCGAACAGGAGGCTGCGCCAGATCAGCGTCTTGATCAAAGCGGATTTGCCCTGCCCCAGCCGTCCAAAGATGATCATGTTGGCGTCCTTGATTTCGTCGCGCTGATAGAGCAGCCAGGGGTCGTAGACGAACGCACCACCGCTCGAGTCGCGGCCGATGAACACTCCCCGTCCGCCGAGCCCGCCGGAGGCGATCAACGGGTAGATCGCCTGAGCGTGCCGGGTGGTCGCGCGGTGCGCCGGACGCTCGACGAGGCTCATCATCTGAGACCTCGGCACAGCGGCAGCGTGAACATGAACGCGTCCGCCTGCCGTCCGTACATTGCTCTGAGCTCAAGCCGGGCGCGTCCTGCGTCGCGCTTGACCTCCGCACAGGACGCGCGCAGTTGTTCCAGGTCAGGGGCGGACACCGTGAGGTAGCCGGTGAAGCGAACCTCCCCGTAACCGGCGGCTAGTTCGGCCTCGCGCCGACGGGTCGCGCTATAGGCCTGCTGCTGGCGTGCGGTCTCCGCCTGACCGAACCGTGCGCGTAGCGCGCGGTCGGCCTGATCGCGCGTGACCTGCGCCTCGACCTCGCGGATCGAGCGGTCCGCGCTCATTGGCTCGAATGTCACCGCCACCGTGCGGACCGCACCCGACCGCGAGAGCAATGGATCGAGGAACAGCGTGCCCACCTCGATCCTGGGCCAGCTCGCGATCCAGTACGTCGAGTGCACGGCCCCGTCCGTGCGGTAGTGATCCCACCCCTCGACGGCGCCAAGCGGCCAGGCGCTTTGCTCGGGCACGCCGTCTCTAAGCGCAGCCAGCGCGGCGCGGACATATGGATCGAATGCGGTGCGTACCAGCGTCGCGAGATGGCTGGTTGTCAGCGCGCCATGGATGAGCGCGCCAGTCCGCCGCAGGCCGTCTGCCACCCGCTCCGTCTCATCAATGAGGGCTGTAGCAGTGGCGCCATGTCCACGGCCACGGACTTTCGCGCCGTCGATCTGCACAGCAATCAGCACCTCGTGCTCCTGCGAGACGCGCACCGTGCGCTCGATCAATTCCAAGTAGGAATCGACGATCGGCGCGCCCCGCGCCGGGAGGTCGGGATCGCGCTCGGCCTCGAGCCAACGCGCAAGCTGGTCGCCCTCGGCGGGAGTGGTGCGCTCCAGCCACTGGATACGTCTAACCGGCGTGTCCGCACAGGCGGAGAGCACGCTTCCCCAGTGGGCGAGGTTGCGCTCCTGCGTATCCCGATCGAGCAGCGAGAGCGACCCCGTGCGGCACGCAAGGACCGCCGTCAGCAGCCGGCCGCCACGCTCGGACACGGCGCCGATGCGTCGTCGCCCGTAAGGCAGCTCAATTAGTCGAATCCCGGCCAGCGGCTGAGGGAGGGCTACGTCGCCCGTCGAGGCCGAGCGGATGTCTTCGAGCCGGAGCCCTGCCGCTGGCGCAGGGGACTGGTACTGGTGGGCGCCAATCAACCGTCTTAGGCTCCAGCTCAACCCGACCGGGACCCATTGCTCAAGAGTGCGCCCGCCAAGGGGCACGGTCGTCGACACAACAGCGAGTGTGAGCAGCGCGAGAGCCCCGGCAGCGCTTCCGGGGGTCGGCGAGGAACCGAGCAGCACCAGGCCTGCGAGGGCGGCGGCGACCACGACGGCAGCCTGCCCCGCTCGGATCGATCCGAGGAAGCCATGGCGCTCGATGGGACCGAACCGGTACGTCCGGTGCTCGCTCACGGCCCGTCGGTCCCGTCAGGCTCCGAGAAATGCTCGGTCCCGTCAGCGTCAGGCGCCGGAAGCGGCGGCTGATCGTTCTCTAGCGTCGGCGGCTCGACCGGTCCCGGCTCATCCATCGGCGGATCGGCTCGACGAGCGTCGCCCCGGGC
>Ga0102924_1006254_pt1 | contig 11243 bp, 6 predicted proteins | sample PaiPotPPM11metaG_FD_80116 | JGI IMG/M metagenome (GOLD analysis project Ga0102924, IMG submission 80116) | Iron sulfur acid spring bacterial and archeal communities from Banff, Canada, to study Microbial Dark Matter (Phase II) - Paint Pots PPM... ...
AAAGAAATTCTCGCAATTGCCCAAGGAGAGCGAAAGAGGGCAGCTGGTTTGGCCCTAGCCATCTATCGAGAGCAGTTAGAAAAGGCAAAATCGGCGCTCGATCACCTAAAGGCGGAGGCGGAGGATGTCACGAGGAGCGAAGCCAAAGCAAAAGAGCTTTTGCGGCAAATTCAGATCGGCGCTGCACGACTCCGCTTCCAGAAATCGGGGCTCCAAGACGTTCCGGTGATATCGTTTACAATTGCAAATAACAGTACTGTGGCAGTGAAGCGGATTTTTGTCGACGGGACGCTCCAGACCCCAGGGCGCTCTGTGCCTTGGGTGCATGGTGCGTTCGACTATGAACTTCGCGGGGGATTGGAAGCCGGAGAAAACAGGGCCTTGAATGTCACTTCCAGTCTTTTCAGCCGGTGGTCTTCTGTTAGCCACGACATCACCGACGGGGCCGTCCTTATGTTGGATTTGAAAGCCTTCGACGATGCTCTCGGAAACCGCACAGGGCATGATCCAGAGAGGCGCGACAATCTAACGAAGCGCAGAATCGAACTTGAACGCGCCATCCGCGAACTCGAATACAGGATCGGGGAACAAGGGAGCGGCGCTGACCGGATCGGCGGACCGAATCCAATCACTGAGCCAGCTCTTCCGAACGCTGTCACAATACAAGCGGATAGCGAAACCCTAAGTGATGTTAATGTACCGGCCTCTGAGGGCTGGTCGATAACGGAGAGCAAATCGCCGCTAGATGGTTCGCCTCAAATCTCAGGGGCTCTCGCATCAAAGGATGGATCTGCGTGGCTTGGTTTACGTTGTGAGGAAAAGAAAACAGAAGCGTACGTGAACACTTCCTCGTTTTTAGGCGTCCGCGACATGCGTCGAGTGATTTACCGACTGGACGAAGGCAAGCCTTTTGATGTTCGATGGACTCCATCGACCACGGGAAACCGAGTGTTTTCGCCGAGCGGAGTTGCGTTCATCAAGTCACTGCCTGACAAGGGAAGGCTGTTCTTTCGGGTGTTCGGTTTTGATGGTGCCCCAACCGACGCGACTTTTGAGCTCGTGTCTGTCGCCGAGTTGAAGAACAAAATCGCTTCGGCTTGTCGGTGGTCAGAAGGTGTGACGGCGCAACCACATCCTCAGCCAACCTCACGGCCGTCCACGCAAGCAATAGACATGTCCGGAGTGAAGCTCGGCATACACCCGCTGCCTATAGCACAGGCAATCGCGGCAGGCGTCAAGACGGACGCTCCGTCGGGTCTCTATGTCGGTTCAGTCGATTCCAATGAGGCAGCCGCTCGCGCCGGGATTGTGAAAAGCGACGTCATCCTTGCGTACGCGGGTAAACCGATAAACACGGTTGATGATCTTCGGAGTGCACTTAGGGGCACTACGCCCCGAACTTCCGTCACGCTCACTGTTTGGCGAAAAGGCGTTGAAACAAAGTTGAAAGTCAATTTTCGGCAATAGGCCGGTATTGGTGGGGGAACCGAATCTGAACCTCAAATCGGAGTCTCTGGCCTACTTGACGGTGGTTCGACAGCGAAAAACTCGCTACTTTTCCGCGGTGCGAAATGTCGCTGATGGCACTTCGCATCATTTCGCTGCCACGCGGCAGTTGCGTCGCTTTCGGGCTGAAGAGGACATTGGGCCGGATTTTATGAGTACACGGCCTAACTAATACCCGTAGCAGCCATGCGGGTAGCAGTTCGGATCGCAATACCCGGAATAGGCCCAGTCCGAACCCAAGCCACAGTCGGCGCCGTAAGCGTAAAGGCCTTTAACAAAGCGACGGTGTCCGAAACGACCGTGGCCGAAACCGGCGTGGCCCCTGGCGACCCCGCGGCCTTCGAGGCCGGTGTGGTTCATCGCGACCCCGTGGCCGTCCGTCGCGACCCCATGGCCTTCGAGTCCGGTGTGATCCATCGCGATCCCGAGGCCTCCGAGACCGCGGTGGCTTGTCGCGACACCGAGGCCTCCGAGACCGGCGCCAACACCGTGACCTCCGCCGCCAAAACCGGCGACACGGCCTCCACCGCCCAAACCACCGCCGCCTCCGCCGCCCCGTGCGAACGCGATTGTGCCGATCATCGTTGTCGCTATGCCGAGCGCGATGGCCGTACCTGCTGCAATCAACTGCTTACGCATTTTTCCGAACTCCTGATGTTTCATTTGATATGGACAGCCTCAGTACGAGCGCTGTGCTCGTATTGCTGGGATTGGTTCACGATTGCACCGATCTGGAAGGACCGGCAAAATCAGGAAGTTGTACAGGGCACCGGCCGAGCGCGCCCCTCTATGCCTAGCTGGTCGCCATGACTGAGCGTCGCTTTCCGTCGCCGTGGACCTATGAGGACGACGGTGCGTGCTACATCGTGAAAGATCGAAACGGGCGGGCGCTCACATCGACAAAGGGGTCAGCGGGCGCGGGGATTTTGTCCTGGGCTTGACGCAATCGTTTGCTGCTGCGCTCCAATCGCTTTCCGCACGCCTCTGGACTGGGTGAGCGCATGAGCGGGTTGAGGAACGGCTCGAGAGCTTGCGCGGCTTCAAATAACCAGCCATTTCTGACTCGACTAATCTGGTTCTTGCCTAATTTTGACTTAACTCCGATCTAGCGTGCGGCCTCTAGCAACGCGGTCTCTAACAATAGAGCCGTAACGCAATCGTACCAGAGCAAAGGGCTAGATGACTTCATTCAATTCTTTGCATGACCACAGCTCAGCCTTCGGCGCAGCTGAAAACGCTGGACTGCGCGTTCGAGCTCGATTCGGACACAGGCGAGCAGGTTGGCGAGCTGGTGTCGGTCGGGCAGCTGGTGCCCGATGGAAACGGTGGTCTGCGGATAGCGAGGGCCTGGCATCTGACCTCGTGAACGGAGAACCGATCTACCCATGTCCCAGACGGACGCAGCGTGGGCTGCAGCTTTGACTTGGCGCCCGAAGAACGGAGGCGCAGAAGAGAAGGGCGGCCGAAATTTGCGCGGCCGCCTCTGCAGCCTTGTTTGCCGATACTCCGTAGCGCAGGCACCTCAGCATTCTCGGCTTGCTCTTGGACTTGAAGAACGCGGCCAACAGGTTTAGGATAGAAAGATCAAGTTATGAAGCATCAGATGCTGCGACCAACCGCTCCGACCGCCAGAGCGTGTCTATCGCTGCGGGGAAAACAAGCCGCCGCCGTTCTCATCCTGATTGTCGCTCGCCTCTCACTCTGATTTCCGCGCGGCATCTTGCATGCGTAGCAGCTGGATTTTATGTCAGTAACGTCATAGATTTACGCCCGCCGAGAGGCGGCTACAAACTCGGTCGGAGTTCACACAGTTTTCGATAACGCGCGCTGGAAATAGTCAGCGCCTCGAGGTGATGCGAGCATGAGGCTGCAAATCGCTTTCGCTCGTGCTCTTCATGACCCTGCCGCGGCGCATTTTCGCGCTGGCTACGCGCGCGTGGAAGCGACCTCAACGACGGAAGCTGACCTCCAAAGCAGGCGAGGGGAACGGCTAATCCTTGTAGTCCGAGGTTTTGCCGTGGCGTGAGCGCGGGGATCCGCAAAATGAACTTATCACTCGGAGCGGGCGGGGCTAGTGACCTCAGTGTGCTGTGTGAGGATGGTGAGCGCATCCTCTGCCGAGGATGGCGCGATGACGGTGATGGCGCCCGAATCGCTGTGCTGGCCGTGGTTTCCGCGTCGGAATATCCCACGCCAGGCTTCGTTGATCGGCTAGCTCATGAATACGCACTGAAAGATGAACTGGACGGTGGCTCGGCGGCGCGGCCGCTGGCGCTTGTGCGCGAACACGGCCGGACCATGCTGCTCCTTGAGGACCCCGGGGGCGAGCCGCTCGACCAGCTCCTTGGCCGACCCATGGAGATGGGACAGTTCTTGCGCTGCGCAACCGGCCTATCGACCGCGCTTCGCCAGTTACACGAACGCGGCCTCATCCATAAGGACATCAAGCCGACCAATGTGCTCGTTGACTCCGCGACCGGCCAGGTCTGGCTAACAGGCTTTGGTATCGCGTCGCGTCTGCCGCGTGAACGACTGGCACTCGCGCCGCCCGAGTCGATCGCGGGCACGCTCGCCTATATGGCGCCCGAACAGACCGGACGAATGAATCGTTCGGTCGATTCCCGGAGCGACCTCTATTCCCTCGGCGTCACCTTGTACGAAATGCTCACCGGCGCCCTGCCCTTTATGGCCTCCGATCCGATGGAATGGGTCTACTGCCATATTGCGAAACAGCCGGTGCCGGCGGCAGAGCGGTTGAAGGAAGTGCCGATAGTTGTCTCTGCCATCGCGTCGAAGCTGCTCGCCAAGACTGCCGAGGAGCGTTATCAGACCGCCGCGGGCGTTGAGAGTGATCTTCGCCGCTGTCTCGCTCAATGGGAACTAGAGCGCCCCCTTGAGCAACGGGGTCTTGCCCATTCCACTTCCCAGGGTGCCGGCGGGATTGGGAGGAAGCGGCCGTTAAGCCGGGGTGGTGCGTTACTGCGGGCTAAAACGCCCCCAGCAATGTGGCTCAAGGAGTTTTCGCTCGGCGAGCATGACACGCCCGACCGGCTTTTGATTCCTGAGAAACTGTACGGGCGAGAGCGGGAGATCGAGACCCTGTTCGCCGCCTTCGACCACGTCGTCACCAGCGGCCGACCGGAGCTGGTGCTGGTCTTCGGCTATTCCGGCATCGGCTAGTCCGCCGTCGTCAATGAGCTGCACAAGGCGCTGGTGCCGCGCGGCCTTTTCGCCTCCGGCAAGTTCGATCAGTACAAGCGCGACATCCCTTATGCCACGCTGGCGCAAGCCTTTCAGAGCCTGATCCGCTCGCTACTGGGCAAGAGCGACGCCGAACTGGCCGGCTGGCGCGACGCGCTGCGCGGGGCCCTGGACCCGAACGGGCGGCTCATGATTGACGTTGTCCCCGAATTGAAGCTCCTCATCGGAGAGCAGCCGCCGGTCCAGGAGCTTTCGCCGCAGCAGGCACAAGGCCGTCTCCAGCTGGTGTTCCGGCGATTTCTCGGCGTCTTCGCGAGGCCCGAACATCCGCTGGCGCTCTTTCTCGACGATTTGCAATGGCTGGACGCCGCGACGCTCGACCTGATCGAGCATCTGCTCACGCACGCGGAAGTGCGGCACCTACTGCTGGTCGGCGCCTATCGGGACAACGAAGTCAGTCCCTCTCACTCGCTTCTGCGGACGCTAGGCACGATCCGCAAAGCCGGCGGGCGGATCCAGGAGATAGTGCTGGCGCCTCTCGGACTCGACGGTATCGGCCAACTCGTCGCCGATGCCATCCATAGCGAGCCGGAGCGTACGCGACCCTTAGCCCAACTGGTCGAGGAGAAGACCGGCGGAAATCCGTTCTTCGCGATCCAGTTCCTCACGGCGCTGGCCGAAGAGGGGCTAATCGCATTCGACCCGGTCGCGCAGGCGTGGCAGTGGGATGTAGGTCGCATCCGCGCCAGGAGATATACCGACAACGTGGTTGACCTCATGACCCGGAAGCTGAAACGGCTCTCGGCCACGACTCAGGATGCCCTGAAGAAACTTGCCTGCCTAGGCAACGTTGCTGATATCGCCACGCTGGCCCTGGTTCATGGGAAAACAGAAGACGCGATGCACTCGGCCCTCCAGGAAGCCGTCCGCGCCGGCCTCGTTTTTCGCGAGGACCGCACTTACAGGTTCCTGCACGACCGCATCCAGCAAGCGGCCTATTCACAGATTCCCGACGAGCAGCGTGCCGACCTCCACCTGAGCATCGGCCGTGCACGGCTGGCGAGCATGACGGCGGACGAGCTCACCGAGCATCTGTTCGATGTCGCGAACCAATTCAATCGCGGCGCGGCACGGCCGATCGACCGGGACGAGAAACCGCAAGTGGCGGCGATCGACCTGCGTGCCGGGCGAAAGGCCAAGGCGTCTGCGGCCTTTGAGTCGGCGTGCGTATATCTTGCGTCGGGCATGGCGCTGTTGGAGGAAAGAGACTGGAGCAGCCAGTACGAATTAATGTTCAGCTTGCGGCTCGAACGTGCGGAGTGCGAGTTTCTGGCCGGCAACTTCGACACAGCTGAGCAACTGATTGTTGAGTTGCTGCAGCGTGGGACATCGAAAGTTGACCAAGCCGCCGTCTACCACCTGAAGATCCTGCTCCACACCGTGAAGTCGGAGAACGCGCAAGCCGTGGCCAGCGCGCTAACGGGCCTGCGCCTGTTCGGCATTGACATCCCGGCACATCCGACCTGGGAACAGGTCCAGGCAGAATACGAGGCGGTCTGGCAGCACCTCAATGGTCGCCCGATCGAGAGCCTGATCGATCTGGCGCTGATGACCGATCCGGAACAGCAGGCCGCGATGCAGGTGCTCTCGACCCTGCTGGGCCACGTTTACTTTACCGACTTTCACTTATTTTGCCTGCTCGCATGCCGCATGGTGAACATCAGCGCGCAGCACGGGATGTGCGGGGCGTCCGCGCATGCCTACGGCCATTGGGGGATTGTGCTCGGCCCGGTGTTCCACCGGTATCGGGAGGGGTATCGTTCCGCCAAGCTTGCCTGTGACCTTGTCGAGAAACATGGCTTCATCGCCTACCGGGCGAAGGCCTACCGTTCGATGGGGATCGCTGCCCTTTGGACACAACCGATCGCGACCGCGCTCGATTTCAATCAGCTGGCCTTTCACGCCGCAAGCGAAACAGGGGATCTGACCTACGCCTGCTACAGCGTGGACCGAGCCGTCTTAATACTTCTGCTGCGGAACGATCCGCTCGACGCGGTGTGGCGCGAATCGGAGAGGGGCCTGGACTTCGTCCGGAAGGCCGGCTACGGCGGCATCGCGGACAGCATAGTATGCCAGCAACGCTTCATCGCGACGATGCAGGGCCGGACTGCGACCTTCTCCACTTTCAGCGATTCGCAGTTCGACGAGGCGACATTCGAGGCCCAACTGACCGCAGATCGCACAGCCTTGACGATCTGCTGGTACTGGATCCTCAAACTGAAGGCGCGGTTCCTGTCAGGGGACTACGTTGAAGCGCTCGCGGCAGCCAACGAGGCGAAGGCGCTGCTTTGGATCGCAGCCGCACACATCCATTTGGTTGAGTACTTTTACTACACCGCGCTGACGGTGGCGGTGCTCTATGAGAACGGGTCTGCCGAGGAGCGGAGCGGGTGGCGCGACCTCCTGACGGCGCACGAACAACGACTGCGCGAGTGGGCCGACAACTACCCGCCGACATTCGGCGACAAACACGCATTGGTGGCGGCCGAGATCGCTCGGCTGGAAGGGCGAGACGCCGATGCAATGAGTCTATACGAGCAGGCTATTCGATCGGCTCGCGAGAACGGTTTCGTGCAGAACGAGGGCCTAGCCAATGAGGTGGCCGCGCGGTTCTACAACGCGCGCGGTGTCGAGACATTTGCCAACGCCTGTCTCCGGAACGCTAGGTACTGTTATCTCCGCTGGGGCGCCGACGGCAAAGTGAGGCAGCTCGACCGGCTTTATCCTCAGTTGACCGCTCCGGAAGGGCATCCTCTCACGGCGACCATTGGCGAGCCGGTCCAGCAGCTCGATGTGGTGAGCGTCGTCAAAGCCTCTCAGGCGGTGTCCAGCGAGATCGTCTTGCCCAAGATGATCGAGCGGCTGATGACGATCGCGCTTGAGAATGCAGGCGCAGATCGCGGCCTTCTGATACTGCCGGCAGAGGATGACCACTTGATTCAGGCCGAAGCAAAGGCCGTCGGCGATCAGATTGAAGTCGTGCTGTGCCAAAGCTTAATCACCAGCGTCAATTGTCCCGAATCTATCGTCCGCTATGTCATCCGCGCGCGCGAAAGCGTGATTCTCGATGATACCTCCAAGTCCAACATCTTCTCCGAGGACGACTATCTGCGCGGCCGACCAGCCAAGTCGATCCTCTGCCTGCCGCTGATCAAACAAGGGCGGTTGACGGCGCTGCTCTACCTCGAAAACACGCTGAGCTCACACGCTTTCCCCCCGAATAGAATCGCGATCCTGGAACTGTTGGCGGCGCAAGCGGCGATCTCGCTGGAGAACACCCGTCTCTACAGCGATCTTCAAGAGCGTGAGGCGAAGGTCCGCCGCCTGGTCGAATCCAATATCATTGGGGTCCTATTTTGGCACCTCGAAGGTGGGATCATCGAGGCCAATGATACGTTTCTCCGCATCGTGGGATGGGATCGTGAGGATCTCGTCTCCGGTCGCGTGCGCTGGTCGGACTTGACGCCGCCGGAGTGGCGTGACCACACCGCAAGGGCCATTGAAGAGATGAAGATGAGTGGGAGCTACCAAGCATTTGAGAAGGAGTACTTCCGCAAGGACGGTAGTCGTGTGCCGGTGCTCATCGGCTCGGCCGCGTTCGACGAAAAACGAGACCAGGGCGTCGCCTTCGTGCTCGACTTGACTGAGCGCAAGGAGGCGGAGAAGAAGTTGGGAGAGAGCGAGCGGCGTTACCGCGAAGCGCAAGAGGAACTCGCTCACGTCACGCGCGTGACGACGCTGGGAGAGCTGACCGCTTCGATCGCGCACGAAGTGAACCAGCCGCTGGCCGGCGTCCTCGCCAACGCCGAGGCCTGCCTGCTCTGGCTCGACCGCGAAACTCCCAACCTGGACGGGGCGCGCCGCTCCGTGGAGTGGATCATCCAGGACGCCAATCGGGCAGGCGATGTGATCCGGCGCGTCCATGGGCTCCTGAAAAAGTCCGACGCTCAGAAGGCGCCGCTCGACATCAATGACGTCGTTAATGATGGCGTTGCCTTGGTGCAGCGTGAACTGCTCAGCCACCAGGTGTCGCTGCGGATGGAGCTCGCGCCCGTTGGACTCGTGGTCCTTGCTGATCGGGTCCAGCTGCAGCAGGTGATCATCAATCTCGTGATCAATGGCGTCGAAGCGATGCAAGCGGTGACGAAACGGCCGCGCGAACTGGCAATCCGAACGCACCGGAACGAACGACAGGTTGTGGTGACGGTGAAGGACTGCGGTGTCGGAATCTCCCCCGAGGACGCAGATCGGCTATTTAGCGCCTTCTTCACCACTAAGTCCAGCGGCATGGGCATGGGACTCTCGATCTGCCGTTCGATCATCGAAGCTCATGACGGACGGGTGTGGGCTGAGCCGAATTTGCCTCACGGGGCAATCTTTCACTTCACGGTGCCTTTGCATCAAGAGGACACGTTGTGAAGGGGCATCCAACTCCCCCGCGCGCCCTCGCGAGCGGCGAGCAGCCGATCGTCTACGTCATTGACGACGATGAATCAGTGCTCAGGGCGCTTACCAACCTTTTCCAATCGGTGAACTTGCGGGTCGAGGTGTTTGGCTCAGCCCTCGAATTACTGCATAGCTCGCTTCCGGATGTCGCGAGCTGCCTGGTCCTCGACATCAGATTGCCGGGATTGAGCGGCTTGGACTTTCAGACCGAGCTAGCCAAAGTGAACATTCACATTCCGATCATTTTTATGACCGGTCATGGCGATATTCCGATGACGGTCAGGGCCATGAAGGCCGGGGCGATTGATTTCTTAACCAAACCATTTCGCCACCAAGAAATGCTGGATGCCGTGGCGACGGCGATCGAACGCGATCGGAAGAGGCGCGAAGATGATAAGATGATCTCGAACGCGCAGGCACGCGTCGAGACCCTGACGCCTCGCGAACGAGACGTCCTGGCTCTAGTCGCCGCCGGACTCATGAACAAGCAGATAGCGGCGGAGCTTGGCATCGCTGAGATTACCGTAAAGATTCACCGCGGCCACGTCATGAAAAAAATGGGGACGAGATCGTTGGCCGATTTGGTGAGAATCACCGAAACGCTCGGCATCCGTCGCGCCTAGGAGCGTAAAACCTATGTATGATTTTCCGATCCCCGCTTCGCGGCGCATTCTGCCTTGGGGGGTGACGCCAGAAAGGCTGTTGCGCCGTGAAAGAAAGACCATTGTGTCAAGGAACCGGGTGATTTCGGTCGTTGACGATGACGCATCCGTTCGGGTTGCTACTGACAACCTGCTAAGCGCGCTTGGATACATCGTCTATACATTTGCGTCGGCCGAGGAATTCTTGCGGTCGGCCCACTTCAACGACACATCGTGCGTGATTGCCGACGTTCAAATGCCGACCATGAGCGGTGTCGAACTGCAGACCCTCCTGCTCGCCCGGGGGCAGCGCGTGCCATTCATTTTCATTACGGCTTTCCCCGACGAGTCCGTCCGTGCGCGAGTGCAGAAATCTGGAGCGATTTGTCTGCTGACCAAACCATTCGACAGACAATCTTTGATCAAATGCCTCGACACTGCCCTGCAGCGGCGTGCCGGCGGAACCGGCGAATGAGGACTCGGTTGCGCGGCATCTTGCACGCCGCGAATTATTGAACGACTTGGCCCGTTATCGGGCTAAAGCCCGAGGAAATCTCAGTTTTTACGCAAAAGCATGTGCGCTGCAGCGCACTCGGCGAAAGCGGTTGCCGATTTTACGCATAGTCGACCATGCTTCCGCGGATAGCGTAAATCTATCGGGGCACGCGCTAAAACCAATGTATGGGGGTCCCCAAACCAATCCGACATTCAAATCAACCTCCGTAGGATAGAGCAGTTCGTCTTGGTCAATCTATCCTGCCATTCGTGACTAGAACTAGGAGTGGCCGGGAAAGCGATCTTATCGATTCGAACGTCACGGAGGCAGAAGGCCATGTTGACTAACTCGATGCTCCTCGAAAGCACGCCAGACCTAGCGGTCAGATTTGGTCACACATCGACACTGACACAATGGCGCGACCGCGCCGATCGACGGCGTTCCACTTTAAGGACGACCCCCCTAGGGTACGCCGAAGGAGGCCTTGAACTTCGGGGCGCATCGCTTTCGCGAGTGTTGGTCGACGAAGAGGAAAGTCTAAACCGTCTTCACAACATTGTGAGTCAAATCGGACTCCGCATCTTATTCTTTGATGAAAAGGAGAGGTTGGCAGGTCGGTACGGGAGCGCGACAAAAGGCGATCACCAGGCCGATTACGCGGAACGAACCGACAATCGCGGCTCTGCCAAAAGGGTGAAGAGCGGTCTGGCCGCGCCGATTTTTGATGCTGAAAGCGGATTGCTTGGTTTCTTGGATGCTTTGCCCACACATGGGGAGTTGACCGGAGAAGCGTCCACTTTGGCCCGTACCGTCATGCGGACGACTGCTCGCGCTATCGAAGAGCGATCGTTCCGCAAACGGTACCGTCGGGAGTGGGTCATCGCTTTGGCTCC
>Ga0102924_1006255_pt1 | contig 11243 bp, 13 predicted proteins | sample PaiPotPPM11metaG_FD_80116 | JGI IMG/M metagenome (GOLD analysis project Ga0102924, IMG submission 80116) | Iron sulfur acid spring bacterial and archeal communities from Banff, Canada, to study Microbial Dark Matter (Phase II) - Paint Pots PPM... ...
CGTTTTCATTGCTTGTGTCACCTGCAGGAAAATATTCATTGCCCCAGGCGGCCTTAACGAGTGCAGCGGCTTCTTTCGCCACATGGACAACAGCGTCGAACGCAGCTTCGATCAGCGTCTTTTCCTCGGGCGTCTTATCCGACGAAACAACAAGATCCAAAAAGCGTGAGCGTGTCGGCGCCATCACCCTGAAAGCTCCAATATCCGCGCCCTGAAAAGGGTCATAGATTGGAATTTTCTTACGGAGCGCAATTTTCTCAAGGGCGACCAAGTTCGAGTACGCTTCTCTGAGCGCCTTTTCCAAACCATCTGCCGAGGTGAATCGCTTAAAGCGGGGCAGAAGTTCTGTTGCGTAAAGCCAAGGCCGCAGCATCCAAAGCGCGCCGACCTCAAAATCTTCTAGAACCTGCTGTAAGCCTCCGGCATGGTCGCCGTCGTTGTGTGTCGCGACAACGTGGTCGATCCGCGTCGGGTTGCCGTAATATTTGTTTATGAAGTCGACGACCTTTTCGCCCGTTGATTGATAGCCGCCATCGACAACATGGATGTAGGTCTGGCCATACAGCTCATATCGAACGCAAATGGCGTCGCCACTGCTCTTCGCCTCAACGTCCAGAAAATCGATTTCGAAAAAATCAGCCAACGTTCGATCCTCCAGCCCTACTGCTCTTTGATGATTTTGGAGAGCGAGCCACCCATCCGGTCGCGCAGCGTGTCGAGCCGCATATCGCTCCGCACGCCCGGCGCGAAGTCGGGTCCGTAGGTCTTCCGCAACGTGCTGACCAGCGTGTCCCCGCGCTTCTGCCGAATCTCACCGTCGAGATCGCGGCAACGGTCATCCAACCCCTTGTTGCATCCCTTGGTCACTTTACAACCTCCTTTTAGCATCGGCTATTGCGCGGTGCGAATCCGCCATGGCATACTTGTCGATATCGCCAAGATGACTCCGATTGGCGAAATCGTCAAGCAAAGAATGTCGAAATAGCCATGAATGCATCGGAAGCCTCTGATATCTTTCAGGAAAGACTGAAATCTGCGCGTGAATCTCGAAAAATGAGCCAAACCCAGCTCGCCGCGGGCGCAGGGCTACCGCCGAGCTCCGTCTCTCACTTCGAAGCCGGCACGAGGAAGCCGTCGTTTGATAATTTGAAGCGTCTCGCCAACGCGCTGAAGGTCACGACGGATTACCTTCTCGGGCGATCAGAGACCCCCGATGCATCCGGTGAAGCCGGCCGAATTCATCGTGACCAACACAAGCTCAGCTCTGAAGATTTGAAGCTCACCGAGCAATTTGTGGACATGCTTCTCAAGCGGAGCGGTGAGAACAAGGATAACTAAAACGTGGCCCAGCCTCGTCTCGCGAGAAAAACACAAGCGGAAGGGACAGCCGCTCTCGTGCTGCGAGAGATGAAGATTGAAGGCTTGCGCGTAGACCCGATAGAAATAGCAACCCGCAAAGATATTCTTGTTCAAGCGAAGCCAGACACGGCGGACGGCGTCTCTGGTGCGTTGATAAAGGCCGGTGATCAGTTTGGGATCATGTACGCCACTAAAATCCCAAGCAAAGGGTTTCAAAAATTCAGCATTGCACATGAGCTGGGACACTACTGCATCGAGGGCCACAGCGACGCTCTGTTAGCGAATGGAGCGCATTTTTCTCATGCCGGGTTTATATCGAACGACCCATTTGAACAGGAGGCAGATTATTTCGCCGCGGCGCTGTTGATGCCGGAACGGCCATTTCGCAAAGAAATGAACCGGCACGAACCGGGATTTACCTGCATTGAAGCGCTTCGCAAGGCTTGCGAGACCTCTCTTACGGCAACCGCCATCCGATATGCGAACCTAACCCCAGACGGCGTGGCAGTTCTGCTGAGTACCGGCCCGACGATTGATTGCTGTTTTCTGTCTGATGGACTGAAGAAGGCAAAAGGCATTACATGGGTCCGCAAAGGCACACCCGTGCCGGCTGGAACCGCCACAGCCGCGTTTAACGCCCTTCCCGAAAATGTCCGGCTAGCAAAAGCAGAATCCGCCCAGGGGCAGCTGCAGGATTGGATGGGGGGAGACCGCCCCTATTCGATTAGCGAAGAGGTCGAGGGGCTCGGCCAGTATGGTCGCACGTTGACCGTTCTTACTTGCGATGCCCTCGGCCTCGCTGAGGTCGACGAGCGAGAAGAGAACGATGAGGATTTAATCGAAAGTTGGACGCCAAGGTTTCGGCGATAAGCCGGTGAGGGCGGCAGGCCCCTTCTCCCGTGGTACAATATAAAAGATCGAATCGGGAGTTGGTGATGTTTGATGAAACGATTCGCGCTCTGAAGCGCTTGGAGGAACCGCAGAAGGTATCGGTTACTCTCGAATGCCACGCCGACGCTGACGGCTACATTGACAAGGAATGCCCGAACGAAGACTGCGCCTTCGAGTTCAAGGTGCACGAGCGGGATTGGTGCGACAAGGTCAGGAACGAGGAAGTCTTTTGCCCCTTCTGCGGGAAAACTGAGTCGGCTGATAACTGGTTCACGACCGAACAGGTCGAATGGGCCCAAAAGAAGGTCTTTGAGCAAGTCCTGGGCGCCTTTGACACAGCTATGGAGCATGATTCGGCGAGCTGGAACGCGAGCCAGCCGAGCAATAGCCTCGTCAAAATAACGATGCACTACAATCGAGGTGAGCGTGAGGTGCTGTTGCCGGTGGGTGCAACAGATCCTATGCGGCTTAAGATTGACTGCCCGCAATGCGGATGCCGGTACGCGGTTATTGGCTCCGCGTATTTTTGCCCAGCGTGCGGCCACAATGCCGCCGATCGCATGTTTGGGCAGTCCATAGACAAGATCATCGCTTCACTGGATGCGCTGCCAATGGTGCGCGCTGCAATTGATGATCGGGATACCGCTGAGAATACAGCCCGCAGCCTGATCGAAAACGGCCTTCAGCAAGCTGTAACCGCCTTTCAGCGCCTGTCGGAAGCGATGTGGGAGACCCTGCCCGATGCTCCGAAGGCCAGACGGAACGCCTTTCAGAACCTCGCCGAAGGCAGCGAACTTTGGGCGACGGTGCTGCAAAAAGCGTACAGCGCGTATTTAGAGACGGATGAACTGAATCGTCTGGGGCGCTACTTCCAACAAAGACATATCCTCACTCATCGTGAGGGCTTGGTGGATGAGGACTACATTAGGAAAAGCGGCGACGCGGCTTATCGCCCCGGCCAGAGACTGGTTGTGCGGGAGGAGGGCGTCCGGGATTGCCTGACGCTCGTTCGCAAGCTGGGCGTAGGTTTGCAAACAGATGCCGCTGACAAAAGGGGCGCATGAGCGAAGCAAAGCGAAGCCATTCGCCAGCCCCGAGACCGGTTAGAAGGGCAGCCGCAGGAGCGTCAGCATAGCGACGCCGAAGGCGTGACGCGGGACCGACTGCCCCCGGCGAGGGGTACATTATAAATCCGCGAGGGATCGTCACCTGAAAGGCCGAGACGCGATCGGCGGCTCGGGGCAAAGCCTAGAGCCCGACCGTGTAACGGGCGCGGCCGTCAAGACTGCCCAACACTAGGAGCGCTGTATGAAGATCGTACTTGTGGGCGCGATGGCGATGTTTGCCCTGCTGGGCATCGGGGAGTGGATGGTAGCAGCCGGTGCCGAACGAGCGGGATTGGCATCATGGACAGCAGCGATGCTGTGCATTGCTGTTATTTTCTACCGCATGCGGCAGAGAAACCGGCTCTGGTACGGAGGCTTCGAACTCGTGGTATCGCTGGTGGCGTTCTACTTCGGGCTAACAACGTTTTATGAAAGCGAAGCACCGGCGACAGTGCAGCTTATTCTCGGCCGAATGCTTCTCATGTTTGCAGCCATTTATGTAATGGTGCGCGCGCTGGATAACATCGGCTCAGGTCTGGAGAAAACCAGATGGGCGAGCCGCTGGAAACCGAATTTTCGGAGCGTGAATCGCATATCTAGCGCACACATGCCCTCTTACAGATCCTAGTGGCTCGGCTTAAGACAAGTATTCCAATCTGCTTGCCGCGAACCAAGCGCTTTATTGAGCAATGCCGCGAGCCGAATGCCGGCGCGGCTTAATTGAAGCCTTACGTCTACCTCGGCAGTGTCAACATAATTGGCATCGAGATGTTGGACCTGGTCCTTCGAGAGCGGTGGCGTGCCGTACGCATCAGCACGTGAGACCGTGAATGTCTCCATAGCCCAATCGTCCGGCGTGCCTTTAGCCCAACTGCCGGCATCTTCGGGCGTGATTTGCACCAGAAGATTTTGAGCGAGCGCCGTTGGTGGCGTCGCGATCGCATCTACAAATTGCGTGTCCCAGAAGCCATGCAATTCATCGTTGGACTTGTGGGGAAAACCATCCACGATGACCTTCACGGCATTACCGCCTCGGTCGTGATCATCGGACGAATGAAGCGGTTGGTGAAGATCGCCAACAAAATGCAAAAGAAACTTCAACGCGAAAAGCCGCTCTTCCGCGTCGGTATTCGCGGCAGCAAGCTCGACCTGAAATTGCTCAATCTTGTCCACCGCGCAGGCCTGGGCGGGACCATTGGAGGCAAGCGTTCCTGGGGAGAGCGGCTGCCGACCGAAGCAGGCCTGGCTCAAATCGGGATGATCAATCTCGATGTCGGTGAAGTGCCAGTTTTGAGTTTGCTGATAGTGATCCTGGCGGTTGTTTTCGTCGCGGTACTTATCCGCCCACGTCGCCTCACTGGCGATATCGTGCTTGGTAAGATTGTCAGTGTCGGCAGCTAGCATGGCCGCAACTCTCGCCTTCACTTCAGGCGTTAGGCATCGCTGGGCAATAAGGGCAATCGCCTTGTGGCCGTCGTCGCCCCAGGACAGCGCGTCTTGCGGAGCGGCGAGCAGCAGCGGGAAAATGAGGGCCGAGTACCTTATTTTCATGGTCGTCACCGCTGGTTGTGGTGGTGAGTCTCTGCGCTTGTAGCAGGAATGGACCCCTTATTGTCTGGCCGCTAGGGACATCTTGTATTCGCCACGTCCCAATGCGCCCAGACCTCGCCCCATTGACTATCGTTCTCGTTTTGTTCTTTATACGGAATGAGCGCAATTCCCGAGATCAATCGCGATTTTCCCTATCAAGTGGCGCTGTCGTTCGACGACGCGGCGATGAATGCCCTCGATTGGCTCGAAGAATGCGGCTTCGAGTGGGACATGTACGTCGACCTGCCCGCGAACACGGTCAGGTACTGCTTCAAAACCTTGGAGGACGCATCGGCTTTCAAATGTCGGTTCGGATATGCGCCGCAAGGGCGAGCTGTTGCCGGCGGCCGTTGATCGAGCTTGGCCGCACCAGGTGGTGCTGCCAGCGCGCGCCTGCGAGGGCGGCGGCTACAACGAGATTCATGAGTTCTGCAAGGACCTGTCGCTTTGCAGCCGCGGCCATGCGGTCCACCACGATAATCAATGGTACCACGTCTATTGCTTTTCAGATCCCGCCGACGCCGACAAATTCAAGCAGCGGTTCGGGGGCGAGAAGTTCAATCCGAGCCAAAAGGGAAAGGGGCGCGACTGGGCGCGCTGGAATAAGCCCTAGGTACCGGTCGCTCAGGCGTTGTGTTTTTATCCGCCGTCAGTTGGGGATTTCCGACGTGTTTGCTGGCGGCTCGGGATGTGTCGGCGTTAACGTGATCTTGCCATCCATTCCTTCGACTTTCCAAACCCTGTGCCACGAAGCATCGATTTTGTAATCGCGTACAATCGTCTGATTCAACAGATAGGCCACCAGGATTGGAATAAGTAACCACTGTCCGATCGTCTTCCAAAAGGACAACGTTGTGCAATCTCCGTTGGATTTCGGGATCATCGATGAGTACAGGTGCGCGCCTTTGCGCGAGCGCTGGTGCCAGTTCATCAGGCCGGCTTACGCCATGCGTGTGCAGGGCGGCAGCGGTAAGAGTTAATTTTGAAAAGGTGAGATGAGCCGGGGGCAGATGCCTCGCGTTCACATGTCAAGCTGATGAAGGCGTGGAGTATACGTCAAGAAAAAGATTGAGAGGTCTGACAAAGCGTCAAAAATGTCCGATGTCTGATAGTGAGCCGATTTAGGGCAGTGTTGGTGGAAGCGGGCGGCTAGAGATCAGAGCCGGCGCCGGCAAATGTGGCTTCGGTTTGATGGGCAATATCGGCCTCGGTCGCGGCAAGGGCATGTCAGGAGCCGTTGTGAGGACTTCTTGTACCGGAGAATCGTGGGGGGTGGACTTGCGAAGTCGAATTTCAATTCTGCGGCGCTCGCGAATATTGCCGGGCGATCCTGTCAGAGCCAAGGTTTCATCGGTATTGACGAGTTGCGCGCCAGATAAAGGAATAAGCTTGTAGCCTTCGAGCAGTTTGCTTTGCCGGAGCACGCTCACCACCGAAACCGCGCGTGCGAGTCCTAGCCCGGCATTGTCGGCAGGCACCAAACTCCCGATGGTCGCTCCGTTTCTGAGGACAGGCACCAATCCTTGATCGAGATTGGAAGGGCGGCTTCCTATCGGCTGTTCATCGGTGTGGCCGACAACCTCGATCACATCCACATCGTATTCTTGAATATATTTCTTAATACGCTCTGGCACTTGGGCCATAAGTTCGGTTCGAAAGTCAGGCGATAGCTCGGCGCTACCCACCTTAAAGTAATGCCCATTGGCCTCGCTTAGATCGATGATCGGCGGCCACTGATGCCCGGTAGAATTCTTTGCATCCAAGCCCTTCTGAAGCATTTCCTTTATTGCTTGCGCGTTGGGTGAGCTGCCGTCGTTGGGCATCACCGACTGAATTGTCGAGACAATGTCAACGTCTCGGAGTGCGGTAGCTGCATCAGCACCTTTTGCCTGTAGCGCATCTGCCTCTTTGACCTTGTCGCGCAATTGGTCCGCAGAAAGTCCCAGCTCGCGGATTTGAGCGGAGGTCGACTGATTGGCGACTAAGTCACGCCAGAATTCGTCAATCGCCTTCCTCTTTGGGCTGGCGGCAGTTTCGCGAAGCTTCTCGTACAAAGCTGTGTTCTGCTTGATGGCCGTGATCAAGTTCCGATCAGCTACGCTGACACCTTGCTCATCCTTGACCGCTTCAGCCGCAGCGAGTTTCTTTTGTTCAAAGTGCAGGGACGCGGCTAGGGCGATCAGAAGACAAAAAATTAATAGCAGCATCACCTCGGCCATGGTCAACCCGAGGACAAGGCCTTGCCGATACGAGGATGACTGCCGAACTACCTGCCCGTCCACGTTTTGCTCTCTAACACTCGCCGAAGCCGCTAGGCGTTAGGCCCCTGAGGGTGCGCACCCAACCCCACATCGCTCCCACCTGCAGGTGTAATATCTTCCGCTTCTGACATCCTCTCCGCCTTGGCTCTGGCATTGGCCATCAATGCACTCAAAGTCCCGATCAACTCTTGGGTCTGCTTAAGATTAGCATCGACCGCTCTGGCCTGGGCTTCTGCGTTCTTGCTGAAATTATTCACCGCGCGGGTGAGCCCTTGAATCATCGGGCTCAACTTGATCTCGATGATATGGTCGGGCGTTTGAACAGCGGCCAACTTTGAAACGATGCTTTCAAAAGACTTGATGATCTGGCCGGTGCTTCGGGACAATTCTCCAACGTCCTCCGAAATACGTCTGACAGCGGCCTCCAGCGCGTCCGAAATGCGCGCGTTCAAACTTTGAATAGTCTCCCCGGATTTCTTGGACGCTTCTGCCAATGGCTTACTTGACGTGGTTGCAAACTCATCGAGTTGTCCTACGATTCGACTGTTGGCGTCCTTGAGCTGCGAATTTATTTCTTCAACAGCCTCGGCCAAGGACTGTTGCGTCGCTCTCCTGAAGTACGCAAATTCAAGTACTGTACTTTCTAGTTCACGCTTTACCCGGCGCGATACATCGGCAAGCTCGAGCCGCGCTGTTTGTTCGACCTCGAGGGGATCGCGCCGCATCTGGTTAAAGAATATGCGAAGCGCGATGCCCGCGATGGTGGAGGCGATCGCGATGCCGAAATTCTGAACGATCTGATCTGCCGCTCCCTCGTCTGCGTGAAACTGATAAAGTGAGACTGCAAGGCTGGTCAGGGTAAACAGGAAGCCCATGTAATAGAGATTATCGCCCGATTGGTCATCGCGCAGACGAAAGAGACGAGCAAAGCCGAGAACGGACGCATAAAGAATCATGATGCAAACCGGCACCAGCGTCACCAACACAGCCGATGTGCCACCTAGCTTGGAAAACACAATGTAGGCGGCGCCTGCTAGCACCACGGCAAAAAACAGCAAGCCGCTTGCCAGCCCTGGCGGCATCAAAACTTTGGTGGACGCGGTCTTCACCATCACACTATCCCTGCAGACGATGCACGCCGTCGATGGCGCCTTGATTGTCGGTGATCCAATTGGCCCAGAATGATGCGTGCGCGATAGTGTCTATTTTCACTTCTGGACGCCCCACGTAGTGGATCGTAACACGAGCGCCATGTAGATCCGTTCGAAATTTTTGGTAGGCGGGTGAGCGCTTGAAGCGATCGTAAGAAAGGTCACCTTGGCTCGGGTATTGCCCATACAAGGACGTGTATTCGAGCATATCCGAGATCATTGTGAGGCTTTTGGGAATTCCTCGCACTGATTGAGCAGAAAAATCATCCAAGGCGATGTCCTGTATGGCTCCCATAATTGGTGAGCTTTTCGATTTTGCCGAGCGAAGACTGTTGCCGATCGCCTCTTCAGCTGGCTTGTTAAAACTCTCGATCCAGCGCATGCGCCGGAGTGTGGGATTGTCCGTAAGATCGCTAACGCCCGTGCCATTTCCTGGATTGCATTTTGCAAATAGTGAACGGCTACGCATGCTTGGTATGTCCAACACGCGAATGTCCAGCTTATGATAAGCCGGTAGATCGTTGATCATATCGTTCAGAATGGTGCGAACCTCCTTTTGAGTTGTCGGCAGGAGGTCGTCTGAGGTGTCCACCAACACCACCGCGACACCCTGAGGGCCAGTGACTGGGCACAAGTCATCGGCTCTCAATTCTGGCGGTCGTTGGACAGTCCAATAGAAGTAGCCGAGCACGGCGAACGCGATCGCGGCGAAGCTGAGCAGCCCAACGCCTATCCATAAGACCGAAGAATTGCCGCTTGAGCGGCTACGCGCCTTTGCCCGAACTCGTGCCACTCATAGTCTCCGGTATCAGATCGTCGATTTCGCGATAAGAGTCGACCGCCTTGTTGAATACGTCGTGGACGGCCTGTATTTGCCCAGACAGAAGTTTCTGCGTTTCTTCAATCGATTTGGCGAGGGCCTCACGGATGGCTTGGCTGGGCTCGTTGCTCGCGTAGATAATGCGATCCAAGTTGTATGGCTGAGCGAAGTATTTTGGTGGCGGCTGGGTGCGAGCGGATTGATTGGCCTCTCGGTATATTGAGAGCAGGGCTCGCGCCGATCGCTCGATCTGATTTTGGTGTTCGGTAAAGCGCTGACTAAGGCGTGCACGGTTTTGGAGGATAGCGTCGTATTCCCCGCGGCGGACTGACAGGTCGTGCGCGGCATCGTTCATGGCTTGCGATGCGGTATCCCGGATTTCTCGAAGATTTTCGATAAGGGCCGCTTTCCCATCCGTGTATTGATCTCGGGCATCAATGCACCGGCGCTCTAAGGCTGCGTAGCCGAAATAAGGGTCGGTAAAAAGCAGCCCGTCAGCCATTGCGATGAGAGAGAAGATGAAGCCGATACTAAAGAAGACCCAAGAGTTCACGTCCTCGAGGCCGAGGGGACGTTGCGAGAGTCTCACCAGAACTTCATGACCAATGTCTCCTGACACGGTCGGCGGCATGTCACGAAGATGCGAAAGCGTCAGATTAAGAGCGACGGCGAATGCGAGATAAGCTAGGAGCGAGAGAAAGCCGAGGAGCTTCAGGAATATTTGCCGGCGATTAATCAGGCGAATTGGGACAAGCCCAAAAAGAAAGCTGGCCACAATGTTAAGGGCGGCAAAACTGGTGGCTTGGATTGCGCCTCCCAAAAGTCCCCCGGCATTCGACTTTGACAGGAAGCCGCCGTTCATGGCGACTTCGATCACAAACATCACCGCGAGCACGCCAATCTTGAATACGGTCTTACCGGTTGTTGAAAGTCGCGCCGGTCGCGCAATCTTGTGGCGTGCGCGAAAATGGTCGCGTTCACGCTCCGAATCCCAGACCTGGCGTCGCAAACCAAAAAGCTCGTCGCGACCGAGTGCTGCTTCAGCACGGAAATCCCCCACGGCCTCGGGTGCGGCCTGCTGGATAGTGGCGAAGCGCTGCTCGAAATTTAGTGCGGCCAACCTTTGGTCGTAGGTGTGAGAGTGATCAAGATAAAGCGAATGGGCGTCTTGCTTGTGTGAATCAATTCGTTCGAGAATTTGATGCTCCACGTCATCGAACGTCTGTGCGTCCGCCGGAGGTCTATTCTGCGCGCCGCGCTCTCGACCGCGTTGAGTGAGTTTAAGCGTGTCGGCAACGCGACTGACGTTGAGATCAAGAAAGATCTCTGTCGCCGGGCGATAGGGGTGGATTGGCTCATTGAACAGATCCAAAAGCTTCCTAATAGCTGAAGGCTTCGATGGGCCGTTACTCATGAACCTCATCACCCCACGCATTACCGTGCTGAATAGAGACAAAAGCCACGCGATGAGTGACGGTCGCGGTTCGCTTCTGCTCATCGAACTCATTGTCCATCTCTTTCACAGCTTTGACCTGCGGCACCCTGCGGCCTGAGCTTCAGCTTCACTGCAAAACCAACGACGTCCTGAACCTGGATCCATGCGTAGCCGATCGTAGAACTGACCGCCTGGCATATGATAGATGCAGCCGTTCCACCCCTTAAAATTGCCTTTGATGACGCAGGCAGAACTGGGCGGTGTCCCTGCGACGGTTGGCGAGAGCAGGTCGCGTTGCGCCGTCGTTGGTACCTGATACGCGCCGAGCACAATTGTTTGCGGCCCGCGATGGCGCCAATCCCATGGTGCGATGAAGGCGCCGCTCCATAGCCCAAGCCGATGCTCGCGCGCGTAATCTTCATCGGCGACATAGACAGTCGAATATCGGCGAAAGGCTAAGGCCCAGCCATTGCGAACTAGCCACCGGTTGACGTCCTCGCCGCCAATCGAGCACGTACCCAGGGCGCGACCATAGCGATCGACCCCGGTGAGTTCGCAGCTCCAGGGGCGTCCGTGGCTGTAAGCCTCAAGCTTCGCAGTCGCTTCAAGACCACCGCTCCAGACTTGGCC
>Ga0102924_1006259_pt1 | contig 11239 bp, 7 predicted proteins | sample PaiPotPPM11metaG_FD_80116 | JGI IMG/M metagenome (GOLD analysis project Ga0102924, IMG submission 80116) | Iron sulfur acid spring bacterial and archeal communities from Banff, Canada, to study Microbial Dark Matter (Phase II) - Paint Pots PPM... ...
CAGATCTCGCACGAACGTTTTATGCAACTCTGGGGCGGCTTTTATGCGATTATGACGCCGGCATGAGCGATAAACAATGACTCATGACAAGCCGGTTACACTTTTTCAACATGAACAGTTTTTTGCCTACTCGCTCATTACTTCCGCCAGCCTGACACCCTATCTGATAGTACTTCTTGTCATAGCTGTTGAGTTCTGCCTTTGCTTCTGGCTATAATCATACTCAGAGGATAGGCAACTCCTGCTTAGAAAAGTATTGTGGAGGCGTTTTCAGTATTTTCTGCCTCTGCAAATAGGAAAGTATCGGTGGAGATCATCCCTTGCACTATTTTCTGGATGCGTAGGAAGTCATCTTTTCAAGAGCATTCCTACCATGTTTAACCATACTGCAATCGGATGGCAACCAAAAAGACACCTCGCACATCTATTAATAGGCATACTGGGAAGCATTTATTTCCAGGTAACCAGCAATGGTCTGGTCGCCGCACCATTTATTTGAACGTAGAGAGTAGAAGTTCTCACATGGCTAACGTCTCCGTCAATAATTTTCGCTCTGCCAACGATGAGCCATCAATGGAAAACAGTCTAGCCCAGGCGTATTCGTCACGGCCTGAATTCCAGCAAGGGACTTGCGACGTCCTGGTGCTCAATGCCGCAGCACGCCAATCGCTTATGGCTGTGCGCTCGCTTGGCAAACGCGGATTACGCATAGCAGCTCTGGGTACTCCTGATAGTCTCGCAACTCCTGCTTTCTCGTCACGTTGGTGTCACTCTAAAATCACCTGCCCGGCCTATAAAGGGACAAAGGAACATCTTCATTATCTCCACCAGTTGCTTGAAGCGAACGGCGCGCGTGTTGTGATTCCCACCGCAGATAGCGATGTGACATTGCTCCGCCAGTACCGCGAACAGATAGAGTCACGTACCGGATTGGCGATCGCGAAAGAACCTGCGCTGGCCATAGCGGTTAGTAAGGAACGAACGCTGGAAGTTGCCACGCGCCTGGGACTGAGGATTCCGCGTGGGATCACGCTTGGGAATGTGAGCGAAGTGAGGGCGGCGCTACGTGAGATTGGGTTACCAGCAGTGGTCAAGCCTGAGGAATCTTGGATAGAGAGTGGAGAGCAGAGCGTCAGAGTTATCTGCCAGTTAGTGACAACTCCCGACGAGGCGCGCCGCGCTGTCGAAGAACTGACCTGCTTCGGTGGCAAAGTCCTCTTCCAACAGTTTCTGACCGGCAAGCGGGAGGCCATAAGTTTCCTTTACGCCGATGGTCAAATGCATGCTCGTTTTGCTCAATGGGCTAAGAGGACAAATCCGCCTATGGGCGGCGTATCGGTGCTGCGTCAAAGCATGGTTATCCCCGTAGATATTGGCGAGCAAGCCGAACGATTAGTGCGAGAAATCGATCTGGAAGGCTACTCTGAAGTAGAGTTTCGACGCGATAGTGCCGGGTATCCTTATCTGATGGAAATTAACCCGCGCCTTTCAGCCTCTGTTGAGATTGCTGTACGCGCCGGGGTTGATTTTCCCTACCTGCTCTACCAGTGGGCCAATGGGGAGAGCATCGATGTGGTGAGAGGTTACCGTAGTGGGCTTTGGATGCGTCACCTGGGTGGTGATATCGACACAACTATTGCCTCGCTGGTGCAGCGAGGCAGACCGGGAGTGTCTTCACCCGCTAGGGCTATTCTTGACTTCTGTACTTCTTTCTTCATACCTGCGCTGTATGACTACCTCGATTGGGAAGATCCACTACCAGCATGGAGAGCAACAATTGGATTCCCTCGCGATTTGTGGCATCTAGCCCAGCAACATTTTTTAAAAAATAAAGCCCGCTAGGTGTGTTATAAATTGCGCAGAATAATTTATGAAGGGAATAAGGAGAAGGTCGCATGTCACGTCGAATAGGGCTAACTGTCCTTTGTATCGCTGGAGTTATAGCTGTTTCTCTTTTTGCTTATAACATCTATTCTTTCGCTAGCTCTTCTTCTCTTGCAAGGAACGAGCTGAGTAACAATACATGTGCGAATAATTGCCATGCTTCTCCTAAACTTCCTTCAACCAGCCCTACTACAATACCGACATTTAGCGACCCATCTATGATAGTGCCTGGATATAAGCTAATTTGGAATGATGAGTTTAATGGTACGCAACTCGATCCTAGCAAATGGTATGCCGTCAATAGTCAGGGTGGCACGCAGCAGCAAGGTTGCTGCCTTGGTTATTCTTATAGTTCGCTGATCAGTCCCAATCAGCTCCAGGTGCATGATGGCATGCTTACCATTACGACTGAACGCAATACAAGCGGAGGAAAGGCTTATAAAACCGGAGCAATTACGACCGAAACACAGAGCGATACTCCAACGTTTACTTTTACCTATGGGCGCGTCGATATTCGTGCTAAATTGCCCGGCGGCAGAGGAGTATGGCCCGCCATGTGGTTGGTCACTGCTCCTGCTACCACGCAAGTCTCGTATGAGGTCGATATGATGGAAATGTTGGGGCAAGACCCGCATACCCTCTACCAGGTAGTTCATCATTATGGGGATAGAGAGTATTGTAGTAACCAGGGCCCTGATTACTCGCAGGCGTTTCATATTTTTTCTCTTGATTGGGAGCCTGGAAAGCTCATCTGGTCCATCGATGGCCACACATTATGCACTGTTACTCATTATGTCCCCAGCCAGCCAATGTATTTAATCATAAATACAGCTTTGTCGGATGGGGCTTGGGGAGAGTCCGTGAATAGCTCCACTCCTCTACCTCAAACATTTGATATTGATTACGTGAGGATTTATAAACAGAATCCATAATCCCTCTTGGCCTTTTTCTAGATAGATGAAAGTTATTCGTGTGAACAAGCTCTCTCAATGGTTAAAAACGAATAGTGCGTTATTAGGCAATGCCGCGTCCCTGGTGGGATCCACTGGCCTGACCTCGGTTCTTGGATTCGCCTATTGGTGGTTGGCGGCCCGTCAATTTTCATTGGCTGCGGTCGGTTTTGCTTCAGCGGCTATTTCAACCATGACATTGCTTGGAACCTTTGGTGTTCTGGGTTTAGGGACTTTACTTATCGGCGAGTTGCCTCGTCAGAAGAGCCAGAAAGCGCCACTTATCAGTACAGCTCTCATTCTGGTTGGGGGCGTCGGATTAGGTTTGGGTTGCCTGTTTGCTCTCATTGCTCCCTTTGCCTCGGCCAATTTACAGGGTCTGAGCGCGAATATACAAAGTATTCTGCTCTTCGCGCTTGGTGTCAGTTTGACTGCTGTCACACTGGTTCTTGATCAAGCGCTGATTGGGTTGTTGCAGGGCGGATTACAACTCTGGCGTAATGCGCTGTTTGCCTCTATTAAGCTTATTGCGCTTTTCCTTATCGGTATCTGGCTCTCGAAGGCAACAGGGCTTGCTATCTATGCTACTTGGATTGTTGGAAATGCCAGCTCACTGTTTGTGCTTGCCTGTGTTGCTTTGATGAAAGGTCTAAGGCCAGGCAGAGATCTTCTGCCGCAGTTTAGGTTTCTGCGCAAACTAGGGTTTGCAGCCATCAAGCATCATGCGCTGAACTTGACGCTCCAGGCTCCCTCCCTGATCCTACCGCTTCTCGTAACAGTCGCGCTTTCCGCTACGGCGAACGCCTGGTTTTATATTTCCTGGAATTTGTCCGGCATTGGAAATATTGTCGCATCTGCTCTCACTTTAGCCCTGTATGCCGTGGGTGCCGCGCAGCCGCAGACGCTTGCGCGCAAGATGCGTCTGACGTTGGGCCTTGGACTAGGTACATGTATTCTTATTAATATAGTGCTCCTTTTTGGAACACAACAAGTTTTGGGCTTTTTTGGGCATAGTTATGCTGAACAAGCGGCCTGGAGTTTGCGCATTCTCTCAATCGAAACATTCCCCTTTTTGATCAAAACGCACTACGTTGCAGTACGCCGTATCCGTGGTCGTGTCGCACCTACGGCACTGATTACGGTTGCGACTGGCTTGCTTGAAGTAGGTGGGGCTGCGTTGGGAGTCCATCTAGGTGGTTTAATAGGTCTGAGTCTTGGCTGGCTTACTGCGATGTGTATTGAGGTCGTTTTCATGTTCCCAACAGTTTATACAGCGCTTCGTATTCCCAAACAAGCATTGCAAAAGGCACGCGAGGGGATTTTTGTCGAGGAGCTGGGCGGTCTTGGTTCTATGATGAATGCAGAACCAGTTTGGCTGACGGATACTCTGATCCAGCCTGTCTGGTTGGCTGATACCTTAACCCTGAACGCGATCATTCTCCCAAAAAGATTGCCCAATTCAGATTTTGGCGTTGATACTGATGTCTATTTGCAGCCTACCATTCACCTGACACCCATCCCACGGGCATGGAAGGATGATCCTGCGTTTAGTAACAAAACTGTACGTTTGAAACCTGCGCCACGCTTGGTGCCTCTCCCAAGGGATGAGAGCAAAGAGAAAGCAGAATTTTAAAATAATGATGAGACTATTGCGACTTTGTTAAGAGAAAAAGGTGGAGAGCGCAAAGATCAAATGAAACGAACCGGAGAAAAAGAACATTCATTCAGGCATCTGGAATTATGGTTGGCTGCTTGCCTCTACTATAGTGGATCGGTGAAACTGGCCCGCTGGTGGACACAACGCTCTGGCCCAATGCTCTCGATCCTCTGTTACCACTCTGCGTCTGGAGGATACTTACGAGAACACTTACTCTACCTGAGGCGTCATTATCGCCTCGTTCATCTAGAAGCCGCACTAGAAGAACTGTACGCTGTGAATAAAGAGGAATGTGCAGGCAAAGATCGTCGCCCTTTGTTGACATTGACCTCCGATGATGGTTATCACGATCTTTACACTTATGCTCTGCCGTTAGCGCGCGAATTGCAGGTGCCTCTCACTGTTTTCCTGGTGCCAGGTTACATAGAAAGTGGGAAGCGTTTCTGGTGGCAAGAGCCTGAGCACCTTTTGCTCTCTACACAGGCAAATGAGGTAGCATTCCTGGGGCAAACTTACCACTTGCACAATTATGAAGAAAGGCAGGCGCTGCTCCAGATCATCGATACTGGCTTGCGGTGCGCACCATCGATTGCAGAACGCGAGGCCTTTTTAGGGACTGCTCGTGCGGCTTTATCTATACCCGTATCGGAAGAATCAATTGAACAAGAGAAGACTCAATTGCCGCTGAATTGGGCCGAAGTACTCGAGATGGAACAGAGCGAGTGGATCTCCTTTGGAGCACATACAATGCATCACCCCACGCTGGCGTATCTTACCTCTCCAGCGGAGTTACAGTACGAGGTAAGCACATGCCGTGCTATTCTGGAGCAACACTTAGGGCATCCTGTGCGCGTTTTTGCATATCCAATTGGGAAAGAGGAATATTTTGCAGAAAAGGACATTCAAGCGGTGAAGGTCGCCGCTTATCCCTGGGCGGTGACCGCTATCCATGGTTTAAATACGCCCCAGACCGATCCACACCGGTTGTGTCGTATCGTCGTTGATGTCGATCAGCATTGGCTGATGGTCGCAGCAAAAACATCTGGCTTATGGGATTTTCTGGTACATCTGGGCAGAATGCCTATGACATTTTTGAAAAATATGTTTAAATAAAATTTGTAGAAGCGACGGATTTGGAGATTTATATGAAAATAGCATTCTCGGTATCGCAGGGGTTGTTCTCTTTCCTTCACCGCAAGAGCCCACCAAAAAGAAAGCGGACGCCTGAAGAGAGGAGAGCACATTATGAATTAGAAAAGATACTAGCAACTCGCTTGCGGGAATCTTCTCGCGAGGAGAGAAAAATGCTCTACGCTGCGGTTTATGATGAATTTTTCCAGCAGGTTCCATCGCTAGCTCATCCACAAATCTCTCTGCAAGAGGTAGGTGAAGTGGAAGTTTCCCAATGGCGATTCCTTCGTCGTTTTCTGCGTAAGAAAACTGTTTTCTTGGAGATTGGAGCTGGAGATTGCCTCACATCGTTTGCTGTGGCCAGGGTTGTGAAAAAAGTCTATGCGTTAGAGGTATCGGAAGAGATTACCAAAAGCGTGCATGGCCCGGAGAATTTTGAGCTTCACCTGTTCGATGGTTATGCTATTCCAAACTTTCCTGAAAGCATAAGCGTGATTTACAGCAATCAGGTGATGGAACACCTCCACCGTGATGATGCTGTAGAACAACTAACGAGCATTTATCACGCCCTCGGGAAGAGAGGACACTATATTTGTGTTACTCCTAACCGCCTGACCGGACCTCACGATATTTCACAATTTTTTGATCTCGTCGCAACAGGCTTTCATCTCAAAGAATACACAAATACGGATTTGAGCGCTCTTTTTAAGAAGGTTGGCTTTTCACAGGTAAAGGCTTATGTGGGAGCTGAAGGGTTCTACTGGCGTTTTCCTCTTTCGCTCCTCAAATTGTTGGAAAGCTTTTTAAGCAAAATTCCACACAAACAAGGACGAGTGCTGGCGCGTCTGTTTCTGTTCTATAATATTCGCCTGGTCGGAGTGAAAGGGTAGTGAAATAGTGGGATCGATAAAAAGGCTTAATATATTAATGGTAACACCACGTTACTATCCCTTTATAGGGGGGATCGAAACCCATGTCTACGAAGTTGGCCGTCGGCTCGCACAGAACGGGAACCGCATTACCATCCTTACGACCGTTCCGCATTTTTCAGCCTCTCCCCTACCACGCGAGGAGGAGAGCGAGGGGATGCATATTATTCGTGTGCGAGCCTGGCCTCGCAAACGCGACTATTATTTTGCGCCTGAGATCCGTGCTATCATCAAACAGCCAAATTGGGACCTTATCCATTGCCAGGGATGCCATACCTTCGTTCCTCCGCTAGCAATGTTGGCGGCAAGAGAAGCGCGTATCCCCTATATCCTCACGTTCCATACAGGCGGTCATTCGTCGCCTATGCGCAATAATATCAGGGGTTTGCAATGGAAGCTATTACGTCCACTGTTGACGAACGCATCAAGCTTAATAGGCGTATCACAGTTTGAGGCGGACTACTTTCGCGATTCGCTCCATTTACCAGCTGAAAAGTTTGCCGTTATCTCAAATGGTTCAACACTGCCAGCCTTGTCTCACCCGCCTTCTCCTGCTGTCGGGCAGACGCTCATTGTTTCAGTCGGGCGTTTAGAGCGCTATAAGGGGCATCAGCATTTGATCTCTGCACTTCCCAAAATACGCGAGTGGAGTTCTGATGCCCGACTGCTCATTGTTGGTGCAGGTCCGTACGAGGGCGCGTTGCGTGAATTGGCAAAAAATGTTGGGGTTGCTGAACACGTGGAGATTCGCTCGATCCCAGCAAGCCAGCGCCAGGAAATGGCCGAAATTCTTTCGCAGGCAACTCTGGTAGCGCTGCTCAGCGAATACGAAGCGCATCCTATAGCCGTGATGGAAGCGCTGTCTCTGCGACGTCCTGTCCTGGTTACGGAGACATCAGGGCTAAAAGAACTCGCAGATCAGGGCCTTGCGCGCGCAATATCTTTGCATAGCTCTCCAGAGGAAGTAGCGCAGGCAGTGCAGAGACAGATTGAAGAGCCTGTGCTTCCCCCAGCGGCGTTTGTTTTGCCAACCTGGGAGAATTGTGTCAGCCAACTCCAGGAAGTCTATCATGCATCTGCCAGGAGGAAATTATGCGTATCCTAATGCTCACCCAATTCTATCCTCCTGTCATTGGGGGAGAAGAGAGCCACGTGGCTAATCTGAGCCGTGCGCTTGTAGAAAGGGGACATGATGTTTCTGTCGCGACGCTGAGGCACCGTGATTTTTCGGCGTTTGAGGTTGAGCATGGAGTACGCGTCCATCGCGTGCGCGGGAGCATGCAACGGCTAGGTATGCTTTTCTCTGAAAATAGTCGGCAGTATGCACCTCCCTTTCCTGACCCCGAAGTATTGAGATCGCTACGCCGGATTATTCGGGATGAGCAACCAGAGATTATTCATGCTCATAACTGGATGGTCCACTCATTTACTCCTCTCAAAACAGGGAGCAAGGCGAAACTGGTTATGACCCTCCATGACTATAGTCTGGTATGTGTGCAGAAGCGCCTGATGCATCGGGGAGCACTTTGCACCGGTCCGGGTTTCGCAAAATGTTTACATTGTGCTGCTGATTTTTATGGTCCGGCAAAGGGTATGCCAACGGCGCTGGCGAATAGTTTCTGGGCGGCCAGAGAAAGACACGCGGTGGACCTGTTTCTTCCTGTGAGCCAGGCGGTTGTCGAGGGCACGCAATTAGATACCTATCACGTGCCGTATCGCATCATTCCAAATTTTGTTCCCGATCATGTGGATGCCGTAAATGATGATGATCCTCTTCTTATGCAGCTACCAAAGGGAGATTTTTGCCTTTTTGTTGGTGATATTATGCCAGATAAAGGTGCTGAAGTCCTTTTGGAGGCATATGCTAAAATGCGGACGCAGGTTCCTCTGGTTCTTATCGGGCGATCTTATCTTTCAGATTTGGCTGAACGTCTTCCACCTAATGTGCTCTTTCTGGGAAGCTGGCCGCACATAGCTATTATGGGCGCGTGGAGACGTTGTACTCTTGGGCTGGTTCCCTCGATTGTTGCTGATTCTTGCCCGACGGTGGCAATAGAGGCAATGCTGATGGGGCGACCGCTTGTTGCAGCGCGCAGTGGTGGGCTTACAGACATTGTGGCAGACGGCGAGACAGGTTTGCTGGTTCCGCGTGGAGATGCTCAGGCGCTCCGGGATACTATACAGTGTTTGTTAGACGATCCAGAGCAGCGTGCAAGTATGGGCGCTCAGGCAAAACAACGAGTCGTGAGGTTTCAGGCGAAAACAGTAGTGTCACAGATTGAGCAGGCCTACCAGGAACTATTAAGTGGATGCTCTCCCAAAGATGAACATTCACAGACATTAGCCAGGAGCAGATAATGGCGGAGAATGGATTCAATACGACAAGACCTGGCAATAAAATGGCAAGGCTTCGAGCCACGCGTCTGTCTGCAAATCCGCAGCCCGCTGCAACAGGGGGCGCCGAGCCAGAAATAACTGTCTCTGAAAAATTGCTGCTAGCTGATGTGCATGCTTCGGAAGAAGGAAAATTTTCACAAACGTTTCAAGCATCTGAAAATGCTGATGTGGAAGAAACCGCTTCTTTTGAAGCATCGCCGATAACCGACGCACATGCAATAGAAAAAGGAATAGATCAGCTGTCACCACTCCTGGCTACCATCGCACAAGCGGAAGATATAGTTATCTCTGAGAAATTACTGGCTGTGGCTACACTCCCTACAGGAAAATCGGAGAAGCTGCGAAAGTTTCGCTTGTCTACAGCCACAAGTGAGCAAAAAGCTGTCCCCTCTGAAAAACCGCCTGTGGCAGATGTTGAGACGGAAGAGGAGGTAGAGAAACTACAAACTCTCCGCATCCCGACTGCTACGCAAGCCCCAGAAGCTATTGTCGCTGAAAAGCCACCAGTTGCCGGTGTTTCTAGCATGGCAGAGGTCGCGGAGCAACAAACACTTTCCATGACTGCGCTTACGCAATTACAAGAAGTTGTTACCACTGCAATGCCGTCGGTGACTTCTACTCCCATGGTGGAATCGCCTGAGGAGGAGCAAACCCGGCTTTTACCTGTGATTTCAGATTTAACACCTGCTCCCAAGAATAGGGATGTGGCTGATGCAAAGACCACTGCCTTGGCTTCTATGAGTCCCCGTTTCGCCTTTGCGCGGCGCATACTTCATACCGGTCTGGCACGTTTACAGGAACCTCAACCGGAAGGGCCAGTCACGCGTGGTCTACAAGTAGTGAACTTTAGCATCGGTCTGGGCTTGTTTCCTCTATTGGCTTTGACAAATGCTTTAGGCCTGATGCTAGTATCCATCTCTACTTATCTTGATCCATTTGGAAAATATACTCAAGAATTTGTGTTTCTTCTGGGTCTGCTGCTTATTTTCGTACCTAATTTGCTGCGTATTCTCTCTCCAGCTACATTACGCCTTGAGCGAATTTGTTTGCTTTGCGGGCTTGGCCTGGCTTTTTATCTTGTTGGGTTTCTGGGACCGCTCTATTTTTCGTCGTTCGATGCCTTTCTGCACTGGGGTACTGCTGATGCCATTTTAAGAACCGGGCATCTGTTTAGTGATAATTCAATGCTTCCTGTGAGTCCCTATTATCCTGGTCTGGAAATTATAACCAATGCGATTAGCACGCTGACAGGATTGAATACATTTTATGTAAGTATTCCAATAATCGCTTCATCACATTTATTAATAATACTATCTCTTTTCCTATTCTACGAGCAAATAACGAGTTCCAGCCGCATGGCGGGTATAGCAACGACTATTTATATGGTTAACCCCCATTTCATCTTTTTTGATTCGAACTACAGTTATGAAACGCTGGCTTTACCGCTGGCTATTTGTGCCTTTTATATTCTGGCACGCTTTGAGAAGGTTGGTGGCAAGCATCGTTGGATTATCTTCACGTCCTGGATTATCCTGATTGCTCTCACATTTACGCATCATATGACCGATTATGTTTTCGACGGTTTGCTGCTCCTCTGGGCCATGGTCAGTTTCTTTTCGTCAACCTCGCGCAAGACGCGTATCCATCTGACCACTATAGCTGCTTTCGGTGTGGTGCTTGCGCTTGCGTATGCTTTCCTGGTGAATGGCAATCCTGTCTGGAGTTATCTCTCCTCCTATTTCAGTGTTGCTTTTGTTGAACTGGGACGCATCATTACTGGGACCGGTGCATCTCGCCCTCTGTTCGCCAGCACAGGTGGTACGCCCACGCCAATCTGGGATCGTCTCTTCATGACCGGGTCGGTTGCTGTTGTGGCATTTGCTCTGCCCTTTGGTTTGCTGACGCTCTGGCGACTGCACCGCCGCAATGCTTTGCCGATGATGTTGGGCATTTTTGCGCTTGGCTATCCGCTTGGCCAGGCATTCCGTTTCACGACCCTTGGTCCCGAAATTGCCGACCGTTCTACGGCTTTTTTGTTTCTGGCGGTTGCCTATGTCTTGACCCTTTTGATCACGCATTTCTGGCCTACACGCGGACTGAGCAAAAGGTCAATAGCACTGATTACGTGTGCAATCTCCGTGGTACTCCTGGGAGGGGTAATCCTTGATCTTGGACCAGGCTATATAAGTTTGTCTGGACCCTACATGGTTGGCGCTGGTGGTCGTTCGATCGAGCCTGAGGGGATCAACGCGGCTCTCTGGGCTTCGGCCTATCTCGGACCTGGTAATCGA
>Ga0102924_1006260_pt1 | contig 11237 bp, 13 predicted proteins | sample PaiPotPPM11metaG_FD_80116 | JGI IMG/M metagenome (GOLD analysis project Ga0102924, IMG submission 80116) | Iron sulfur acid spring bacterial and archeal communities from Banff, Canada, to study Microbial Dark Matter (Phase II) - Paint Pots PPM... ...
GGGTGGAGCGGGCGGGCGCTGAATCCGGGGTCACCGACACCCAAATTATGGTAGCCCTAAATTTGAAGTTTGTCGATCAAATTCGGGGATCGGCACCGCTATCTTTTGTGCGTGACCTCGATCGCCCTATCCGAGCCCGAGTACCGCGCGGTCACCGAGGCCTGCGGTTTGATCGACCGCTCCGAGCGCGGCAAGCTGGCGCTGACCGGGACCGAGGCCAAGAGCTTCCTCCAGGGTCAGGTCAGCAACGACGTGGAGTCCCTTACCCCGGGGACAGGCTGCTATGCCGCGTTCCTGACGCCGAAGGGCAAGATGCTCGGCGACCTGCGGATCCTGGACAGCGGCGAGGAGCTGCTGCTCGATACAGAGCGCGTGTCGCTCCAGGAGCTCTTCAACATGGTCCGGCGCTTCAGCATCGGCTATGACGTGCAGCTGCACAAGCGCACGATCGAGCGAGGCCTGCTGTCGCTGATCGGCCCCGGTTCGGCCTCGCTGGCGGGCGCGGACGAGCTCGACGGCGCACCCGAGCACACCCATCTCGCGGCCTCGCTTGACGGGATCGAGCTGCGCGCGATCCGTACCGAGGTCGGTGTCGACCTGCTGTTCGACTCCTCCCAGACCGACGCGCTCCGCGCCGCATTGGAGGCCGCCGGCGCGGTCATCGTGTCGGAGCAGACCGCCGAGTGCCTGCGGGTTGAGCACGGCCGCCCCCGCTACGGCCTCGACCTCGACGACGGCGTGATCCCCCAGGAGGCCGGCCTCAACGAGCGCGCGGTGTCGTTCACCAAGGGCTGCTACGTCGGCCAGGAGACGGTCGCCAGGCTCTACTACCGCGGCAAGCCCAACCGCCATCTGCGGGGCCTGAAGCTCTCGACGGAGGCCGCGGGCGAGGCGACGGCGGTCGGCGATGAGGTGCGGCTCGGCGAACGCGTGGTCGGGCGGATCGGGAGCGTCGCGGACTCGCCGCGCTTCGGGCGCATTGCGTTGGCTCTGGTGAGACGGGAGGCGGAGCCTGGCGCGTCGGTCACCGTCGGCCCTGACGGCGCGGTCGCCGAGCTCGTCTCGCTCCCGTTTCACTGACCCCGTTTCACTGACCTGGACGACCTAAGGGTCGCTATGCGCCCCTTCGATCGTCCAGGCCTCCTTTGACGAACGTCTTCAGCGCCTCGACCGTCGGTGGCGGTTCGAGCACGAGCTGCGGCGTGTCGGGGTGCGAGGCGAGGTAGCTCGCCACGATCCGGACCTCGTCGACCTCGTCGGGCGGGACGTGCGCGCCGAGCTCGCCGGCTCGCCCGCCGCGCCTGAGCGCAGCCGCCGTGCGCTCCGCGACCGCATCGATGTCCTCGGGCAGCGCGCCCCAATCGACGAGCCGCCCGCCCACTACCCAGAAAGCGTCTCGTCGCGAAGCATCGGCGGGATGCCCGGCGAACATCAGCCGGGGCCGCGCGTGGGTGGCCTCGAGCACGCCGTCGAGCCGCGCAAGGATCACCCCGAGGCGGCGCATCCGCCGGCGCAGCCAGTCGGCGCGCTCGTATCGCTGGTCGGCGGCGGCGGCGCGCATCTGGCGCTCCACGTGCTCGATCAGACCACGGCCGCCGTCCCCCAGGAACAGCCGCAGCGCTTCGTCGAGTCGCCGGCGATAGAGGTTCGGATCCAGGTCGCCCAGGCACGGCGACAGGCAGCGGCCCATCTGACCGTAGGCCGAGGGATGCTCGCGCCGTGGGAGCCGGCGGCCGCAGTGGCGCAGCTCGAACAGCGAGTCGAGCTGCTCGACCAGCTCGTGCGCCAGCGCCCTGCCCCGTAACGGCCCGACGGTGACCGCGTGGCCCGCCGCCGGTTGGGGTGAGACGTCGAGGATCGGGAACGGGATGTCGAGCCGGCAGCGGATGTAGACGAGGCGCTCGTCGCGGCGCGCCAGACGGGTATTGCCGGGCGGGGTCAGCTGCTTGATCAGACGGTTCTCGAGCACCAGCGCACCGAGCTCGGACTGGGTTGGGCGGTAGTCGACGATCGACGTCGAGCTCGCCCACTCAGTAGGGGCAGTGGAAGGGGCGAAGTGCGCCCGGGCGCGGCTGCGGATCGAGATCGACTTGCCGACGTACAGGGCTCTCCCGGCGCCGTCGCGAAACATGTACACCCCCGGATCTCGCGGCAGCTCCGAGAAGTCCAGCTGCGGCAGCTCGCTGATCTCCGCCGGGCGCGGCCGCGCGCGCGTCCGGCGCGGGCGGCGCGGGGCCAGCAGGGCGACCGCGTCCGCGACCGTCACAGCGTGCGCGCACAGCCGCGGGAACAGCGCGCACAGCACCCTCGCGCAGGTCTCCGCGTCGGCGAGCGCGCGGTGGGCGACCCCCACTTCGATCCCAAGCGCGTCGGCGAGCGCCCCGAGCCGGCGCTCCCGCTGCAGCGGGAGCAGCCTCCGCGCGAGCGCGGCGGTGCAGAGCACCGGCTGCTCGGGCCATTGCAGGCCAACGCGCTCAAATGCCTGACGCAGCACCCGGCGGTCGAATGGGGCGTTGTGCGCGACCAGCAGGCGACCGTGGAGGCTCTGCTCGAGCACCGGCAGCACCTGCTCGAGCGGCGGAGCGCCCCGGACCATCTCGTCCCTGATCCCGGTCAGGCGCCGGATGCTGCCCCGCAGCGGGGCGCTGGTGCGCACCAGCGAGCTCCACCGGTCGTGCAACTCGCCACCGCCCACCAGCACGGTGCCGACCTCGACCAGTTCGCACGCCTCTCCGCCGAGCCCGTTGGTCTCGGTATCGACGACCACGAACTCGGCCGTCGCGATCGGCTGCTCGAGCAGTTCCAAGTCCATCGTGATACGCCCGGCGGCGGACGGCATGCAAGCCGCCGTGCATGGCCGGCGGCGGGCGGACATGTCTTGGCGACCGGCGCGCGGGGTACCATTCCGACATGGAAGCTACGAAGGAGGCGCGACCGTGACCGCGATTGTCCATGGCGCCGACAAGCTCCGCGAGCTCGATGACAGCAAGCGTGACGCGTGGCAGGCGTACAACGAGGCCCTACGCGAGTTGAGTGGCGAGGAGTACGAGCGCGCCGAATCCGATTCGTGGGATGAGCTTCAGCGAGAGCTGCGGCGGCTCGAGCGCCGTCGCAAGACGCTCACGCAAAATTCCACCTGAATATCGACTCGCGCTGGCCGCCGCGGTCCAATAGGGTTCGTCGCTCTTGGAGAGGAGAGGCACCTTCACGATGCGAAGGACCACGGTCGGGATGCTGATGTTCGCGACTGCCGCCGTTGCAGGCTGCGGTAGCAGTTCGCATTTCGCCAACCGGCCGCGGCCGCCGAGCCCGATCAACCTGACCGTCTACATCAACGACTCGCGGATCTCGATCTCCCCCGGGTCGATCGGCGCGGGACCGGTCGTATTCGTCGTGACCAATCAGGCGAGCAACGCGGAGTCACTGACGGTTCTGCCCGCCGGCGCATCGGCCGGGCAGTCGCTCGCCGACACCGGCCCGATCAGCCCACAGGCCACGGCGCAGGTGACGGTCAACCTGAACACCCCCGGCGACTACACGGTCGGGGTGGCCTCGAGCAGCTCGACCGAAGCAGCGGCCGCGGTTCCCACTGGGATCCATCCCGGGCTCCTGCACGTGGGCCAACCGCGCGCGAGCGCCAGCAACCAGCTGCTCTCGCCGTAGCGCCGCCTGGGTTCACGTCGCCTCTGTCGCGCCGTAGCGCCCCGACAGATCTATTCCTGATCTGCAATACTTGCATGCATGCAAGTAACTACCGTGACCGCTGCCCCACCGCCGTCTGGCGAAACCGCCGTCGCGCTGTCGTCCGACGACAAGGCGCTCGCCGCCGACCTCTACGCGCTGGTCGCGCACCTGCATAAGCATTGCAACGCTGACCTGTTTGAGGCCGTCGGCGCGCTCGAGCTGTCGCTCACACAGGTCAAGCTCCTGCACTTTCTCGAGGACTCCTCGCACGAGCTGACGCTGAAGGAAGGCGCCGAGCTTGTGCACGTATCGCTTCCGGCCGCCAGCCGGATGGTCGACGACCTGGTCCACCGCGGCTTCGTCGAGCGCCAGGAGGACACCGACGATCGACGGATGAAGCGCGTCAGTCTGACCGCCGAGGGGCGTTCGGTGATCGGCCGGCTGAACGCCGCCCGCCTGATCGGCCTCGAGCGCTTCGTGCAAGGCCTCGACGGCGGCGAGCGGCGGGTGCTCGCGCAAGCGCTCGCGAAGCTGCTGGCGCGACCGGACGTTGCCGCGTCGCGACCGGAGACTCCCGCCGGAGTCGGGTCGTGACCGGGCGGATCCTCGCCCATCGCCACCGTCTGATCACCGAGGAGAACAGCCGCTGGTGGACGCTCGGCGCGATGTGCTTCGCGTTGTTCATGGTGATGCTCGACAACACCGTCGTGAACGTCGCGCTGCCGTCGATCCAGCGCGACCTGCACGCGACGCTGGCCTCGCTCGAGTGGACCGTCAACGCCTACACGCTGACCTTCGCGGTGCTGATGGTCACCGGCGGGCGCCTCGGCGACATCTTCGGCCGGCGGATGATGTTCCTGTTCGGGGTGGTCGTGTTCGGCATTTCGAGCGCGGCGATCGGCTTCTCGCCGAACGACACGACACTGGTCGTATTCCGCGCCGTTCAGGGCATCGGCGCCGCGTTCATGATGCCGGGGACGCTGTCGATCATCACCCAGTCGTTCCCGGCCGAGCAGCGCGGGATGGCGATCGGGACGTGGGCGGGTGTGAGCGCGCTGGCGCTCGCAATCGGCCCGGTGCTCGGCGGCTTCTTGACCGAGTCGGTGAGCTGGCGGGCGATCTTCTTCATCAACCCCCCGATCGCGGTGGTGGCGGTCGCGGTGACGCTGTTCGCGGCGCGCGAGTCGCGCGATGAGACGGTCTCGAGATCCGTCGACTTTCCTGGGATCGCCGCGATCACGGTCGGTCTCACGGCGCTCGTGCTGGCGCTGGTGGAAGGCAACGCCTGGCACTGGGGCTCGACGCGGATCGTCGGCCTGCTGGCGCTCGCCGTGGTCTCGGTGATCGCGTTCGTGGTGATCGAGCGGCGCGTGAAGGCCCCGATGGTCAACTTCTCGTTCTTCGGCTCGCGGTCTTTCCTGGGCGCCAACCTGGTTGGGTTCTTCGTCAGCTTCGCGATGCTCGCGCAGTTTTTCTTCCTCGCGCTGTACATGCAGAACATCCTTCATTACTCGCCGCTTCAGGCCGGCCTCCGGTTCCTCCCCTCGACGCTCCTGCTGGTCGTGATGGGACCGCTCGCCGGGCGCCTCACCGACAAGGTCGGGGCGCGCCCGCTGCTGAGCCTCGGCCTCGTGATCGTGTCGGCTTCGATCCTGCTGCAGTCGGGGATCACGGTCCACACCGGATACATCCGGCTGCTGCCCGGATTCGTGCTGATGGGCCTCGGGATCGGGATGGTGATGTCACCGATGAGCACCGCGGCGATGAACGCCGTCGACCGGACCAAGGCCGGTGCGGCGTCGGGGGTCCTGTCGATGAGCCGGATGGTCGGCGGGACGTTCGGCGTGGCGGTGATGGGCGCGCTGATCGCCACGATCGGGCGCACGAAGATCGACCAGGCTCTCCCCCACGCCCCGGCCTCGACCCGCGCGTCGCTCGCCAACTCGCTAGGCGCTGGCGGGATCACCGGACACGGCGCCTCGGCCAACGTGATCTCGGCAGTCCACGAGGCGTTCGTATCCGCGCTCGGCACCGGTCTGCTGATCGGCGCCGGGGTGACGCTCGTCGGCGCTGTGCTCGCGTGGCGGCTCGTGGAGCCGAAGTCCAAGCTGATGGCGGCCGCCGCGAGCGCCGCCGACCCGCAGGCCCAGAGCGAAGTCGCCGCCGGCGAGCTCGCCGCCTGACGACTACCCCCGCAAGACCGGCCCCACCGGCACCAATGGCAGGAACGGGACGAGATGCGTGGCAGCCCGCCGGGCACCATCGGGGCGCGCTCACTCATCCATGGGTACGATCCGCCCCGAATCCGCGACCCAACGAGGTGCAACTGCAGTGGCCGTAGACCTGAGCCAAGTGTCAAACGTCGATACCGAGCCCGGCGAGCTGCCCCGGACGATGGCCGCGTGGGTGATCCGCGAGGAGCGCGAGGGCGAGCCGATCGACGCGTTCCAGCTCGAGGAGATCGAGGTGCCGGAGCCCGACGCGTTCGAGGTGATCGTCCGGGTGATGGCAGCCGGCGTCAACTACAACAACGTGTGGGCCGCACAGGGCAAGCCCGTGTCGGTGTTCGGATACGGCGACCATCCGCAGTGGGGCCATCACATCGGTGGCTCGGACGCTTCCGGGATCGTCTGGAAGGTCGGCGAGGGCGTGACGCGCTGGAAGCCCGGCGACGAGGTCGTGATCCACTGCAACCAGGCCTCCTACGAGGACCCCGAGGTCCACGGGCTGGATCCGCTCGCGGCTCCGTCGCAGCGGATCTGGGGCTATGAGACGACCTGGGGCTCGTTCGCCCAGTTCACCAAGGTCCAAGCCCAGCAGCTGCTGCCACGACCGCAGAACCTGACCTGGGAGGAGGCCGCCTCCTACGGGCTCGTGTACTTCACCGCCTACCGGATGCTGATCGACCAGTGCAAGCTGCAGGCCGGCCACCGGGTCCTGATCTGGGGCGCGGCAGGAGGCCTCGGAGTGTTTGCAACCCAGCTCTGCGCGACGGCCGGCGCCGAGTGCGTCGGGGTCGTGTCCTCCGAGGACAAGGGCAAGCTCGTGATGGAGCTCGGCGCGACCGGGTACATCAACCGCAACGACTACGCGGGGATGATGCGTAAGGGAGGCGAGAGCGCCGAGGAGGAGAAGGCGCGCTTCGGCGAGTCGCGGCGCTTCGCCAAGGCCGTCAAGCAGATCCTCGGCGACGCGCCCGACATCGTCTTCGAGCACGTAGGCAAAGCGACGTTCCCGACCTCGGTGTTCACGGTCAAGCCGTTCGGCAAGGTCGTGATCTGTGCGGGGACCACCGGTTACAACCTCGACTTCGACGTCCGCCACCTGTGGATGCGCCAGAAGCAGATCATCGGCTCGCACTTCGCCAACGCCTACGAGAGCATGAAGGCCAATCACCTGATCGAGCAGGGCCGGATCCGTCCCGTGCTGTGGCGCACGCTGGGCTTCGACGGCGTGCCCGAGGCCCACCAGCTGATGAAGGACAACATGCACCTCGGGAAGTTCTCGATCTTCGTCGGCGCCACCGAGGAAGGTCAGGGCAAGACGGTCGATGGTCCGGGCGCGATCCGTGCCGAGGTAGGGGCGTAGCGGTGGCCGGTGTCGTGCACGTCCCGTGGTACGCGACGATCCTGCGCCAGGAGGCGTTCGCCGCCGAGGTCAGCCGAGCCGCTGCGCTTGCGCTGCGCTACGGCGCCACCCAGTACGCCGTGCACCGCAACGACGACGACCGCTACAAGATCCTCCAGATGGCGTGGTTTGAATCGAAGGCCGATTGGTACCGCTACTGGGACGGGCCCGAGATGATCGCGTTTCGCGCCCGGAACGCCGGCCACTTTCAGATCCCGCTGAGCTACGCCTGGCACGAGGAGCTGGCTTCCGGAGCGCTCGGCCCCGAGGTAACGCTGGAGCCGGCGCCCGAGCCCGGGCCGGAGCCGCAGCCCGCGCCGCAAGCGGCCGGCTAATAAATAACGCCGCCGCGGCCAACAACGACTACCTTTAACCCGATGACGCGCGCGCACAAGATCGTCAACCTGATCGCCGTCCCGATGCCGCTCGTCGGATTGGTGGTTGCGATCGTGCTGCTGTGGAACCGCGCCGTCGGTCCGCTCGAGCTCGGGCTGCTAGCCGGCGGGTACGTGCTCACGTGCATGGGCGTCACGCTCGGTTACCACCGGATGTTCACCCACCGCGCGTTTGAGTCCTCACGCGCCTTCCGGGCGGTGATCGCAATCCTCGGCTCGCTGGCCGTCGAGGGCTCGGTCATCACCTGGGTCGCCGATCATCGTAAGCACCACGCCTTCACCGACCGCGACGGCGATCCGCATTCGCCCCAACTCGCCGGGCCCGGGTTCTGGGGCGGCGTCAAGGGGCTCTGGCATGCCCACGTGGGCTGGCTGTTCGAGACCGTCGGCACCGCCGATCGCGAGCGCTTCGCGCCCGACCTGGTCAAGGACCGAACCCTGCAGGTGGTCGACAAGCTGTTCCCGCTCTGGGTCGCGCTCAGCTTCGCGATTCCATTCGGGCTCGGGTGGATCATCGGCGGCGGCATCGGCGCCGCGCTGACCGCGGCGCTCTGGGGCGGTTTCGTCCGGATCCTGCTGCTGCACCACGTCACGTGGTCGATCAACTCGATCTGTCACTTCTTCGGGCGCAAGCGCTTCGACATCGAGGACGAGTCGCGCAACGTGTTCTGGCTCGCGCCGCTGTCGATGGGCGAGGCCTGGCACCACAACCATCACGCGTTTCCGACCTCGGCCTTCCACGGCCTTCGCTGGTGGGAGCGGCTCACGGACCCGACCGGCCTGATGATCGCGCTGCTCGAGCGCCTCGGCGTCGTCTGGAACGTGGTCCGCGTGAGCCCCGAGCGCCAGCGAGCCAAGATGCTCGCCGCCGCCGAGGCCCCGACGGCCAAGGCACTTCCCGGCCAGGCCTAGGACCCCTTACCGCGGTCCACCCGCGGATCGCTCAGGCCTACGGGGTACCCGGGCGATTGCCGCAGACGCCGCTGTTGTTGAGCCCGGTTTGGCGCCCGTCCGCGCCGCCGGCCCAGTTGTTGCCGGGCCCGAACGCGCCGAATGACCCAGAGGCGGCTCCGGTCCCGCACTGCGCGCCGGCTGCCTTGGCAGCGGCACAGCCGTTGGCTGACGAGCCGCAGTAGTTGTTGGGCGCGCCCAAGGCGGGCGTCGCCACAGCACCGGTTGATGCCAGCGCCGCGACCGCACTGATGATGGCTCTCTTCATGAATGCTCCTCTTGCTCGCGTTCTCACGGACTCTTATCGGCGGCCTCGGTGGTGCCCTGGACACCAGGTTCGCGGCAATCGTCCTTTCGTTGACCCGACCCGAGCCACTCGCCGACCCCAGCCACGCGCCTGAGAGCTCCTCCAAGACACCTGAGCGCGATCTCAGGCCGGCTCGAGCACGAACACCGAGATGCGCCGGTGCGCGGCGCGATCCTCGTACTGGCTGAAGCCCGGATAGACGCGAAGGCCCTGCTGCCAGATCCGGTCCCGGTACTCCCCATCGGCCTCGACCGCGCGCACGCGCCGGTGGATTCCGTCAACCACCACCTGGGCAGCGGGATCCGCGCGCAGGTTGTGGTACCAGGCCGGGTGGCGATATTGGCCGAAGTTCGAGGCGATGATCGCCAGGCCGCCGTCGATCGGAATCCCCAGCACCGGCACGGTGCGCGGCTGACCGGTCTTGGCGCCGGTCGTCGTCAGCATCACCACCGGAATCCCCGACACCAGGCTGGCGAATGTGTGGCGCCCGCGCGTGAGGCGGTGAACCGGGCGGTCGATTCGATGCAGCAGCCTGGCGAACAGCCACGAGCCAGGCCCGCTTGCCGCAAAGCGGCGCAGAACCTTCTGAAAGACGTTGGCCTGGTCGTAGGAGATCGGGTCGCTCATCGGCCCGAAGCCTTGCCGAATCTCGGCCGTTCGTCAATCCCGCGGAGCGCGAGCTAGAGCCGCGACCGGCTTGGCCCTACCCCGACTCGATCGGCGCCATCGTCAGCCCGGCTGAGTCGAGGCGCTCCCAGTACTGCTCGGCGTCCTCACGCGAGCCGCTCCAGACGATCGCCTGCCCGGAGTTGTGGATCCGGTCGGCGAGCCGGTAGCCGTCGGCGAGGGTCACACCCGGGATCACACGCGCAAGCGTCTCGGCGACGTGGTCGAAGGTGTTGAAATCGTCGTTGAGGACGATCACCCTCCACACGCCGCCCGACCCCGTGCCCGGTCCGCCCACGCGGGGCAGCTCAACGATCTGGGCCATCGGCGCTCAGGATACCGGCGGTGAACCGGCTGACGAGGGGGTCTCGGCGCGCTTTCGCCAGTAGCGCTCCAGCCCCGCGTACAGCTGCTCTGGCGGGGCTGCCTGCGTGTAGGCCTCGAGCAATCCTGGCTCCGCGCCGCGCTCGATCTCGTCGCGGACACCGGCGATGAACGCGTCGCGGTCCTGCGCGCGGACCCGCTCGGCCCACTCGTCCAAGCGGCTCGAGAGAGCGGCCAGCTGGTGATCGACATCCTCGTAGCACCCGAAGTGCGTGATCGCCAGCCGCTGCGGATCCCAGGCCTGGATCCGCGCGATCGACTCGTGCCACGCCTCGAGGTCGATGTCCGGCGGCGGCGTCGGCGCAATCGTCAGCGCGGACGCGCCGGCGGATCCCGCGGCAGGCGCGATCCGAACACCGCCGACGTCGCCAACGTAGGCCGTACCCTCGTGGAGGTAGGAGACGTGGTGGGAGGCGTGCCCCGGGGTGTATGCCACCTCGAACGCGCCGTCGATCACCCGCTCGCCGCCCTCGAGCACCGTGATGTTGCGCTCGGGAACCGGAACGATCTCGCCCCACAGGCGGTCCATGTCCTCGCCGTACAACCGCCGTGCACTCTGGACCAGGCGTGACGGATCGATCATGTGCGGGGCGCCGCGCTGGTGGACGTAGATCTCCAGATCCGGCCACCGCTCGACGAGCGATCCGCTCGCGCCTGCGTGGTCGAGGTGGATGTGGGTCAGCAGCAGCGCCCTGGGTCGCTCGCCGCCCAGCGCGTCGAGCAGCGCCGGCAGGCACGAGCTGGGTCCCGGGTCGACCAACACCTCCCCCACCTGCCAGGAGCCGATTACGCGCGCGCGACCGAGGTGCCTGACATCGATCAGCCGCATCAACCGGGCACGCCCGCGCCGTCTATGAAGGCTGATCCTCGCGCGGCGTGATCGGCGGCATGATCGCCGTCGCCTCGGAGTCGTGCTCAGGGTCGCGCGCTTCGTGGTCGTGCTGGTCGTGAGCTGCCTCCGGGGCGTCGTACTCCGGACGGTCGCTGGCCTCGCCGTCGAAAAGGTGCTCGGCGTCGCCGTCGGGCCCGGCATCCTCCCCGAGCGGCTCGGCGCCCACCGGCCCGTCGACGGGCGACTCGAAATCACCCGCGGCCGGCTCCAGCTCGTCGGCGAGCGGCTCGAGCTCGCCCTCCACCGGCTCGAGGTCCTCTGCGGGGAACCGCTCGGTAGCCGAGGAGGCGAGCGCCAGCAGCTGCCGCGCAAGCTCCTGGGCGTCTTCGAC
>Ga0102924_1006262_pt1 | contig 11236 bp, 9 predicted proteins | sample PaiPotPPM11metaG_FD_80116 | JGI IMG/M metagenome (GOLD analysis project Ga0102924, IMG submission 80116) | Iron sulfur acid spring bacterial and archeal communities from Banff, Canada, to study Microbial Dark Matter (Phase II) - Paint Pots PPM... ...
CCCGAAGATGAAGCGCTTCATCTTCGGGGAGCGCAACGGGATCTACATCATCGATCTCAACCAGACGCTCACCCGGATCGAGACGGCCTACACGTTCACCCGGGACCTGGTGGCCGACGGCGGCACGGTGCTGTTCATCGGCACCAAGAAGCAGACCCAGGACCCCATCGCCCGCTACGCCCAGCAGTGCGGCATGCCGTACATCAACGAGCGCTGGCTCGGCGGCATGCTGACCAACTTCTCCACCATCGCCACCCGGGTGAAGAAGATGCAGGAGTACGAGCGGATGAAGGCGGCGGGCGACTTCGAGGCCATGCCCAAGAAGGAGGCGCTGATCCTCTCCCGGGAGCTGGAGAAGCTCCAGCGCAACCTCGGTGGCATCCGGGGCATGAACCGGTTGCCCGAGGCCGTGTTCGTGATCGACACCAAGAAGGAGCACCTGGCCGTCACCGAGGCCAACAAGCTCGGGATCCCGGTCGTCGCCGTGGTCGACACCAACTGCGACCCCGACCTCGTCCAGTACGTCATCCCGGGGAACGACGACGCCATCCGTGCGGGCAACCTGCTGTGCCGGGTGATCGCCGACGCCGTGGAGGAGGGGCGGTTCATCGCCTCCCGCCGGGCGGCCCGATCGGGCGCGTCGGCGGAGGCCACCCAGGGCCCGGCCCCGGTCAGCCCCGAGGAGCAGGCCCGCCGGGATGCCGAGCAGGAGGCGGCCCGCCGCCAGTTCGCCGAGCAGGCCCGGGAGCGGGAGGCCAAGCTGGCCTCGGGCCGCCCGACGGGCGCCGAGTCGACCGGCATGCCCGAGAGCGACCCCCGCGGTCCCGAGACGCCCGCCGCCACCGAGGCCCCGGCGGCCGAGGCCGAGGACGCCACCGAGGCGTCGACTACCGAGGCGTCGACCATCGAGGTGCCGGAAGCCTCGGATTCGGTCGCCGCCGACACGCCCGGCCCCACCGGCGACATGACCGACGCCGAGTCCCAGCCCATCGACGTCGTCGAGAACGACGAGGGCTGACCCCCACCCCCCAAGGAGCACACGCAAGATGGCAGGCTTCACCGCCAAAGACGTACAGACCCTCCGCCAGGCCACCGGCGCCGGCATGATGGACGCCAAGAAGGCCCTCGAGGCCAACGACGGCGACTTCGAAGCGGCGGCCACGTGGCTCCGGGAGCGGGGCCTGGGCAAGGCCGCCGAGCGCACCGGGCGCGAGAATGCCGAGGGGGCGGTGGCCGTCGCCAGCACCGACGCGGCGGCGGCGCTCGTCCAGCTCAAGAGCGAGACCGACTTCGTCGCCAAGTCCCCCCAGTTCGTGGCCCTCGCCGACGAGCTGGCCCGCCTGGTGGCGGCCAAGGGCGCGGAGGCGGCGGCCGAGCGCCAGGACGCCATCGACGACCTGAAGGTGACGCTGAAGGAGAACATCGACCTCGGCCGGGTGATCCGCTTCGAGGCGGCGCCCGGCAACGTCCTCGACACCTACCTCCACGTCCAGAACGGGCGCGGGGTCAACGGGATCCTCGTGGAGGTGGCGGCCGGCACCAAGGAGCTGGCCCACGACATCGCCGTCCACATCGCCTTCGGCAAGCCCAGCGTGCTGTCCCGCGACGAGGTCCCCCAGGCCGACATCGACGCCGAGCTGCAGGCGCTGACCAACCAGACCCGCAACGAGGGCAAGCCCGAGCAGGCGCTCCCCAAGATCGTCGAGGGCAAGCTGAACGGCTGGTTCAAGCGGGTGCCCGGCGGGGTCCTCCTCGAGCAGCCCTACGCCAAGGACGAGAAGCAGACCGTCTCGGGCATCCTGGGGGGCGCCACCCTGGTGCGATTCGCCCAGGTCACGGTCGGCGGCTGAGCGGGCCAGGGTGGGCGGCGCCTACAAGCGGGCGGTCCTGAAGCTGTCGGGCGAGGCCCTCGGGTCCTCGGCCAGCGACGAGACCATCGACGGGGCCGTCGTCGAGCGCCTGGCCGGGGAGATCGCCGAGGTGGTCGCCCGCATGCACAGCCAGCTGGCCGTCGTGGTCGGGGGCGGCAACATCTGGCGGGGGCTGACGGGGACCGGCGCCGGCATGGACCGGGCGACGGCCGACTACATGGGGATGCTGGCGACGGTCATCAACGCCCTGGCCCTCCAGGACGCCCTGGAGCGCCACGGTCAGCCCACCCGGGTCCAGACGGCCATCCAGATGGCGCAGGTGGCCGAGCCCTACATCCGGCGCCGGGCCATGCGCCACCTGGAGAAAGGCCGGGTCGTCATCTTCGCCGGCGGCACCGGCAACCCCTACTTCACCACCGACACGACCGCCGCCCTGCGGGCCGCCGAGATCGAGGCCGACGTCATGCTCAAGGGCACCCACGGCGGCGTGGACGGCGTGTACACCGCCGACCCCAAGAAGGATCCCTCGGCCGAGAAGCTGGAGAAGGTCTCGTTCTCGGAGGTCATCGCCAGGGAGCTGCGGGTGATGGACCTGACCGCCATCACGTTGTGCAAGGAGAACAACCTGCCCATCTGCGTGTTCGACGTGATGGCCCCCGGGAACATCGCTCGCGCCCTCGCCGGTGAGCCGATCGGTACGCTGGTCAGCTGATGGCCGAGGAGACGTTGCTCGACGCCGTGCTCGACGATGCCAGGGCGAAGATGGCCAAGGCGGTCGAGCACGCCCGCGTCGACATGGCGGGGGTTCGATCGGGCCGGGCGAACTCCGGGTTGGTGGAGAACCTCAAGGTCGACTACTACGGAAGCGACGTTCCCCTCAAGCAGCTCGCCAGCTTCAACGTTCCCGAGGCGCGGCTGCTGGTCGTCAGCCCGTTCGACAAGGGGTCCATGAAGGCCATCGAGAAGGCGATCCAGAACTCCGACCTGGGCCTGACACCGTCCAACGACGGCAGTGTCATCCGCCTCTCGTTCCCGCAGCTCACGGCCGAGCGGCGCAAGGACCTGGTCAAGCTGGTGAAGCACAAGGGGGAGGACGCCCGGGTGGCCATCCGCAACCTGCGCCGGGCCGCCCGCCATGATCTAGAGGGACTCGAACGGGATGGGGACATCTCCTCCGACGAACTGGAGCGGGCCGAGAAGGACATGGACAAGCTGACGGCCGAGCACGTGGCCGAAATCGACCGATTGGTCCAGCACAAGGAGGCAGAGCTGCTCGAGGTGTGACGTGGGTGACGGCATCGCCCGTCGCCGGCCCAGACCTCCGCCGCTCTCGCCTGAAGGGGGACCGATGGCAGCGAACGACGACCACAGCACCCAGCCCCCCCGGCCGTCGGGGGAGGGGATCCGCATCATCGGCGCCGAGGAGGCGGCCAGCGCCCTCGAGACGGGTGCGGCCGAGGGCCGGCGGCCGGCGGACGCCCCCCGCTTCGGCGACGTCCCCGAGCCGCCACCGCCGACGGACCGCCCCCCGGCCCTGCGCTTCCCGCTGGAGCCGGACGAGGACGAGACCTACGGTGACACCGAGGGTGTGGCGGGCACGCGCGTCGAGCCACCGCCCGGCACCCGCCCGCTGATCGCCGGATCGGGCCCGGGCCCCGAGCTCCCCCACTGGACGGAGCCGCCCACCGGCGAGGTGCCCCGGATCCTGCCCGGGCAGGGCGACGGGGAAGACCCGGGGTGGTCGTCCTACACCCGTGCCCCTCGCTGGCGCGATTCGGGCGAGGACTGGGACGACGCCGAGTTCGGCGACACCAGCATGCTCGCCGACGACGAGACCCGGCTCGGAGCCCTGGACACCACCCGGTCGGAGGTGTCCGACCTCTACAGCTTCGACGAGCCCGAGCCGCCCCCTCCGACCCGGATCCGCACCCGTGCGGTCGCCGACGACGAGCCGGGCGGCCGCCGCGGCGGGCGCCGGTCGGGCCGCGGTGGGGGACCGGCGAAGGGCACGGCCCGGGACAACACCCAGGCAGTGATCATCGGGGTGGCGCTGGCCGCCGTGTACCTGATCTTCTCGGCCCTCGGCCCCCCGTTCCTGGTGGTGCTGGCCGGGGCCGTGGTCGTCTTCCTCACCGCCGAGATCTTCGCCGTCCTACGGCGGGCGGGGTACAAGCCGGCGACGCTCCTCGGACTGGTCGCCACCCTGGCGCTCGTCTTCGGGTCCTACTGGAGGGGCGAGCGCGCCATCCCCCTGGTGGTCGTCCTCGTCGTCGTCTTCACCTTCCTCTGGTACCTGGCCGGAGTGGTCCACGCCCGCCCGACGGTCAACATCGCCGCCACCCTGCTGGCCTTCGGCTGGGGCGGGCTGCTCGGATCGTTCGCCGCCCTCCTCCTCCGCCCGTCCGGGGTGGCCGGGCACGGCCGGGACGGCGTCGCCTTCCTCCTGGCGGCCGTGGTCTGCACGGTCGTGAACGACGTGATCGCCTACGTGGCCGGCCAGGCCTTCGGCCGGGCGCCCCTCGCCCCGAACATCAGCCCCGGCAAGACGGTGGAGGGGTTTGCGGTGGCGTTCGTGGTCACCGTGCTCACCGGGGCCGGGATCGTGGGGAGCATCCACCCCTTCACCCACACCAAGGGCCTGGTGATCGGCCTGGCCATCGCCATCGTCGCCCCCCTCGGGGACCTGTGCGAGTCGATGGTCAAGCGGGACATCGGGCTGAAGGACATGGGCGCCGCCCTCCCCGGTCACGGGGGCCTGGCCGACCGCTTCGACGGCCTGCTGTTCGCCCTGCCGACGACCTACTACCTGCTCCAGGTCCTGCACGTCGGCGTCATGTAAGGGTCCTCGGGTGGGAACATGAGCGGGTGCCCACCACCGTCTCGCTGATCGGCTCCACCGGATCGATCGGCACCCAAGCCCTCGATGTCGTGCGCTCGGCGCCCGACGCCTTCGAGGTGGTGGCCCTGGGCGCGGCCCGATCGGTGGACCTGCTGGCGGCCCAGGCCGAGGAGTTCCGGCCCGCCGTCGTGGCCCTCGCCGACGAGGATCTGGCGCCGAGCCTCAAGGACCGGCTGCCGGCGGGGACGGAGCTGCGGGCGGGGACGGCGGCCCTCGAGTCGATCGCCGGCGCCGGCGAGGTCGTGGTCAACGCCGTGGTCGGCTTCGCCGGGCTGCCCGTGACCCTCGGGGCGCTGGTCGCCGGGCGCCGCCTGGCCCTGGCCAACAAGCAGTCGCTGATCGCCGGGGCTCCTGCGGTCGCCGCCGTCCGGGACACCCCCGGGGCGGTGATCATCCCCGTGGACTCCGAGCACTGCGCCATCCACCAGTGCCTCCGGACGGGGGCCGGTCCGGAACTGCGCCGCCTCGTCCTCACCGCCAGCGGGGGGCCCTTCCGGGGGGCCGACCGGGCGGCGCTGGCCTCGGTCACAGTGGCGCAGGCTCTCGCCCACCCCACGTGGGCCATGGGGCCCCAGAACACCATCGACTCCTCGACCTTGATGAACAAGGGCCTCGAGGTGCTCGAAGCCCACGAGCTGTTCGGCGTGGAGCTCGACCGCATCGACGTCGTGGTCCACCCGCAGTCGGTCGTGCACTCGATGGTCGAGTGGGCGGACGGGGCGACGATCGCCCAGCTGTCGACCCCCGACATGCGCCTGCCCATCGGCTACGCCCTGGCCTGGCCCGAGCGCCTCCCCGTCGCCTACGGGGCGATCGACTGGTCGGGCCTCACCAGCTTGACCTTCGAGCCCCCGGACCTGTCCTCGTTCCCCTGCCTGGGGCTGGCCTACGCCGCCGGCCGGGAAGGGGGCCTGGCGCCGGCGTGGCTCAACGCCGCCAACGAGGTGGCCGTGGAGGCCTTCCTGGACGGGCGCATCCAGTGGCTCCAGATCGCCCTGGTGATCGCCGACGTCCTGGATGGATACGTCGCCGAGGATGGGATGGGAGCGGTGGGCGCGGATGTTGTCTATGAGGCCGATCGCCGGGCCCGGACTCGCGCGCACCAGACGGTGGAGAGGATGACGGCGTGACCCACGTCACCGAGGGCGAACAACCGGCGACGCCGGCCACCCGGACCCGCTTCGAGCGGTGGCGGGAGGGCGTGACCGGGGGCTACAGCGCGCCCACCGGCGACCGGGGGGACGCGCCCGCACCGCCTGACCCCCACCAGCAGCGACGATCCCTCGTCAACCTGGCGGCCCTCGTCGTGGCCGTCGTCGTGGTCGCCACCTTCGGCCACTTCCTCTCGGTGGTGGCGGCCATCGCCGTCATCGCCGGCGTCATCATGCTGCACGAGCTCGGCCACTTCACCGCCGCCAAGGTGAGCGGCATGAAGGTGACCGAGTTCTTCCTGGGGTTCGGTCCCCGCCTGTGGTCGGTGCGGCGCGGTGAGACCGAGTACGGGATCAAGGCCATCCCCGCGGGGGGGTACTGCCGCATCGTCGGGATGAACAACCTCGAGGAGGTCGACCCCGCCGACGAGCCCCGGACCTATCGCCGGGCGAGCTTCCCCCGCCGGTTGGCGGTCGCGGTGGCGGGCTCCACCGTCCACTTCATCCTCGCCCTGGTGACGGTCTGGGCGTTGTTCGCCTTCGCCCACCAGAAGGCGGAGCCGACGGTGGGCAGCCTCCTCCCGCTGGCCACCGCCTCGCCCGCCCAGACGGCGGGCCTGCGGCCGGGGGACCGCTTCGTCGCCTACGACGGGCACCCGGTCCGGTCCTGGGACACCCTCCACACCTACATCCAGCACCACCTCGGCAAGCCGATCACCTTCGTGGTGCAGCGGGGTGGTCAGCGGCTGGACGTCACGGTGACCCCGGCGGATGCCGCAGCGCTGACCGACCGCACGGGCGCCGCCCTCGCCACCCAGCACGTGGGGATCATCGGGGTCGTGCCGGTCACCGCCAACTACTCGCTGCTGGCGTCCGTCCCCCACGCCGTGCGGACGTTCTGGGACGACGGGGTGGTGGCCACCTTCGGGGCACTGGGGAGCATCTTCAGCCCCCACGGCATCTCCAGCATCAGCCACCAGGTGGTCTCCAAGCCGGGGAGCACTCCCGCCGCCGAGGCGGGGGCGCGGCCGGTGTCGGTGATCGGGATCGTGCAGCTGGCCGGCCAGCTCCCGGGCTGGGCGGCCAAGGCATTCCTGTTCTTCGAGGCCAACGCCTTCGTGGGGGTCCTCAACCTGTTCCCGATCCTCCCGTTCGACGGTGGGCACGTGGTGATCGCCGTGTACGAGCGGATCCGCTCCCGGCGGGGGCGCCGCTACCAGGCCGACGTGAACAAGATGGTGCCCTACGCCATGGCCATGATGGTGGTGCTGGCCTTCGTGTTCGTGAGCACGATCTACCTGGACGTCGCCCACCCGATCACGCTGCACTGACCGACCGCGCCAGACTGGTCGGCGTGCTCGGTCCCAACCTCACCGCCGCCCCTCGGCGCAAGACCCGCCAGATCCGGGTGGGATCGGTGCCCGTGGGTGGTGACGCACCGATCTCGGTGCAGTCCATGACCATCACCAAGACGGCCGACGTCGAGGGGACCCTGCAGCAGATCTACGCCCTGGCGGGGGCGGGCGCCGACATCGTGCGGTGCACCTGCAATCGCCAGGAGGCGGCCGAGGGCCTGGCGCGCATCGTGCCCCGGTCCCCGGTCCCGATCATCGCCGACATCCACAACAACCACCTGATGGCCCTCGCCGCCCTCGACGCCGGGGTCCATGGCCTCCGCCTCAACCCAGGCAACATCACCAACCCGGCCAAGATCAAGGAGGTGGCGGCGGCCGCCCGCGACCGGGGGGTGCCGATCCGGATCGGGGTCAACGCCGGATCCCTCGACTCCAGGCTGTACGAGAAGCACGGCGGGGCGACCCCGGAGGCCATGGTGGAGTCCGCCCAGATCGAGCTGGCCTACTTCGAGGAGGTGGGGTTCGACGACGTCAAGATCAGCGTGAAGGCGTCCTACGTGCCCCTCATGATCGAGGCCTACCGGATGCTGTCGGAGGTCACCGACCATCCGCTGCACGTCGGCGTCACCGAGGCGGGTCCGGGGATGGCGGCGGTGATCAAGGGCACGGCGGGGATCGGGACGCTCCTGGCCGAGGGGATCGGCGACACCATCCGCTACTCGCTTACCGCCGACCCGGTCGAGGAGGCCAAGGCCGGCCGCCAGCTGCTCGAGTCGCTCGGGCTCCGGGAGCGCAAGAACGTCGACCTCATCGCCTGCCCCAGCTGCGGCCGGGCGGAGATCGACGTGATCGCCGTCGCCAACGCGGCGATGGACGCCTTCGGGGCCCGGGAGATCCCCCTTCAGGTGGCGGTCATGGGCTGTGTCGTCAACGGCCCGGGCGAGGCCCGCGACGCCGACCTGGGCATCGCCGCCGGGCGGAAGAAGGGCCATCTGTTCATCAAGGGCCAGAACGTGGCCGTCATCCCCGAGGAGGAGATGGTGGAAGCGCTCGTCCACTACGCCGAACGGATCATGGCGGAGGGGGCGGCGGCGGTCCTGGCGAGCGCCGACATGGAGGGCGCCCGCCGCGCCGCGGAGGCCGATCGGGCGGCCCTGCTCGACGAGAAGGGGGCCGACGCCAACGACAGCGAGGTCAAGGTCGACCTCATCCGCCGTCACCTCGACGCCTGACCGCCCCGACCGCTTCCGGCACGAGGTCGGCTATAGTCCGAGGTTGAACCGGACGGTTCTGCTTGCCACCCTTCCGGGAGGTACGCAGGTGGTGGAGGCGTGGGCCGCGGCCCACGCTTTTGTGTGTTGATCGGGCTTCGAGCGACAGCTGAGAGGAGGTGCGATGACCGTTGCCGAGCGTGTGCGCAGCCTCGTGGAACCCCTCCTGGAGGAGGAGGGGCTGCAGTGCTTCGACGTGGAGTACGGCGGCGGCCGCCTCGTCGTGCTCGCCGACCGGCCGGGGGGCGTCGACCTCGATGCCCTCACCCGGGCCACCCACGCCATCAGCGCCGCCCTCGACCGGGAGGACCCCGTCCCCGGTGGTCGGTACGTGCTCGAGGTCTCGAGCCCCGGCCTCGAACGGCGCCTGCGCACCCCTGAGCACTTCCGCCGCTATGTCGGCTCCCTGATCTCGGTCAAGACGGTGCCCACCGCCGAGGGTGACCGACGGGTCCGGGGGACCATGAGCGGAGCGGACGACCTCGGGATCACCGTGGACGGCCGCCGCATCGCCTTCGCCGACATCGAGCGGGCCCAGACCGTCTTCGAATGGGGACCGCCGCCCAAGCCCGGCAAGCCCGGAGCCCACCGTGCTCCGAAGAACGTTCCGCCCCGCGACCAGAAGGCATCCGCGTCATGAAAGACAACTTCGCGTTCCTCGAAGCCCTCAACCAGATCGCCCGGGACAAGGGCATCTCGACCGACATCCTCCTCGACGCCCTCGCCAACGCCCTCGTCGCCGCCTACAAGCGCCTGCCGACGGCGGCCGAGGAGGCGGTCGTCACCATCGATCCCGACACTGGCGACATCCGGGTCTACGGCCAGGAGCTCGACGAGGACGGCAACGTCACCCGGGAGTGGGACGACACTCCCGACGACTTCGGCCGCATCGCCGCCCAGACGGCCAAGCAGGTGATCCTCCAGCGCATCCGGGAGGCCGAACGTGACCAGAAGTACGAGGAGTACGCCGGTCGCGAGGGCGACATCGTCACGGGCATGATCCAGCAGAGCGACAACCGCTACACGCTGTTGTCGCTCGGCAACGTCGAGGCGCTCCTGCCCCAGGCCGAGCAGGTCCCCTACGAGCGCTACGAGCACAACGCCCGCCTCAAGGCCTACATCGTCGAGGTCCGCAAGACCACCAAGGGCCCGCAGATCGTGGTCAGCCGCACCCACCCCGGCCTGATCAAGCGCCTCTTCGAGCTGGAGGTCCCGGAGATCTCCTCGGGGGTGGTGGAGATCAAGGCGGCCGCCCGCGAGCCTGGCGCGCGCACCAAGATCGCCGTCTGGTCCAACGACGGGAACGTGGACCCCGTGGGCGCCTGCGTGGGCGCCAGGGGAGCCCGGGTCCGAATGGTCACCAACGAGCTGCGGGGGGAGAAGGTCGACATCGTCCCGTTCAGCGAGGATCCGGCCGAATTCGTCGCCCGCGCCCTCCAGCCTGCCCGGGTGCGGGAAGTCCTGCTCGACGACGACACCGGGGTCGCCACCGTCATCGTCCCCGACTTCCAGCTCAGCCTGGCCATCGGCCGGGAGGGGCAGAACGCCCGGCTGGCCGCCCGCCTGACCGGGTGGCGCATCGACATCAAGAGCGAGACGCAGCTCGAGGAGGAGCGCAACTACGCCAACCAGGACTGGGCCGAGGGCCAGTGGGTGGAGGACGAGGCCGGCCAGATGGTGTGGCAGCCGGCGGAGGGCGGGGAGGCGATCTCCGCCGAGGCCTGGGACGCCGGAGCGGCCGAGGACTCCGGGAGCGGGGATCGGGCCGACCCCATCGCCGAGGCCGCCAAGGAGACCGGTGACGAGGAGAGCGACCCCGAGGTGGTGCTCGAGCCGAACGTTCCCCCTGCTGAGGAGGCCGCCCTCCACGTGGAGACCGAGCCGGGCGGGGTGGGAGCCCTGGCCGACACCCCTGAGGCGCAGATCGACCTGTCGGCCCTGGCCGACGCGCCCGCCGATGCCGAGCTCGACGGCGACGGCACGGTCGAGGCGGCGCCGTAGCCCGATCCCGGGGCGCCCCGGTGCGGACGTGCGTCGGGTGCCGGCGACGGCGGCCGGTGGCCGAGCTGTTGCGGGTGGTGGCCGGGCCCGAGGGCGGGCTGGCCGCCGGGTCCCCCGGGACCGGAGGCCGGGGCGCCTGGCTGTGCGCCGACCGGCCGGAATGTCTCGACGCCGCCGCCCCGCGGGCGTTTGAGCGGGCGCTGCGGCGCCCCGTCGACCGGTCAGCGGTGGGGGCGCTTCGTGCGATGATGGGTGGACGTGGGAGGATAGAGGCTTCCGTCTCACCGCCCAGGCGTGGGGAGACCCCGCTCGCCGGTCCCCAGGACCGGCCGGACGACACCTAGGAAGGACGTAGCAGCACTTGCCGAAGAAGATCCGGGTCTACGAGCTGGCACGAGAGCTCGGCCTCACCAACAAGGAAGCGCTCGACCTCAGCGTCCAGCTCGGCATCGGCGTCAAGAGCCACTCGTCGAGCATCGAGGACGCCCAGGCCGACCGCGTCCGCCGCAAGGCCGACCAGCTCGGGATCCGACGGGACGTCCAGCCCGAGGAGCCGGAGCCCGTCAAGCCCGGCCGGGCGACCAAGGCGACCACCGCCGAGGCCGCCCCCGCCGCCCCACCGGCGGCTCCCGCCACCGCCCCGGCCCGCCCCGCCACCGCCCCGGCCCGCCCGGCCACCGCCCCGGTC
>Ga0102924_1006263_pt1 | contig 11236 bp, 7 predicted proteins | sample PaiPotPPM11metaG_FD_80116 | JGI IMG/M metagenome (GOLD analysis project Ga0102924, IMG submission 80116) | Iron sulfur acid spring bacterial and archeal communities from Banff, Canada, to study Microbial Dark Matter (Phase II) - Paint Pots PPM... ...
CGTCGACCCCCTCCGCTATGGGTTGTTGTTCGAGCGCTTCCTGAACCCGGAGCGGGTCTCGATGCCGGACATCGACATCGACTTCTCGGTCCGCGGCCGCGAGCGCGTGATCCGCTACGTGACCGAGAAGTACGGCCAGGAATCGGTAGCCCAAATCGTGACCTTCGGCAAGATGTTCCCGCGCGCCGCCACGCGCGACGCCGCTCGTGTCCTCGGACACGATTACGCCGTCGGCGACCGGCTGGCCAAGCTGATCCCCGACCCGATCATGGGCCGCCCGCCGAGCTTCGAGGACTGCCTGGGGCCGGGGGAGCCCCTGCGAGCCGAGGTCGACCGGGACCCCACCGCAAAGGAGATCGTCGAGGTCGCCCAGGGGCTCGAGGGCATCGTTCGCAACTCCTCGATCCACGCCGCGGCGGTCGTGATCGCCGACCGCCCCCTGACCGAGATCGTCCCGCTGCAGATCGCCGAGGCGGGCGCGGACGAGAACGGCGAGAAGGTCTACCGGACGGTCACGCAGTTCACGATGAAGCCGATCGAGCAGATCGGCCTGCTGAAGATGGACTTCCTCGGGCTGCGCAACCTCGACGTGATCGAGGACGCGCTCGACATCATCGAGCGCTCCAGCGGCGAGCGCCCGGACATGACGACGCTCCCGCTCGACGACGCCAGGACCTACGAGATGATGTCCGGGGGGGACTCCGTCGGGGTGTTCCAGTTCGAGTCCGAGGGGATGCGCGAGACGCTGCGCAAGGTCAGGCCGAGCGAGCTCGAGCACCTGATCGCGCTCAATGCCCTGTACCGGCCCGGGCCGATGGAGAACATCCCGACCTACACTCGTGGCAAGCACAACCCCGAGATGGTCTCCTATCCCGACGACCGTCTGCGCCCGATCCTCGAATCGACCAACGGCGTGATCGTCTACCAGGAGCAGGCGATGCAGATCGCCAAGGAGATCGCCGGGTTCACCGGTGCCAAGGCCGATGACCTACGCAAGGCGATCGGCAAGAAGAACCGCGAGGCGATGGCCAAGCTCAAGCCGGAGTTCTTCGCCGGCTGCCGCGCCTCCGGGACCAGCGAGCAGGTGATCGAGCAGCTGTGGACGACCAACCAGCGCTCGGCCGACTATTCGTTCAACAAGTCCCACTCGGCCTGCTACGCGCTGATCGCCTACCGGACCGCGTGGCTGAAGGCCAACTACCCGGCCGAGTACATGGCGGCGCTGATCTCCTCGGTGATGGACACCAAGGACCGGGTGCCCTTCTTCGTCGCCCAGGCCGAGCAGATGGGGATCTCGATCCTGCCCCCCGACGTCAACCTCTCCGACCACGAGTTCGTGGTCGTCGACGGCAACATTCGCTTCGGGCTGGACGCGGTCAAGGGCGTCGGCTACGCGGCGGTAGAGGCGATCAAGCGGGCGCGGACGCAGGACGGACCCTTCCGCGACCTGTGGGATTTCTGCGCTCGCGTGGACGGCCGCGCCGTCAACAAGAAGGCGATCGAGGCGCTGATCAAATGCGGTGCCTTCGGATCGACGGGGGCCTCGCGCAAGGGGATGCTCTCGGTACTCGAACAGGCCCAGGGGGCGGGTCAGAAAGCGCAGCAGGATGCGCTCATCGGGCAGGGATCGATCTTCGACTTCGGGCTCGAGGGACCCGGCGGGAGCGCGGGCGAGACGGCCGGTGCCTTCGCCGGGCCGACCCACGCCCCCATCCCGAGCGGGGAGTTCGAGCGGGCCGAGCTTCTGACCGCCGAGAAGGAGTCGCTCGGACTGTTCGTCTCCGCCCATCCGCTCAAGGAGGTCAGAGCCGCCCTGGCCGCCCGGGCGGAATGCTCGCTCGCCGAGTTGGCTGCGCGCCGCGACGGGGAGTGGGTGACGGTCGGAGGGATGATCGCCCAGACCAAGCGGATCCGGACCAAGAAGGGCGACATGATGATGTTCGCCACGCTCGACGACCTCGAGTCCTCGGTCGAGCTGTTGATCTTCGGCAAGCCGCTGGCCGCCGCGCAGGACGCGCTCGTGGATGACACGATCGTCCTGGTACGCGGCCGGGTCGACCACAAGGATCGTGACAAGAGCTGTCTGGTCGTCCAGCAGGTCGAGCGCTTCGAACCCACGGTGCAGGAGGTCGACGAGGCGGCCCGGCAGGAGGCCAGCCGGGCTGCCCGCCCGAGCGCACTGCGGCTGGCGCTGTCCGCGGCGGCCCTTCCTGCCTCGGTCCTGGACGACCTCAAGGAGCTGCTCGTGCGTTTCCCGGGCGAGTCCGAGGTGGTCATTGAGCTCGCCACCGAGCACGGAATCAGACGGCTGAGGCTGGGGTCGGAGTTCCGCGTCGAGCGCTCAGCCGCGCTGCACGCCGAGCTCCACGCGCTGCTCGAAGACCGGATGGGGCCGAGCGCCCCGACGGCCGCGGTCGCCGCGTCGGCCTGAGCGCAGGACCCCGGTTAACCGGAAGGACCGAGCTGGACGAGGCGTCATCATGTGGGTATGGACGCGTCGGCCTACGCACTCGCTCACGGCGTCACCTCCACACGCGGTGCGTTGCGCTCGTGGAAGACGCGCCCGGGGCCGATCGTCCGCTCCTGGGTGCTGGGAAGCCTCCTGGCCGCCAGCCTCCTGCTCGTGGCCATCTGGGTGATCGCCGAGGTCTCCGCGCCCAGCGGCTCGGTCTCCCTGCACCGGCCGCCGTTCGGCGTGGGGGATACCCGCGACGTCATCCGGATCTTCACCACCAACCTGCTCGTGCTCGGCCTGCATGCCATGGCCTGCGTGGCCGGGTTCATCGCCGGCGACGCACTGCCTGTACAGGCGCGTTACCACGCGGGGCTCCGGCGCGCCGTCTACGTCCAGGGCCGGCGCCTGGCCATCGGCTTCGTGGTGTTGGCGACGATGTTCTCGCTCAGCCTCCAGGCCTACCTGTTGGGTTCCACCGTGGCGCACGTGGCCGGGGGTCTTCACGGCTCCCCGGCCATGCTTCTGCTCGGACTGCTTCCGCACGCGCTGCCTGAGCTGACCGCCCTGTTCCTTCCCCTCGCGGCCTGGATAATCGCCAGTCGGCGCGAGCGCTGGGATCAGCTGCTGGCCGCGGCCATCGTCACGGTGGCAATCGCCGTGCCGGTCCTCGTCTTCACCGCCACGTGGGAGGTCTACGTGGCGCCCCACATCCTCAGCACCCTGTTCGGCTACTGAGCCGCACGGCGGCGGCCCGGCGGTCGGCTCCCCGGCGCCCCTCGGCTCGGCACGGCGGCGGCCCGGCGCTATCCGGCCGCTCTGCGCCGCTCCCCGCTCGGCTCGGCACGGCGGCGGCCCGGCGCTATCCGGCCGCTCTGCGCCGCTCGTCGCTTGGCGGCGCCGCGGCAAAAACGTCGACCGCTGGCGTCCCCGTGGGTTGGGCCGGACGTTTTGCGCTCATGGGACACACAACGTCGACTGCTGGTGTGGATCGCGCGCGCACTCGACGTTGTGGGTTGTGGCAGACCCGCCTCAGCGCCGCCGCTGGCGCGCCTGCTGCCCACGCTGGCGCAGGGCGAAGGCCATGGCGACGTCCTGCGCCGCCGGGGCCCCGCCGTCGCGGCCGGTCTCCAAAACGCAGGGCAGGCGGTCGAAGCGCGGCTCGGACAGGAAGGTGGCGCAGCCCGTCTCTCCCAGTTCGCCCTCGCCGAGGATGGCGTGGCGGTCACGGTTGGAGCCCAACGAGACCAGCGAGTCGTTGAGGTGCAGCGAACGCAGCCGGCCGGGGGAGAGGACGCGGTCGAACTCCGCCAATGTGGCCTTGAGCCCCGCCGCGGTCTTGATGTCATAGCCTGACGCATAGAGGTGGCAGGAGTCCAAGCAGATGCCTAGACGCTCGTCACCCCCGGCTGCCTCAAGAAGCCGGGCCAGCTCCTCGAAGGACCGGCCGAGGGTCCCCCCGGCGCCAGCGGTGTCCTCGAGGTGAAGCTCGGCCGTCGAGGTCTCGGCCAGCGCCTCGGCGATCACCTTGCCGGCGCGGGCGATGGCCTTCCCCACGTCGCCGGTCTTGGCCGAGCCCGGATGCAGCACCACCCCGGCCGCGCCGATGGCCTTGGCCACACGCAGGGACTGGATCAGCGAGCTCAGAGTCTTGTCTCGGATCTCGGTGTCCTCGGAGGCGCAGTTGAGCAGGTACACGGCATGGATCAGCACCGCCTTGATCTCGGTTGGCTCCATCGCTTCACGAAAGGCAGCGAAATCGTCCGAGCCATACGCCGTCGGGCGCCACATGCGGGGCGATTGGTTGAAGATCTGGACCGCGTGGACCCCACGCTCCACTCCGCGTGCCACCGCCTTCTCCAGGCCGCCGGCGTTCGATACGTGAGCGCCGATTAGCATCCGGCTCGGTTCCTCATGCGCTTGCGCTTTGCTCCTTCTCCCACCGGGGCGCTGCATATCGGCGGCGCGCGCACGGCCCTCTACAACTGGCTGCTGGCGCACGCGCCGAGTGAGAACGCAGGACGAGCGGGGAGGCTCGTCCTGCGCATCGAAGATACCGACCGGCAGCGCTCGACGCCGGAGAACGTGACTCAGATCCTCGACGCGCTGCGCTGGCTCAAGCTCGACTGGGACGAGGGACCGATATTCCAGTCCGAGCGGGCCGACAGGCATCGTGAGGTGCTCGAGCAGCTGCTCGCCGACGGGCACGCCTACCACTCGACGGCCACGGCTGAGGACGTCCGGGCCTACAAGGAGCGCCACGGCTTCGACCGGGGCTTCCGCGGTGAGCCCGAGCCCTCGGGCGCGGTGCGCCTGCGCGTCCCCGACACGGGGGAGACGGTCGTGGAGGACATCGTGGTCGGGAGCACCAGCTTCCCCAACGCCAGCATGGACGACCGGGTGATCGCCCGCGCGGATGGGACCGTGCTGTACAACTTCGCCGTTGCCGTCGACGACCTCGACGCCGGGATCACCCACGTCGTGCGGGGCATGGACCACCTCTCTAACACGCCCGCCCAGATGCACGTCTTCCAGGCGCTCGGCGTGGCTTCGCCACGCTACGCCCACCTGCCGCTGCTGCACGGGCCCGACGGGCGCAAGCTGTCAAAGCGTCACGGCGCGGCCTCGGTCCAGGAGCTCCGGGAGGCCGGCTATCTGTCCGAGGCGGTCGACAACTACATCGCTCTGCTCGGGGCGGGCTTTGCCTCCGACGAGGAGCACTTCAGTCTCCAGGAGCTGGCTGCCCGCTTCCGGCTCGAGCGCGTGTCCAAGAACCCGGCCGTGTTCGACGAGCGCAAGCTGCGTCACATGAACGGGCTCTGGCTCCGCGAGCTGGGCCTCGAGGCGCTCACCGAGCGCCTCGAGCAGTTCACCGGGCGCGAGCGGCTGCGTCCGGCGGTCGAGATCGCCTCCGACAAGATCCAGACTCTGTCCGAGTTCTGGCCGCTCGTCGCCTTCCTGTTCGACGGTCCGGCGCAGGACGACAGCGCGTTCGACCGTGTGCTCCGCGGCGACGGCGCCGGCGAGCTGCTCGCCGCTGCCCGCGACGCGCTGGCCGGCGCCGAGCCGTTCGATCGCGAGCGGGTGGAGAGCGCTCTGCGGAGTGTCGTGCAGGCGCGCGGAGTCAAGCCCGGGGCCGTGTTCCAGCCGGTCCGGGTCTCGATCGCCGGCACCACCGTGTCCCCGGGGATCTTCGAGAGCGTGGCGCTGCTCGGCCGCGAGGAGACGCTCGCCCGCATCGACCGGGTCCTGAAACGGCTGGAGAACTAAGACCGTGGCGCCCGAACTGCCTGGTGCACGTCGGAGTCAGGGCGTACATTGGAACCAGGCGCCGCGTAGCCAGCCCTAAACCGGCGTGTGACGCGTGCCGATACAAGCTGTGCGCAGGTAATCGCCTCGCGCCCCCCACACGTGTCCTCGCAATCGCCACCCGCTGATCGCCCGATGTCCGCCCTTGCCGCAGTCCGACCGGTGTCCACAGATCCGTACGTTCGCGAACGGCACCACAACGAGGGTCACGGTCGCCGGCTCACGGCCGCCTTCGAGGCGCTGGAGGCCTTCCCGGCCCTGGCGGAGTCTCGCACGCGCGTCATGCGTCTGTTCGAATCCGGCGAGCCTTCGACGGCCGAGATCGTCAACGCCGTGGAGAGCGACGTCGCCCTGGCCGTCACGGTGATGCGCTTTGCCAACCAAATCGATGCCCGCGGCTCGGGGCGGGTGGACAGCATCGTCAAGGCGGTCGAGGTTCTCTCTCCCGAGGGTGTGCACAAGATCGCCGACCGCGCCAAGACGTTCGACTTCTTCCAGCGCAACTCGCTCTGGAAGGGCATTCCCGAGCGCTTCCGCCTACATTCGATCGCGACTCAGCGCGCAGCGGACCGCCTGGCCCGCGAGCTCGGCTACGAGGCGCGCGACCGCCTGATGGTCACGGCGCTTCTGCACGACATCGGCAAGCTCGTGCTCTTCAACGCCTATCCCGGCTACCCGGACGAGGTCCACGGCGAGGCCTTGACCCCCGAGGAGCGACTGGCTGGCGAGCGGCGCGAGCTCGGCGTCGACCACGCGCTCGTGGGCGGCGTGCTCGCCCGCCGCTGGAGCCTGCCCAAGCAGGTGGCGAGCGTGATCGAGCGCCATCACGCCGACGACTGCGAGGGGGAGGCGGCGATCGTCAGGCTGGCCGACATGCTGGCCCATTACGCGCTGGGGGGAACGATCAGGCCCGGCGAGCTGCTCAAGGTGGCCCGGACGGTTTCGGTGACGCCCGAGCAGCTGCGCTCGGTCCTCTACGACCTCCCGCTCCCCGGGGGTAGCAACCGCCCCCGCACGATCGATCCCTGCCCCATGTCGACCCGCGAGCTCGAGGTCATGCGCCGGCTGGCCCGCGGGATGGTCTACAAGCAGATCGCCTCCGAGCTTGGTCTCTCGACCAGCACGATCCGCACCCACCTGCACAACATCTACGGCAAGCTGGGGGCTCGGGACCGGGCTCAGGCCGTGCTCATCGCGACTGAGCGGGGCTGGATCTAAAGTCGCCCGGCGGGATGCCGGGCGGTGCTTACCGCCGAGCGTGCGAAGCGGTCTCCACGGAGCGCTGGAGGGCAGCGCGCGAGGCCCGGAGCCGGATACGGTTACCGCCGCGCGCTCCTCTGCACGGCGCTAACCCGATCACTTCTAAAGTCCCGGTGGCGTTCCATGATCTCGATCACCACCAAGTCGCCCTACGCCCTCGATGCTCTGGTCGAGCTATACCGGATGGGGGATCGGGCGCCGGTGCCCATCGCCGAGCTGGCCCGGCGGCGGGACATACCGGCTCAGTTCCTGGAACAGCTCTTCGCCGTGCTCCGGCGCGCCGGACTGCTCCGCTCGCAGAGGGGTGTGCGGGGCGGGTACGCGTTCGGTCGCCCTGCCGGCGAGATCACCGTGCTCGAGCTCGTGGAGCTCCTCGACGGTCCCCTCGGCCACGGGACCCGAGGGTTGTTCGCCGAGGCGGCTGAGGCGGCTCGGGCTGTGCTGGCCGCCTCGACGGTGGCCGACGTGGCCGAGGCGGAGGCCCGCACCGCGGGTGCCGCGATGTACCACATCTAGCCCGCGCCTCTCTTTATGAGCCTCACGTGCGCATAAAGCTCCGGGCCGCCTGCCGCGACGCCGAGGCCTCCCGGCAGCTAAATTCGGGCCGGATGCGTTGGGGAAAGCAAACGCAGCTGCGGCGGGGCGGGCTGGCCGTGGCGGCACTCGTTGCGCTGGGAACGTTCCTGGGCGGCTCGGCGGTGGCCGCCTCCGCGCCCGGCCAGGTGCGCCTGCCCGCCCTCCCCGGGCCCGTGGTCCACGGGAAGGTGATCGGCGGCCTGGCCTCGGGCCAGCGGTTGCACCTGATGATGGTCCTCAAGCCGCCCGATCCCGCGGCCCTGAGGAGCTTCGTCGAGCAGGTCTCCGACCCGAGCTCCGCCCATTACCGGAATTACCTCACCCCGGGGCAATTCGGCCGGCGCTTCGGCGCTCCGGCGGGCGAGGTGCAGAGCGTCCGCCGAGCGCTGCGCGCCCACGGGCTGACTCCGGGTGCCGTCGCCGCCAACCACCTGGAGATTCCGCTCACCGCGACGGCTGGCCAGGTCGAGAGGGCTTTCAGCCTGCACTTCGAGCGCAGGGCGCTGGCCGGAGGCACCGAGGCGGTCGTGGCGAGCGCGCCGCCGGCGCTCGACTCCCAGATCGCTCCCGATGTTCAGACCGTGCTCGGGCTGACCAGTCTCGGCTCACCCCGGCCGCTGCTCGTGCGCCCGGCGCTCGGGGCCCGGGCACCGCTGGTTCCGGGGTCGGCCGCCGGCGCGGCGGCACGGCCTCATGTGGTCACCGGCGGCCCGCAGCCCTGCTCGGCGGCCAGCTCGACGGCCGGACAGGACCACGCCTACACCGCCGATCAGATCGCCTCCGCCTACGGGTTCGCGGGTCTGTACGCCGCCGGCGACCAAGGGCAAGGCGTGACCATCGCCGAGTACGAGCTCGAGCCCTATGACTCGGGCGATGTCGCCGCCTACCAATCGTGCTACGGCACCCATGCCTCGGTCTCCAACGTCACCGTCGACGGCGGCGCCGGGACCGGGCAGGGCTCAGGCGAAGCGGCGCTGGACATCGAGAACGCGATTGGGCTCGCCCCGCGGGCCGACTTCCTGGTCTACGAGGGACCCAACGCAAGCCAGACGGTTCCGGGCTCAGGACCGTATGACCTGCTGAGCGCGATCGTCAACCAGGACCGCGCGAACGTGATCTCGATCTCGTGGGGCTACTGCGAGCAGATCGAGGGCGGGACGGGCGCAGAGGCCGAGAACACACTGTTCGAGCAGGCAGCGGCCCAGGGCCAGTCGGTTCTCGCCGCCGATGGCGACAACGGCTCGGAGGACTGCAACGGTTCGGGCGGGGTTCCCGATCCCCAGCTGGCCGTGGATGACCCATCCAGCCAGCCGTTCGTCACCGGCGTGGGCGGGACGTCGCTGGGTAGCCTCGGCCCGCCGCCAGCGGAAGCGGTCTGGAATGGCGGCGGCAACCCCACCGGGCTGTTCGGGCTCGCCTCCGGGGCCAGCGGTGGAGGTGTCTCTGGCCTGTGGAGCATGCCCGGCTATCAATCAGGCGCTCCCTCCGGGCTGAACGTCATCAACCAGAACTCGTCACGTTCCTCCTGCGGCGCCTCCAGCGGCTACTGCCGTGAGGTGCCGGACGTCGCGGCCAACGCCGACCCCAACACGGGCTACGTCTTCTACTTCAACGGCTCGGGCGCAGCCAGCGGGCCCCAGGGCTGGCAGGCCGTGGGTGGCACAAGTGCGGCTTCGCCCGTATGGGCGGCGCTCCTGGCCGTCGCCGATGCCTCCTCGGCCTGCCACGGGTCCCCTGTGGGCTTCGCCAACCCGGCCCTCTACGACGCCGCGGCGAGCGGCTACGCGGCCGACTTCCACGACGTCACATCCGGCAACAACGACTTCACCGGCACAAACGGGGGGCGGTTCCCGGCCGCGCCGGGCTACGACATGGCGACCGGGCTCGGCAGTCCCAACGCCGCGCCCCTGGCCGCCGCGCTCTGTGCGGACGCGCTGCGCATCCGCGACCCCGGGCCGCAGACCTCGATCGTAGGCTCCTCGGTACGCCTCCAGCTCCGCATCACCGGCCTCCTGAGCGGCACGCCCAGCTACCTGGCCAGCGGTCTGCCTCCCGGTCTCACGCTCTCGCGCTCGGTGGGCCGGATCACGGGCCGGCCTAAGAAGGCGGGTAATTACGTGGTCGCCGTCGTCGTCCTCGACGGAACGCTGGCGGTCCGAGGGGTTGCCTTCAACTGGACGATCGAGGGTGCTCCGCGCGCCTCGGGCGCGTCCCTGACCGGGACGGCGGCGGGCCGCCCGAGGCTCCGGATCACGGTACGCTCCGGCGCCAACGCGCCCGGCCTGGGCAAGCTGACTTTCGCCCTGCCCGCGGGGCTACGCTTCGCCGGCGCGCACGCCGCCGTCACTGGGGCCGGTGGCCGTCATCTCCCGTCGGTGCTCAGGATCAGGAACGGGCGTCTCATCCTCGCCCTCTTCGGGGCGCCGCGCCAGGTCACCCTGGCCATCTCTTACCCGGCCATCCGGCCGACGGTCAATTCACGGATTCGCTCCGGCCGACGGCTGGTCATGGGACTCGCCGTGTCAGACGCCAACCACCACGCCGTCACGATCAGGATCCGGGTCAGGGTGCGAAGCTAGTCAGACCCGATGAGATCTGGAGGAGTCCAGCGCGGCATCTAGAAGTTCGTCGGGTGCGGATGCTGGGTATTGCTGCCGATAAGCACCTCATGCTCAGGCGGGGAATCACGATGGCGGGCGCGTGCCTGGCTGTCCTGGCGGTTGCGGCCCCTCCGGCGCTGGCCGCACGGCGCGCGTACGTGGCTGGCGCCTATGCCGGCCGGGTACGGCAGTCGATCCCGCACACCTACACGGGATCGATCGGATTCGACATCCACGGCAGCATCCTCACCAACCTGCACTTCAGGGTCGACATGGTCTGCGGCAAGTTCCTCCTCGCCCAGGTCACCTCTCCGCCCAGCCCGGTCCACGTGAAGGTCAACCCGGCCGGCGCCTTCGCCTACTCGGGCACCATGCGAGGCGCCCACGTCGATCTGCGCGGAAAGCTGCAAGGACGCAGCGCCAAGGGGACCTTCTTCGAGTCCTTCCACACCTCGCCCCAGAACGCGTGCACGATGTACCGGCCGGCACCGTTCGGGGCTGGACACTGAGGCCGGCGGCCGGACACCGATAGGGTTCCGCCGGCGTGTCCGGTGTCCCGAAAAACATCGCCGAGCACGTCGGGCGCACGCCGATGGTCGAGCTGGCTCGGCTCGCGCCGGCGCAGACCCGCCTGTTCGCCAAGCTCGAGTCCTTCAACCCGGGCGGTAGCGTGAAGGACAGGATCGGTGTGGCCATGATCGAGGCGGCCGAGCAGGAGGGGCGAATCGAGCCTGGGCGAACGACGATCGTCGAGGCCACGAGCGGCAACACCGGGATCGCACTGGCCTTCGTCTGCGCCGCCAAGGGCTACGACCTCGTGCTCACGATGCCCCAGGGCATGAGCCGCGAGCGCGAGGGCTTGCTGCGCCTCTACGGGGCGAAAGTCGAGGTGACCGAGTCGCTGGGCGGCATGCAAGAAGCCGTGGACGCGGCCCGGGCACTGGCCTGCAGCGGCGATGTCTTCCTCCCCGACCAGTTCTCCAACACGGCCAACCCCGAGATCCACCGGCGGACGACGGGCCCGGAGCTCCTCGAGACC